>Ga0209471_1000260_pt1 | contig 37757 bp, 30 predicted proteins | sample GraSoiAngelo_128_FD_185885 | JGI IMG/M metagenome (GOLD analysis project Ga0209471, IMG submission 185885) | Grasslands soil microbial communities from the Angelo Coastal Reserve, California, USA - 14_0927_12_20cm (SPAdes) (version 2) | ecosystem: Environmental > Terrestrial > Soil > Grasslands ... | reverse complement strand
TTTCACCTCCGCTGAGCAAAACCGTTTTGGAGCATGCGCGCATGTGGCTGCTTCCGGACGGACGCGTGGTCGTTGTGCTAATCTCGCCTGGCGGCAAGACGCGTGACAAAATCTTGAAGCCTGCCAGAGTCTTTGCACAGGCTGAACTCGACGCTACCGCGGATTTCCTGAATCGGCATTATTCCGGCTGGCCGCTGGAAAGCATTCGAACCGACCTGCTCCAGAAACTGGCCGCGGAGCGCGAGCGCTACGAAGGAATTGCGCAGAACGCACTTTCGTTGTGCGATCCCGGCGTGCTGGACGAAGAGTCCGCGGCGCAAGTGCACGTGGAAGGAACGGCGCAGATCGTCGGCGCCGCGGATTTTGCCGACCAGGCGCAGTTGCGCGACCTGCTCGCAGCCATTGAGGAGAAGCACCGGCTCGTGACGCTTTTGAACGCGTGCATCGAAGCGCCGGAGCCGGTTCACGTGCTGATCGGCGTGAAGGAAATTTCGCAAGCGGGAGACAACCTCGCACTTATCAGCGCTCCGTACATGCGCAACGATCTGGTGCAGGGCTCGCTTGGCGTTCTTGGCCCCACGCGGATGCCGTACGAACGAGCCATGACCGCGGTCGCCTACGTGGCCCAGCTTTTCAGCGAAGCGCTGAGCAAAATCTGAAATTTCAAGGAACATTTTAAGGACACAGGAGAAGTGCCCCGGTGAGTGACAAGGAGAGAAAGCAAGAGAAAGCCGACGTCAATGCCAGCAAGGATGTGGATAGCTCCGAACTCGAGCCGTCGCCCGAAGCCAAGACCGTGGAGGCCGACTCGGCAAAGGAAAACGCTGAAATGGCCAAGCTGACTGCGGATCTGGCGGAACTTAAACAAACACTGCTGCGGCGCCAGGCTGATTTTGAGAATTACCGGAAGCGCATCGAAAAAGAGCGCTTCGAGGATTCCAAACGCGCCACCGCCCGCGTGATCGAAGGCCTCATCCCCGTGATTGACGGCTTCGAGCACGCGCTTGCGGCCCATCGCGATGCGGAGGAATACGAGAGCTATCGTAAGGGCTTTGAGCTCATCTACAAGCAGCTCCTTGACAACATCACGAAGCTCGGCGCGCAGCGCATGGACCCCGTCGGACAGCCCTTCGACCCCAATCTCCATCAGGCCATGGACCGCACGGAAACGACGGAGGAAAAAGACGGGACGATTCTTCAAGTTTTCCAGCCCGGCTACGTTTTCCATGGCCGCGTGTTGCGTCCCGCGATGGTGCGTGTAGCAGTCCATCCGAGTCCCGCATCGAAAGAAGCTGTGAACTAAGGAAGAGAGAAAGTTTCCATGTCCAAAGGGAATCCCCGCGATTATTACGAGGTGCTCGGTGTTTCGCGCACGGCGACGCTGGAAGAGGTGAAGTCGGCGTACCGCAAAGCGGCATTGAAATGGCATCCGGACCGCAATCCGGAAAATAAATCCGAAGCGGAAGCCAGATTTCGCGAATACACCGAGGCTTACAGCGTCCTCAGCGATCCGCAAAAAAGGCAGGTCTACGACACTTACGGGCACGCCGGCCTATCGGGCGCCGGCGCGGGTCAAGGGTTTGACCAAACCATCTTTCAGGACTTCCACGACATCTTCGGGGACTTCTTCGGGTTCGAGGATATATTTGGGGGCGGATCCCGGCGAGGCCGGGGCCGCGGGCGCGCGCAGCGTGGGGCCGACCTGCGCTACGACATGTCGCTGACTTTTGAGGAAGCGGCGGCCGGGGTGGCGACAAAAATCAAGCTGCCCCGACAGGAATTCTGCGAAGCCTGCAACGGTACGGGCGCGAAAAAGGGCACGGGCGTGGTCACCTGCACATCTTGCGGCGGGCGCGGGCAGGTGGCTTATCAGCAGGGATTCTTTACGATTACGCGCACGTGCCCGTCCTGCCAGGGCGCAGGCCAGATCGTGAAAGAACGCTGCCTGGACTGCCGCGGGCAAGGCCGCGTGGAGCGCGAGAAGACCATTGAGTTGCGCATTCCGCCCGGAGTGGACACCGGCACGCGCCTGCGGGTCGCCGGGGAGGGCGAGCCCGGGCCGAACGGTGGCCCCAACGGGGACCTCTACGTGGTGCTCGAAGTCAAAGAGCATTCTTATTTCGAGCGGCGGGGCGCGGATTTGTACTGCACCATTCCCATCAGCATCGCGCAAGCCACGCTCGGAACCGAGCTCCCCGTTCCCGGTTTGAATGGCGAGGAGAAACTCAAGATTCCCGAAGGCACGCAGAGCGGCGCGGTCTTTCGCGTCAAGGGGAAAGGCCTGCCCGATCCGCACGGCGGCGGCCGCGGCGATTTGTACTATCACGTCCGCGTGCTGACGCCGACGAAGCTGACGCGCGAGCAGCGAAAACTCATCGAACAGCTCGGCGCCACGCTGAAAGTGGAAAACAAGCCCGCCGAGCGCGGCTCCTCGATCTTCGACAAGGTGAAAGACATCTTCGGTTGACGACTCCCCACGCCTAAAAGCGGGGGATTCCTCGGAGTTACTATGCGGCATGGCCACATACCTCCGACGATGTTTCCTGCTTCCCGGGCCCACGCCTAAACTCGCGTTTAGGTCCTACTGTGCCTCCACAGGCTAATACCGAGCGTCCCTCGGCTAAGATTCTCAAACCCTCGACGAAAATGTTTACGACGGCATTCTCGTCCCGCTGATGTTCGGTATGGCAACTCGAACACGTCCAACGGTCTTGGAGTTTGAGGTCTACATTCTTTTGGTGACAAATGCAGCACAACTTTGATGACGGGAAGAACCTAGCTACTTTGACGAGCGTTCTTCCAGGCCACTTGCACTTGTATTCCAACATGCGAACGAACTCACCTGTGCCCGCATCCGAGATGGCTCTGGCTAAGCGGCGATTCTTAAGTAGGTTCTTGGTGCCGAGCGTCTCAACCATAATCACTTGGTTTTTGTGAATCAGTTGAGTGCTCAATTTCTGAAGAAAATCCGTGCGCAGATCGGTTGCTCGCTGACAAATATGAGCCACCCTGCTACGCGCCTTCTTGCGGTTCTTAGAACCCTGCTCACAACGGCTCTTCCATTGAAGAAGTTGAACGTCTTGGTGTTCATGTCCACAGCTATGCAATGGCTCGCGGGGCCTACAACAGGCAACGGCTGCTCTACTTGGAACGAAACATAATATCGACCTGCAGGCGTCATGCTCAGCACAACCGAGGATGGCTCGCCGCTTACACGACGGTGCCAAACAATGGGGATAGCACCGATCTTGGAAAGGCGTAGGACGCCATTTTTGAAACGGAAAGAGTTTCTGGTGAAACGAGCAGACTGACGGTTTGATTTCTTCTTAAACCTCGGTGGTTTTACTTTATCCGGACGCTTACCCATCAAGGAGTCGAACCAATTCCTGTACGCGGTATCTAAAGCACGCCCGGTCTGCTGTAACGATTGGGCGCTGACTTCGCGGAGCAAGGCAACGCGGTCTTTATTCTGGTTAGTTCAAGACTGCGTTGTGCTGGAGAAGTCTTGGTTTTGTTGTGGGAGTATCTGGTTTGCGAAAAGTTCAAAAGATGATTGTACACAACTCGGGCGCAACCAAACTGACGCGCCGCCAGGAGAACTTGCTCTGGGGTGAGATATACCCGACCCTTGACGCCGTGTTTGGTGGAGTTAGACATTCTTCTGGTTGTCCACGTACTGCTTGATGACTTCCAGTGGTGCACCACCTACGTGGTCGGGGCTGATTTCCAGAGCCATGACCTCGGCTCGATATCTCAAAGCCGCCTTAGGTATCAAATGGAAGAGACGCTCGGCAACCTTATCCACAAGCACTTTACGACGGTACACCTAAGGGCGTTATAGCCCTTCGCTTTTCTTTCGTCAACAGTTTTCTAGAAGCCTTATATCCCCATGCCGGAAGGCAAGGGGCTTTACGGCTCCCCTCGGTAATACGACGCCACAAAGGACTGTAGTTCCCTTCTTTTGAGATAGAATCTGGTGCGTGCGGCGGCGGTTTTTCATTGACAAATTTGCGGGTGGCCGCGCCGTCCTCGGAGGCGACGCGGCGCACCATCTGGGACGCGTCCTGCGGGCCGAGGCCGGCCAACTTTACGAACTGAGCGACGGCCATCGCGTTTGGCTGGCGCGCATTGAAGACGTGAAGCGTGATCGCGTCGAATTTTCCCTGGTTGAGGAGTTGCCTTCCCGCGAGCCGGCTTTGCAAACGACGCTGCTTCTTTCGGTCGTTAGATTCGACGCCTTCGAGTTCGCCCTCGAAAAAGCCACCGAGCTGGGCGTCTGCGCCATAGTGCCGCTCGCAGCGAGTCGCAGCGAAAAGGCTCTTCTTGCAGCCGCGCCGAAACGCGCCGAGCGGTGGAAGAAAATTCTCCTCGAAGCATCCCAGCAGTCCCGCCGCCTGCGCCCGCCCACGCTGAGCGCGGTTGCGAAACCTGAGGCAGCCTTCTCGGCGCATGGCGAAAGCCTGAAGATTATTCTCTCCGAACGTCTCGAGACGCCGCCCCTTCGGAGCATCCTCGAAGGGCAAAATGCGACAACGGTAGGCCTGGCCATCGGCCCGGAGGGCGGTTGGACGGATGGTGAGTTCCAGTGTGCCCGGCAACGTGGTTTCCACGAAGCCTCGCTTGCGCAGCTGATTCTTCGCACAGAGACGGCGGTCATTGCCGCGCTCGCTTCCCTCAATTACGCGTTTCCCGCCCACGCGCCGAATGTCGCCAACGCTCCCATCTCTGCCCAAGCCGTTTAACCACAAAGTGCTGGAATACAACATGTAACGCGGACCGGTTTGCCTGAATCTTAACGGGTGTAAGGCTTTGCGGCGCCTGACCTTTTCTGCACACGGAATCAAAATCGCATCTGGCGCGCGCCGCGACGCCCATGCTATAAATAACCAAGTACCCAAGATGGACCGCTCGGACCAGAGACAGCGCGGCACCGCAACCTCACCGGAAAATCCGGGACCTGCTCTTTGTTCTGCTCCCGCTTCCGCGAGCGCGCCTGCGGCTTCCGCTCCAGCTACAGCTTCTTCCGCAAACAACCTCCGCAAAGAGATTCGCATCTGGACGCGCGACCTGCTCATCGCCATCGGTCTCGCGCTCGTCATCATCGTCTTCCTCTACCAGCCCGTAAAAGTCGAAGGCACCAGCATGGCGCCGCTGCTCTCGGACCAGGAACGCATCTTCATCAACAAATTTGTCTACCGCTTCGAGCCGATTCAACGCGGCGACGTGGTGGTTTTCTGGTATCCGCTCGACCATTCAAAGTCATTCATCAAGCGCGTCGTAGGTCTGCCCGGGGAAACGGTGGAACTTCGCCAGGGTACGCTTTACATCAATGGCAAGGTCGTTCCGGAACCTTACGTCCCGCCGCAATATGAGGACAACAGCGACTATGCGCCAAAGGTGGTGCCCCCGGACCATTTCTTCGTGCTGGGGGATCATCGCATCAGTTCCAACGATTCACGCGTCTTTGGGATGGTGGCGAGCGAGTACATTTACGGCCGCGCGGTGTTTGCCTACTGGCCCGTGGATCATTTCGGCTCGCTCGAAACCACCGAAGCGAGCAGCAAATAAATGGCGATGTGCATGATAATCAAGGGAGGCTCCCCTGATAGAAGTCCAGCACCGACCCGCGACCCTCGCGCTGGAAGACGGCCGCCTCTTTAATGGACGCGCCGCCGGCGCCATCGTGCGCCGCGGCGGCGAAGTCGTTTTTAATACCAGCCTCACCGGTTACCAGGAAGTTTTCACCGACCCAAGCTACGCAGGGCAGATTGTCTGCCTTACTTATCCGCACATCGGCAACGTCGGCGCGAATCTTGAAGATGAAGAGTCCTCCCACCCATACATCGAGTCGCTCATCGTCCGTGAATTCTCGCAAATTTCCTCGAACTGGCGCTCCACGGAGAGCGCCCAGCTTTACCTGAACCGCCACAAGATTCCCGTCATCTGGGACATTGATACGCGCGCGCTGGTGCGCCACATTCGCAATGTCGGCGCGCTGCGCGGCATCGTTTCGACCGACGGCACTCCCGCCGACCAATTGGTCTTCGAAGCCAAGCAGTTGCCGAAAATGGCCGGCCTGGAGCTGGCCAGCCGAATGACCTGTGCGAAACCGTATGGCTGGGACAAAGGCTCGGTCGAAGTGGCGATTTCGCCTTGGTCCGAACCGATGGGCGAGTCTGATGCCCAGGGCGAGAGTTACCGGCATCGGGTCTTGGCATTTGACTACGGTATTAAGCAGAACATCTTGCGCCTGCTCGTCGACCACAACTGCGACGTGTGGGTCGTACCCGCGCAAACCTCCGCGGCAGATGTCCTCGACGTGAAACCCGACGGCGTTTTTCTCTCGAATGGCCCGGGCGATCCCGAGCCCATCGGCTACGCCATCGAAACGATTCGCAGGCTCATTGGCCAGATGCCGATTTTCGGGATTTGCCTCGGACATCAGCTTTGCGGGCTCGCGCTGGGCGGCAAAACGTTCAAACTAAAGTTTGGTCATCATGGCTCGAATCATCCGGTGAAGAATCTCCTCACCGAGAAGGTGGAAATCACCGCGCAGAATCACGGTTTCGCCGTGGACCCCGATTCGCTTCCCTCGCGTGACGTGGAGATCACGCACGTTAACCTGAACGATTACACCAACGAAGGCATGCGTCACAAAAACGCGCCGCTCTTCAGCGTGCAGTATCATCCGGAAGCTTCGCCGGGACCGCACGATTCGCATTATTTGTTCACGCAGTTCACGGACATGATGAAAGAATGGCGCCAGCCGGGGAGCTCACGCAAATGAGAGCGCCTAACAAGACCCATGCCTAAACGGGAAGACATCAAAAAAATTCTGATTATCGGCTCGGGCCCGATCATCATCGGCCAAGCGTGCGAATTCGATTATTCCGGGGCGCAAGCGTGCAAGGCGCTGCGCGCGGAAGGCTACGAAGTCATTCTGGTTAACTCGAATCCCGCGACCATCATGACCGATCCCGAGCTGGCCAAGCGGACCTACATCGAGCCGCTCACCCGCGAATATCTTGAAGAAATCATTGCCAAGGAAAACCCGCATGCGCTGCTGCCCACGGTCGGAGGGCAGACCGCACTGAATCTTGCGGTCGAGCTTTCCGAAAGCGGCGTCCTCGAAAAATACAAAGTGGAAATGATTGGCGCCTCGCTCCGCGCGATCAAAGTTGCCGAAGACCGCCTGTGGTTCAAAGATGCGTGCCGCAAAATCGGCCTGGAAGTGCCCGCCTCCGCTTTGGTGAATAACGCGAAAGATGCCATGCGGCTCTGCGATCAGCTTGGTTTTCCCCTCGTGATCCGCCCATCGTTCACGCTTGGCGGCACTGGCGGGTCGATTGCTTACAACAAGGAGGAATTTGCCGAAGCCATTTCGACCGCGCTCGACGTGAGCCCGGTTCACGAGGCGCTGGTCGAGGAATCCGTCCTCGGCTGGAAAGAATTCGAACTCGAAGTCATGCGCGATTTTCGCGACAACTTCGTGGTCATCTGCTCCATTGAGAATTTCGATCCCATGGGCGTGCACACTGGCGATTCCATCACTGTCGCTCCCGCGCAAACGCTGACGGATAAGGAATATCAGCGCATGCGCGACGCCGCGGCCGCCATCATCCGCGAAGTTGGCGTCGAGACCGGCGGCTCGAACGTGCAGTTCGCCATCCATCCGGGAAACGGCCGCATGGTCATTATCGAGATGAACCCGCGCGTGTCGCGCAGCTCCGCGCTGGCCAGCAAAGCCACCGGCTTCCCGATTGCGAAAATTGCCGCGCGTCTTGCCGTGGGCATGAGCCTCGACGAAATCCCGAACGACATTACCGAGAAGACTCCCGCCTGTTTCGAACCGACTATTGACTACGTTGTGGTGAAAATCCCGAAATGGCAATTCGAGAAGTTCCCCGGCGCGGATAGCACGCTCGGCACGCAAATGAAGTCCGTCGGCGAAGTGATGGCCATCGGGCGCACGTTCAAGGAAGCGCTGCAAAAAGGCATTCGCTCGCTTGAACCGAGCGCTCCCTGGCGCGCACCGGCCGAAACGCCAGATTCATTGCTCCGCGAGAAACTGGCCACACCGCGGCCCGACCGGATTTACTGGCTGCTAACGGCCATGGAGCGCGGCCTCCACGCCGAAGAAATCTGCGAGCTCACGAAAATCGACCCGTGGTTCATCCATCAAATTGAGGAGTTGACCGCCATGAACCGCCGGGCTGCGGGCGTGACGGTCGAGACGGCTTCGAAAGATTTGTTGCGCGAGGTAAAGCGCCACGGCGCGAGCGACGAGCAACTGGCGCAGATTTGGCGGACTACGCCGGCTTCCGTGCGCCTGCAGCGCGCGCGCTATGGCGTTGCGCCCGTCTTCAAGCGCGTGGACACCTGTGCCGCCGAATTTGAGTCCTTCACCCCGTATCTTTACTCGACTTACGAAGACGAGGACGAATCCGACGCGCAGCCGCGGCCAAAAATCATGATTCTCGGCAGCGGCCCGAATCGCATCGGGCAGGGGATTGAATTCGACTATTGCTGTTGCCACGCCTCCTATGCTTTGCACGAAGACGGCTTCGAAACGATCATGGTGAATTGCAATCCGGAAACGGTTTCGACCGACTACGACACTTCGGACCGCTTGTATTTCGAGCCGCTGACGCTCGAAGACGTGCTCGCGATTGTTGAACGAGAAAAGCCGCAGGGCGTGATTGTCCAGTTTGGCGGGCAGACACCGCTGAACCTGGCGCTGGAACTGAAGCGCAACGGCGTGCCTATTATCGGGACGGCGCCGGAATCCATCGACTTGGCGGAAGACCGGAGGCGCTTCGGCCGCTTGCTCGAAGAATTGAAGATTCCTCAGCCGCGCAACGCGACGGCGCTAATTCCGGAAGAGGCTGCGCGCGTGGCCGGCGAAATCGGCCTGCCGGTGCTGGTGCGCCCGAGTTATGTGCTCGGTGGCCGCGCCATGGTCATCGCGTACGACGTCAACACGGTGCAGGATTACGTCGCGCAAGCCGCCCTGATGGGGCCGGCGCGCCCCGTTCTGATCGATCAATTCCTCGAAGAAGCGACCGAAGTGGACGTGGACGCGCTCGCCGACGGCACCGAGGTCATCATCGGCGGCATCATGGAGCACATTGAAGAAGCAGGCGTGCATTCCGGTGACTCCTCTTGCGTGCTTCCTCCGGTGAGCTTGACGCCCGCGGTTCTCGACACGATTCGTGAATACACAGGTCGCCTCGCGCTGGCCTTGAAAGTTGTCGGACTGATGAACGTGCAGTACGCCATTCAGCGCGACACGGTTTACGTGCTCGAAGTAAATCCCCGCGCGTCGCGGACGGTTCCGTATGTGAGCAAAGCAACGGGGGTGCCGCTTGCAAAAGTTGCGGCCCGCTTAATGGCCGGGAAGAAGCTGGCCAGCATGCATCTGCCGCTGGTGAAGAACAATGGCGTCGCCGAAATCGCCGTGCGCGAGTTCTATTCCGTGAAATCGCCCGTGTTTCCCTTCAACAAATTCCGCGGCGTGGATACCATTCTCGGCCCGGAGATGCGTTCCACCGGCGAAGTCATGGGGATTTCTACTTCGTACGGCCAAGCTTTTGCAAAGGCGCAGCTCGCGGCCGGCCAGCGATTGCCGCGCAAGGGCACTGTGTTCCTCAGCGTCAACGACCGCGACAAAAGGCATTTAGGCGCGCTTGGGAAGGAACTTACCGCGCTCGGTTTTCGCTTGCTCGCCACGCGCGGCACCGCCGCGGCCCTCGAAACAACCGGCATCCAGGCGGAAGCGGTGTTCAAAGTGAACGAAGGCCGGCCCAACATCGTGGATCTGGTGAAAACCGGGAAGATCGATCTGATTATTAACACGCCCCTTGGCCGCGAGTCTTTCTACGATGAGAAGTCGATTCGCCGCGCCGCGATTCGCTACAATATACCTTGTATCACCACGCTGGCTGCGGCCAACGCGGCCGCGCGCGGAATTCGCGCCCTCCACGAGCAGGGCATCGAAGTCGCCGCGCTGCAGGATTTGCATAAGGAAGCCGCCGCTTCCGGCGCGCCCGCCTCAGGAGATTGAGCCATGGAGTTGTCCGGAATTTTTTCCGCGTTAACCACGCCATTTGGCACCGACGGTTCCGTTTCCCTCGCCGATTTGAAGCATAACATCCAGCACTACAACCACACGGGATTGGCGGGCTACGTGGTGATGGGTTCAACCGGAGAGTCCGTGCTGGTTTCGAAAGCGGAGTGGGAATCAGTCCTCCTGGCAGTGAAAGAAGCAGCTTCGCGTGACAAGAAATTGATTGCCGGCACCGGCGCGGAATCCACAGCGGAAACCATCGAGCGCACCAAGCGCGCCGCGCAAATCGGCTACGACGCGGCACTGGTCAAAACGCCGTTCTACTACAAACCGATGTACAAGCCGGAAGTGTACATCGCGCATTACCGCCGCGTGGCTGACGCTTCGCCGATTCCTGTGCTGCTCTATTCCGTGCCGCAATTCACTGGAGTGGCGCTCGAAGTCACGGAAGTTGTAAAGCTAACTGAGCATCCGACTATCATCGGCATCAAGGAAAGCTCAGGGAACGTTCTTCGCGTAGCGGAAATGATTGCCGCGGTTTCGCCCGATTTCCAGGTGCTTGTCGGCTCGGCAGCCACTGTTTATCCCTCGATCATGGTCGGCGCGCGGGGCGCCATCCTCGCACTGGCCTCGGCGCTGCCGGAGAAGTGTGTCGAACTTTACGAACTGATCCGCAAGGGCCAGCACGAACGAGCGCGCGAGCTTCACACCGTGATTCTGCGCGCTTCGAAATTGGTCGTCTCCGAGAGCGGAATCCCCGGCGTGAAATACGTCATGGACCAGCGCGGATACCGTGGCGGCTTGCCCCGGCTCCCTCTCCTCCCGCTCCATGATGAACAAAAGAAACGCCTTAATGCCTTCCTGGAGGCCCTCGAACCGGCGGCCATGCGTGCCTGATTGGCGCTTCGTTGGGCCGCTAAATCGAGCTTTTTTCTTGTCCCATCCAGCCTGGAAATTTATCGGAAGCCGGTGAGACGTTTTCGTTTAGAGTTCATCTAACCGCTCATGGATTGTCGCGCTCTCGCGTTCCGCCAGCTGCCCCACCAGCCTGCGCTATTCCTCGCCTATTTGGAGAAATTTGAAAAAGTAAAGAACTTCTACGCCCACCCCCCAACGATAGAGGCGGTTAGCAAGACCACGCATAAGCTGGACTACCCCGAAGAACGCCGTGCAGAAGTAGCCGCGATTCTACGCAAGCAGAATGCAGAGTTGGGCGCTGGCGCGGAGACCGATTCGAACCTCGGGCGGCTGGCGAACGGAGCGGTAGCCGTTGTTTCAGGGCAGCAGGTTGGGTTGTTCGGCGGGCCCGCGTACGCCGTCTACAAAGCGCTCACCGCGATCCAGATTGCGGAGGAACTAACGCGCGGCGGAATCGAGGCGGTGCCGGTTTTTTGGATGGCCACGGAAGACCACGACCTCGAAGAAGTGCGCCACACAAGCTGGTTTGACGAAGGAAAACTGATTCGCTTTGAGCTGCCCGACGGGAATGAAGCAGACAAGCCGGTTGGGCGAATCCCGCTGGGAGCGGAAGGGGAACGACTAGCGCGGGAAGCTGCCGCGTTACTCGAGAAAGACGGCGGCGAACTGCTCGCGCAGTATCTCGTTGAAAGTTACAGGGCGGACGAAACCTACGGAAGCGCTTTCGGAAAACTGTTTGCGCGATGGTTCGCCGAGCAGGGGCTGATTCTGCTCGATCCGCTGGATACGGGTCTGCACAAAGTCGCGGCGCCGATGTACCAGCACGCGTTGGCGGAGCGGGACGCTCTGACCGAGAAACTGATGCGGCGTGTAAAGGAATTGGAGCGCGCGGGATTTGATGCCCAAGTGAAGGTAGCGTCGAAGGGTACGCTGCTGTTCTACATGGGCGACGGCTCGCGCCAAGCCATCCTAGCGGGCAACGAAAAGTTTGTTGCGGGCGAGAAAAGCTGGGGGCGAGAGGAACTGGTTCACCTGACGCACCAGGAGCCGGAGAACTTCAGTCCGAATGCGCTGTTGCGGCCCGTGGTACAGGATTATTTGCTGCCAAGCGTGGCCTTCATTGGCGGGCCGGCGGAGCTTTCCTACATCGCGCAGTCGCAAGTGGTTTACGAGCATCTGCTCGGACGCATGCCGGTGATGCTGCCACGCGCCGGGTTCACTCTTGTGGACGCGAAGGCAAACAAGCTGCTCGACAAATATGATTTGACCATCGAGGAGGTCTGGGCAGGCTCGCAGGAATTGCGGCGCAAGATGGAAGGCGCATCCGTGCCGAAGTCGTTGTCGAAAGATTTTGACAAAAGCCAGAAGCAGATCGCGAAGATGCTGGAGAAGCTCGGCAAGCCGATCGAAAAACTGGATTCGACCCTGGCGGGCACCGTCGAGAGAACCAAAAAGGGAATTGAGTTTCATCTCGAGCAATTGCGGCAGAAAGCCGGGCGCGCGCAGGACCAGAAGCTGGGCATCATTGGTTCGCATGAGCAGCACCTGGAATCGCTATTGAACCCGCATAAAGGACTGCAAGAGCGGGAGCTTTGCCTGCTGCCGTTTTTGGCGCGCTGGGGCGCGAGTGGCTTAAGCGAATTGCAAAAGTTATGCACCAGCAAGAAACTAGGCCATCACTTCATTGTTTCCTTTCCGTAGTGACCGCGCTCGGACTCCTGTAAAACCAAGACTGTTTATCCCATGGAGTGCTCCCCTTGTGTCCGGCTGAGAATAAGACCCGCAGGGCTGCGCAGACTAGGCCCTGCGCTACAGCCCGCGCTACACTGTGGCTCTAGAATGTCCAAGGCGCAATTTCCATGCAAACACTGATTGTGAAGACCGAGCGTCGGACGCAGCTTCTGGACGTAACCGCGCATGTGCAGAAGGCAGTGTCCGCGGCAAAGATTTCCAATGGCACTTGCTATTTGTACGTGCCGCACACTACAGCGGGAGTAACCATCAACGAATGCGCGGACCCGGACGTCGCCAGGGACATGGAGGGCGCGCTGGATCGCCTGATACCGAAGACGGGCCCTTACCGGCACGGCGAAGGCAACTCTGATTCGCATATTAAGTCAGTGCTCGTAGGCGGTGCGCAAATCGTGTTCGTCGAGGATGGCCGGTTGGCGCTGGGTCGCTGGCAGGGAATTTTCTTCTGTGAATTTGATGGGCCGCGCGAGCGGAAACTGGTCGTGAAAGTCGTTGCTGAATAAATCTAAGCGCAAAGTTTGTAAATCGAGACGCGCCGATTTTATGGGCGCGTCGGGCCGCCTAATTTTAGAAGGATTAGGGCTAAGCATGGCCGACGCGGCGCAGGAGGTGCTTAAAGCGTGGGTCACAAAGGCAGCTGCTGGCCGCGTCGGCGCCCTTACCCTACGATCAGGCTCTCTAAGAATGCGTGCTGCACGATGAGTTGGGAATGGTGGGGCAAGTCATTGTGCTGCCTTGATGCGCGAACGGCTTAGCTAAGAAGGCAAGTCTTCGCTTCTCGCGCGATATTAAGGCAAAGCGAAAGCGACGAGGGAGTCGCCGAGTTCTTCTTCGGTGATTTTGGGATGGCCGCCGGCAGCGATGACCAGGTATTGCTTGTCTGTCCCGCCCAGGCGGTAAGTCATGGGCGTCGCGTTGCCGCAGGCGGGCAGCTTCGCCTTCCACAATTCTTTGCCTGACTCGATGTCGAAGGCGCGGAGGAAACAATCCACTGTGCCAGCGATGAAGACAAGACCGCCCGCGGTGACGATAGGGCCGCCAAGGCTGATGGAACCCGGCGGGATTTGTTGCCGGTGCTCAACGCCGAAGTCCCCCAGCGAGCCGAGCGGAACCTGCCAGCGAATTTTTCCTTCGTTCATGTCTAAGGCGTAAAGCATGCCCCAGGGCGGCGGGCTACAGGGAAAGTTCGAGGGCGATTGAATGAAACGGCGATAGAGGCCGTAAGGGGCGCCGAGCTGGTCGCCGTAGTCGCCGCCTTCGGTTCGCGAGCTGCGGTCGTTGTATTTTTCGCGGGGGATGAGGCGGGCGATGGCGACGAGATTGTTCGTGTTCGTGACGAGGATGCTGCGGGTTGGGTCAAAGGCGCAGCCGCTCCAAGTCATGCCGCCGATGATTCCGGGCACCATCAACGTTCCTTGCACGCTTGGCGGCGTGAAAATGCCTTCGTTGCGAAGATGTGAGATGTAATTGCGGCACCAGTCGCGATTTTCGGGAGTCGGTCCCCAGGCTTGGTCGGCAGAAAGCGTGTGCGGAGCGAGCGGAGGCGGTTTCAGGGGGAAAGGCTGGGTGGGCGAAGCGACTTCGCCGGGGACGTCGCTTTGGGGAACGGGGCGTTCTTCGACCGGGAAGATGGGCTTGCCGGTGTCGCGATTGAGGACGTAAAGCAGGCCGGACTTGTTGCCTTGGATGACGACGGGGACGTCTTTGCCGTGGAGATGCAACGTGGCGAGGAGGGGCGGCGAGGCGCTGTCGAAATCCCAGAGGTCGTGATGAACGAGTTGGAAGCCCCAGACGAGTTCGCCGGTTTTGCCGCGCAGGGCGACGACGGAGTTGGACCATTTGTCGTCGCCAGGGCGTAGACCGCCGTAGTAGTCAGGGCTGGCGCTGCCGGTGGGGACGAAGAGCAAGTCGCGCTCTTGGTCTACCACCATGATGGACCAGGCGTTGCCGGCGCCACTGCGCCAAGTTGGGCCTCGACCTTTGGCTGCTGCTGCTGACCGATTTGCAGGAAGCGGGTCCCAGCTCCAGCGGAGAGCGCCCGTGCGGGCGCCATACCCGCGGACGACGCCGCGGGCCATGTCCACGCGATGATTGTCATTGATGGCGGAGCCTACGACGACGAGGTCATCAATAATCGCGGGTGGGGAAGTCATGTGATACCAGCCGGGATGGTATTGAAGGGCGTCGTGCAGGGGGCACCCGTGGCGGCGTCGACGGCGACCAGCCGAGCGTCTTGCGTGGATTCGAAGATGCGGCGGTGGCAGGGCTTGTCGTTGGCGCGGGTGGAGTCAAGCCAAGTGGCCACGCCGCGGTTGATGAGGCCGTCGCCGTAGTCGCCATCGAGGTCAATCTTGGGATCGTAGGCCCAGCGCTGCTGGCCGGTTCCGGGATCAAGCGCGACGATGCGGTTAAAGGCGGTGGTGAGATAGAGCGTTTCATCGACGAGGAGAGGAGTAGTCTCGAAGCCGCTGCGTTTTCTGCGGCCGGTAGTTTCCGATATATCCCCGGTGTGGAAGGTCCAGGCTACTTTGAGGCTGGCGACGTTGTCACGATTAATTTGCGTGAGGGCCGAATAGCGCATGCCACCGGCGTCGTGGCCGTAGTAGGGCCAGGAGTCATCGGGGGCTTCAGGCGGGGAGGGTACGACGGCCCAGGTGAAAAGTGCACAAGCCGATAGAGGCAATGCGACAAGCCAGGCGAACTTGAAACGGCGATTCATTTTTTGGCACCCCGAACAGGGACGGAATTGTACACGCGTTTGTTCCGTCTCAGGGGTCAAGAAAAGGGCCTCGGATGACGGCTAACTAAGTCGAAAGAGGAACCAACGAAGGCGCGGAAGAACGGCAACTGAGCGGTCCGGTAGACGGAGTTCCTGCGCCTAATCCGTTGGAGGAAGGAGTTCGTCGAAGAGTTTCTCGATAACGCTGTTCAGAACAAAGGTCCGTGTTGCTGGGCGTAGCGAAATTCGGCGGGGCGGACAGGATTGGTGTCGACGCGAACTTCCAGCCGCACGACGGTATTTTGCCGCGGAGGAGGATTCTCCTGGCGCTTTCTGATCTCGTCGGAAACGAGAGTCCCCCTGCGAACGCGATCCCGGGCGCCGCGAAGGTCGTCGAACATCCCATTGAGGTTATAGAAGATGCGAAGTGTTTCGATGGGGCGGCAACCTTCGGCTAGTTTGCCGTCCGGGCCAAGAGCGTAAATATTTGAAACCGTCCAAATGCTTGGGCTGCGCAACCATAAAAACTGCGCCGTGGCAAAATCGGCGTCACGTAAATTGTGGAGCTCTGCAACAGTGGCAAGACAAGCGCTTCGTCGGAAGCGCCGATCTCCCTCACATATTCGTTCCAGATATCGGCGATGCGCTGTTCGGGAATCAGCCGCGACTGGTCGGACACGGCTTCGTATTCGGCACGGGCAATGCGCTGGCGAATCCCGCGAGTGATCCAGGCCGGAGGAAGAATGTCGGCGAACGTCTCGGCGATTTTGTGCACGAGGGTATCAGCGTCGGCCTCGGAGCGGATGCGGCCGGCGAGGTCGTTGATTTCGATAGCGAGTTGACGGTCACGCGCGATACGGGCGCGCAGTTCCGGGGACAGCTGATTGGACGAGGTGACAGTTCCTTGTTGGGAGTAGGTGGATACCGGTTTTGAAAACAGGAGACAGAAAGCGAGGACCATCGAGTGAAACGCCATGTTGCTGCCTCAGGCCGAACTGCGAACAGGATTTAGGCGAAGAATCTAAGCCGGACAGCCTGATTATCCTATTTCGAATGCTCTATGTGCTAGAGTTTTTGTGCCATGAACAGGCTCGGAATTTACGTGCAGGTGCCCTTCTGCCAGACCAGGTGCACCTATTGCAATTTTCATACAGGAGTGGTGGCAAAAGAGCGGTTTGCGCCGTATGTAGAAGCAGTGTGCCGGGAGATTCGCGGGCACCGGGAGTTGTTGAGGGCGGCGGGAGTGAATTGGGGAAGCGCCGAGTGGCGAGTGGCGAGTGGCCAGAATGAAGAGGCCAGTCATTTGGCGGATACGGTGTACTTCGGCGGCGGGACGCCAAGTTTGTTGGAGCCAGTCCAGCTGCAGAAGATTTTGGACACTATTCGGGAGGTATTCGGGGCGAAAGGATCAACTAGCATTCAAGCACAAGGTGGTTTTTCAACGTCGAGGACGCAGAGAGAAGAGGCACAGAGGGCAGGGAGAGGGGGAACGGACGAAGAGAAGAGCAGAAAGGCGCTACGGTCGAGGCCAAGCGAAACCGGTCCAGGCAGCAGCAACGACGGCGGATCAGCAATCATGGGCGAGGCGGGCAGCGCGGAGTTTGAAGAGGTGACGCTCGAGGCGGACCCGGAGACGGTGGAAGAGGAAAAGGCGGCCGCGTGGGGGAAGGGGGGAATCGGGCGCGTGAGTTTTGGTGTGCAGTCGTTTTCGGACAGGGAGTTGGCAGCGGCGGGGAGAATGCACAGGCGCGCGGACATTTATCGAGCCGTGCCGATTCTGCAAGCAGCGGATATTCGAAATATCAGTTTCGATTTGATTGCGGGGTTGCCACACCAAACCAGGGACAGTTGGAAGCAATCGCTCGAGGAATTGATTGTGCTAGGGCCGGAGCACGTGTCGGTGTATTTGCTGGAAGTGGATGAAGGGAGCCGGCTAGGGAAGGAGTTGCTGGCCGGTGGAACGCGGTATAACGCGGCGGCGGTGCCGAGCGAAGACGAGATGGCGGGGTTTTACGAAATGGCGCAAGAGGCGCTGGGGGCGGCTGGATATCGGCACTATGAAATCTCGAATTGGGCGAAGCCGGGGTTTGAGTCGAAGCACAATTTGAAATATTGGGGGCGCGAGCCGTATTTGGGATTTGGGGCGGGAGCACACTCCTTTTCGGGTAAGCAACGATGGGCGAATGCGCACGATGCGGTGACGTATATGAATGCGATGGAGAGTGGACGATTGCCAGTAGAGCAGTTGGAGACCGTGACGGCAGAGCAGGCTTTGGAGGAGGAGTTGTTTCTGGGTTTGCGGAAGCTGGAAGGGATTGATGTTGGGAAGATTGAAAGAGAGTACGGAGTCACGGTGCGCGGGCGGTTCGAGCCGTTGGCGGCGGCGGGATTGGTGGAACGGATGGGAGACGTAGTGCGGCTGGCGGAGAGAAAATTGAGCGTGTCGAACGAGGTATTTGTGGAGTTGATGAGATGATCAGATGAGCGGCTCGAATGGATCGGCCAGGGTTGAAGTCGGCGCGTGTTTTTAACACCGAGGACACAGAGGGAAAAGCACCCAGGGCACGGAGAAGAGGGGAACATGAGCTACACGGTGGCGAAGGGGAACCAGAGGGTGGATCCGGATGATGTGAGGGTGAGCGGGAAGGCGCTCGAAGGCGTTGTGGATTTGCGAAGCGACACGGTGACGCGGCCGACGGCGGAGATGCGGGAGGCGATGGCAAAAGCCGAGGTCGGCGATGATGTGTACGGAGAGGATCCGACGGTCAACAAGCTAGAGAAGCGCGCGGCGGAGATTTTTGGAAAAGAAGCAGCGCTGTTTGTGCCGACGGGCTGCATGGGGAACCTGATCTCCATCAAGATTTGGACGCACCACGGAAATGAAGTGATTTGCGACGAGCGCAGCCACGTGAATCTGTACGAGCTAGCGTCGATGTCGGCGATTGCTGGATGCATGCCGCGGGTGGCGCGCGGGGAAGACGGGATTTTGACGTGGGAAGAAATCAAAGCGGTAATCCGGCCAAAGATTTATTACGACTCGCAAGCGGCGCTGATTTGCCTGGAAAACACGAGCAACATGGCGGGCGGGACGGTGTATCCGACCGAGCGCGTGAACGAGATCTGCGACGAGGCACACAAACTCGGGCTGAAGGTGCATCTGGACGGGGCGCGGATTTTTAACGCGGCGACGGCGCTGGGAGACCATGTCGCGGTGATGACGAAAAAAGTGGATTCGGTGATGTTTTGCCTTTCGAAAGGACTGGGCGCGCCGGTGGGCTCGATGGTGGCGGGAACGAAAGCGTTCATCGAGAAGGCGCGGATTTACCGAAAGATGTTTGGCGGAGGGATGCGACAGGCGGGAGTGATCGCGGCGGCGGGACTGATTGCGCTCGAGAAATCACCGGCGCGGCTGAACATTGACCATGAGAACGCGAAGTTTCTTGCAGAAGGGATCGCGCAGATCCCAGGATTGAAAATCGATCCGGCGAAGGTGCGGTCGAACATCGTGATCTTTGATTGCGCGGCGACGGGAATGACCGCGGTGGAATTGTGTGATGCGGTGCATGCACAGGGCGTGTGGGCGCAGGACACCGCACTTTATTCGGTGCGCGTGGTCACGCATGGCGATGTGGACCGCGCTGGCTGCGAGCGCGCACTGGCGGTATTGAAGGAAGTGGTGATGAGGAAAAGAAAGGCGGGGGCATGACATTGCGGCAAGCGGTAGGTTTCGGGCAGCGTGTTGGTGTGTCGACGGCGTTGAAGCGGACGGTTTTTTAAACCCAGCGGGCACGGAGAAGAGAAGCAGACATGAGATCAACAAAGGTTGCGATTGTTCTCGGTGCGGCGGTGCTTTTGATCGCGGCGCAGGTGGCAAGCCGCGGCCAAACAACGCCGACTCCGAGCGAAGGCAGCAAACCCGCGCGAGCGGCCGAGGGGGCCAGGAAGTACATCGAGAACGCGGAGAAGGACCTTTTTGATCTTGGCGTGAAGGCCTCCCGGGCGTCCTGGGTAGAAGAGAATTTTATTACCGAGGATACCGAGCAGATCGCGGCCGATGCTGGCGAGGTGGTGAATACGGCAAGCACGAAATACGCCAAGGAAGCGCACCAATTCGACGGGTTGAAGCTGGCGCCGGAACTGGCGCGGAAGCGGCTGCTGCTCGAGCTGTCGGCCGGCTTTCCCGCGCCGGATGATCCGAAGGCGCAAAAAGAGCTGGCGCAAATTCTGGCTTCGCTCGATGGCGATTATGGAAAGGGTAAGTGGTGCCCGGACGGCGAAAGGGGAAAATGCCTGGACGTGACGGCGATGGAGAAATTGATGGCGGAAAGCCGCGATGTCGACGAATTAAAGCGCGCCTGGGTTGGGTGGCACGCCATTGGCGCGCCGATGCGGCAGCGGTACGCGCGGATGGTGGAACTGGGAAATGCGGGCGCGCGCGAACTGGGATACGCAGACGTGGGAGCGTTGTGGCGTTCGAACTACGACATGCCGCCGGACGATTTCGCGAAGGAAGAAGACCGATTGTGGGAGCAGTTGAAGCCCTTGTATTTGTCACTGCACGCGTATGTGCGCGGCCAATTGCGGAAGAAATATAGAAATGATCTGGTGCCGGCGAACGGGCCGATCCCGGCGCATTTGCTGGGAAACATCTGGGCGCAGGAATGGAACAACGTTTACTCGCTGATGGATTCGCCGAAGCCGCCGGAGAGCTACGACCTGACAAAGATTTTACAAGAGCGGAAGACGGACGCGCGGGGCATGGTGAAGTACGGCGAGAATTTTTTCATTTCGCTGGGATTCGCACCGCTGCCGACGACTTTCTGGGAGCGCTCGCTGTTTACCAAGCCCGCCGACCGGGACGTGGTGTGCCACGCGAGCGCGTGGGACGTGGATTCGAAAGAAGATTTGCGGATCAAGATGTGCATCCAGATTCGCGAAGAAGACTTCCGGGTCATTCACCACGAACTGGGACACAACTTCTATCAGCGAGCGTACATGAATCAACCGCCGCTGTTTCAAGGCAGCGCGAATGACGGATTCCACGAGGCGGTGGGAGATACCATCGCGCTTTCGGTGACGCCGGAATACTTGAAGAAGATTGGATTGATCGAGACGGTGCCGCCGGCTTCGGGGGACATTGATTACCTGCTGCAACAGGCGCTCGAGAAAGTGGCGTTTCTGCCGTTTGGTTTGCTCGTGGACAAGTGGCGGTGGGAAGTGTTTAGCGGACAAGTGAAGCCGGAGAACTATAACAGAGCGTGGTGGGAACTGCGCACGAAATATCAGGGAGTCGCGCCGCTGGTGGAGCGGACGGAGGCGGATTTTGATCCGGGCGCAAAGTATCATGTTCCGGCCAATGTGCCTTATGCGCGGTATTTCCTTGCGCGGATTTTGCAATTCCAGTTTCACCGCGCTTTGTGCAAAGAGGCTGGAATTACCGGGCCGTTGCATCGCTGCTCGATCTACGGGAACAGGGCAGCGGGCGAAAAGTTGAACGGCATGCTTTCAATGGGCGCGAGCAAGCCGTGGCAAGAAGCCCTGGAGACGATAGCGGGGCAGAAGCAGATGGATGCAACGGCGCTGGCGGATTATTTTGCCCCGTTGAAGACTTGGCTGGATGAACAGAATAAGGCGAAGGGCTATGCGGTAGGGTGGTAGGGGAGAGCTTTCACTTTGAGGCAGGAAAAGAGGCAGGAAAAGAAGCAGGAAAAGAAGCAGGAAAAGAAAAAGATGACGCCCAGGCGTAGAGGACGCAGAGGCAACCCAGAGAAGAGAGGGCAGATTCCTCGGGCTTGCCTGCCCGGGCAGGCAACCCGGCCCTCGGCATAACACCGAGGGCTATGGCAAGGGTGCCAGGACCAGAGTCAACGCAATCGGAATGCCTACGGAAGATGCGTCAGGAGAGCGGGCCGGGGTGCTTGAGGTAGCGGTCGATGATGGCGTCGGCGCTGCGGTAGACGAAGGCGAGAACCGTTGGCGTAGGGTTGGCGGAGGCGTTTTGAGGAAACGCTGAGCCGCCGAGGATGAAAAGATTGGGTAGCTGCCAGTGCTGGAGGTAGGGAGAGACTACCGAGTGGGCGGGCGAATCTCCCATGATGGTGCCGCCCTGAATGTGCGTGGAGTTGTAGCGTGTGGAATCGTAGGAGCGTAGGCCCGGAAAGGGATTGATCTCACGAGCGCCCATGGCGCGGGCGACCTCCACAGCCTTGGGAGTAGCGAAATCGGCCATTTTGCGTTCGTTCTCCTGCCAGTCCAGGGTGAGACGCAGCAGCGGGTCGCCGAGCTTGTCTTTGTAGACGGGATCGAGATCCATGAAATTGGTTTTGTAGGCGAGATGCTCTCCTGAGAACCCTATGGTTGCCGTGCGGTCATAATAGTGAACCGCAGCTTTCTTCCATTCTGATCCCCAGGAGGCCTTGATGGAATTTGGCAGCACGCCAAAGGCGCCGATGGGCTGAAAGCCGTAGCCGCGCGCGCCGAAATATCCGCCACGAATAAAATTAAGCCCAGCGCGGTCGAGGTCGTCGCGATCGAAGTCACTGAACATGATTCCTGCCGAGCCGGAGCCCATGAAGCGGTTGAGCGGCTGATCGAAAAATGCGGTGGCAGCCGAAACGGTGACCTGATGCGTTAGATTGCTGCCGACCGTGCCGCGGGCGGTGGCGGGGTCGTATGGTTCGCCGATGCCGGAGAGCAGGAGAAGGCGAGTGTTGTTGAAAGTCCAGGAGGCGAGGAAAACCAGCGAAGCGGGCTGGAAGATTTCTTGGCCGGTGGCGTCAACGTAGGTCACGCCGCGAGCAGCAGGCCTAGGAGAGGAGTCGAAGAGGATGCGGCGAACCCAGGCGGCCGTGCGGAGAGCGACGTTGTTCCGTTTTTGAATGACGGGCAGCAGGAGATTCGTGGGTTGCGCTTTGGCGCCGACCATGCAACCGAACTTGGCGCAGAAACCACAATAGGTGCAGCCACCGCGAGAGATGCCGTCGGGATTGGTGTAAGACCGGCTGATGTTTGCAGAGGGTGCAGGGTAAGGATGGTAGCCAAGCGATTTTGCGGCATCGCGGAATAGCGCAGAAAAATAGGGAACTTTCGTGGGAGGCGTGGGATAATCTTCGCTTCGCCAGCCTTCAAAAATGTTGCCGCCATCGATGAGTTTCCCGCGGAGGTTGCCTGCCTGGCCGGAAGTCCCGAGAAGTTTGTCAACACGCGTATAGAAAGGCTCGAGTTCGTCGTAAGTGATGCCCCAATTGCGGAGAGCATGCCTCTCGGGAAGAGCGTTCGCGCCGTATCTTTCTGTCGTCTTCGAGAGCAGCTCAAAGCAGTCGGGAAGAAAGCGGGGAACCTGAGCGTTCCAGTGCTCGCCCGAGCCGCCGATGCCCGCGCCTGGCAGAAAGGCTCCGTGCTGTCGAAGAGGAACGGCACGACGCGTGGCATCATGACGGAGCGTGACAGTTTCTTGAGAAAGGTCCTGCATCATGCGAAGGCGAATCGAGTAATCGAGTTCATCCATGTCGGTCGTGTAATCGGAGGGTTCGCGGGACGGGCCGCGCTCGAGGACGACGATGTTTAGCGAAGTGCGTGTGCCTAGCTCTTTGGCCATGAGCAGGCCGGCCCAGCCGCCGCCGACAATGACGGCATCCGCGCCAGGGAGCGTCTTCACAGCTCCTCCTCGCTGGGGCGAACCTTTGAGCCGGTCGTTTGCCGAAGGCTCATGGGCTTAGGGCGAAACGCCTGGCCGTAGTACTTCTCGATTTCGTCGAAGTTGCTCATGCGCGGGCCGGGAAAGCCCACCAGCTGCCAGCCCACCATTCCCGCGTTGCCGCCATGCATCGGATCGCAGAACATGCCCTCGATGGTGTTTTGGCGGAGCAGAGAAAAGAAGAGCGTCAATTCGATTTTGCGCAACGCATGGTCTTGCCCAGCGGGAGCGAGGAGATGAAAGCCCTCGAGGCCCTTCAAGCCTTGGCGGTAGATTTGGCGCGGGGTGGCGCTGCCTTGATAGCCCAACTCGCGAGGGGCGTCTTCAAATGGCGGCTGGGTGTAACGGAAGCGGTCGCGGCCGTAGGGGCCGGCGAGTTGGCGATCGATGAAGATGGCGACACCGGCTTCCCGCGCGCCAGGGCCAGAGTCGTCCGATGGGAAGATGCGCGATGCCGTAGCGGCGACGATGAGGGCCTCGGTTTCCGTAAAGAAGCGAAGCGGGATGCGGACTGGCTTGTGCGGGGACGCCAGAAGAGAAGCTTTGCGGTCGAGAGAATAAACCAGAACGCCGCCCAGAGTTGCGGCTGAAAGCGTGAGAAAATGACGACGGCGCATGTCAAGCGAGTGTAACAGAGGAACCGGGCAATGGCACCGGCCGCGAGGATTAGGCCTCCGCGTGGTATAAGAGATATTTAGGAGCAGTATAGAAAAAACGGATAGTGGAAAGGGAAGGGTCGTGGAATTCGCGTTTACGGAGGAACAGCAGCAACTGCGGAGGAGCGTGCGGGAGTTCGCGGAGGGCGAAATCACGCCGCACGTGATGGAGTGGGATGAGGCTTCCCACTTTCCGCTGGAAATCATGCCAAAGCTCGCGGGGATGGGTCTGCTGGGAGTGATTTTTCCCGAACAATACGGTGGAGCGGGCCTCGGCTACATTGAATACGCGCTGGCGATCGAGGAGCTAGCGCGCGTGGACGGGTCCGTGGGGCTGATCGTTGCGGCGCACAATTCGCTGTGTTCGAACCACATTTTTAAGTTTGGGACAGAGGCGCAAAAAGAAAAATACCTCGTCCCGCTTGCTTCGGGAAAAGCCATTGGCGCATGGTCCCTGACGGAGCCGGAAGCGGGTTCCGACGCAGGCGGAACGCGAACAACGGCGGTGCGCAACGGAAAGTGCTGGGTGTTGAATGGCGCGAAGACGTTCACAACGAACGGGCACTATGCGAATTTTTGCGTGGCGATGGCGGTAACGGACAAATCGAAGGGCTCGCATGGAATCAGCGCGTTCATTTTGGAAAAGGGAATGCCCGGGTTCAAGCCAGGAAAAAAGGAAAATAAGCTGGGAATGCGGGCGAGCGACACTTCGGAAGTGATTTTCAGCGATTGTCACGTGCCGCAGGAAAATTTACTGGGGCCGGAAGGCGAAGGCTTCACGGGAAGTCTGAAGATTCTGGACGGCGGACGAATTTCGATCGCGGCGCTGGCCCTGGGCATGGCACAGGGCGCGCTTGAGGCGGCGACAAAATACGCGAAACAACGCAAACAATTCGGGCAGGCCATCAGCGAGTTTCAGTCGGTGCAATTCAAACTGGCGGACATGGCCACACAGGTAGAAGCTGCGCGGCTGCTGGTGTACCAGGCGGCGTGGCTTGCAGACAGAAACAATGTGCGATTCACGCGGGAATCGAGCATGGCAAAGTTGTTTGCGAGTGAGGTCGCTGTGCGCGTGGCGAACGAATGCGTGCAGATTCATGGCGGGTACGGATTCATCAAGGACTACCCGGCGGAGAAATACTATCGCGACGTGAAGCTGTGCACGATTGGCGAAGGCACCAGCGAAATCCAGCGGCTGGTAATTGCACGCCAACTCCTGGGTAAGAAATAATAGGCGCGTGCATTCCCGCTCTTTGAATAGCTCCACAGGACAAACATGGCCGTGCCCGTCGTAGCGGTTGACCGATGGGCCGAGCAAGTGCGCGCGGGAGACGTGCGCGCGGTTTCGCGCGCGATTACGGCCATCGAAAATCACGCGCCGGCAGCGGAAGAGTTGCTCCGGCTGCTGTTTCCGCACACAGGACAGGCGTATTTGACGGGTGTGACCGGCGCGCCGGGAACGGGGAAGAGCACGCTGGTCGACAAGCTGGCGGCGTTTCACCGGAAAAATCAGGAACAAGTGGGCGTAATCGCAGTGGACCCGACAAGCCCGTACTCGGGCGGCGCGATCTTGGGCGATCGCATTCGCATGCAGGGGCACGCCGGAGATGCGGGAACGTTTATCCGCTCCATGGCCACGCGAGGATTTCTCGGTGGCTTGGCGCGCGCGACGGCAGAAGTCGCGCTGCTGCTGGACGCGGCAGGGAAGAAACATGTACTCATCGAGACCGTGGGGGTTGGCCAAGATGAAATTGACATTGTACGGTTGGCCGATTGCGTGCTGGTCGTGCTGGTGCCGGGGCTCGGGGACGACATTCAAAACATGAAGGCCGGATTGATGGAGATTGGCGATATTTTTGTGCTGAACAAAGCGGACCGCGAAGGGGCGGATCGGTTGGAGCAGCAGCTGCTGGCGATGCTTTCGTTGGTGATACCGCGGGAGGGCTGGCATCCGCCGGTGGTGCGCACGGTGGCCACGGAAAACAAGGGAATCGAAGAATTAGCCGCGGCGGTAAAGAAATTTGAAAAGCATTTTGAAGCCAGCGGAGAGCGGAAGCGCAAGCACGTGGAGCATTGGAAGAACCGCTTGATGGAATTGCTCGAGTCGCGGCTGATGGAGCGCGTCCTGGGCAGCGCGGACGGGGAAGCGCGGCTGACGGAGCTGGCCAGCGAGGTGGCGGAACGTAAGAAAGACCCGTTTACTGCCGTGAACGAGATATTGAAACGCAGCGGATTCGAACGCTAAGAAAAAGGAGAAGCATGGCGCCAAAGAAGGCGGGGAAAGGCAAAAGCAAAGCAAGCGAACCACAGCCAAGCCTCGGCATCATCGGCGGGAGCGGGCTTTACACGATGAGCGGGCTGACTGAGAGGCGGGAGATTCGCGTGAAGACGCCGTTCGGAGAGCCTTCGGACGCCCTGGTGCTAGGAACGCTGGAAGGGAAGCGCGTGGCGTTTTTGGCGCGGCACGGACGCGGACATCGCATTTTGCCGAGCGAGATTAGTTACCGCGCGAATATCTACGCAATGAAGCTGCTGGGAGTCGAGAGGATTATTTCCGTGAGCGCGGTGGGATCGCTGAAAGGAAGTTTGCGGCCAGGCGGATTTCTCGTGCCCGACCAGTTTTTCGACCGGACCAAGAATCGCATATCAACTTTTTTTGGAGACGGCCTCGTGGCGCACGTGGCGTTTGCGCATCCTACGTGCGGGCAACTGTCCGGCGTGCTGTCAGACGCATGCGTTCACGAGGCGGTAGAAGTACATCGGGGCGGGACTTACATCTGTATCGAGGGGCCGCAGTTCTCGACGCTTGCGGAGGCCGAGGTGAATCGCCGATTGGGATTCGACGTGATTGGCATGACCAATCTGACGGAAGCCAAGCTGGCGCGCGAGGCGGAGATTTGCTACGCGGCCATCGCGATGATTACGGATTACGACTGTTGGCATCGGGAGCACGAATCGGTGACGGCCGCGCAAATTATCGCCACCCTCAACCAGAACGCGGCGAACGCGCAGAAGGTGCTACGAACCGCTGTCCGCGAGGTCCCCAGCGAGCGCACGTGCAAATGCGGAGCGGCTTTAAAACACGCGCTGGTTACCGATCTGAAGCTCGTTCCCCCGGCTACCAAAAAGCGGCTGGCAGCGATCATCGGAAAATATATCCGCTAGGGAGAGACACGTGGCCTTATTGGTCGTGGGGTCAGTTGCGTTTGACGCATTGGAAAGTCCATACGGGAAGGTGGACCGTGCGGTTGGGGGAGCGGCCACGTACTTTGCGGTGGCGGCCAGTTTTTTCACGCATGTGAACCTGGTGGGCATCGTCGGAGACGATTTTACCAAGGCGGATGCGCAGATTTTTCATGGGCGGACGATTAATCTGGATGGTTTGGAGCGCGCCGCAGGGAAAACGTTTTTCTGGGCGGGCCGGTATTCTCAGAATTTGAATGAGCGCGTGACGCTGGCGACGGAGCTGAATGTGTTCGCCGAATTCAAACCTCGCCTGCCCGAAAAATACCGCAGCTCGGAATACGTTTTTCTCGCGAATATTGCCCCGGACCTCCAGCGTGACGTATTGCACCAGGTCAAAAAGAAACCAAAGCTCGCCGCGATGGACACCATGAATTACTGGATCGAACGCACCAACGCGGAGCTGCGGGAAACGCTGAAGCACGTGGACATTCTCATGATCAACGACTCAGAGACGCGCCAGCTCTCCAACGAGCACAACCTGCTGCGCGCCGCCAGGCACATTTTCAAGATGGGCCCGAGTATTCTGGTGGTCAAGCGCGGCGAATACGGCGCGATGATGGTGGACAAGCGTGGGGTGTTTTGCGTGCCGGCGTTTCCTCTTGAAGAGCCGCATGACCCGACGGGGGCTGGCGACAGCTTTGCCGGCGGATTCATGGGCTACCTCGCGGGGAGCAAGAGCACAAGCGATGCTTCGCTGCGCCGGGCCATGGTTTACGGCTCAGTGCTGGGGAGTTTTGCGGTGGAAAAATTCGGCTTGGACCGGTTGCGGCATCTAAAGCGCAACGAGATACACGCCAGGGCACGGCATTTCGCAAAATTGACGCAATTCCAATTGTAAGCGGGTAAAATCACGCGCAGGCAGGCGGTGGGACGCCAGAGCTATGCTCACTCTTCGTCAAATTGTCTTGCGTCTGACGGTCGCCGCAGTGCTGGGCGCCGTCATTGGTACCGAGCGCGACTTGCGGCGCCGGCCAGCAGGGATGCGCACAAGTCTCTTTGTCTGCCTGGCGACCGCGCTTTTCACCATACTCTCCCAGGAGCTCGCTCGCTTGTTCGGTGACACCAGCGGCACGCGCATCGCATCGAATATCGTGCAGGGCATCGGCTTCCTTGGTGCCGGAGCAATTCTAAAGGAGGCGGGCGGGCGTGTCGGGATGACCACGGCAGCAACGATTTTTGTCGAAGCGGCGATCGGGATGGCTGCGGGCGGTGGGCTTTACGCGGTGGCAACCTATACGACGGCCCTTGTGCTTTTCGGATTGGTCTGCCTGGGCTGGGTCGCAGAGCGATTCGATTTGAAGTGCCGGCCCGTGGTTTTCCGGTTCACGACGAGCCATGCAGACAATGTCGCGACAGAAGTGCAACGTTTGATGGCCCAGTTGAAAGTGCCGATGCAGCATTTTCGCGTGTCCATGGCTGGAGGAAATTCGATTGTAGAATTCGAATCCGTGGTCAGCCACACGCAGCAGGAGAGGATCGTCAACCAGCTCAACCGCCAGGGCGTCCTCACCGAAGTGGCACCGGCCGAAGGTCGCCACGAATGAGTGCAGGCATAAGCGTGAGCAGCGGGGGGCCGAAAAAACCGAAGGCGCTAATAAAGGGTTCCCGGGTGGGCGTGTTTGCTCCGGCATCGCCCGCGGATTCGGTGGAGACGATCGCGGGGCTCGCGGAACTCAAACGGCAAGGTTTTCAAGTCGTAGCCAGTCAAGACAGCAAGCCGGAGGGCTACTTCGCGGGACCGGCGCTGGACCGCATGAATGGGTTTGTTTCGGGGATCCAATCCGAGCAAATCGACGGGCTGGTTGCGCTGCGCGGCGGTTACGGTTCGAATTATCTGCTGGATTTCGAGCTCGACAAAAATCTAGAAAAAGCCAAGAGCGTGATTGGCTTCAGCGATCTGACCACGCTTCAGATTTATCTCTGGCAAAAATGCGGCTGGGTGACTTTTTACGGGCCCATGGTAGCCGCGGGGATCAACGCTGGAGCAGGTGCCGCGAAAGGTTATGACGAAAATTCCCTCCTGCAAGCAATTGGGAAAGCGGAGTCGGGGTGGAAGCTGCCTCTGAAGGGCGAACCCGTACTCCCGGGCCAGGCGATGGGAAGGGTTTTGGGGGGATGCATGACCCTGGTCGAAGCAACGATTGGAACGCCGTGGGAATTGGACACCAAGGATTCTATTTTGATTCTGGAAGACCGCGCGATGAAGCCCTACCAAGTGGACCGCGTGCTGATGCACTTGAAGCAAGCGGGAAAATGGGAAGGCGTGAAAGGCATCGTGCTGGGAGAATTTCCCGACGGCGCTCCGGTGGCGGCTGGCGCGCCGAATATTCGAGATGTTTGTGCGCGCATTCTCCGGCCACTTGGGGTTCCGATTGTGTTTGGCGCGCCCGTGGGACACACGGCGCGGCCCATGTTGACAATTCCTCTTGGCATTAAGGCGCGGTTAGACGCGGAGGGTGAAGGAACATTGGAATTTCTGGAATCGGCGGCGGGGGCTTAATGGAAGCAAAACATGTCCACGTGATTGGGATCGGTGGCTCGGCCATGGCGCCGCTGGCGGGAATGCTGCGCGAGCATGGTTTTCGCGTAACAGGATCGGATTCAGGAATCTACCCACCGGCGTCCACTCTCCTGGAGAGCTTGGGGATTTCCTACTATCACACCTTCGATGCGGCGCATCTCGAACCCGCTCCCGACCTTGCGGTGATTGGAAACGTTATCGCGCGCGGAAATCCGGAGTTGGAAGAAGTTTTGGACCAGCGGATTCCGTACCGTTCGCTGCCGGAAATGCTGGAGGAAGTCTTTCTGCCGGGAAAGCACTCGGTCGTCGTGAGCGGGACGCACGGCAAGACAACCACGACGGCAATGTTGGCATGGATTTTTCAGACGGCCGGAAAGGAGCCAAATTTTCTCGTTGGCGGCGTTGCGGAGAACTTTGGAAAGAGCTACGGGCTGGGCGGAGGAGAGGAACTTATTCTCGAAGGAGACGAATACGAGACGGCGTTTTGGGACCGTGGGCCTAAATTTTTTCATTATCACCCGGATGACTTGATCGTGACTTCGCTCGAGTACGACCACGCGGACATCTATCCGGATTTTGAGACCTACCAACTGGCGTTTCGGCGGCTGGTGAATCTCGTGCCGAGGCGCGGAAAAGTAGTCATTTGGGGTGACACGGAAGAATCGGGGCCGGCCCTACGCCGAGCTGCGGAAAAGGCTTTTTGTCCCGTCGAGACGTATGGATTTGCTTCGGCGAATGATTGGGTGGCGAAAGAATTCGCTGTGGATGGCGAACGCATGCATTTTCGCGTGGAGCATCGCGGGACGCAGTTTGGCGAGTTTTCGCTGACGGCCACGGGCAAGCATAACGTGCTAAACGCGACGGCCGCGATGGCCGTTGCAAATGGGCGCGGAATCAGCGCCAAACTAATCGGCGAAGCGTTAGCGACATTTCGAAGCGTGAAGCGGCGCATGGACGTGAAAGGCGAAATTGGCGGGATATTGATCGTAGATGATTTCGCGCATCATCCCACCGCCGTGAAAGCCACGATGGAAGCGGCGCGGACGCGCTGGCCCGGGCGGCGTCTATGGGCGATTCTGGAGCCGCGGTCCAATTCGATGCGGCGCAAAGTGTTTCAGGAAGCCTTACCGAAGGCCCTGGCCCTTGGCGATCGGGTCATTCTGGGGGGAGTGTACCGTGCTCAGCAGCTGGGCGACGAGAATCGCATGGATCCGGAAGCGGTTGCTGCGGATGTTCGTAAGCTCGGAAGAGATGCGCACGTGTTTCCAAATTCCGATGCGATTGCGGACCATCTTGCTGCCGAAGCCAAATCAGGGGATTTGCTGCTCATCATGTCGAACGGCAGCTTTGACGGGTTGTGTGAAAAGCTTTTGAAGAAACTCAGCTCGGCTGCGCAAATTCCCAGCAAGGCAAAAGCCCGGTGAGGTTTCCACTCGGCCGGAAACGTTTTCAGCCCCCCTTTCTATTTCATCTTTGTGCGTTGCTGGCGGTCTGCGCAAGCAGCAAGGCCACCATCCAATATAGCGTTTCGCTTGAACACCCCGAACAGCATCTCTTTCACGTAACGATGAAAATTCCTGACGTCAAAGGCGAAATCACGGTGCAGATGGCGGCTTGGAACGCGCTGTATCAAATTCGGGATTTCAGCTCGCACGTTCAGCAGGTAGAAGCATTTGCGGGCTCAAAAAAAGCGCCCTTTGAAAAAGTGGATAAGCAGACGTGGAAGGTCAAGGGAAACGGCACAATCACCGTTCGCTACGCTACGTACTGGAACGAAGTCGGGCCTTTTGGGACTCAATTGAACGGCGAACACGCGTTTATCAATCCGGCGATGATCCTGCTGTACGCCCCGGAACGGCGGCCGGAGAAAGTGATGCTCAGCATTCCCAATCCACCGGAAAATTGGCTGCCAGCAAGCGCCTCGGCCGGCGGGATTGACTTTACGGGAGGCGTGCGAGCATTTTTTTTCATGGCGCCGACTTACGATGCCCTTGCGGATGGTCCTATCGAAATCAGCAATTTCCAGGAGTTTGATTTGCCTGGGGTGTCGCCGCGAATCACCGTGGTGATTCACGGCGACAACTGGAGGAAAAACCGCGTCGAAGATGAACTGAGGCGCATCTGCCAGTACGAAATAAAACTGATGGGTAGTGCGCCGTTTGAGCACTACACATTTATCTTGCACATCGGAAAAGGCGCAGGCGGCGGAGGAATGGAGCACTCGAACTCAACCGCCATCGGCGTGCCATCCGATGAGTATTTGGCGAGTGTGGCCGCGCACGAGTTTTTTCATTTGTGGAACGTGAAGCGCATCCGCCCGGCAACACTTGAGCCGGTGGATTACGCGAAGGAGCAGTACACGCGAGCATTGTGGTTCGCCGAGGGCGTGACGAATACGTACGGCTCGTTCACGCTGGTTCGCAGCGGAATCTGGGACAAAGACCGGTTTTACGAAGACCTCGGCGAACAGCTCACCGAACTCGAAGGCCGCCCTGCGAATCGCTGGCAAAGCGCCGAGCAATCAAGTCTGGACGCGTGGCTTGAAAAATATCCGCTTTACAATCAGCCGGATTTTAGCGTGTCGTATTACACCAAGGGGCAAATCTTGGGAGATTTACTGGAGATTCTAATCCGCGACCGCACGGACAACGCCAAGAGCCTGGACGATGTTCTTCGCTCCATGTACATCGATTTCGCCAAGCAGGGCAAATTTTACCGCGATAGCCTCGACGTGCGTTTGGAAGCGGAGAAGATCGCAGGGGGCTCGTTCGAAGAGTTCTTTCAGAAATACGTGTCAGGCACAGAGCCTTTCGCCTATCAGCAAGTCTTGGCGCTCGCAGGACTGGACTTGCGAACCACAGAGCAACGGCGGGCCGTCCTGAGCTTTGGCGCCGAGCGCGACTCGAGCGGTTTGCTGACGGTAAGAAGTGTGGAGCCGGATAGCGCAGCGGCGCAGGCAGGCTTGCGCGTCGGCGATGCCATCGTCGCTTGGAATGGGGGGGAGCCACCGCGGCGCCCTGGGCGCTGGGTCAATGAACAAAATCCCGGCGATTTGCTCAGGCTGCGAGTTCGCCGGGATGACAAAGAGATTTCCATAGAATTGCGACTCGGAGAAATCAAGGAAACCATTTACGAAGTCTCAGAGGATTCGCAAGCAAGCGAAAAAGCACGGCGCATCCGCGAGGGCCTGCTGCGTGGCGAGACATCGGCAGCCCCGCGCAAATAGTTGGGAGTGGCATGCCATGGTGCGCTTGACCAGCTGCGGCCAATTGGAGAGAGTCTAAGCAGCACATGCTGCGAATGCTTTTCATCGCCGTTTTTCTCTCCCTCTACATCCTGATGGTTGGACCGCCGGTGCTACTCTACACACTGATCACAAAAAATCCGGATCCGGTCTATTGGGCCGGGCTTAAAGGAGTGATGTTCTTCGTCGGAGCCGTTGGGGTGAGAGTGCGTGTGAAAGGCGTGGAGCGCATTCCGCCGGGCGTATGCCTTTTTGCCGCAAACCATACCAGTGCCGCGGACGCGCCTGCCGTCATCGGCGCCATTCCACAGCGCATCGCAGTTCTGCTGAAGGAATCGCTGTTTAAGTGGCCCATTGTTGGGCAAGCCTTCCGCTCTGTGAATTTCATTCCCGTCGACCGCGGTGCTCGCGATTCGGCGATTGCCAGCGTCGAGAAAGCCACCGAAGCGATGAAGAAGGGGCAATCCTTTTTGATTTACCCGGAGGGGACGCGCAGCCCCGACGGCCGCCTTCAGGAATTCAAAAAGGGTGGGGTGGTAATGGCCATCAAGGCGGGGGTGCCGATCGTGCCGATCGCATGTTCTGGAGCGCACCGGATCATGGAAAAGCGCTCGCTGGTCATTCATCCGGGAGAGATCGTCGTTGAATTTCTGGAGCCCATTGATGCTTCAAAGTTCAGCTTTGACGAACGGGACATTTTGAATCAGAAAGTGCACGACGCCATGGCCGCGGCTCTGCCGCCGGATCAGAAGCCGATTGGCTTCTGCGGAGCTGCCTAGTCAAACCGCAAGGACTTCCACAGCTCTCTCAGTTTGGCTTCAGCCGCTCGAGTTGCGATTCGAGTTCGCGCACGCGTTTCTGCAATTCCGGGAGCTGATTCAGCGCGGCCATCATCTTGAGCCATTGGCGGTTCTCTACAGCGGGATAGCCGGAGTAGAAGGCTTGCGCCGGAACATCGTTCGGCACGCCGCTCTGTGCCGTAATGACCGTGCCATCGCCGATGGTCAAGTGCCCGGCCGTTCCTACTTGCCCTGCCAGTATGCAGTGATTGCCGATTTTGGTTGAGCCGGCCAGGCCCACCTGTCCGCAGAGCAAAGTATTCGCGCCCACACTTGTCGCGTGGCCGACCAAAACTAAATCATCCAGCTTGGCACCGTGGCCAATGCGGGTTTCTCCGACTGTAGCGCGGTCCACGCAGGCGTTGGATTGTACTTCCACGTCATCTTCAAGGACCGCAGGGCCCGACTGAGCCATCTTGTACCAGGTGCCATCCTGGCTCTTGGCAAACCCGAAACCATCTCCCCCGATAACCGCTCCGTTCTGCAAAATGACGCGGTTGCCAAGGTGGCAGTGCTCGCGCACGACGGAGTGCGAGTGAGCCACAAAATCATCGCCAATCTTCGCGCCTCGGTAAATGCTCACAAAGCTGTGGAGTAGGGCGTTTGGGCCAATCTCGGCCTCCTCATCGACATAACAGTAAGGCCCGATATGCGCCCCGTCGCCAATCTTCGCGGTTTTCGCGATGATGGCGGTCGGATGAATTCCGGGAGCATAGTTCGGAGCTTGGTAAAAGAGTTCGATGGCCTGAGCGAAGGCTAAATAAGGATTTGCCGAGCGCAGCGCGGCTAACGGAGGCTCGGAAGCCTCGCGCTCGATGGCGACGCCTTCCTCGATGAGAATCGCTGAGGCACGAGTCGACTTGAGCAGCGCGAAATACTTGCGATTCGCCAGAAAAGTGAGTTGGCCCGGCGCGGCATGCTCCATGCCCGCGACGCCTGAGATTTCAAGGTCGGGCGGCCCTTCCAGGCGACAGTTCAGTTTTTGGGCCAGCTCAGAGAGTTTCATGGAGGCACTCCTCAAGCAAAGGGAAGTACAAACGCTAAAGGCTCAAGAGTTTAGGAGAAAAGGAAAGAACAAAGATAACGCAGAGACGGGGAGGGCGCAAAGGCGCGGGTGGGGTCTTAAGAGTCTCAGCGGGTGCAAAAGTCTAGGTGTCTCAGAGTCAAAGGTTCCCAGAGAGTCATAGAAGAGCGCGAAGAGGGCATTGGGAGGAATAGTCCCAGTTATTCATTGAAGAGGCGAGGCTGAGACGCGGCCGCCGCCGTGGCGGCAGGTTTGCGCCGGGCGATGCCCACAACGCCAAGCACAGTTACCTCGGCGAGGGCCGCGCGCGGCACAAAGATGCGGTCGGTGGAGGAGTTCAGGTCGGGAGGAGTGATCCGCAGACCGTTGTCGAGGAGGGACAATAGGTCGTTGGGGATGACCCCTTCAAGGACCTCTCCGTCGTTGAATCGCACCCTGACCCACAGGCCGTCCAGCTTGGGACGGCTCAAGAAAGCTTTGCGCTTTGGTTCAAAGTCGTCGGAGAACTCGCGAACGAAATAGATGGAGCGAATCTTGGCCACAGGCAGCTGCACATGTTCCCCCTCCGGCGTGAGCACGTCCACAGGGTCAAGCTGGCCAAGGCGGGCAGGGTTCAAGTAGCCGCGCAGGGACTTCCTGTCGGCGAGGACAAGAACGACCTTCTTGTGCGTCGAGGCTGGGGCTTTAGTTTTCAAAATCGGCAAATCCCGGGTTGGGAAATCACAAATTTGCCAATCGGCGAAATGTATGTTATGTTAAGCACGTTTTTCCTGTCAAGTTGTTGTTTTCATTGGGGTTAGGTCGCTGGAGCACCGCCCTTTGACCGATAAAAAGCATATCCTAAAATCGGCCTCGATCATTTCTTTGGTCACCATCGTCAGTCGCGTCCTCGGCTACGTGCGCGACCAGCGCATCACCTTGCTCCTGGGAACCACGCTTGCCGCAGACGCCTACGTCCTAGCGTACCGCATTCCCAACTTATTTCGAAGGTTGGTCGCCGAAGGCTCGATGACCGCCTCGTTCATTCCGGTCTTTTCTAGCTACATGCAGGAAAAGCGCAAGGAGGAAGTCTGGGACTTCGCCAACCGGCTGTTCTGGACACTCGCTTTGGCTGCGGCAGTCATTACCGTTCTGGGGATGGTTTTTTCGCCCGCGGTGGTGCAACTGTTTTCCGGCGCGAACGTGGCCAGAGACATGGCTGTGGACCTGAACCGGATTATTTTTCCTTACTTGTTTTTCATCGCCTTGGCCGCACTGGCCATGGGAATCCTCAACTGTTTTCATATTTTTGGGTTGCCCGCGGCTACGCCCGTGGTCCTAAACGTGGCCACCATTCTCTTCTCCATGGGAATCGTTTGGCACCACTTTAAGGACGCGGCTACCTCTCTGGCAGTTGGAGTATTGGTCGGAGGAGTTCTTCAGTTCTTGATTCAGGTCCCCACGCTGGTGCAAAAGGGGATGAAGTTCAGTTTTGGGATTTCCTTCTCGCACCCCGCGATTCAGGAAGTAGCGCGCCTGATGCTTCCCCGCCTGTTTGGGATTGGCATAGGCCAGATCAACCTGCTTATTGACACAAAGTTTGCCACGGCCGCGCGAATGCCTGCCGGCAGCCTGGCGGCGCTCTATGTGGCCGACCGCGTCATGGAATTGGTACTGGGCGGCTACGCCATCGCGGTGGCGACGGCGATTCTTCCCATGATGTCGCACCAGGCAGCGGCGAAAGACTACGAGTCGTTAAAGAAGACGTTGTCTTTCTCGATTCGTCTCGTGGCGTTTATCACCATCCCTGCGGCATTGGGATTAATGGTGCTGCGCGAGCCCATCATTCGCGTGCTCTTCCAACACGGGCAGTTCATCGCGGCATCCACGCGCTTAACGGCGCGCGCCCTGCTCTATTACGCGATCGGATTGCCGGCGCTGGCGACCGTGAAACTGGTTGTGCCGGCGTTTTATTCGACGCGAGACACCAAAACGCCGGTGATCGTTGCCTCCATCTCGCTGGTCATTAACATCATCCTGAACATGCTTTTCCTGCAAGTGTTCTTCAACAGGGTGCAAAACGGAGGCCCGGCTCTGGCGACGGCCTTGGCGACATTCTTTGATTTCTTCGCCCTGCTCATCATATTTCGTGTGCGGTACGGTTCGATGGGAATGATGGAAGTCATGCGTTCTTTCGCAAAGATTTCCTTGTGCGCCGGCATCATGGGAGTGGGCTGCTGGGTCGGAAATTACTACGCGGCTTTTGCGATACACTCGCGGTTTCTTGTGCAACTCCTGGTGTTTTCCGGTTTGATTACCGGAGCAACGGTGCTGTACCTGGCGCTGGCGTGGATTTTCCGCTGCCATGAGATTGAGGAAGTCTACGGGATCGCCGTTCGCCGCCGCACGGCGGGCGCCGAAAGCGGATACACAGGTGGATGATGGAAGTCTCTGGTGCCATCTCGTCCTTTTTGACGCACATCCGGGTTGAAAAAGGTCTGGCGTCGAATACCGTTTCGGCCTATCGGAGAGATCTGATGAAATTCAGTGAGTTTGCGCAAAAGCGCAAGCTCTCCGTTGAAACGGTCAGCCGCGACGCCCTGGTGGATTTTCTGGCGGGGCTTTACCGGCAAAAGCTGGAGAGCAAAAGCGTGGCGCGGCACCTGGTCTCCCTGCGAAACTTCTTTCGCTTTGCGCAGATTCAGGAACTTGTCGCCGAGGATCCCACCGTGAATCTCGAATCGCCCAAGATCCGGCGATCCCTACCGGGCTATTTGCGGCTGGAAGAGGTAGAAAGGCTGCTGGTGCAACCGGACGCTAAGACACCTCTCGGCTTACGCGACCGGGCGATGCTGGAAGTCCTGTACTCGGCAGGCTTGCGGGTTTCAGAGCTTGTCGGCTTGCGCGTTAGCGACCTAGATACCAAAGTGGGTTGTGTGCGCTGCATCGGCAAGGGCGATAAGGAACGAATCGTCCCTATTGGGAAGAAGGCTCTAGACATGGTGGAAGGTTATTTGCGCGATGCCCGGCCGAAAATGATCGGGAAGTTTGCGGGGAGCCCGACACTTTTCGTGAATCGGCGGGGCAAGCCGCTGAG
>Ga0209471_1000258_pt1 | contig 37908 bp, 32 predicted proteins | sample GraSoiAngelo_128_FD_185885 | JGI IMG/M metagenome (GOLD analysis project Ga0209471, IMG submission 185885) | Grasslands soil microbial communities from the Angelo Coastal Reserve, California, USA - 14_0927_12_20cm (SPAdes) (version 2) | ecosystem: Environmental > Terrestrial > Soil > Grasslands ... | reverse complement strand
CCGGTTGGCGGTCTCGTACTCCACGTGCGACACCGCGATGGTGATCCCCCGCTCGCGCTCTTCCGGCGCGTTGTCAATGGTGTCAAACGCGCGGAACTGTACTTTCGGGTTGTGCTTCGACAGCACCTTGGTGATCGCGGCCGTCAAAGTGGTCTTGCCATGATCGATGTGCCCGATCGTCCCGATGTTCACGTGCGGCTTGCTGCGCTCGAATTTCTCCTTCGCCATGTTCCTTCGCCTTCTGCGCCTGCCTCTCAACCGAAACGGCGCTACACTTCAGAACTATGGAGCGGGGGACGGGATTTGAACCCGCAACCATCACCTTGGAAGAGTGAGACTCTACCGTTGAGTTACCCCCGCTCAAACCCCTCCAAACTTCCCGGCCGCAGAGACTGCCTAACTCCTGGAGCCTGGGACCGGGATTGAACCGGTGACCTCGTCCTTACCAAGGACGCGCTCTACCAACTGAGCTACCCAGGCCGAATCCGCTCCCGGCGTTCTCGCCCGCTTTACCCTCGATACATCGCCAAAGCATTTTTCGCGGCGCGCTCTTCCTGAGCGGCGCTTTCACCGCGAATCAGACCCATTTTGAACATCGCTGCATGCGATTACCCTGCGGTGTCTGCCAACCCCACAATCAAACGCCTGGTGGACGGGGAAGGATTCGAACCTTCGTAGCCCGCAAGGAGCGGCAGATTTACAGTCTGCTGGTTTTAACCGCTCACCCACCCGTCCCGCGAAACTTTCTCGGACGCGAACCACGCGGTCCGAACTTTCTCTTCAATGACTTCCAGACGTTCGGAGCAAAAACACAAATAGGACTCGTGTCAAGAGACACCAGCCCGTTGGCTTTTGCTGCCAGATTTCGTTCCGCCTCGCTCCCCTAACAACTTCCGGTGGAGCTGGCGGAGGGAATTGAACCCCCGACCCTCTGATTACAAATCAGATGCTCTACCAGCTGAGCTACGCCAGCGCCGCTCAAACCGCATGAGTCTACCAGAAGAGGTATGAGAATTGCAAGGGCTTGTCGCGAGTGAAAGCAAGTTGGTGACCAGTGTTGTGGAAATCCCAGCGGGACATGCTCCCTTTGGCAATGGCTATCCCTTTGCCCATCTATAACTTAGCATAAATCCTGGGAAAAGTAGCAATTTCTCTCCAGCGGCGCAGCATTCTCACAGTTTTCAACGGAGTTTGTGTACGATTATGTGACTGCTCATGACAAATCATGACAAAATTGCGAACTTAGGCGCGCGGGATGCAAACAAAATGAACAAGCCAGAATGGATTGCCGTGGCAGCCGGTGCGCTTCTTGGGACCGCCGCAGCATTATTTATCCACCACCTATACAATACGAATAGCTCCTCTGCACGCGAAGACCTGCTGGGAATGATGCCGGGCGATGCCGCCGCCGTTCTGTTTGTAAACTTGGCGGAATTGCGCACGGCCCCCTTTGTGACGCAGCTTTTTGCGTGGGCGCCGCAACCCGAGCTAGACGAAGATTACGCACGGTTTATCAAGCAAACCAATTTCAATTACGAACGCGATCTCGACCATTTCGCGATCGCATTTGAAAAAGCCGGGCAAGACTCCGCTTTCTTTGCCGTCGCGGACGGAAGATTCGATCACCAGAAAATCTCGGCTCTGGCCGCTAAATCGGGGACAGTAGAAAGACGCAATGGGAGTGAGATTTTCGCAATTCCTGAAACCAGCGCGGCAAAAAGGGTTTATCTCAAGTTTCTCAGCAATGACCGAATCGCTCTCACGAACCGCAGCGACCCCCGTCAAATTCTGGGCGCTCTAAAACGGAGTGCTGACGCCGTGGAATGGCGTGCACGTTTCGAACGTGTTGCAGGTTCACCGATCTTCGCGGTGATCCGGCAGGACGCCGCACCGGGTGCAGAACTGTCCGCGCAAGCTCCGGGGGGCTTTCGTTCGCCAGAGCTCTCTTCCATGTTGGATCAATTACTGTGGATTACTCTGGCGGGAAAAACAGAGAACGACCGGTTGCGCCTCGTCGTCGAAGGAGAGTCCGCCACTGATGATAATGCCGTGCGATTCGCCGATCTGCTCAATGGCGTCCTAACTTTGGCGGAGACCGGGCTGAATGATGCGAAGACTCGCCAGCAGTTGGACCCGTCGCTCCGCGAAGCTTACTTGACGTTATTGAAAGGCGCGGACGTTTCCAGAATCAATCGCGGAGACACAAAGTCCGTGCGGCTGGCCTTCGAAATCACGCCGGAGTTCCTGGAATCGGCTCGGCGGTTCTCCACAAGATCAACTGGGGACACGTTAGCCAAGCCTGCTACTGGCAGCACGGCGCCGCGCTCAAAGAAAGGCCACACGTAGGAAGGCTGGCCCAGGAACACGGTTCCTCCTGGGGACGCGTATCGCCCATGCCGAACGCGGGCTTGGGCCAATCTGCTGGCGTCCAAAATAAAAAAGCGGGCTAGAGCCCGCATCGCCTTCCCTCTTTCTCTTGTTCGAATTTTGTCAATCGCCCGCTGCTGATGACTTCATGTATCGCCAAGGATTCACGGGCGCGTTGTTTACTCGAACTTCGTAGTGCACGTGAGGCCCCGTGGATCGCCCGCTAATGCCGGTGTACCCCACAACTTCTCCGCGTTTAATTCGCGCACCCACTACGGCCGAAAACGCCGAAAGGTGCGCGTACCAAGTCGTGATGCCAAACCCATGATCAATGACCACCAAGCGGCCGTAGCCCGCGTGGGTTTCGGCGATGGTGACCACGCCGTCTGCCGTGGCATGAACCGGCGCGCCGTAATCCGAGGCCACGTCTACGCCCGTATGAAACGCACCTTCGCCGCTGAATGGGTCAAGACGCTCTCCAAAGCTATCTGTGATATGTCCCATCACCGGCCAAATGGAAGGCGTGTAGCTGGAATCGGCGAACTTCAGCGGGGAGAGCAAATGCATCCCGCCGCTGTAACCGGCGATCAACGCGGCATTGCGCTTCAAGAAGGTGTACTGCTCGATGGAACGATCAAAAGCATCCTGTGAATCCCCCGGGTTGTCGACTTGGTCGAACGCCGCCGGATGATACCGCAGCACGCCGTAAGTCATGGCTACTTCCGTCGCGAGAGACTGCAGGGAATCGAGGCGCTGGTTGGTGTCGTTGACGGTGGCTTGCAACTGGCGGTATTGCTGGGTCCGGGTTTCCAATTCGTGCCGCACTGCGTTGTAGTTTCCGACCTTCCAAAGCATCCTAGAGTAAGACGCCACAGCTGCCGTCACGCTGATGGCGCCAATCAAGGCGAGCATGACAACGCCATGTATTAGATAGGCTGGTACCACCACTTTCCGGAGCTTCCCCGGAGTGGACGCTATGAAGAATGTATAGCTCTTGCCTCGCATCGTCACCTAGAGGCCGCTCGGGCCTTTGTTCTCGCCATTTGCGGGCGACTCACCCTGTAACCCGCTAAACCAGAAACACTTTATCTGAACCGAGGGAATTGCTTCGCAACAGGGGCAATGCTAATTCTTGGAGGAGGGTTCGTCAACCCTGATTTTAGTACCAGTCCGGTACAGGCGGTTCTATTTAGTTTCCTGTCCCTAGGGACGGGTACTAGGAGCCTTTTCCGGGTGGTTCTTGGGGGTCTCGTTTATCGCCGATTCCCAGACCAGAAAAGGCAAAAGTGCGCTATAACGCTGGGCAGAAATCTTTCAAGACAGAATCAGAAGGAGCCAGGCTCCGTACGGACTTGGCCATGAGGGTGCGCGAAACAGAGCTGGTTGAGAAGATTCATAGAGTGCTCGGGCGACGCCATGAAACTTCACGGGAAGTACGCCTCGGCATGGGCGATGATGCGGCCCTGTTTCGTGCTCGGGAAGGGCAGGAAATCATCCTGACTTGCGACTGGTTCCTGGAAGGAACTCACTTCCTTCGGGACAAGCATCGGCCACTCTCGGTAGGCTGGAAATGCCTCGCCCGGGCCGTCAGCGACATTGCCGCCATGGGTGGAGTCCCTCGCTGTTTCTTATTGAGTCTGGCGCTTCCTGTTTCCCACACTGGGCGTTGGCTAGATGAGTTTTTGACTGGCTTGCGTCGTGCATCAAGGAAGTTTCGATGTCCTTTGGCGGGCGGCGACACGACGCGCCGTAATGAGGTCCTTATAAGTGTGACTGTGGCCGGAGATGCGCCAGCGGACTCTGCCATGCTCCGTTCCGGGGCTCGCCCAGGCGAGCTGGTCTATGTCAGCGGACGCCTAGGCGAGGCGGACCTAGGACTTCAGCTTTTAAAACGAAGCAAAACAGCAGCCAAGTCAGCAAACCCCTTGATCCGAAAGCATCTGTATCCAGAGCCACGGCTTGCCCTGGGACAGTGGCTTGCCCAAAAACGCCTGGCCACGGCGATGATGGACATCTCGGACGGCCTCTCGAGCGATCTGCCTCGCCTATGCGCCGCCGGCGGCGTCGGCGCTTGGTTGGAAAGCGCAAGAATCCCCCAGGCAGGAGACGGGGATATTGCGCGCAAGTATGGTCTGGATCCACTCGAACTGGCCCTGCATGGGGGCGACGATTACGAGCTGTTGTTCACGGTACCGCCGCACAAGGCAAAGGTCCTGCCAAAGTCATTCCGAGGAGTAATGCTCACGCCGGTTGGAAGAATCACGAAGGGGCCAAACGTGGTGGTCGGTGAAGAAAACGGACGCGAACGGCCCCTGGTTGCCGGCGGCTGGGACCCGTTCCAGAGATGACACTCCGTTAAAAAACCAGAGGAAAGGCATCCGGCCTTCCCTCCGCTAGAAAGCTTGGTTGCTCGATGGCGCTCAGTTGCATCTGGCGCATGTTGGTGGCTGTGCTCTCGTAGGTGTTGAAGTTCGGAGACGCAAATTGGTTGACGTAGCCGGCAAAGTTCGCGTGGTTCAGAGCGTTGAACATCTCCCAGCGCAGTTGGAAGCTCTTGGCCTCTGTCAACTTAAACATCTTGGCAAAGGCCAAGTCCAGATTTGTCAATCCCGCCAGACGCAGGTGGTTGCGCCCGCCGCTTCCGTCATTGCCGAGCAGCGGCTCGCTTACAGGCAAGTTCGCCTGCTGCTGGGGGTTATTCAGGTTCGGCACCGGGTGAAGCAGCGCGGCATTGCCGTTCAGGGCCGTAGTCACCACGGTGTTGGAGTTCGCCGTGCCGTTCAACAACGTGTCGGTAATTCCGACGAGCTGAGAGTTACCATTCGCATCCGGCGGACACGTCGCGACGGTAAACCCTGGAACGGAGCACACCGTCACGGGCGCCGCGATTGCCGTAGCGGGCAGACCGGATTGCGCGCTGAAGATGGCGCTCTGGCTCCAACCGTCCAGCACATATTTTCCCCAGCCGTGGAAGCCTTTGGTAAAGGGGATGTCGTATTGATAGCCCAAAGCGAAGCGGTTGCGGATATCAAACTGAGAGTTCGACCGTTGGAACAACAAGGGCTTCGCCGCATCCAGGAGGTTCGCGCTGTCGCTAATTAGAACGTTGAGCGCGTCAGAAACATCGTCCAGGCTGTGTGCCCACGTGTAGTGCCGCTAAATGTAAGCCCATTCCGGAACCTGCGAATGGCTTCCAACTGCATTGCGTTATAACTTGAGGTTCCGAAGGAAGGGCCGCGGCGATTTAGGTTTTCTTCGGCCTCGTTCCCAGCCGCCGTCTGCGAGCGATCTGTCGGACTGCTTCGCTCTACCCCACCTTTTCGCTGACCACACGCAACAGCATCTCCCAGGCCGCATCGCCTCAAGAAAAAATCAAGCCGCAAGACTTAAGGGAGACGGAGGGTTATTGAGAATTCCTATTCAGCAATGCTTAGGGAATTTTCAACGCCTCCAAATTGGCGTACTCTTTCGCACGATTCATACAGGTATGTGTATAAATCGGTTCTAAAACTCGCGTGGCTAGGGGTTTCAGCTGGACGGATTGCTTAAACGATTGGAATTCGCGGGACGCGATCTAAAGAAGCGCAGAGACTTGTAGGCAAATCGCTCGACTATAATAGCTAAGCTAGACGTTGCCGAGCAGCGGCAATGCCTTCCCAGCCTTGTCCCCTACCAGTGAAAGGACCGCCAGCGCCGGCCTTAAATCGCCGATAGGGAGTCACAGAAAGTGCGGTCAAAAACGGCTTTGTAGATCTTGAGGGCGCTCCCAACTGCGGATGGCCGCGGAAAATAGGATTTGCGGCCTATCGTAGGCACGCGATAGCGCGCGGCGCGCCCGGCTCATTGTTTCTGTTTCTCCGTTGCCACCTCGCCGCACGCACCTCGGCCCTCCTGGAACTCGCCTTCCCATTCCAAAATTATCAAAACGCTTGAGAACACCTAGCTTAGCTGAGCTAGTTAAAGCGTGTTGCAAAACCCAAGGTCATGCACCAGACTTTAGTTAGGAAGCTAAGGATCTGTGGCACTTGTTTTTGAGGGTGGAGAAGGAACAGGGGGCTTTTCTTTCGGCGCGGCCGGTTCATCTTCCGTTGGAGCGGTGTCGGGAGTGTCCAATTGAAGTTGATGCTCGCCCTCCAATTGCTCGAGCGGGACGACATTCGGGAAATCCGTCGGTGGCGTCCCGGCTAGCGCTCCTTGCATAAATTCCAGCCAGATGGGGAGCGCTGCCCGAGCGCCAGTTTCTCTCTTACCAAGAGAGATCTGCTTGTCGTCAAACCCCACCCACACGCCGGCAGTGAGCTGAGGCGTATATCCTACGAACCACGCGTCGGTGTAATCCTGTGTCGTACCCGTCTTTCCCGCAGCAGGCCGGCCCAACGCCTTCGCCGCCACGCCGGTGCCGAACTGAATGACTTCTTCGAGCATGGCTGTCATCGTGCGCGCTACGTCCGGCGAAATGACATCATGCACTTCGGGGTGCGCCTCTTCGAGCAGCGCGCCATCGTAACTGGTCACGCGGCGAATCATGTACGGATCGATGCGAATGCCGTCGTTCGGAAACACCGTGAAGGCGGAAACGTGTTCGAGCAACCTCATGTCCGCCGCTCCCAGCGCCAGAGGCAAATACGGCGGTAATGGCGTGGTGACCCCAAAGCGCCGCGCCATATCCACAACCGTGTTGATGCCTTCCTTTTCGGCCAGCTTCACCGCCGGGACGTTGCGCGAGCCGGCCAATGCGCGCCTAAGTGTGATGGTGCCCTCAAACTTTTCGTCATAGTTGTGCGGCGTGTAGGGTTGGCCGCCGCTGATGGTGGTTAAAGGCAGGTCCACAATGGTGTCGAACGGTGATGCGCCCTTTTCGAGGGCGTCAGCATAGACGTAAACCTTGAAAGAGCTGCCGACCTGCCGGAGCGCTTGCGTGGCGCGATTGAATTTGGAGTCTTCAAAGCTGTAGCCACCAACCATGGCTTTGATTTCCCCGGTGGCATTGTCAATGGCCAGCAGCGCGCCTTGCGGTCCGGGTTGCTGCTCGAGTTGGACACGCGCGGTATTTGCTCGCAACTCGTGCACCGAAAACTGTGCCAGGTCGCCTACTTTGAGCAAGTCGCCGGGTCTTTTGCGGCCCGTCCAGGCAAAATCAGACGGAGAAAGAATGGCGCGATACGGCCCGATTTTGATGACGGCGTCATGCTCGCCCGCGCTCATCACGAGTCCGGTGACGTAACTTCCCTTCTCAATCGCGTGGTGCCAATCCTCGTCGTCATACGTGTCGAGCTTGCCGAGGTTGTCGCGCAGCACGTTGGGCAAGTTGCCCTTCCACCCACGGCGGCGCTCGTAGGCGTGCAACCCGTCGCGCACGGCCTGATTTGCCACGCGTTGCATGTTGACGTCCAGCGTGGTATAGACGCGCAGGCCGCGCTCGTGAACCGCTTCCGTGCCGTATGTTGCTTCGAGGTATTTCCGGATCTCCTCGAAAAAATAGGGCGCGAGGTCATTCCGGGGGTACTGCAAGTGCAAGCCAAGCGGCGACTTGACGGCGGCAGCTTCCTCTTGTGCCGTAATCTTTCCTTCTTCTCTCATGCGATGAAGCACCAGGTTGCGCCGCGCCAGCGCTCCCTCGGGATTCAGCAACGGGGAATATTTCGGGCCGTTGATCATCCCCGCCAGCAGCGCGGCTTCCGGCAGATTCAAATCGGTGACGGATTTGCCGAAATAAAATTGTGCAGCCGAAGCGAATCCGTAGTTGCCGTGTGCCAGATACACCTGGTTCGCATACATGGTAAAAATCTGCGGCTTGCTGTAGCGCCGCTCGATTTGCAGGGCGAGCAAAGTTTCTTCCGCTTTCCGGCGAAAGCTAATATCGCTGCGGTCCAGGAAGAGATTACCGGCGAGTTGCATGGTGATGGTGCTGGCGCCCCCGGCGCGGCGTCCCCGCGTGAGGTGGCGCAAGGCGGCGGTGAACATACGCGGAAAGTCGATCCCCCAGTGTTCCTCGAAGTGCTGGTCTTCGATCGCGGTGACCGCGTTGTACAAAACCTTGGGACATTGCTCATAAGTCATCAGAATGCGCCGCTGCAAGGCGAAGCTGCCCACAAGCTGGCCGTCATCGGCGTAAATCTCAGTGACTACGTTTGGGCGGTACGTTTCAAGCGCGCGAATTTCCGGCAAGTCACCGGCGTAAACAAAAAGCAGCCCGCAGGCGGTCCCAAAGAGAATTGAGCACAAAAGCAGGAAGGCCAGCGCCACGCGGTCAATCAGCTTGAAACTGCGCAGTCGCAGGGTGATCGGTGGAAGGGTTACCATGAAAGAATAATTCTAACGCAGAACTTAAGGCCCAGAACGTTGCCCGCGCGAAACATGGTGCTTTGGAAACATGTCAAGATTCGCGGTTGGGGCTTTCACTGATTTGGGCAATACTCTTACTGTTGAAAACCTTTCGCCCCGGAGCCACCCCCCATGTTTGTTGCCCTTTTTGGAGCTTCTTTCCTACTCGCCCTGGTTTTGTCCGTTACCATCGCCTGGCTTTCCCGGGAGGCCATCGATACCATCTTGCGTCGTTTTGTTGCCGACAGCGTCGTAAGAAGAGGGTTCGAGAAATATATTCGCTTCGCCATCGTCGTCGTGGGCATCTCAGGCGGAACCCGAGTCAAGCCTCTACAGGAATTCATTTCCGCTTCCGAGTACAACAAGGCGGCATTGCAAGCAGCGCTGACGCAAGAATTCTGGGCCATGGAACTTTATCGCACGGTGATGGGAACCTTGGAAGGCACCGCCGGTCTGCTGCTGATCTGCATCTTCCTGGCCCTCATCGCGCCGGCGGTTCTCCGCATGCTTAACGTAGAACCCCTCAAACCTGCTCCTGAGCCTCAAAAACCTCGCGAACCAGAGCGCCGCGTTGTTACCATGCGCTGAACCTGCGCCAAGCTATTCTGCCGGTTTGTAATACCTTTCGCCGGCGCAGCCGCGGCAAAGCGTCTTGCCGTTCACCATCACTTCCCGTTTGAAGTTGATTCCTTCGCCGCATTGCGCGCAGACCACCCGCGGCCCCTTAAACCCAGGCAAATCTTCCGGTGGGACTTCCACTTTCACCCATTGCCTGTCGAACAGAGCGCCATCCGACAGTTGCGCATAGGCTTTCTGCTGACCGGTTTCCTTATCGAGTTCCGGAAACATTTCGCGCGCCGCCTGCTTGGAAGATTCTTTCGCGGCCACACGGATGGCGCGGCCGGTTTGGAGATCGACGAACGTGGCTGCGACCTTGCCCCAGTCGCGGAATTTCAGCGCGCGCTTGCCCAACCGGCAGTTGGCAACTACCGCCACGGCGTCGGTAACGCAGCGGTCGATCTCAACATAGGTCACCAAGCGCTTGCGCTCAGCGACCGGATCGTCTATGCCGAGTTCCCGTAATCCCAGCATCGCCAACCGCACGCCGAGAACCTGTCCCGCACAAAGATGCCCGTGCGCTTGCTCGGAAAGTTGGAGATATTGTTCGAGTGATTTCATTGCGGGTTTTGCGTCATCAGCGACGGCTTTTCTGGAGCGGCCCAAGGGTGCGGTTTTCGCGCTTCAATAAACGCGAAGACGGTCATTAGCAGCGCGAGCGCGGTAAAAAGACTGTCGCGGATAACGGTCTTGAACGTCAGGGGTTCCGGCGTCGCAAAGCAGCCGCAATTGATGTCCATGTGCCGCAGGTAGGCCCGGGTCACGACCGTCAGAAATCCGAGCATAAGGAGTGTCACAAGCGAAGCCCAGATGCGCAACCGCCAGCCAATCAGCAGCAGCAGTCCCAGGAGAATTTCCGCAAACGGCAGCGTGTGCGCCACGAAATCTACGCCTGCGGGCGAGAGCAGTTTGTACGATTCCACTTGCTGCGCAAACGTGGTGAGATTCACGGAGATGGAAAACTTCAGCACAAACATCGGCCACAGATGCGTGTTGGGGAAGAAAATCTTGGAGATGCCTGCGTAAACGAAGATCCCGCCGAGGACCAGGCGGCCGATCCAGATGACCGCGCGACGAAGATTAAGTGGACTGGATTCCATCATGTGAAGTGCTCAGTCGTCAGTTTCCGTTCTCAGCACAAGCGGTCGCAACGGAATTATTTCTCCGAAAGCAGCTGCTCCAGAAATTGCTTGAGAGTGTCGTAGGTCATGACGCCGGGGTACGGATACGTCCGACCCTTACAACAATGGAAAACCGTCGTGGGCGTCTGGCTAACGTGGTACATCTGTCCTAGCGCAAAATCCTTGTCAATGAGCGGCTCCAGGGTGCCACCCTTGACAAGCGCGCGAACCTTGTTCATTTCCGAGGCCGAGAGTACTCCGGCCACCGTGCCGTCTACGTCGCCCGTCTGCTCCCACTTCTCCTGGTTCTGAAAAAGGGCCTGCTCTACCGGTTCGACTTTTCCGAGCGTTGACGCGGCACGCGCGTAGCGGGCAGCGATCCGGGAATAGGCGTGCATGGCCAGCGGAAAATCGCGGTGAATCAGGTAAACCTTGCCGGTGCTGACGTAGTTGTCCATGAGCAGCCGATTGGTTGTGGTGTAGAGCGTCTTGCAGGCCGGACACTGGTAGTCACTGAACTCTTCCATGACCACCGGTGCGTTCTTCGACCCAAATGCTTTGTGGGGATCAACCTCCGGCGAGGAATCCGTGGCTTGGCTTGGCAGGGGCGCGGCTTCGGCAGCGAGCGGCGATGTCGGCAATGCAGGCCGTGGGACAGCTGATGAGGCTGCCGGAAGCGGCGTAGGCCCAGGTGGCGGCGGTGCGATGCGCGGCGGGGGGACGGGATGGAAGGAAGGCAGCAGCAAAGCGCCCAAGACGAGCAAAGTTACACTGATGATTGCGACTAAAATACGCCTGCGATTCACACCATCCTCCAAAGCTCTTATTTAATGACTTCCCCGAAGCCTACAGAATTCTACCTCGAAACCGAGTGAGTGGAGTGAAGTCACGTTGCAAGATGCCGCGAGGAGATAACTCTGGCGGAAAACGGGGCCATCAATCAGTAATCAGTTTGTTGCGAAATGGCAAATGCTGGTGGCCCACGGAGCTGAGGAGGGGTGGGCCGTCGATCGCCGGCGAAACAGGGTGCTTCACAAGTGATCGCTAACAATTAGAAAATACAGGCTTTATGTTCGCTATAAAGAAACTTGACAAAAACACACTCAACCTGTATGCTTTGCCTGGTGCTGAGCTTGGATCGCGAGGACTCCAGCTGAATTTGCCTTGCAAATCGCCCCACATCGGGCTCAGGCAACAGGAAACAAGTTTGAGGGAGGCTGAGGGTTTTTATGAGCAAGATTATTGGAATTGACCTGGGGACGACCAACTCGGTTGTCGCGGTAATGCAGGGCGGCGAGCCGGTGGTGATCCCCAACCAGGAAGGTGCCCGGACGACGCCGTCGGTCGTGGCGATTACCAAGACGGGCGAGCGCCTTGTCGGGCAGGTGGCCAAGCGGCAGGCGGTGACGAATCCTGAGAACACCGTGTATTCGATTAAGCGCTTTATGGGCCGGCGATATGACGAAGTCGGCGAAGAGATGCGTCGCGTGCCCTATAGGGTCGTGAAAGGCCCGCATGATGACGCGCGCGTGGAGATCTCCGGCAAGCTTTACAGCCCGCCCGAAATTTCCGCGATGATCCTGACCAAGCTGAAGACGGCGGCCGAAGACTTTCTCGGTGAAAAGGTGAGCAAGGCCGTAATCACCGTGCCAGCGTATTTCAACGACGCGCAAAGGCAAGCCACCAAGCAGGCGGGCGAAATCGCGGGCATGGAAGTGGTGCGCATCATCAACGAACCAACGGCGGCCGCGCTCGCCTATGGGTTGGACAAAAAGAGCGATGAAACCATCGCGGTATACGACTTGGGCGGCGGCACCTTCGACATTTCCGTGCTGGAAGTAGGCAGCGGCGTGGTCGAAGTGAAGTCCACCAACGGTGACACCCACCTCGGGGGCGACGACATCGACCAGCGCATCGTGGACTGGCTCATCGACGAGTTCAAGAAAGAAAACAACATCGATCTCAGCAAAGACCGCATGGCTCTGCAGCGTCTGAAGGAAGCTGCGGAAAAGGCCAAGATCGAGCTTTCGCAAATGATGGAGACGGAAATCAACCTACCGTTCATTACCGCGGGAGCAAGCGGACCGCTGCACATGCAACTGAAGCTGACACGCACACGCCTCGAGCAGATGATGAACGACCTGCTCGACCGTTCGATGAAACCGGTGAAGCTGGCGTTGGAAGACGCGAAACTTTCGCCGAACGATATCCAGGAGGTGGTGCTGGTCGGCGGCTCCACGCGGATTCCAAAGGTGCAGACGCTGGTGCGTAACTTTTTTAACGGGAAGGAACCGCACAAGGGCGTGAACCCTGACGAAGTCGTCGCGGTAGGCGCGGCCATCCAGGGCGCGGTGCTGGCGGGCGAAGTGAAGGACATCCTGCTGCTTGACGTGACGCCACTTTCCCTCGGCGTGGAGACGCTCGGCGGCGTGATGACCGCGCAGATTCCCCGCAACACCACGATTCCGACCCGCAAGGTGGAAACGTATTCGACCGCCTCGGACAACCAGCCGGGCGTGGAGATTCACGTTTTGCAGGGCGAGCGCAAATTCGCCGCGGACAACCGCTCGCTCGGCAAATTCAAACTGGACGGGATTCCTCCGGCGCCGCGCGGCGTGCCGCAGATCGAAGTCACCTTCGATATCGACGCCAACGGCATCTTGAACGTGAGCGCGAAGGACAAGGCCACGGGCAAAGAGCAGAAAATCACCATTACTGCGTCGAGCGGCTTGACTAAAGAAGAAGCCGAGAAGATGCGGCAGGAAGCGGAATCGCACGGGGAAGAAGACCGCCGCCGCATGGAGGAAGTGGAATCCCGGAACCGCCTAGACGGCATCGTCTATCAGGCAGAAAAGACGATTCGCGAAAGCCGGGACAAGCTGCCGGAAGCAGACGTCAAGAAGGTGGAAGAGGCCCTTGAAGACGCCAAGAAGGCTATGTCCGAGGGCGGCACGGCCCGGCTGCGTTCCGCCACGGAAAACGTGGAGCGCGCGATGCACAAGATCGCCGAAGAGCTTTACAAGACGCAAGCTGCGGGGCAGGCGGCAGGAGCCGGCGCAGGTGGGGCCTCGTCTTCAAACTCGAGCGGCGGCCACGAACAGAAGAAGCCGGGCGATGTAATCGATGCTGAATACGTGGACGTGGACGACGGCAAGAAGCCGAATTAAGAGTGACGGGAAACTGGTAACTGGTGACCGCTGCAAAACACCAGGCTACTGAGACAGTTGATCGGTCGCAGGTTTTAGGTTCTCAATGCGAGAGACTGGTGATAGGTCCACTCTCTTCCCGTTCGAACCTTAGCGAGTTCACACAGCGGATATGTTCGACCATGGGCACGGAGCGGAGAGTGCGTGTGTTTGTAATACTGCCCGTTATGGTTAATTGAATGCCAACAACGACGAAACAAGATTATTACGAAGTGCTAGGCGTGCCGCGTAAGGCCAGCGTAAAGGACATCCGCGCTGCGTTTCGCAGGCTGGCGCGCAAATATCACCCGGACTTGAATCCAGGCGACAAAGCGGCGGAAGAAAAGTTCAAGCAAGTCCAGGAAGCCTACGATGTGCTTTCCGATTCGAAAAAGCGCCAGATGTACGACCAGTACGGCTTCTACAGCGAGAATCTGCCGCCAGGGGGCTATCCCGGAGGACAGGGCGCCGAGGAGCCCAGCGTGAACTTTGATTTTGGCGGGTTTGATTTTGGCGGCGCAACCGGGACGGCGGGCGGGGGAACGAGTTTCCGCGACCTCTTCAGTCAGTTTTTTGGCGGTCGCAGCGGCGTCGCCACCGAGCCGGAACATGAGCCGGGCGGCGACCTGGAATACCAGCTGGAGACCGATTTTGGGGACGCGGTGCGCGGGGCGGTAAAAAAACTTTCGATCACGCGGCTGGACGCTTGCGAAACGTGTCATGGAACGGGCGCAACCGGCTCACCGCAAACGTGCCCTACGTGTCATGGCACCGGATCCATCCAACAGGCGGCGGGCAGGATGCGCTTCAACGTTCCGTGCACGCACTGCGGCGGAACGGGCAAACTACGCACCCCGTGCCGCACTTGCGGCGGCGAAGGTCGCGTGCGGCGTACCGAGACCATTGATGTACGCATTCCGGCCGGTGTGGCCAATGGCGGGCGCGTGCGTGTTCCAGGGAAGGGGAATGCCGGGACCATGGGCGCGCCGCCAGGCGATTTGTATTTGCGCGTGGTCGTACGGCCGCATCCATTTTTTGAGCGCAGAGGCAATGATTTGTACACCCGCGTGCCGGTAACGGTCAGCGAGGCGACGCTAGGGGCCAAAATCGAAGTACCGACGATTGACGGCCGTTCGCTGGTGAAGATTCCGCCGGGGACCAACAGCGGAAGCACGCTGCGTTTGCGTGAAAAGGGTGTCCCCAACGCGAGAAACGGCGCCCGGGGGGATCAGTACGTTGAGGTGCAGGTAATCGTGCCAAAACCCACCGATGAACGGGTGCGAACGTTGATGAAGGACCTGGAGAAAGTAGCGCCCGAAGATCCCCGGAAGGATTTGTTCAGCAAGGCAGGAGTGTAATTGAAGATGCCAGCGCGAGGGAAAAAACGGGCCAAAGCAGGCTACATGATCAGTTCCGTCGCGGAGCTATACAAACTGCATCCGCAGACGCTGCGCCTGTATGAGCGCGTTGGACTTTTGAAGCCCTCGCGTTCTCAGGGAAACACGCGGCTGTATACGGATGCGGACTTGGAGCGGCTCGAAGTGATCCTGACTCTGGCGCGGGACATGGGCGTGAACCTGGCGGGCATCGAAATTATTTTGAACATGCGCGAGAAAATGATCGAAATGGAAAAACAAATGGGCGAGTTCGCGCAGGTCGTACAGCAGGAATTGTCGCGCATGGCGGCATCGCATATGCGGGATAGGACGCCACGGCATGCGATTGTGCGTATAAAGTAAGCGCGCAGAGAGCTCGAGACTTAGAACTAGAGACAGAAAAGCCTTCCACAGTTTTCCCAGAGCAGACGGCTTGCCGAATAGGAGTTGCGACCGTATCCTTTCGTCAGTAGGAACCAACGGACGGCCTCCAGAAAGCCGCCCACACACAGAACCGAAAGCCCCGGCCGGCCAGCAGCCGAGGCTACAAAAAAAGACAAGAGCCGGGGTGAAGTCCGGCCTCTGCAAGTAGAATTCAGGATCATGGCCCTAGAAAACTGCGCACTGTGCAGGGGAACGGGATGGAAGCTGGTGCCGCGGCCAGACGGCGCGGGCAGGGTCGCCGTGCCCTGCGACTGCGGCATGCAGGAGCGCGCCGGGCGCGTGATGGAACGCGCGCGCGTCCCGAAGCGCTACGAACACTGCGATTTCGAGAGCTACAGCACCGACGTCGGTTCCACGCAGGAGCAAAGACATTCCCTGCAACAGGCGAAATTGTCGGCGCAGGGATTCGTTCGCGATTTTCCCGGGTCTTCCGAAAAGGGGTTGCTCTTCATGGGGCCTTCTGGGGTTGGCAAGACGCACCTGGCAGTGGCGGCGCTGAAAGAGCTGATTCAGCGCGGGCATGTGGGATTGTTTTGCGATTACCGCGAGCTGCTGAAGGAAATTCAAGCGAGCTACAATCCGGCGAGCGAATCGACAGAAATGAGAATCCTGGAGCCGATTCGAACGGTGGAAATTCTCGTGCTCGACGATCTTGGCGCGAGCAAGCCTTCGGATTGGGTGCGCGACATCGTGGGAATCGTCCTGAACGCACGCTACAACGAAAGCCGAACCACGGTTGTGACGACGAACTATCTGGACAATCCTGCCTCGGAAGGCGAAACGGCGCGGCTGCCAGGCGGAAAATTGTTGCCGCCAACGCGGGAAGATTCGCTCGAACAGCGGATCGGCAGCCGCATGCGCTCCCGGTTGTACGAAATGTGCCGCACCGTCGAGATTTCCGCACCGGACTTTCGCCGCGAGAAAACGCAAGCCGGGCGCGCCCGGGCCTGACGCTTATTCGACGAAGCGCTTTTCATCGCAGATCCAGGGAAAGGTCCCGAATCTGCATAGGAGCACTACAGATCGAAAGCCCACCCGACACCGAAGCCATCTCTGGCAAGATCAGAACCGACAAACTTAACTAGCCCATAGCACAGTTTTGTAGGTCTTGGCTGTAAGGGATACAGCTCGGTCTAGCTCAGTAGTTTCATTGACATAGAAGCAAGGCGGCGAGTATCCTTTTCAAGTTGCAGCGTACCCCATGACGTTCGCAGCATTTCCCGTTTGACCGTGTCCTTGTGTCCCGGTCAAATCACCTTGCACTAGACCCTAGTAGGGATTCCGCAAGGAATCTATGCGACAAAATGTGGGGCCGCCGAGCGGCTGCCACATCGGAAGTATCTTCTGGAGGCCAACAACCATGTTTCCTGACCACGAGAACCCCTCGAACATCGCGGCCGCCGCCACTGCACCAAGCGGCACCGAAGCAAGCACACCCGAAGCGATCGCTCCAGCGGTAACCGAACAAGCAGCTCAACAGGCCGAATCGACCGATGGAGCGCATGCGACTCCGGCTCCCGCGCTAGCCCGCCAGGCAAGAGACGAGTCTAGGGAAACAACGCAGACTCCTGCTGCAAGGGAAGCGCACAGCGAAGCTCCCGCGGTGGATGCCGAAGCCGCGGCCGCCGCCGAAGAGGCTGCCGGCTCCGAAGAGATGAGCAAGCTGATGCAGGAGTTCGACGAGAGGCAGGAAGCCGCTGCTTCGCACGAGGTGGTCGAAGTCAAGGTGGTTGCCTACACCGAGCACGGCGTGGTGGTGGACCTGGGCGGAAAAACCGAAGGGCTGATCCCCGCGGCGGAATTCGCGGAGACGGAAATTCCGCGGCCGGACCCGAATGCCACGATCGAAGTGCAGCGTTCCGGCGAAGTCAAAGACGGTTACGAAATCGTTTCCTACCAGAAGGTGCTGCGCCGCAGGACTTGGGAAAAAATCGACGCGGCGTTCAAGGCCAAAGAAACGATCGCCGGAAAAGTAGTGGATCGCATCAAGGGCGGGGTGGTGGTGGACATCGGCGTGCGCGCGTTCCTGCCCGGTTCACAGTATGACTTGAAACCCACGCAGAACCTGGACGAGCTGGTCGGCATGGAAGTGCAAGTGCGCGTCACCAAGCTGAATCGGCGGCGCGGCAACGTGGTCGTGAGCCGGCGCGCGTTGCTCGAAGAGGAACTGCACGCCAAGCGCGCAACCTTGATGGAAACTTTGAGCGAAGGGCAGATCGTACATGGACACGTAAAGAACGTGACTGACTACGGGGCATTCGTGGACCTGGGTGGAATTGACGGCTTGCTGCACTTGACCGACTTGAGCTGGGGTCGCGTGAAGCACCCCTCCGACCTGGCGAAGCCGGAGCAAGAACTCGACGTCATGATTTTGAAGTTCGACAAGGAAAAACAGCGCATTTCGCTGGGGTTGAAGCAATTGACCCCCGATCCCTGGGTGGGCGCGGCGGAAAAATATCCCGCGGGCGGCAAGGTCCAGGGAAAGATTGTGGGGATCGTCGATTACGGCGTGTTCGTCGAGCTGGAACAAGGCATTGAGGGCTTGGTCCACGTTTCGGAGATGAGCTGGAATAAAAAAGTGCAGCACCCTTCGAAACTGGTGAAAGTGGGTGACGCAGTGGACGTGGTGGTGCTGGACATCAAACCGAGCGACCGCCGCGTTTCGCTGGGAATGAAGCAAGCGCAGCCTGATCCCTGGCTGCTGATCGCAGAGAAATATCCGGTGGGGACTGTGGTCACCGGAAAAGTCCGCAACATCGCGGAATTTGGCGCGTTTGTGGAAATCGAGGAGGGTTTCGATGGACTCGTGCACGTCGGCGATGTCAGCTGGACGGGCCGTGTGAAGAATCCACACGAGGTGTTCAAGAAGGGCGAACCGGTCACAGCGAAAGTGCTGAAGATTGATCCGGAGAATCGCCGCGTGTCGCTGGGCATCAAGCAGGTCAATGACATTTGGGGCGAATGGTTCAAGCACCACAAGGTCGGACAAATCGTGAAGGGCAAAGTTTCGCGAATCGCCACGTTCGGAGCGTTCGTGGAGCTAGGCGAAAACATCGAAGCGCTCTGCCACAACACGGAAATCGAAGACCGCCGCAGGCGCGACGAAGGCACGGGCGGCTATCGGCCGACAACCGGTCCGCTGAAGAGCGCGGGGCCCCTCGAGCCGGGCAAGGAATACGATTTCAAAATCATCAAGATCAGCCCGGAAACGCGCAGGATCGGCTTGAGCTACCGCGCAGCCGTGAAGCAGCTCGAACGCAAAGAAATCGAACAGTACCGGTCGGCGTCGAAGTCCTCGTCGACGGCGACAATCGGAGATGCGCTAAAGTCCAAGCTTTCGGCGCGTTAGATAGTGGAAGCCTGGCCGGGGGCACGGCTTTCATAATGTCATTTACCTGCGGGTCATTTTAGTGATAGGAAAGGGAGCAATTCGGCGGTACGCCAGCCCCTTGTAAACCCATACGCTTCATGGCGCTGGGGAAAATTGAAGCGGTGGGAAGCTTTGGCAGTCCATGCCAGGACTGCGCGACGAGGCATAGATGACCAAGCAACCGACAACCACACTCACGAAGGCCGACTTGATTGAGGAAGTTCTGAACGTCACCGAACTTCCCCGCAAAGAATCCGAAACAATTGTAGAAACCATCTTCGACAGCATCATTGCTACTTTGCAGAAGGGCGAAAAGATCGAGATTCGCGGTTTCGGCAGCTTCCGCACGCGCGAGCGCCGCGGACGGGTGGGCCGCAATCCGAAGACGGGAGAAAAAGTGGAAGTGCCCGCGAAGAAGATCCCGTATTTCAAGCCCAGCAAGGAACTCAAGGATTTTGTGAATAATGCCGCCGCTCACAGCGCCGCCGGAGACTCGCAGGGCGGTTAGTCCACGCTTGGCTATGGTAAATTCCCTCCTCCGCATCCCCATCTAAAAAAAAACTTGGCTTCTGTGAATCTTCATGCGCGCCCGCCGCGCCGATTCTGGGTTATTCTGTGCGCTCCTTTTATTGGCAGCAAAGGAACGTCGCGATGGATTATTTGTGGACTCCCTGGCGTTACCAGTATTTGGCGCAAGCGGCCGCCGGCGAAAAACCCGAATGCATTTTTTGCGACGCGGTGGCGAAGAAGAAAGACGCAGAAACCTTGATCGTTCATCGTGGCGCAAAATCGTTCGTCATTCTCAACCGCTTTCCCTACACTTCGGGCCACGTCATGATTGTGCCTTACGCCCACGTAGCGGAGCTGGCGCTTTGCGACGCGGAAACATGGAGTGAAATCATGCAGCTGGCGCAGCGCGTCGAGGCTGTTTACAAAGCCCAATATAAGCCGGATGGCATGAATCTGGGAATGAATCTTGGCCGCGCCGCCGGTGCGGGAGTGGCCAGGCATCTGCACCTGCACATGCTACCGCGGTGGATCGGCGATGCAAGCTTCATGACGGTGGCCGGCGAAACCCGCGTACTCCCCGAAGACTTGAAGACCACCTACGAACGGCTTTCCCAAGCACTCGCCTGATAGCGACGAACCCTTGCGGCCTTACTCGCCTCTCTCGAGGCGGGGCTTTTAGCCCCGCAAGAGAGCCGCTCGCGCTAAAATAATGGCCTCTCCAGGCCCTGGCCGGATCGGAGCGCTCCGAGTTGGATTTCGAGCTGACGGAAGAACAAAAGCTGCTGCAAAACAGCGTGCGGGAATTTGCGGAATCAGAAGTACGCCCGTTGGCCAAGGAGCACGACGAAACCGGGCACTTTCCTCGAGCGTTGTTTAAGAAGGCGGCGGAGCTTGGCCTGACCGCGGTGGCGTTTCCGGAGAGCGAAGGCGGCGCAGGCTTCGATCACGTCGCCTACACCATCGTGATTGAGGAAATTTCGCGCTGCTGCGCTTCCACGGGCGTGATCCTTTCGGTCCAGAATTCCCTCTACTGCGATCCGCTTCATCGCTTCGGCACCGAAGAACAGAAAAACAAATTTCTGCAGCCCTACGCAAGAGGCGAAAAAATCGGCTGCTACGCGCTGACTGAGCCCCAGGCTGGTTCGAATGCCGCGGCGCTGCAAACCAAGGCAGTGAGAAAGGGCGACACTTACGTCCTCAACGGCACTAAAGCCTGGATCACCAACGGCGGCGCGGCGGACGCGGCGATTGTGTATGCCAATACGGATCCAGCGAAGGGCGAGAAAGGCATTACGGCCATCGTGGTGGAGAACGGCACACCCGGATTCAAAGTCGGCAAAGAAGAAAAAAAACTGGGTATCAACGCCACCGCGTGCTGCGAATTGGTCTTCACCGATTGCGCTGTGCCGGTGGCGAATCGCATCGGCAATGAAGGTGAAGGCTACAAAGTGGCTCTTTCGACGCTCGATGGCGGGCGCATCGGCATCGCCGCACAAGCCACAGGGATTGCTCGGGACGCGTTCGAAGCAGCCCTGAATTATTCGCAACAACGCCTGGCTTTCGGCCAGCCCATTTCGCAATTTCAAGCGATTCAATTCATGCTTGTGGACATGAGCACGGAAATTGACGCCGCCCGGCTGCTGAACCGCAAAGCGGCGTGGAAGCAGGACACTGGCGCCCGCTTCAGCATGGACGCGGCCATCGCCAAACTGTTCGCCAGCGAAATGGCCACGCGCGTCACGCACAAAGCCATGCAGATTCACGGCGGCAATGGCTACAGCCGCGAGTATCCGGTCGAACGCAATTATCGCGACGCGCGCATCACCGAGATCTACGAAGGCACCAGCGAAATCCAGCGCTTGGTCATTTCTTCCCGGGTCCTAAAGTCTTAGCCACGCCGTAGTATCCTTACGACGTGCTGGAACTAGACAACAGACTGGAGTTTGACCCGGCACGGGCGGCAGAGGAGTTCTTCCCCGCCCTGCCGCCTCGGCCCGCAGTGTGTTTGATCGAGCCGCGCGAGGAAAAGGCCGAGCCGTTCCTGATTCGCACGCAGAACTTGCAACGGCGACTGCAACGCCTGCTGGGCCCTCCTGATCCTGCGAACAAGCGCCTCAATCTGCGCGACTTTGCACAGAGCATCCGCTACCGTATCACTGGCTCGCGGTTCGAACAGGCGCTCGCTTCCTATCAGCAAGCCAGAAAACTCTTCCCAAAACGTTATCGAAACCTGATGCGCCTGCGCCCTCCGGTAGTTCTCAAGGTGAATCGGCGCAATGCCTACCCGCGCTGCCATGTGACGCGGAAGATTTATTTCGATCAAGACGGCACGCCTGCGGGAGGCTCTTACTACGGGCCATTCCCTTCCCGCCGCGCGGCGGAATCCTTTGCCGAGCGCGTGTTGGATTTCTTCAAAGTGCGCCGATGCCAGATCAAGATTCGCCGCGATCCCGCTTTTCCGGGGTGCATTTACTCGGAGATGAAAATGTGCCTCGCGCCGTGCTTTGCCGGCTGCACTAAGGAAGAATACGACGTGGAAGTGAATCGCCTGGTGCAATTCCTCGAAACCAGCGGCGCCTCGTTGCGGGCCGCTTTCGAAGAAGAGCGCGAAAAGGCCAGTGAGCAACTGGATTTCGAGCGCGCCGCCGCGCTGCACAGAAAAGTGGAAAAGCTCGACGAAGTTCTGCGCGGAGGGCCGGAAATCACGCGCCAAATCCAGGATTTGCACGCCGTGATTCTGCAGCGTGCCGCGGAAGGACAAACCATCGGCGTCTTCGCCGTCCGCGGTGGCCGTCTGGCAGAGCCGTTCTTTCTTCGCTTCGCCGAAATCGCGAGCCAGCCGCGCTCCGTCGAACAAATCTTCCGCGACTATCTGGAATCATCCGCACCCGCGGAGAATGGCGAGCTCTCCGAGCATTTGTCGCTGGTCTCCCGATGGTTTTACAGCAAACCGCGCGAGGGCGAGATTTTCTTCCGTGAAAAAGACTGGCCTTATCGTAGGATTCTTCGTGCCTGTTCGCGCTTGCTTACACCAAGTGAAAAAGCCGGAGAGAAAAGCACGGCGCCGGAATCTTCAGCATCACCCGAAGGAGCACAATGACAAAATCCGCAACAAAGGAAGGGACCACGCGCTACGCCCAGCGATTTGCCGGGGGCTCCGCCGACGGCCATTTCCGAGAAGCGCAGAGAATGTTGCTCTCCTCGCTGGGAATCGGGACTTATCTCGGCCAGCCCAACGAAAACACGGATGAAGCCTACACGGCGGCTCTCATTTCCGCGGTGGAGAACGGAATCAACGTCATCGACACGGCCATCAACTACCGCTTTCAGCGCAGTGAGCGCAGCATCGGCGCGGCACTTGCGCAACTCGCCGCAAAGGGTTTCTCGCGCGAAGGAATCGTGTTGTGCACGAAGGGCGGCTACTTAACGCCAGATGGTTCAATGCCCGCCGATCCTAACGAGTATTTTTTTCGCGAATACGCCCAACGAGGGATTTTTAGCGCCAAAGATCTTGCTGCCGGCAGCCATTGCATGACCCCCAAATTCCTGAAGGACCAGCTTGGGCGCAGCCTGAAAAATCTGAATGTCGAATGCGTTGACGTCTACTATCTGCACAATCCGGAAACGCAACTCTCGGAAATCCCAAGGCCTGAGTTTCTTCAGCGTTTGCGTGCGGCATTCGAATTCCTGGAATCGGCGGTGGAGGCTAGAGAGGTTCGTTACTACGGAATGGCCACCTGGAATGGTTTCCGTCAGGACCCGCGCGCCCGCGACGCCATGCAGCTTGCAGAAATTGCCCAGATTGCCCAGGAAATTGCGGGGGGAATGCACCACTTCCGGTTCGTGCAGCTTCCGTTCAATCTGGGGATGCCCGAAGCGCTCACATTGGGAAATCAGATGCTGCGGGAACGCCAGCGAACCTTTGTGGAAGCGGCAGGCGATCTCGACATCACAGTGGTGGCAAGCGCGTCGCTCTTGCAAGGTCAGGTCGCCCGTAACCTGCCGAAGGCAGTTGCCGAAGCGTTTGGTCTTGAGAACGATGCGGAGCGAGCGCTGCAGTTCGCGCGATCCGCGCCAGGAATCACCACCGCGCTCGTCGGAATGTCCCGCGTGGAGCATGCCAAGGCAAACACACGGCTGATCGGCGTGGCTCCTGCAACCGAAGAAGAGTTCGGAAAGCTCTTTTCGCGCGGCGAAGGCGCTTGAGAAGAAAAGACTCAGCCCAAAGAACGCGGAGAATTTCCAGTCGCACTTAATGGCGAAGGCGAAAGACCTCTCTCAGCCAGTTCGTAATGGCTGCGTGGAGTTGGTCGAGCTCGCCGGCAAAAAAGTGGTCTGCGCCTTCCACAACGGTGAGATGATTCTCACCGGACCATGACGGAACCAGGCGTTTAACTTTTTCTACCGCGCCGTACTGGTCTGCACTTCCGTGGACGAAGAGTTTCGGCCTCTTGCAGTTCCTCAAGAAAGAAAAGTCGGAGCTATCCACCGGGATGCCCAAGCCAATCAGGTGAGAGACTCGTGGATGCTCGCAGCCGACCCGCAGGCCCACCCAAGCGCCAAAACTGAATCCTGCCAGCAAAAGCGGCACGCCAGGAAATTGTTTGGCGAGAAAATCGAGCGCCGCCTGAACATCATCTTGCTCGCCAATTCCGCGGTCATGCACGCCAGCGCTTAAGCCCGCGCCTCGAAAATTGAAGCGAAGCACGGGGAGACCGAGCGCATCCAGCGATTTGGCGGCTTGATATACGACTTTGTTGTGCATGGTTCCGCCGAAAAGCGGATGCGGGTGGCATACGACAGCCGCGAGCGAGGGTCGGTGCCACGTCGGCGCAGACGGCGTCCACAAAATCGCTTCGAGCCGACCGGCAGGCCCTTCCAGAAAGAGATTGCGGGAATCGTGAGAAGCGGTCATGGATGCGCCCTGATAAGCTTTGATGAGTTTTTCAGTGTGGCGCACCAAAGGAAAAGATCTGAAATCGAGGAATGATTGAGGCCATCGCCTAGGTTGCGCGGCAAACACCGACCTCCAGCGCAATGCTGTCCGCTACCTTCGCGCGAAATTCCCGGGAGCCAGGCCAGTATCCGGAACAACCTTCTTCCAGCGCGATTCTTGGCAGCTCCCCGTCGAATGTTCGCGCTGGCTGCGAAAGCGCATCCCGCGCGGCGACAAATCGAGCGACATGGTCTCCTGAAACCACCGCACATGCTCCAGAGGAGCGCGAATAGGAAAGGCAAGCAGACGGCGCCGACTGCTTCGTCGCTCAGGATCGCGCCTTGCACGATTCCCGTTGGCAGACGAGCGCTCCGCTCCCTCGAAATGAATTGCGACTGCGCAGCCCGGCTGAGCCGCGTTCCATTCGCGACCACGCGCAACGCGCGCAAGTACTTCCCGCTGGCCATTGGGAGGCGAGGCGTCCTGGGGAAAGATAACCCGGAGCGGTACACGCGGAGCGTGCCTTTCCCTGCCAGAACCAAGCAAGCCGCCTCGAGAAACGTCTCTGGTCTCTGCTAATTCGATTTTCTGGCCGAAACGTGCGGGCCAGCGCGAGCGCACCGGAAGGCGCATCCGTTCGCGGCGATAAATTGCGCGAAGCCACGGAGTTGCGGAGTTACAGTACTGCCCGCGGCTAGAAGTATAGGCCCCCAGTGCAAAATAGGACAAGATCTCGTACTAGGACAAAATTGTTGGATTTTCGCGTTGAAACTTCCCTTCCCGGATGCTAGCTTTGCGCCAAATCTCGGAAGCGGCGGGGGTTATTTTTATGAGTGATGGATCCGAACGCCGTGAAGCTCGGCGATTCAATATGAATCTTCCGTTGCGTGTATTGTCCCGTGAAACGAAGGATCGCGAGCTGAACGCGCAGACGCGCGATCTCAGCTATCAGGGGTTGTATTTCCTGGCAGAAGCGGACTTTGAAGTGGGGAGCGAGATCGACTTTGTCATTACTCTTCCACAGCAAGTGACGCAATCCGACGATGTCAACATTCGCTGCCAGGGAAAGATTGTGCGCGTCGAGACCACGGAAAGTGGCCGCATGGGAGTCGCGGCAAAAATTGCCCGCTACGAATTCCTGCCGGCCGCCGCGACGGCCGCCTGAACTCGCTTGGCCTAGCGCCTTTCTCCTGTCATTTCTTCTTGTGTCTGCGCGCGAGTACAATAGATTCTGTAACACTTTTCGGTCTTCTGCTGGGGGAAGCCATGTATCACTATGATCCTAGCCTCGCCTTGGAAGAGCTCCAGGAAGATGCCATGCTCCCGCACCCGGTGAAATTGCGGGACATGATTCTGCGCACGAAACTAGAGGCAAACGAAGCGCAAGTCCTGAATCACGATTTCCAGGATTACCTGGCGCGCTTCGGCGAACTGCAAAAACTCGGATGCGGCATCCTCGAGCGGCTCGCCACCGGACAGCGCAAGGCTTCGTGATGCCTCCCACGAACTCACAAGCCTTCTGCTAATGAAAACAAAGCCGCGCGTCCTGTTGCTCTCGGCAACTTCTGGCGCGGGGCACGTGCGCGCCGCGCAAGCCTTGGAAAAAGCGTTTTTGGCGCGTGGTGACTGCGTAGTGGAACACATCGACGCGCTGCGTTACGTCAGCAAACTTTTTCAGCGCGTGTACGACAGAGCTTATATCTCGATGCTGCGGCGCGCGCCGGAATTGATGGGTCTTCTCTACGAGCGAACCGACCAGCCTTGGCAACATCTGCGGCCGCGCCTTGCGCTCGACCGGCTGAACACCCGCCCTCTGATCCGCTTGCTCAAGCGCGTCCAGCCCGACCTCTGCGTGGCTACGCACTTTCTGCCGGCAGAGATTATCGCCTGGCTGATCGCCAAGAAAAAACTCCAAGCGCACAACGCCATTGTCGTGACGGACTACGATGTCCACGCCATGTGGCTGTGCCGCACCGTGGACCGCTACTACGTGGCCATCGAGGAAGCGGCTCAGTATCTGGCGCACATCGGCGTGCCGCGCGACAAAATCTGCGTAACGGGAATCCCCATTGACGCGCTCTTTGCCCATCCTTTGCCTCGCTCCGAAGCACGCCAACATTTGCGACTGGACGCGGAGGCAGTTGTCATTCTCATTTCCGCGGGCGGCTACGGGATCGGCCCGGTCGAAAAACTGGTAAGGGAGTTATTGGAGCTACAGCGGCCGTGGCAGATTGTCGCTATCACCGGAAAGGCAGAGAAGACGCGCAAGCGCTTAGAAGAACTGGCCAAAGCCGCGAGCAAACTCCCCTCCGGCGCTCCACGGCTCTGCTCGGTAGGTTTTACGAACGCCATGGACAAATACATGGCCGCAGCCGATTTGATGGTGGGCAAAGCCGGCGGTTTGACGACGTCCGAGTGCCTGGCGCGGACTCTGCCAATGGCGCTAATCGAGCCTATTCCCGGCCAAGAAGAGCGCAACGCCGACCATCTGCTGGAAGCCGGGGCCGCGATTCGCTGCAACGATTTGCCCGCAGCCGCTTGGAAGATTGCTACTCTACTTGACGACCCAGCTCGTCTAAATCGCATGCGGGATGCCGCGAGGAAACTTGGCAAACCGGCGGCAGCTGCCGCCATCGCCAAAGACGCCCTCCGGCTGATTTCGTTTCAAGTTTCTTAGCCAAGTAACGCTCTGTTTCTTGGCTTGCGAGATTGGTAGCAAAAAGTCGGAGCGGCGCTGGTAGACTGAAGAGGCCGGGATGAACAGGGGCTGAGGGGAACGGTCTGCGGCGCGAACGTTGTGGACCGTCAATACTAAATGCGACGACACACACTGCTGATCGACGCAGACGACACGCTCTGGGAAAATAACGTCTTCTTCGAAAAGCTGATTGAAGACTTCATCAGCGTGGTCGAACCTTACGGCTACACTCGCGCTTATATCCGGCACATTCTGAACGAAACCGAACGCAAGAATATCCGCCAGTATGGCTACGGCGTGCGCAGCTTCGGCCGCTCCCTCGAAGAGACCTATCTGAAACTCGCGGACCAGATGGCTCGCCGAGAAATTCTCGCGCAGATTCACAGCCGCGTGATCGAGCTGGAACGCACGCCTCCAAAAATTCTGGATGGCGTTCCGGAGACGCTCGCGTACTTAACCGAGCGGCACCGGCTGATTCTTTTCACCAAAGGCGAGCCAGCGGAGCAGGCTGCAAAGGTCGAACGCTCCGGCCTGCAAGGATTCTTCGAGTTCATCGAGATTGTTCCGGAAAAAAACACCCAAACTTATGGCGGCCTGGTGCACAAGCACAAAATCGTGAAAGCGCACGGCTGGATGATTGGCAACAGCCCGCGCAGCGACATAAACCCCGCGATGCAAGTGGGCTTAAACGCTGTCTACATTCCCCACCAGCACACCTGGACCCTTGAGCATGAGCCCGTCGTGGCCGGCTCGGGCAAATTGGTCATCCTTCCCTCCTTCCGCGAGCTCCGCTCCCACTTCTAAAAGCTTGCTAACCGGCCTCTAGAATTTGTCATCCGGGAGCCAGGCGCGCCTGCTGCGTTCCGGTCAACTCCACGGAGCAGCAAGAAATCTGTTTCTTTGGTGTCATCCTGCAAGGCCCACAGCATGCCCGCGCACCCAAACCTAAGCGCATAGCGGCGGGCGCTGGAATGGAGGCTGCGCCTGCTCGAACGCCTGGCCGATCCGGAAAAGAAGAGCCTCCGCGCCGACCGAGCCTATAAGTTGCAGACCAACAGGCAGCCCGTTGGGCGTCAAGCCACAAGGTACAGAGATAGCTGGGAGGCCGGCAAGATTGGCGGGACGATTATTGCGCAGCAGGAGCGCGCGTGTGGAATGATTCGTGGTGCGGCGGAAACCGGGACCGTCGGTGGACAGGCGGGGGGTCCCTTCGCCGATAAGGGGAGCCGGAACAGGAGTTGTGGGAACAGCGATGGCCTCGAGAGTCGTATCGGTCATCACCGCAAGGACACTGCGAAGAAAAATTTCGCGCTGCTCCAGCGCTTGCAGATACGCGGTGGCGGAAACTTTGACGCCGAGTTCCAATCGTTCGCGAACATCTTCACCATAATCGGCGGCACGCGCAGGAAACCAGCCGACTTGCTGGTGGTAATGTGTGGCTTCTGCCCACGCGATTTGATTGCCGGAATCTTCGGTTTCGCGGAGAAGAGGAATAGACACGCTTCGCAGACTCGCTCCCATTTTGCGAAAGACTCCGAGCGCTTGGTGAAACGCGCGTTCCACTTCCGATGAAAAACTCTCGGAGAGGAGCTCTTCAGGCAGGCCCAGACGGAAATGTTTGCAGAAGCGCGCCTGAGTCGCTTTTTGCAAGGGCGGTTCTTTCTCTGCTCGCACAAGAATGGGTTCGAGCAGCATAGCGGCGTCAGCGCAAGAGCGCGCCAAAGGGCCAACGCAATCGAGTCGGGGAGAGAGCGGAACCACGTCCGCGACCGAGACTCGTCCAAATGTGGGCTTGAGGCCCACGATCCCGCAAAGCGCCGCCGGAATCCGAATAGACCCGCCGGTGTCCGTGCCGATGCTCCCAAAACAGAGGCCCGCAGCAACCGCCGCCGCCGAGCCGCCGCTGGAGCCGCCCGGAATACGAGAAACGTCCCACGGATTCCGCGTCGGCCCAAAGTGAGGATTGTTGGTCGTCACGCCGTAGGCGAATTCGTGCAGATTGTTTTTACCAAGGATGATCGCGCCGGCTTCTTTGAGTTGGCGGACAATCGCCGCGTCATGGTGAGGCACAAAATCTTTGAGAATCTTCGAGCCCGCCGTGGTCCGAATATCCTTCGTATAGATGTTGTCCTTCAGCGAAATCGGGATCCCGTGAAGCGGCCCGCGATCCCGATGGCCCTTCCGGCCCCGGGGTGCAAAAAGCTCGCCCTCCGCTTTTTTTGCCTGGGCGAGAGCAAGTTCCCCGGTAACGGTGAGATATGCGTTGAGCTTTGGATTGAGCTGCTCGATCCGCGCCAGCATCAGCTTGGTGAGTTCGACCGGCGAAAGCTCGCGTTTCCGGAAAAGTTTTCCGATTTCTTCGATGGAGGCAAACGCGAGGTCGGCGTCGGTCATCCGGATGCGCTCGTGCAAGGCACGAGTGGAATTTAACACACAGACCGCAGAGGACACAGAGAGAAGAGGAAACCCAAAGATTTGGAGCGAAATGAATTCCTGCTTTCCGCCAACAGATTGTCATTCTGGCCCTTGCTAGAAAATTTTGTCTTTGTGACGCAAATTCCCGAAATTTCCGATGTTGGCGATGATGAACGCCACGCGGAACTGATTCTCGGTACGGACGTTACTGAGGTTTAGCCGGCGATACTCCAGCGCAAGACCACAGCAACTCCCGTTATAGCTGGCCTGCACGATCTGGTTCTGCAACGTTTGGTTGGTGAAGTCGTATCCCACGCCCCCCGTAAAATTGAACCCCTTGCGGTTTTCGCTGCCGTAGCCCACAAGCGCGCGAACCTGATTCGAGGGTGGCTGCTGAAAAGGCTTTTGCCCAGGCGGCAACGATGCAGTGTCACTCGGTGAAGGATTGTCGTTGAGGCGGAAATACGCCACCGTGGCGAAAATCGCTCTATAAGGCTTGGCCTTGATCAGCGTGCCGATTGTCACCAGCCGCTGAATCTGCGGATCGTACTGAAGAATTTGCTCGAGATCGTACCGGCCCCCTGGCGTGATTGTGAAGTCGCTCGCGATGGGAGACCAATTGCGCGGCCCGAAAGCAAACGCGAACGGAGAAATTGAATCGAGCGCCTGAAACACGTTCCGCTGACCGTTTGCGATCGCCCCGCCAAACGTAGGATCGAAATAGTGCTTTTGCGCAATGCGCCAGGAAAGGAACTCTTGCGGCTGATCGTCCCCAGTCTTGGTGTAAAGACGCTGCGTGAATCCGTACTCTACTTCGCTGGTGTCCGTCAGCGTGGCATCGCTGTCGAATCGAATGAAGTCGGCAAAATTGTTTACTCCCGTGACGTAGCGGTAGGTGACGGCCGGTTCGATGGTGTGCTTGTATCTTCGGCGAGGCCTGTCCTTCCTGGCAGCGGACTCGAAAAAACGTACGAACGAAGGCGGGCGTAGTTCGAACGCGAATTCCCCCGTGTTGCGAACGATGGACATTCCGCTCACGAGTCCGGAAGAATTCAGCGAATCGCCGTATCGCGTGGTACGAAAGCCCGCCGATGCCGTCGCGCCGAACCACGGGCCGAAATGCAAGGGAAGTGTGACACGCGGAGCGAACTCCTCTCGCGAGACGCTTAACGGCGTATCAATTGGTGTGTAAGCGGGCGTCGGTAAGAACGAATCGGAACGGTGCACGGCCCCAACAAAGCTGTCAAACGAAAAGTACAGAGGAATTTTTCGCCACGGAGATTGTTCGACCGAGCTGAATCGTGCCTGCGGGAGATTGCGAAGCGTTACGCTGGTCGCCGGAACGGCTGGCGTCATGGACGTAGCCGCCACCGGGAGCGTGAGAAAACTTTTGTCATTGATGCCCGCAACATGGAGGCTGAACCCTCGAAAATTGTTGCTGAGGAAGATGGCGCTCTGCACTTCGGAATTAATGGCGTCCCCGAATGTGTCGGCAAACGCAAGACGAAACGTGAGAGACGAAAGCTGGTTGTAATCCGTGACAAAACGCCATCCTCGCGGTAGCAGTGATTGGATTTCCAGGCGCTGTTGCTGTCCGCCCTGCGGAGAGCGCGTGCCGCCGGTCAGGAGCCCGCGGTCGTCTACGCCGAAATAGGTGTACACGACCGAAGTGTTCTCAAAGGGCCTGGCGCGAAAAGTGCCGCGTTCCAACAGGCCGCGGCGGCTCATGAACTGCGCCCCAAACGTGGTGTCCAGCCAGGACAAAGGGGCAAGATAGAAATCGTCGCCAAAGATAAAGCCCTTGCGCGAACTTTGCCCGATGTCGGGGATCAGGAAACCGGTTTGCCGCACTTTTTCCCCTGCAGGGGCCGTGGCGTAAGGAAGCCACACGAGCGGAACGCGAAATAAACGAAAGTTGGCGTTAACCAGAGCGACCGTCTTGTCGAGACGAATGCGTGCTACGGGAGCGTAGAACTGCCACCTGGGATGCCGCCGGTCGCAGATTGTGATCCAAGCTCCCTGCACGAAATACAAGTCGCCGGCAAACCGCTCTACGGTTCGGGCTTGAAAATACAAAGGATTGTCAGTGAGCAGGACCTGCTCGTTTGGCTGGCGCACGATTTTGAAAGTGCCCTGAACATTTTTGAAGAGTCCGTGCCCCGTGCTGACGTTGTAATGCGCTTCGCTGGCTTCCAGGTGCTCCCCGCTGTAGTCCAACTGAACTTTCCCTGTAGCCGCGGCTTCGTTGGTTTTGTCGTTGTACTCCACATGATCGGCGCGAAGACGCGTGTCTCCATAGCGAATGTCAACGTCCCCATCCGCCGTAGTAACGTCGCCCCTGCGAGTTTGCGTTTTCGCCTCGAGTTCAGCGACTTGCCCTTTCCCCGGCGAAAGCGGGCGGACCTGCTGGGCGACGGCGATAGCAGAGGAAAAACTCCAAGCCGTGCCGAGAAGCACCGTCAGGTGGAGGAAACGACGGAGGGCAGCATGACCCTCCGCCCAAGAATGGCGATTCACGCAAAACATGCGGTGGATAACGAAAGATAGCCTAGCATGGCCCGCAGTGATTTGAAGGCGCGGACCGCCGCGCGGTTGCTCGAAGCAGCGGAAGAGTAAAGACAAATAAAGACCGAGGGCATCAGTCGTGGCATGAAACGTCGCGACTAGGTGGCGCGTCTGTTTGCTCAGGGTTGGTTGCCGTTTCAAAAATATTGGATGCGCAGAACTCCGGACAGGAGTAAGATGCCGGACTTTGCGCGCGAGGAGAAGAAATGAAGCCTGCGTCGAGGACTCTGCAGACGATTGTTGCCGGTATGGCGTTGCTCGGTGCGATGGCTGTGAACGCAACGGCGGCCCGGCCTCAAAACCCTACGGACAAATTAAAAAGTCTGGAGTTTCGCGAGATTGGCCCCGCCGTGATGGGCGGCCGCATCGACGATTTCGCGGTAGTCGAAAGCAATCCGAATATCGTTTACGTCGGCACAGCTTCCGGCGGTGTGTGGAAGACTACGAACAACGGCACTACGTGGGAGCCGGTCTTCGATAAGCAAAGCGCTTCGACCATCGGCGACATCGCCATCGCACCATCGGACCCATCGGTCGTTTGGGTCGGAACCGGCGAGTCCAATAATCGGCAGAGTTCCTCTTGGGGCGACGGCATTTACAAGTCGCTGGACGCCGGCAAGACCTGGAAGAACATGGGATTGGAAAAAACGCACCACATCGGCAGAATCGTCATTCATCCGGAAAATCCGGAAGTCGTTTATGTGGCGGCACAAGGTCATCTTTGGGGACCCAACCCGGAGCGGGGCGTTTACAAGACCAGCGATGGCGGCAAGACCTGGCAGCAAGTCCTGAAAATCAATGACGACACCGGCGTAAGCGACATTGCCATGGATCCCGAAAGCCCGGAAACCCTCTATGCCGCCGCTTACGAGCGCCGACGCACTCCTTATGGCTTCAACGGCGGCGGCCCGGACAGCGCGATTTACAAGACCACCGACGGCGGACTCACCTGGAAAAAACTGACGAAAGGCCTGCCGTACGAAAACGGTGGCGGTGATACCGGGCGTGTCGGGCTCGACATTTTTCGCAAGGATCCGAACATCGTTTATGCTGAGATTCAGCACGAAAAAGGGGGAACCTTCCGCAGCGAAGACAAGGGCGAAACGTGGAAGCGCATGGGCGAAACCAACCCGCGGCCTTCGTATTACAGCCAAATCCGCGTCGATCCCAACAACGACCTACGCATCTGGGAGCTTGGCGCACAAATGTTTTACTCGGAAGACGGCGGCAAAACGTTTGCTACGCAGCGCGTCCACGGCATCCACGGCGACTACCACGCCATGTGGATCGATCCCGCTGATTCCAATCACATGATCGCCGGCTCGGACGGCGGCATCCACTGGAGCGACGACGGGGGGAAAAATTGGAATTTCCTCAACATCATCGCCATCGGCCAGTTCTATGAAATTGCGCTCGACAACGAGAAGCCCTATCACATCTGCGGAGGATTGCAGGACAACGGCAGCTGGTGCGGCCCGAGCATGACTCTCACCCGCGACGGCATCGTCAATGAGGACTGGCAGCTGATTCACGGCGGCGATGGTTTCTACGCCGCGATTGACAACGTCGAGCCCTGGATTGCCTACACGGAATCGCAGGACGGTTTCATTGACCGCCGCGACATGCGCACCGGCCAGCAGCGCTCCATCCGCCCCGAAGCGAGAGCCGGGGAGCCGCATTACCGTTTCCAGTGGAATTCCCCCGTGGTCATTTCCGCCCACGACCATACGACCGTCTATTACGGCGGAAACTACCTCTTCAAATCCGCCAACCGCGGTGACACCTGGACCCGCCTAGGCGGCGATCTGACCACCGGCGTCGACCGCAACAAGCTGCCGATTCTCGGCAAAGTGCCAGACAAAACCACGCTTTCTCGCCACGACGGCGTCCAGGAATATCCGACGATCACCACGCTGAGCGAATCACCGCTCACCCCCAATGTGCTGTGGGTCGGCACCGATGACGGCAACTTGCAAGTCACTCGCGACGGTGGCAAGACCTGGAAAAACGTGGTGACGAAGGTATCCGGGGTGCCCAAGGGAACTTACGTCAGCCGTGTCGTCGCCTCAAAAACCGGAGAAGGCGCGGCTTTCGCTACATTTGACGCACATCGCAGCGACGATTACAACGTCTACATTTTTGCGACCTCGGACTACGGCGAATCCTGGAAAGCCATTCGAAACGGCATTCCCGACTCCGCCGGAACCGTTCACGTCATTCGCGAGCATCCACGCAACACCAACCTTCTTTTCGCTGGAACGGAATTTGGCTTGTGGGTTTCCTGGGACCGCGGCGCCAACTGGACGGCTTTCAAGAACAATTTTCCCACGGTGCCCGTGGACGACATCGAGATTCAAGCGCGCGACAACGACCTCGTACTTGCGACCCACGGCCGCTCCATCTGGATTTTCGACGACCTGACCCCCGTCGAAAAAATGGACGCCAACGTCCCCAATGCACCGCTCACCTTCTTTCCTCCGCGGACGGCCATGACCTGGTTCATTCGCCAGCGCCGCTGGAGCGCTGGCCAGCAAATGTTCGCCGCAAAGAATCCGCCTTACGGTGCGCTCTTGAGCTACTTCCTCAAGGAAGCTGTGCCACCCGAACCGCCAAAGACAAACAAAGACGACGACAAAGATGCGGCACAGGAAAGACCCAGAGCACCGGCAAGGGGTGAGGCCGCAGAGAAGAAAGAAGGCAAGGTCAAAATCACCGTCCTCGACAAAGACGGAAAAGTGATTCGCGAACTTGACGGCCCCGGCGGCGCCGGCGTGAATCGCACCAACTGGGACCTCCGTCAAAATCCGCCCGCCGAGCCTACTCCCGAGCAGCAGGAAGCCATCGCGGCGGGATTCGGCTTCGGCCCGCGCGGGCCGCTCGTCGAGCCGGGCGAATACACCATCAAGATCAAGGCCGGCGACCACGAAGCCACGCAAAAAGTCACCGTCGAGGACGACAATCGCATCACCATGTCCGCAGGCGACCGCGCCGCTCGCCATGAAGCCATCGAAAAGCTGTACGCCATGGCCAAGACCACCGGCAAAGACCGCGCCACCATCGAAGGCATTCAGACGGCTCTGACCAACGCGCGCGATCAATGGAAAAAAGACACCGGCAAGAAGGATGCAGCGAAGATTCCCGAAGACATCGTCAAAGTCGCAGACGATCTCCAAAAGAAAGTCGACGCGGTGGCTGAAAAGTTCCTCCGCCCGCGCCAAGCTCTCGGAAACGCCGGCCCGCCGTTCGAATGGAAACCCGATCCGCTGCCCAATCAAGTGCAAAACCTGCTCAGCGATTTGGACGGCTTCTCCGCAGCTCCTGACGGCCAGCAGCAGGAAAAACTCGCTGAACTGACCACACTGGTCGGCGAAGCTTCCGCCGCCGTCAAAGCCGTCTCGGAAAGTGACCTGCCTGCCCTCAACAAAAAAATGAATGACGCGGGAATCCCGCATATCGCTCCCGCACCGACGCGGCCTCGTGGCGGCGCGGGCGACGGCAACGACTCGGAGTAGGAAACGCGGACACGAAGCTCGCAGAATTTGCGCATGATTTCCTGATTTGCAGGACAGCGCCCATTTTTCGTCTGCACGGAATTTCGGTAGGGGAATTTGAACCGCTTCCGGGGAAAGGAAAACTCTTCTTCGAACCTGTTTACCGCTTGTGACGCACGGCGCTGGTACAGCCATCCTTCGAAAGCGCAACGAGGACGAAGATACCGTACCCATACCCCTTGTGACCCTTGTGACCCACTTGTGACCCGCTGTCCCTTGACTTCACCGGAGACGCGGTCTAAAATGTGTGGTTTTTAGATGGCCCCAAATAGCAGGCAGAGGGGCAGGACTTTCCATGGACAAGAAACGACTCGAGTATTACAAGAAAAAACTGCTGGCGCGGCGGGAAGAGCTGATGAAAACCATCGCGCGCACTCAGGAAGAGGGAAGAACGGCGGACGAAGACCCTACGGTGGACCTGGCAGACAAAGCGGCGAACTCCTATACCAAGGAGTTTCTCTTCGGCATGACCAGTACCGACCGCTCCCAATTGAATATGATTGATGCTGCCCTGAAGCGTATCCAGGAAGACGAATATGGCGTCTGCGCCAACTGCCAGGAAGAAATGCAGCAGAAGCGCTTGGAAGCAGTGCCCTGGGCCAAGCACTGCATCGCCTGCCAGGAAAAAATGGAGCAGGGCCTGCTATAGATATTTCGCTATCCGAAACTGCCTTGTTAGCAGAGTTTTTCCTGCCGGCTGCCGCGCAAGGCGGTTCTCCTCATGCGAACTCGTGCGCGACCCGACAAGCGCATCCTTTCCCTGGAAGAGCGCTGGGAATCCGTGCGTGGCGTTTTTGCCACACCTCGAGGCAGCCAAGTCGACAATCTCCACGTCCTACTGGTGCCCTACTGCTGGTGGATGATGTATTGACCCAACTTTGGATGACTGCGCGGGCTTTGCGCGAGGCGGATCCGTCGTTGCACTAACACTAACCTTGGCCCGGGCGGTCGGACGCTAAGAAATCCACACCCGAGCTCCGCAGAATGGTAGAATAGTTCGAGGCAAGCTCAATGGGATTAAAGCGGCACATGGCGGCCGATTCCCGGGGGGCTCACACCCCCGAAGCGGCTCGCGCGACTGCGCCCGGTTCCGAAGCCCCCGCAGGTAGTAGAATCCACAACTCGATCTCCCGCCGCGCATCTTTGATGCAGGAACCGGTACTCGTTTTGAATGCAACCTATGAGCCAATCAACGTCACCGCGGTGCGCCGCGCAATGGTGTTGATGCTGAAGGGCGTGGCCCAGGCTGAAGAGTTGCACAATGCCGAGGTGCACTCAGCGGCTCACTCACATCAGGTTCCCTCCGTAATTCGCCTGCTGGCTTACCGACACATCCCTCAGCAGAGCCGCGCGCTTTCGCGTAAGAATATTCTGCTACGCGACCGGAATACTTGCCAGTTCTGTGGCCGTGTGTTTCCGAGTTCCGAGCTGACGCTGGACCATGTGCTGCCCCGCTCTCGTGGGGGTCGCTCTTCTTGGGAGAATCTGGTGGCCTGCTGCTACCGCTGCAATAACACTAAGGGGGACCGCACGCCCGAAGAAGCCGGGCTGAAGCTGGCCCGTAAGCCTCGGCCTTTCACATTGCACACTTCCCGGCAATTAATGCGTCTCATCGGCCACCGCGATGACCGCTGGCGTAAGTATTTGTTTTACTGAGATTTCCGCCTACTAAAACGATTTTGTTGAAATTTTTTTAGTCCAAGGAAACCTTTTCGACTCCCCAACATCTAATCTTACAAAACCACTTCGAGGACACACCCCGGGAAGCGGTTAGGGCTTGCCCCTAACCGCTTCTCTCCTTTTTAGGGTAGATTCTTCCCACCCGGAAACTCCTTGTTCCGGTTGAAACAGCTCTGGTTTCTTCAAAAAGGAGCAATTGAAGTCTTTCATTCACTCACGTGTAAGGGAATCCCTTAATAGAAAGCCACAATACGATGATCGCCGGCCGCCCCGAGCCCGTCACCTCTTCCCGCACCAGACTTTCCAGCCAACGTGCGGGCTGCGCGCGATACAAAGAAAGGGAGCGCTCCAGGTCTGAAGAAACCGTCAACGACTCGACGGTTTCGTCGGGAAAGTGCTCGGCATGGAGGCGGCTGAACTGCTCGCGGAACTCACTCTCGCGATAATTCCCGCGCCGCCGGTTCAAACTCCCTCCGAACAAACTCCCGCCGATCCGGCTTGGTCCGCCCAAAGCGCTCCACTGCCAGGACCAAGCGGTGCTCGCCCCTAGCTTAGCTAAAGCCTGTTGAAAAACCCCCAGCCTAACCCCTGTGGAATGCGAGCAGCGGCGCTGCGAACGTGACCGTTCGCAGGGGCTCGCCCCCGTGTTTTTCCTCGGAAATTCGTAGAAAAAAAACCAGAATCCTTCGATTTTTCTCATTTTTCTCTTGACAATCATACGCCTAATCGATATATTCGATTAAGTCAT
>Ga0209471_1000257_pt1 | contig 38305 bp, 36 predicted proteins | sample GraSoiAngelo_128_FD_185885 | JGI IMG/M metagenome (GOLD analysis project Ga0209471, IMG submission 185885) | Grasslands soil microbial communities from the Angelo Coastal Reserve, California, USA - 14_0927_12_20cm (SPAdes) (version 2) | ecosystem: Environmental > Terrestrial > Soil > Grasslands ... | reverse complement strand
CGCTTGGAAATCCCGCAAAAGGCGCTGGATTCCCACTTTCCCACAGCCCCGACTGCTGCTGGTCATTTAACTCAAACCGGACAAGTCACGTGCTAAGAAAACCGGACATTTTAACTTGCTAACAACACAGAAATTCTTACCCTGCGCGGACTGAAGACAAGAGTCTACGCTTCCGCTTTTTTTCACGCATGGCTGACTTCGGCCAGAAGCGTCGGCACCAAGCACTCCGCATCGTCTTTCTACCGGATGAGCAGACACTGACGAATGCTTACTATTCGATCGCTGAGTTCATTCGGAAACGACGCTAACCCATACTAGGTCGCAGTCACCTCTGTCGGGGCGAGTCGGGATGGATCCTCTCTCAATCATGGCCATGCGCTCGCGGTGGTGGGTGATAGCCTTGGTGATGGCGAACCCGACGCCCATGATAATCGCCGTAATTGGGACCAATATCCCGAGGGTGGCGGGGTCGGCATCTCTGAGCCAATCGATAAAATGATTTATGGAACGATCCTCCTGGCATGAAACCTGTCTGTCGGAGTTCTACAGAACTAGTTTGTTAAGTCGGATTCTATTAGAAAAATCGTTAGAGCAAGCGATGGGATCCCCTGCGCACAACTTTCTGGCCTTGCTGTCCCGCGCTCAATCACATCTTTCAGTAGAATTTGGTCGGATGGAAAGAGCGGACGATAAAAGCCCCATACCTCTCCGGCATGCAGCGTGCCGCCCGTGACAAAACGCGACGTAGAGCATCCCTTGAAAATTCGGGATTATGCCCTGATCGGGGATTGCCGGTCGGCTGCCCTGATCGGCCGAAACGGGTCACTCGATTGGTTGTGTTGGCCGAAGTTCGACAGTCCCGCAATCTTTGCTGGACTTTTGGACTCTGAGCAAGGAGGCCACTGGGGCATTGCACCCGTCTCGCCCTACCGTTCCAGCCGGCGCTATGTGGGTCAGACGAATGTTTTGGAGACTACATTCGAAACCGGAGACAGTCGAGCAGTGCTCACGGACCTCATGCCCGTGGCCTCGGAAGAATACAAGCGACGCGTGCTCGTGAGTGACCATGAAGTTTTACGGCAAATTGAATGCACCGAGGGCGAGCTGGACGTCGAGGTCGTATTTGAGCTGAGGTCGAATTATGGATCTGAAGCCGCTCGTATCCGGCCCACTGGCGAACTTGGCCTGCGGATCGAAGCGGGGCGTGCTCTGTACTGGTTGCGTAGCAACCTCCCGTTGTCGGTGCATGGGAAGCGAGCATACGCATGTTTGCATCTTAGAAGGGGCGAAACTGCGCAGTTTTCCCTCAGTTATGCTGAAGATGCTCCCGCAGTTCTCCCTCTTCTCGGAGACGCTGCGCACGATCGCATACGGATTTCACTTGAGTGGTGGCAACAGTGGGCACTCCGCGCCAACTACGACGGTCCGTACCGCGACGCAATCGTTCGGAGTGCCCTGGCGCTCAAGATGCTGACGTACTCTCCTTCAGGAGCGTTGGTAGCGGCGCCAACCACTTCGCTGCCGGAAAAAATTGGCGCCAGTCTTAATTGGGATTATCGCTACTGTTGGTTGCGCGATGCTTCACTAACAGTTCGTGCCATGCTTAGCCTCGGATATTGGGACGAAGCCGAGGCCTTCATGGATTGGATAGTGCTTGCCACCAGCATGACCCAGCCAGAACTTCGAATCCTATACACAGTATTTGGCGACAATGCGCCTAGGGAACGAGAACTCACCCATCTGAAAGGGTTTTGGGATTCGCGTCCGGTTCGAATTGGAAACCAAGCCCGCGGGCAGCTACAGCTTGATGTATACGGGGAAGTAATCGATGCTGCAGCCCAGTTTGCATTTCATGGTAGAGGGTTTGATCGCACTACGCAAAAAGTCCTGATTGAATGGGGAAAATATGTGGTGGGTAACTGGAATCAGCCGGATGAAGGCATCTGGGAGCCACGAGATGGACGCCAGCACCATACTCACTCGCGGTTACTATGCTGGACCGCACTGGATCGACTATGCAAGCTCGCGAACAGCGGGGTGCTGGCTGGAGCGCCCACAGAACTGTTCGCCAAACATCGGGACACCATTGCGAAAGACATCCAACAGAATAGCTGGAACCAATGGCTGAATAGTTACGTCAGCGGGCTCAATGGTCGTGATCTCGATGCCAGCTTGCTGTTATTGGCCTGGTATGGGTTTGAGGATGCCGCTTCGGAAAGAATGGTAAGCACATATCGTGCGATCAATCGCAATCTCCAAGCCGGCCCAGCACTTTTATATCGCAACAAGAGTGAGCTAGGAGAGGGGGCCTTTGGTATTTGCAGTTTCTGGGAAGCAGAATATCTAGCCCTCGGTGGCGGAAGCCTGGAGCGGGCGCGCAGCAGCTTCGAACAGCTACTATCCTATGCCAACGAGGTCGGTCTATTCGCTGAAGAAATTGACCCGGGCTCGGGTGATGCACTAGGGAACTTCCCGCAAGCATTTACGCACGTTGGCCTTATCAACGCCGCACTTTCACTGCGGGATCGAGAACAGGGCAGACTTCCGCTCGCGCATCGGGAAAAACCGCCCAAAGATCAGAAAGCATAGGTGACGAAGTGAACGTTGCAAGTTGGCTGCTTTGGGGTTTCGCGAGCACACTGTTGTTGACGACAACGTTAGCGGTCTCACAGGCGCTGGGCCTCACGCGGATGAACATGCCCTACATGCTCGGGACAATGTTTACCGCCGATCGAGATAGAGCTCGCCTCTTCGGTTTCGTTGCGCACCTGGTGAATGGCTTAGTATTTTCCCTTTTGTACGTTTTTGTGTTCCAGTCCTGGGGCGTCGCGAGCTGGTGGCGCGGCTCTTTGATAGGCGTGTTGCATGGCCTGTTCGTGCTTGTGATTGGGATGGCCATGTTGCCCGGCATTCATCCCCGAATCGCGAGTGAGCAGCACGGTCCCACAGCCAATCGTCAACTCGAACCTCCGGGATTCATGGCAATTAATTATGGGATTCGAACTCCCATCTCAGTGCTTGTATCGCACGCAGTTTTTGGCGCGGTTCTGGGTGCGTTCTACAAGCTGGCTTAATGCGAGGTTATGCCGCTTTCCGCTTTTCTTGCGAATCCCACTCATCAATTCGAACCATTGATGGTTCCTAACCGCGCGCATATAAAGGCAAGGAGGCTCACCATTGAAAAACCTCAAACTCCTTTTCATGAGTGCTTTGCTGATCGCCGTCGGCTTGTGCACGAGTGCAGCGTGGGCGCAAACAGCGCGCTGGCCCGAGCAGAAGGCCAACGCCTGGTATGCGCAGCAGCCCTGGTTGCTGGGAAGTAATTACGTTCCCAAGTCGGCGATCAACCAGTTGGAGATGTGGCAGGAGGCCACCTTCGATCCCGTCGAGATCGACAAAGAATTAACCTGGGCGGAAGCGATGGGCATGAACACCATGCGCGTCTTTCTACACGACCTGCTATGGCAGCAGGATGCCGCCGGTTTTCAGAAGCGCATCAACCAGTTTCTGACCATCGCGTCACGCCACCACATCCGGCCGCTGTTTGTACTCTTCGATTCCTGCTGGGATCCATTGCCGCATCTGGGCCTGCAGCATCCACCGATTCCGGGCATTCACAACTCAGGCTGGGTGCAAAGTCCCGGCGCCACCGCGCTCGCGGACGCCAATCAGTATCCGCGGCTGAAGGCATATGTGCAGGGCGTGGTGCGAGCCTTCGCTAAGGACGACCGCATTCTCGCATGGGACGTTTGGAACGAGCCCGGTTCCGACAACGCCGGAAGTTATCCCAAAGAAGAGTTGCCCGCGAAAGACAAGATCACCCGCGTGACGGCGCTCCTGCCACAGGTGTTCGTGTGGGCGCGAGAAGCCAATCCCATGCAGCCGCTGAGCAGCGGAGTGTGGGCCGTCGACACTTCGCCCGACGGAGCCAACCTTGGTGAACTGCAGCAGATTCAACTGCGCGAATCCGACATCATCACTTTTCATAACTACAGCTGGCCGGAATACTTCAAACGTCAAGTGGCGTGGCTGAAGAAGTACAACCGTCCGGTGATCTGCACCGAATACATGGCGCGCTCTGTGGGCAGCACGTTTGACACAGTCCTGCCGATTGCCAAGCAGGAGCGGGTCGGAGCGATCAACTGGGGCTTCGTCGCTGGCAAGACCCAAACCTACTTGCCATGGGACTCCTGGGAGCACCCCTATGTTCGCGACCAGCCGCCGGTGTGGTTTCACGAGGTGCTGCGCTCCGATGGAACTCCATACCGTCAGGCCGAGGTGGACCTGATCCGGCAGCTCACGGGAAAGCAATAAGAATGGACAATTGCGCCCGACGAAGTTCTGGCGCTGATTCGTCGCTTTCCGCCACCGACCTCGCTGTAGTAGGCTGGCCCACGTATCCACTTATCCGAAACAGCGGCAGCGCTTTGGCCTAAGGAATACAAAACGTCTCAGATATGGCCGACGAATCTCCCCAGCAGCAAACTCCCGACTCTCTGATGCTTTTCGGCTTCTGGTACCGTGCCCTGCCGTCCGAGCGGGCCGGTCGCGGCAAGCTCGTGAAAGCCATGTTGCTTGAAGTCCCGCTGGTCATTGGGCGAGACAAGCAACGCCGTCCTTTCGCCCTGCGCGATGCCTGTCCTCATCGTGGTATGCCGCTCTCTTTCGGCTGGTTCGATGGTGAGCAGGTCGAGTGCAGCTATCACGGCTGGAGATTCGAGGCTCATACCGGACAATGCCAACTCATTCCGTCGCTGACGTCTGATCAAAAGTTCAGGGTAGATCGCATATATGCCGGTAGCTTTCCCTGCGAAGAACACGACGATTACATCTGGGTGTACATCCCTGAACCCGCGCCGGCAGGTGCAGGTGTCACCAAGGCGGCCGCACCACCAGTGCCAGCGCCGCGCGTCCCAACCTTCAGTCAAAAATACAAGATTGCCTACCTCACCGCCGACCTGCCTTGCAGCGTGGACCACGGCATCATTGGTCTGATGGATCCAGCGCACGGTCCCTTCGTCCATCAGGCATGGTGGTGGCGCTCGCGGCAGAGCATCCACGAAAAGCAAAAGAACTTCGAGCCGATCCCCTATGGCTTCCGCATGAGCGCGCATACTCCCAGCTCCAACAGCGCGCCCTACAAGCTGCTGCGGCTTTATGCCGATGCGGATTCCATCACTACCACCATTGATTTCGTCCTCCCCAATATGCGGGTGGAAACGATTCGCGCCGGCAACTACTGGTTCTCCAGTCTGACCACGGTGACGCCCATCACCCGTGATCACTGCCGCATTGATGTTGTGGCTGCCTGGAACATTTTCCGTTGGATGCCCTTCGGTCCGCAGTTGCTGAAATTCGTTTTCGCCAAGTTCGTCGGCCAGGATCAGGAGACCATGGAGAAGCAGTCAGAGGGACTGAAGCACAATCCCCACTTAATGTTGATTGACGATGCCGACCGCCCCGCCAAGTGGTATTTCCAGTTAAAACAGGCGTATCTGGAAGCCCGGCGCAATGGCGTTGAGATGCAGCACCCCATGACAGGTCCGATTACTTTGAAGTGGAGAAGCTAGCCGTGAGTGGCGAAGCTAGCCTTGAAGACTTGCAGCACTTGGGAAGAGCACGGCTTTAGCCGTGCCGAATAGTCAGCTTACTCTTTCACCAGCCAATCCATGGCCTCTTCGCGGGTCTTGAACGTAGGCAGATCACGCTGCGAGAAAGTTTTTATATTCTCGTAGAACACCTTGGGCAAGCTCTCCGTCCCCACCCAGGCGGAGCGCTTGATATGGGGCCGATCAAACACTGCACTCTCCTTGAGTTTGGTAATTGCGGCCCGATCGAACTGAGCGCCGGTAAAGTCTCCCAGAATCAGCACTGACCCACGCGGTTCCGCAGTGACGTACGAAGGCACAATAGCGCTAATCTTCCCCACCTCGATGGCATTGCAGTGCGACAGGTCTACCAGCAAAATCTGCTTGCCCTTATGAGTGACGGAGCGGATGCGATCTTCCATATCACCGCCTCGGGAGTTCGATAACACTAGCCAAGCAGCGAATCCACCACCGTATACACCTCTTGCAAAGCCGAGTCCAGCGCCTCCGGATTCTTCCCGCCGGCCTCTGCCAGATCGGGTCGCCCCCCGCCTTTGCCTCCAACCTTCTGCGCCACCGGCCCGATGACTTTGCCGGCCTGAATGCGGGCAGTCAGATCCTTGGTCACCCCGACGATCAGCGCGACGTTGCCGTTGGCGGCCGAGCCCAGCACGACCACCCCCGACCCCAGCTTCTCGCGAAGCTGGTCTACCAGCGTACGCATCTGCGCCCGCTCCAGATTGTCCACACGATGTGCCAGCACTTTGACGCCGCGCACCTCTTTGATCTTCTCGCCCACCGACGCCACCGACGACGAAGCCGATTTCATGCGTGCCTGGTCGAGTTCGCGTGTCAGACGCCTGATTTCAGCTTCGCGCTTCTCGAGTTCCTGCTTGAGAGCCTCCGCTGGATTTGCAGCATCGGAGTGTGCCGCAAGGCTGGCGACCACGCCTTCTAGCTGATGATCTTTCCTGAAATGCTGCAACGAGCCTTCGCCGGTGACCGCCTCCACGCGGCGGACGCCTGAAGAGACACTGTTCTCCTTCAATATCTTGATCAGACCAATCTCGCCGGTCGTGCCAGTATGCGTGCCGCCGCATAGCTCAGTTGAAAAATCGCCGATCTTGACTACACGAACCTTGTCTCCATACTTCTCGCCAAACAGCGCCATCGCCTTGTACTCGTTGACGGCCACATCGATCGGAACATTCTCGATGGTTTCAACTTTCTGGTTTTGCAGCACTTCCTTGTTGATCAGGTCTTCGATGTCCTGCAACTCTTCGTCTTCAACCGCGGTGAAATGCGAGAAGTCAAAGCGCAGATGATTCGGCGCCACAAGCGATCCCGCCTGCTTCACATGCTTGCCCAGCACCTCGCGCAGGCCCGCATGAAGAAGATGCGTAGCCGTATGATTGCGCATGGTGGACTGACGGATGTCGGTGTTAACTACGGCGTCCACTTTATCGCCCACGCGAAGTGCCCACCCACCCGGGTTCTCGGGACCTCCAGTACGGAGGGTGCCCCATCCTCCCGCGTTTTTTGCGGAGGGTGGGGATTTCACGATGACCTGGTGGGCGCGTACCCCCTGCACCGGGTAGTAGCATCCCTTCACCTCAGCGACCACGGCGTTCAGCTCATCACTGTAAAGCACGCCGCGATCGCCCACCTGACCTCCGGACTCGGCGTAGAAAGGCGTGTGGTCGAGGATAACCTCACCCTCTTCGCCAGGCTTGAGCTCTTGTGCGCCTTGGCCGTTGCGGATGATGGCTAGGACTTCCGCTCCGTCAGAGCGAGTTTGGCGATAACCTTCGAATTCGGATTTGGGGAGTTGCTGGTACACCGGACTTGCCGTTTGCTTGGCCGGGCCCCTCCAAGACGACTTAGCCCTTTCTCGTTGGGCGTCGAGCGCTTTTTCGAATCCTAAGGTATCGAAGGGAATGCCAGCATCGCGGCAAGCGTCTTCAATAAAGTCTCTGGGAAATCCAAATGTGTCGTATAACTTGAAAGCGTCTTCGCCTGATAAGAAACGCCCGCGCTCCCGGACATATTTCAACGCTTGATCCGATGTAGGCGTGCCCGATAACTGATCTAGATGTCGACGCAAATCTTCATCGGAGAGGGTAGTAAGCCAAGCCCGCCCCCGGTCAAGGTATTCTTCTAGCTTTTCGAGTCCCAGTGCAATGGTATGTGCAAAACGTGATTCCTCGGACTCGATCACTCTCGAGATGCGGTCAGCGCTCTCCACAAGTTCCGGATATGCATCTTTCATCTCATCCCGCACTGTCGAAACCATTTCGTAAAGGAACGGCTTCCTTTGCCCTAGAAGGTGTCCGTGTCGGATCGCCCGCCGAATGATCTTCCGCAGCACATAGCCACGACCTTCATTGGATGGCAGCACTCCATCCGAAATCAGAAACGTCGCCGCCCGCGAGTGATCGGCAATCACGCGCAGGGAAGCCGCTGACTTCGCGTGCGCTTCCTTCTCCAATTCTTTCGTCAGCGACGTCCCCGTCAACTCCGCTGCGCGTTTGATCAGCGGCACAAACAAATCCGTGTGGTAATTCGAAATCTTCCCCTGCAACACCGCTGCCAGCCGCTCCAACCCCGCCCCGGTATCAATCGACGGCTTCGGCAATGGATTCAGCTTCCCATTGGCGTCGCGGTCGAACTGCATGAACACCAGGTTCCAAATCTCGACGTACCGCCCACAGTCGCATCCGAATGCGCAATCCGTGTGTCCCTGATCCGACGCCGCTGGCCCCATGTCGTAATGAATCTCGCTGCACGGTCCGCACGGGCCGGTGTCGCCCATCTGCCAGAAATTGTCTTTCAATCCAAATTCGTAAATCCGCTCTTTCGCCACGCCCTGCGCCACCCAGAGATCGCAGGCCTCGGTATCGCGCGGCACCCCGCCTTCGCCCTTGAAAATCGTCACAAACAGCTTGTCGTTAGGGATCCCAAACCACTGCGGCGAAGTGATCAGCTCCCAGGCGTACGCAATCGCGTCTTTTTTGAAGTAGTCGCCAAAGCTGAAGTTCCCCAGCATCTCGAAAAACGTGTGGTGGCGGTTGGTAAAGCCGACGTTTTCAAGATCATTGTGTTTGCCCCCGGCGCGCACACATTTTTGCGAACTCGTGGCCCGCGTGTAATCGCGTTTTTCCAGGCCGAGAAACACGTCTTTGAACTGGTTCATCCCCGCGTTGGTAAAAAGCAGAGTGGGATCATTCGCCGGGACGAGCGACGACGAGTGGACCTCTTTGTGTCCGTGCTGGAGGAAATAATCCAGAAATTTGCGGCGAATTTGAGAGCCGGTCAGCATGAAACGGGCGAAAGCCTCTATGTACAAGGCCAAATTTTGGGGTGATTACAAACCTTTATTCTAGCATTCACAGAAATGAAAACGTCATCGGCCACTGGGGAGTCATAAGCGAGTTTGTGCTACGATTCTGCCGCTCTTCAAATGTTACGCTGCGACCCCAGCCGGGGAACTGCAGGTCGCACGTTAGGGTAGTCCAGAAGAAATCGGGAACACCATTGCGCAGCAGGAAGGAATCAGTGGTATGAACCGACCATTACTCGTCGTGAGCGGACTGGCAGTTTTGCTTACCACTCTGGGCTACTGCCACATTTTGTATCATGCTACCGTCGTCCATCACTTGGCGGATCGGCCTGCCTACCTGGTCGGCATAATCGCAGCGGCCGTCATCGGCGTGCTGTCCTTTGTCGGAGGCGTATTGCTCATGCTTGCCGCACGTCGCCAGAGTCCGAGATAAAAAAAGGCCGGAGCCTTTCAGCTCCGGCCTTTCCGTTGGTGGTCGCCCGGATAAAACTTTAATTGGCCTGCAACTCGCTCGTCCGCGTCGAAGCAGTATCGCCCTAGCCCTCATTCGATGCGCGTAAAGGCCATCGCGCTGCCTAATAATAAGCATGCCGCGAAGCCTGAACCAGTGCTACGCGCTCCTTCGCGGCCGCATGGTCAAATCCCGCACCTGGGTCAGAACGCTCGACATCTGCATCCCGTTGAGTTGCGAGACGAAGGGCATCAGCTCCGCGATAAACTCATCCTGCATGAATTCGCGGACTTCCTCCTGCCGCGTGCGTTCGCCGCCGCTGAGCAGATCGGGCACGGTCACCTCAAGCGCCCTCGCCAGTCGCTCCAGTGAGGAAAGAGTCGGCGTCGCCTTTTCGTTTTCGATTTTCGAAACGTAGGTGCGAGGCACCGACATACGCAGCGCCAGTTGGCGCTGACTCAGCCCGCTGCGCAACCGCAGCGAGCGAATGGAGGTCGCAAGGTTCAGGTGTCCGCGGCCATTGCCGTGGCTCGGCATGACCTGGGGTGCAGGGGGAGCCGCAACAATTTCCGGTTCCTCCTCGTCAAGCGACGCGTGGCACCTGCGGCAAAGATCATTAGTTGTGCGGAATTGAACCAATAGGCAATGATCGCAACGGACGACTTCCCTAGAATCTACCGGGGCAAGAGTCGTGGCCATCGAGTTGTGGGAGTTGCCAGAGCGGCGGCTATCCCCTGAAGCCAAATTTTCGCGGCTTCCAAGCTGCAGCGTAATCTGAGGCAGATGCCCTGTGGATGTCAAGGGAAATCGCGGAATAAACATGAATAATCTTGTGATAAAACCAAAGTTAGACGGAGAAAACCAGGAGAAAACAGGTAAGAGACCATGAATGATCGCCAGTCGGCGTGGTGTTTACTAACTGAGTTCACGCAATCCGAAAGTTTGCGCAAGCATGCCCTCGCCGTCGAGGCCTGCATGCGCGCCTATGCCCGAAAATTCTCCGCGGACGAAGAGCTCTGGGGCGTGGTCGGATTGCTGCACGACTTTGACTACGAAAAGTATCCCAGCCTGGAAGATCATCCCTACAAGGGAAATGAGATTCTGAAAGAGCGTGGCTACGCTGAGGAAATCCGCCAGGCAATCATGTCTCACGCTGAATACACCGGTGTCCCCCGGCAAACTCCGATGGAAAAAGCGCTGTTCGCCTGCGACGAGCTCGCAGGTTTCATCACCGCCTGCGCTCTGGTCAAGCCCGGAAAGTCTCTCGCCGAAGTCGAGGCCAAGTCTGTCCGAAAAAAGATGAAAGACAAAGCCTTCGCTCGCAGTGTTAACCGCAACGATATTACCAGTGGCGCCCCTGAACTGGGCGTGGATCTGGAAGAGCACATTGCCTTCTGTATTGAGGCGATGAAAGGCATCGCGAAAGACCTTGGATTGGAGGGCCGCACCGCAACGATCAGCGGCTAGTAAGTCTTTTCAGGGTCGATCATTTGGGGTTAATATACGTCCATGAGTGTACGTACGGGATAGCCCGTACAATGTTCCACGTGGAACACTACGCCAGTTTTGGGAGAACCTAGCGCAATGCCTCTGCCACCTTCCCACTGGCAATCACTTCGGCAACCCTGGCGAAGTCTCCATACATCACCCGGTCCTTCTCCATCGTCGGACACACCGCGCGAATGGCCGCGTGGGCCTGCTGCCCACGCTTGCCGGTCTTAAGCGGCGCCAGGAAATCCAATGCTTGCGCGGCGGCCATGGCTTCGATCGCCATTGCGTTGCGTGTGTTCTCCACGATCCGCTTCAACTTGAGCGATGCCGTCATCCCCATGGAAACGTAATCTTCTTTATTTCCTGACGTGGTAATCGAATCCACCGAAGCGGGATGCGCCAGCACTTTGTTCTCGCTCACCAGCGCCGCCGCCGTCACCTGTGCCATCATGAAACCCGAGTTCAAACCTGCGCCGGGTGCGAGGAATGGTGGCAGACCTTCGTTCAGTGCCGGGTTCACCAGTCGTTCAAGCCGACGCTCACTGATCCCGGCGAGCGCGCTGAGCGCGATGCCAAGAAAATCCAACACAAAAGCCACCGGCTCACCATGAAAGTTGCCGCCGGAAAGTATGTCACCCTCTGCCACAGCCATCACCGTGCCGGTAGAGCGGTCGCCGATGGCGCGCGGCCGTGGAAATACCAGCGGATTATCCACGGCTGAATTGACCTCAGTTTCCATGACCTCGCGGCAATGGGCGAGGGTGTCGCGCACCGCGCCGTGCACTTGCGGCATGCAGCGCAGAGAATAGGCATCCTGCACCCGCGCGCAGTCACGATGCGACTCGCGAATGCCGCTGCCTTCGAGCATCTTGCGCAGGTTCTCGGCGGTTTTTATTTGCCCGGAGTGTGGACGAGCTTTGTGAATACGGTCGTCGAAGGCCACATCGGTGCCACGCAGGGCGTCGAGGGTCATGGCTCCAATCACGTCGGCGGTATCCACCAGCGTTTCTGCGGCGAGTAACGCCAATGTTCCTAGTGCGAGCATCCCCTGGGTTCCGTTGATGAGCGAGACCGCTTCTTTGGCTTCGAGCACCAATGGCTTGACCTGGGCGCGACCCAAGGCTTCTGCGGCAGGAATGCGCGCCCCCTTGTCGTCGAAACATTCGCCTTCGCCGGTCAGCGCGAGAGCCAGATGCGCCAGCGGCGCGAGATCGCCACTTGCACCGACGCTGCCCTGTGACGGAACGAATGGCGTCACACCGCGATTCAGCATTTCGCAAAGCGTGTCAATGACGACGGCGCGAACGCCGGAGTAGCCCTTGGCGAGCGAATTCGCGCGCAACAACATCATAGCGCGCGTTTCAGCAATCGAGAGCGGTTCGCCGACTCCCGCTGCATGCGAGCGCACCAGGTTGACCTGTAATTCGCGAATCTGCTCACCGGCAATGCGTACGTCAGCCAGTTTGCCCACGCCGGTGGTGATGGCGTATGCCAGGCGATTGCCTGCAACCAGCGCGTCCACTACGGCGCGCGCGCGATCGACAGCATCGCGCGCATCGGCATCGAGCAGTACCGCACGATGCTCGACCACTACTTCCCGCACCGCTTCCAGCGTCAGGTCATTCCCGTTGATGTGAAGCGCTTTCAAATGACGTCTCGTCCGATAGCCGAGAGGAATACTTTCATATATTTGTCCGGCAGCGCGGCAATCTCCATCTTGGCGTTAGTCACAATGTGGGTGGTCTCGCCTTCAGCCAAGAGCAGGCCATCTCCAACTCGCACCAATTCATATCCAAAGTGAATTACGGATTCGCGCACATTCTTCAGATGAGTCCTCACAATAATCTCGTCATCGTAACGTGCGGGAGCGCGATAGCGGCAGCGTGCGTCCACTACGGCTATGAAGCGGTCGTCAATTTGTTCCATATCGCGATAGGAAAAACCCAGTTGCCGAAGTAATTCCACGCGTCCAACCTCAAACCAGACGAAATGATTGGAATGATAGACGACTCCCATCTGGTCGGTTTCAGCATAGCGCACGCGCAGCCGACTCTCGTTCCGCGCCAAATGGTTGTTGCCGCTTTCGCTAGTTTTCGGCGGCGTCATTCGGAGCTCCAGTGCGGTTTGCGTTTTTCAAGAAATGCTGTGATGCCCTCGCAGAAATCAGCCGTCGAGCGGACGGCAGCATTCTCCCGCACCGCCGCTTCGAGCTGTGCATCGAGCTCGGCACGCGCGTGATCGTTCAACAGACGTTTGGTGAAGCGCAACGACGTAGGGCTGTTCTCCATTAACTGTGCCGCGAGCTGGCGTGCCCGGGACGACAGCTTTTCTGCCGGCACGATCTCATTGATCAGTCCAATACGCAGGGCTTCCTCCGCTGTAATAATCCGACCCGTGAGCAGCAAGTCGCGCGCCTGCTTTTCGCCCACTTGCCGCAATAAGAATGTCGAGACAATCGCAGGAACGAAGCCGATCCGCACCTCGGTGTAACCGAATTTTGCTTCCGGCACCGCCAAGGTAAAGTCACAAAGCACGGCCAGGCCTGTGCCGCCCGCAATCGCCGCTCCGTTCACTGCTGCAATCGTCACTTTGGGGAATTCATAGAGCGAGCGGAACAATGTGACCATGGTCTGCGAGTCGTTGAGGTTTTGTTCCACGGAACGCCCAAGCAGCGCCTTCAGATTATCCAGGTCCATTCCCGAGCAGAATGCTTTTCCCGCTCCGGTCAGAATCAGGACTTGCGAGGATGATTTTTCGACTTCCTTCATCGCGCGCATTAAATCGTCCATCAGTTGGAAGCTGATAGCGTTGCGTTTGTCGGGACGGTTCAGCGTGATGGTCGCAACGCCTGCGTCGAATGCGAGTTGGATGGTCTTGAATTCCATGGTCGCGTTGGCACTAACAGATTTGCCTAATCCCGAGAGAGCGATTCTCAATCCGCCGCCGAAGAATTGGTATACCTCGCGCCGATTCCCGCTGTTGCCTTCAGCAGCGCATCGAGCGATCTCACAATCGGTGGCTGCACGCCTCGTTGCGCTAGTGCTTCCAGTACTTTCTCGGTCGGAATGTTTCCCACCAATTCATCTTGCGCAAAAGGACATCCACCCAATCCGCCAATGGCAGAGTCTAGCCGACGGCAGCCAGCATCATACGCCGCCAGAACCTTGTCCACGGCCTGATCCGGGCGGCTGTGCAGGTGTACCCCGATCTCGAGGTAGCCATACTTTGACATTACGGCGGAAACCAGTTCGCGAATCTGTTCTGGTCCGGCGCGTCCCACTGTATCGGCCAGGGAAATTGTTTTTACGCCATAGGATTCGAGCAGCCCGACCGCCTCGAGCACCTCCTCCGCATTCCACAGATCGCCGTAAGGATTCCCAAACGCCATCGAGATATAGACCACGACATCCAATCCGGCCTCGTCGGCTTTACCTTTGATTTTCTCCAGTTCGTCGATAGCCTCATCCAGCGTCTGGCGCTGATTGTTGCGAAGAAACGTCGGCGAAATGGAGTAAGGAAATCCCAGAGTGTGCACGGAATTGGTGTTGATGGCCCGCTGCGCGCCTTTCTCGTTCACGACAATTCCAATGATCTCGACATCATCTGGCGGATCGAGGTCTTTCAGTACTTCTTCCGAGTCTGCCATCTGCGGCACCGCCTCAGGCGAAACAAACGACACAGCATCAATGTGCTTGAATCCCACGCTGATCAGGGCACGGAGGTAGTCTGTCTTGATCGAGGCAGGAATCTGGCCCTTCAGCCCCTGCCAGGCATCGCGCGGACACTCGATGAGTTTGACGGAATCGGCCATAAACCTGAAATTGAACCATGGAGAAATTGAATCATTGAGCGATTAAGTCATTGAATCATTGTTAAAACCGAACGGCTCTCAAATGATTCAATGATTCAATCGCGCAATGACTCAATGTTTCAATGATTCAATTCCTACGTTTGCAGCACTCCCACCTTGAATTCTGGCACATCTGGGTTCAGCGCTGCCGCCTCCAGTGCTTGCACGATCGCATCGCGGGTCTCGACGGGATCAATAATTTTGTCGATCCACAGCCGCGCCGCTCCATAACGAGGATCGGTTTGCTCGTCGTAGGTACGCTTTACCGACTCGAACAATTCTTTCTTGTCTTCCTCGCTCAGGATTTTGCCGCTGCGTTCCAACTGCTTGATCTTGATTTCGACCAGTGTGCCAGCGGCGGAGTCGCCACTCATTACGGCGTATCGCGCCGTCGGCCAGGCGAACACAAAACGCGGGTCGTAAGCCTTGCCACACATCGCGTAGTGTCCGGCGCCAAAGGATCCGCCGACGATCACGGTGATCTTTGGCACCACCGAATTCGCCACCGCATTCACCATCTTGGCCCCAGCTTTGATAATCCCGCTCCACTCCGCATCGCGTCCCACCATGAAGCCGTTGACATCGTGGAAAAAGACCAGCGGGATCAAATTTTGATTGCAGTCCATGATGAAGCGCGCTGCCTTCTCTGCCGACTCGGTATAAATCACGCCGCCAAATTCAACTCGCTTCCGCCCTTCATGGTCGGTCTGCTGCGCTTGCATTTTCTGATTGGCTACAATGCCAACGGCGAATCCGCCAATGCGCGCATATCCGCAGATGACGGTCTTGCCGAATTCCGCCTTATACTCATCGAAGCGGCTGCCATCAACCATTCGTGCCAGCATCTCTTTCATGTCATAAGGACGCGCGGGCGAGGAATCGTAAATGCCATAAATCTCCTCGGGCGTGAGCGCCGGCGGTTCCGGCTTCTTGCGGTCCCAGGGCGAGAGACGCCGGTAACCCCACTTTTCGACCAGCGAGCGGATGCGCGCGATGCAGGCTTCATCCGTGGGCTCGCGATAATCCACAGTGCCGCTGACCGCGGAATGTATAGCCGCACCGCCCAGTTCTTCGGCAGAAATCTTTTGCCCGATGGCGGCTTGCACCAGCGCGGGCCCAGCCAGGAAAAGGCCGCTGCCATCGGTCATCAATACGTTGTCGCACATGACCGGCAGATAACCGCCGCCCGCGACGCACATGCCCATAATGGCCGCGATCTGGGGAATGCCCATCGCCGACATGACCGCGTTATTGCGAAAGACACGGCCAAAGTCATCGGTGTCGGGAAAAACATCTTCCTGAAGCGGCAGGAAAACGCCTGCCGAGTCGACCAGATAAATCGTGGGCACGCGATTCTCCATCGCAATGTTCTGTGCCCGGATAACTTTCTTCGCAGTCATGGGGAAGAAGGCGCCAGCTTTCACGGTGGCATCGTTGGCGATAATCATCACCAGTCGAGTGTGAACGCGTGCCAACCCAGTGATCACGCCGGCCGATGGCGCTCCGCCCCACTCTTCGTACATGCCGAATGCACTGTAAATGCCAAGTTCAAAGAATGTGCCCGGGTCGGCCAGCAGGCTAATGCGTTCGCGGGCCGTGAGGCGTCGTTTGGAATGCTGATTTTCTATGGCTTTGGCCCCGCCGCCTTCGCGGATCTTTTCTTCTTCATTACGCATCTGGGAAACCAGGTCAGCCATGAAGCGCATGTTGGCTTCAAAGCGCGCCGAAGTGGGATCCACTTTTGAGGGCAGCAGGCTCGCTTGCGAAGTGGATGTAGTCGACTCTCTACGGTCAGCCATGAGATGGGTTATGAAAACTCTTTACGGTATACCAGCGGAGCGGGAGCGCGCAATCAGGGTCAGCCCGTCACCAAAAAGGCTTACCCACCAGGAAGACAGGGAGATTTCTCATCAGTGCTTCTGTTTATGTTGGGCTGTGTCGGCGGTCGGGTGTGACTGTTTAGACCGGGGCCGGCATCTCGCGCTCAGATGGCGAAAAAGTTATCCGACGCACGGCCTCCGCAACCGGGTCGTCGGCCACGGCATCCACTAACCCCACTTGTAACGCTTCCGTCGCATCAAGTTTCTCCGCCGCCACAAACATTTGCAGGCCCGCGTCTTCCCAATCAGTCGTGGCAGACGCTGCGTACCGCCCCCAGCCAGTGATTAATCCAAGAGCTGCGCCACGATGTCCAAAAACAGCGTGCGGTGAAGCGATACGGCGGTGACAAGCCAGCGCGAGATCGAGCCCGCCGCCCATGCAGTAGCCGTAAATGGCGGCGTACACCGGAGCAGGAAATTGTTCGATCAGCTTCATCAGGCCCCTGTCCCATCTTGGAAAACTCGTAGGCCGCCGGACCGCTGAGGCTGGCAATTTCGGCGAGGTCAGCTCCGGCAGAAAAGAATTTCTGATTTCCAGTGATGACGAGTGATCGCGCGTCACCGGCCAATTTGCCAACCGCTTCGGTCAGCGCCAGCACGCACGCGGAGGTCAGGCGGTTGGTGCCATCCGGCGATTGCAAACGCAGGACGCGAATAGGTTCTTCTGCGTGCACAGTGAAGAAGAAGGACGATGCCAAGGCTTGCTCCAAAGGGCGTACTTACGAAATACCATCTCCGCCAGCTACGTACTTCCGTAACCCGATGTGTGCAGCCGCAGTGCCGAAGATCAATGAGTGATTCCTCGCATCGCGTTGAGCCGACCGAAATAAGCAAGGACGACCATGTCCTACATCCGCAAGATAGTCATTACGCTCTGTTTGCTGTCCGGGATGTGTGCGTCGCAAACAGTTGGCTCCAGTGATCAGGCGACCATTCGTCTTCTGGTGGAGCAGGTTAAGGAACTGCAAGAGAGTGTGAAAGCCTTGCGGGATAAGCAGAGGTCTCCGCCAGTGGCATCGCCGGAGGCCCCTCCTGCTGAGCCCGTCCCGCCACAGCCCATTGAGGAGGCGGTGAGCACAGCGCAGACTCCTACTGCTTTCCCGGCCATGCATGATTTGCATGGCATCCAGTGGCGTGGCTTCGCAGAATTCAATTACAAGGTGTTTAACCAAAGAGCGCCCGAACTAGGCACTTTCGGGTTCGAGGGCGGTTCGGCAGGCAGCTTTTATACCGGCGACTTTGATCTGCTGCTTACGTCCAGAATCAACGAAAGAACCGGTATCCTCGCTGAAATCGCGTTGGGCGAAGGCGATGCACAGACTCTTGATGTGGACCTGGAGCGGGTGTTCTTGAAATACGATCATGGTAACCACTTCAGTCTGATGCTTGGCCGGTATCATACCGCCGTCGGTTACTACAACCGAGCCTTCGAAAGTGGAAAATGGCAGCATATGACAGCGGACCGGCCCGTGGTCATGGAGTTTGCTGTCGACGGTGGGCTGTTGCCCACTCACGCGGTAGGTGCTTCCGCTAGCGGTCTCATCCCCTCGGGCGCCCTCGGATTGAATTACCTGGTTGAGTATGGCTCCAGCGATACCATCCGCCCCGAAATCAATGGTTCGGACCTGGTGAATGATGAGAACCGTGGCAATCACATCAGCTTGGGTCTGTTCCTTCGTCCTGACGGTATTGCCGGACTACAAGTGGGCGGGTCCTACTATCACGACAAAATCAGCGCTCCGGTATTAGCACCACATATCAGGTTTGGTCAGGCGATCGTGAACGCCCACGTGGTCTACGTTCGGCATGGAATTGAGTTTCTGAATGAAGGATTCCTCATTCGTCACTCTTTGGAAGAAAGCCGGACTGTCTTTAACATGCCCGCATTCTATTCTCAGTTCTCCAAACGCTTCGGTAGCATTAGTCCCTTTTTTCGCTATCAATACGTAAATGCGAACCCACACAGCATCTTTGAGGATGTTCTCCTGCGTCAGGGCCCATCTTTGGTGCACGGTACGACTTTAACGAGAGCATTGCCTTCAAGGCGCAACTGGACCACACACTTCGCAAAGGCCTGCCCGATCTGGACGGCCTGCAACTGCAATTGGCATTCGCCTTCTGAGTATCTTATGAGAAAGAAATGGGTGACATTCCTGTTGCTGAGCTGGCTATTAGCCGTGCCCGGGGTTTCTCCCTGTGTCGCCCAGAACATCGACGTGGCCGTGGTTGTCAATGAAAGTAATTCGGTGAGTATGATTACCATGGCACAACTGCGAAAAGTCTTTAGCGGAGAAAAGCGTTACTGGGCGGGTGGTATAGTCGTGAAGCTGGTGGTACGGGCGCCGGGAACTCATGAGCGGCTCGTCCTGTTGAAGCTGTTGGGGATGTCCGAGAGCGAATACAAGCAGTACTGGAGTTCCCAGGTGCTCCGTGGAGAAGCCCAGGCCGAACCCCTGACCCTTCCTTCTGTCGGAATGCAGAAGGAAGCCTTGACGATTTTTCCGGGCGCGATTGCTTTGACAGATCTTAAGGACGTCAAGCCAAGTATGAAAGTACTAAAACTGGATGGCCGTATGCCTCTGGCGAGGCAGGATACCCACTGCAATAGGCATCACACTGAGACTCGCCCCGTAAGTTCGGATTAAGGATTACTCTTTTCGAGCCAGCGCTGCAACCGGCATCCATCCTCTTCCAGCAGAAAGCTGCCCCACCCCGAAACACTCGCCCAATATGCGGTGGGATTCCGGATCGCGCGCTGCACGCGTAATCCATTGGCGTCCGATCTCATACTGGCTAGCCGTGACCCACGGTTGCGGCAGAACCTCCACCAGGCCGGCCTGCGGATAGAAGATAAACAGAGCAAACGCAGGATCGTCGGCAGCTTTAGCAGCGTAGCTGGTGGGGGTGATCAACTCGTCAACTGTGGCTAGCTCGGCTGGAACTTCGATCTTGTGTGTGCCTGGCCGCAGTGAGAGCGGCACCTGAAAATCGGCAATCGGGGCAGTGTGAACGTAAATGTGATCAGCCGATCGTTTGAACCAACCTGCAAGCTCGGCAACATCGAAAGCTTTAAGCTGGTCTGGATCAAAGCATGTCAAGCGGAGGCTTCGTCCTTCCGGGCACCAGATGCCTAAGTACGATGGCGGCACCGGAATGGACGGCAATAGGAGTTCAACGCCAACCGAGGCTGGTCGGGCTCTTGCTCCAGCGCGAGCGAAACCAGGTAGCCGAGGGGGCCTTGGTCGCCATGGTGAGTCCAGACAAAACGCTGTCCGGCGGCGGAATTCAGGGCGGGAAAAGTTTTCCAATACCAAGGAGTCGGACCAATGGTGTGGGCAAGAATGTCACGCAGACGGGAGCTGCTGATTTCAGCCATCAGCCCGCAGGCACGCCACGCGGTTTCACATTCGTGCGAATAAATTTGACGATGTCATCCATGGCTGTGCCCGGCTGGAAAATGGCGGCCACCCCGATTTTCTTCAGAGCTTCCATATCCTGGTTGGGAATAATGCCGCCGACCAACACCAGCACGTCATCAATCTTGTTCTGTTTCAGCAGATCCATCAGGCGGGGGACGATGGCATTGTGCGCGCCGGAAAGAATGGACAGGCCGATCACATTCACGTCTTCCTGAAGCGCGGCGTTCACGATCATCTCGGGCGTTTGGCGCAGGCCGGTATAGATGACTTCCATGCCGGCGTCACGCAATGCCCGAGCAATCACCTTGGCCCCGCGGTCGTGCCCATCCAACCCTGGCTTGGCAACCAGTACGCGAATTTTCTGCTCAGGCATTCACTTCATTTAACCACAGAGGTCAGAGGGGCGCACAGCGGCCCCAAAAACCAGCAGGGAGAAGCGATCAGCAATACATCCGAAGCTGATTCTGTCTTGTGACTTCTGAAATCTGCACTCTCTACATCGTCTTCACATCCAGGCTCTTCCACAAATACCAGCAAGCCACGCTACGATACGGCTCCCAGCACTTGGCGATCTTCTCCATCTGCTCCGGCTTCGGCAACTTGCGCTTCCGGTAATGCTTCTTGATCGCCATGCGAACCCCAAAGTCGCCGGTAGGCAGCACATTGGGACGCCGCAAAGCAAACATCAGGAACATATGCGCCGTCCAGACGCCAATGCCTTTCACCTGTGTCAAGTGCTCGATGGCTTCGTCGTCAGAAAGGTCGGGCAGCTTCGCAAAATCCAGCTCGCCCGACTGTGTTTTTGCCGCGAGGTCACGCAAATAGGAAAGCTTTTGTTTGGAGAGCCCGGCTCCGCGCATCTGTTCCACAGAAAGCTTCAGAATTCCTTGCGGCGTCAGCGGCCGTCCCGCCAAGTCGGCAAATCGATTGAAAATGGTGACCGCAGCTTTGCCGTTGAGCTGCTGATAAATGATTGCCTCAGCCAGACTGCTGAACGCTGGCTCGCCATACTCCATGCGGCAGGCCCCAACCCGTTCAATGATGGCGGACAAGACAGGGTCGGAATGTTTCAGATGGTTAATGGCTTTACGCATGCGAAATAATTGATTCGCGGGTGGCGGCAAAAGACGCAGAGAAAATGTTCAGAATATGTCTGAGAAGGCCTCGGCCGGAACCGCAGCCGATAGAGGCTACGAGAGATACTTGACCGTCGTCTCGATCAACGCTGCTGTCCCGCGATAAGGATCGCCTGGTTGGTCAAACTCCATCGAGAGGTAGCCTTTGTAGCCGTGCTGCTTCAGGAAACCGAAGGTCTTGGCCATGTCTACGTGAACGAGCTTTCCTTTTTCGTCGGGTTCGCCGTCTTTCACGTGTGAGATGCAATAGGCGTGCGCGAACATTGCGTCGATGCCTTCGTAAGCGTGCTTCTCGTCGTACCTTGCCAGCGTGTTCGCAAAATCCGGGAGTGCATGCAACCATGGGCTGTTCACCTTCTCGATGACTTTGACCAGGAAGAATGGATCTTCGCTCAGGGGATTGTCATTCTCCAGATTGACGACGATCTTTTTTGCGGCAGCGTACTCCACCACGCGCGACAAGCTGTCGGCCGTACGTTCCACTTTTGGCTTGGAGTCTTTTGCTGCTGGAAGATTGGTGCGAATGCAGGGCGAACCGATGGCCACGGCTGCGTCTACCCATTGCCTGCTGAAGGCGACGGCCTTGTCACGCTCAGCGCGATCCGTCGCATAGGGACTGTGCTCGCCATCGACGGCGATGTTCACCACCGCGCCGCCTGCTTTTTCAACAGCGGTACGAAACTGCTTCAGATACTTCGCATCGGTTGAAGGAAAGTGTCCTGTCCACGGCTCGATCTTGTTGACCTTGAATTTCTCAATGACGTGCGCCGCAAAGTTCTCGAGTGTGATCGTTGGGTTGCCCGCTTTGTGATCGTGACCCGCGACGAATTCCCGGAAGGGATAGGACGCGATAGCAATCCGCTCGCGAGGCTGCGAAGGGAAATGCAGGCTGGGGCCGGAGTCAGACGCGGCCGCGACCAGGTTGGGCCCGAGCCACGTCCCGGCGGCCGTCGTAGCGCACTGTGCGAGGAAGCGTCTTCGAGTCGCTAGGGGCAAGGCCGGAGCAGTCTAGCAGAAATCAGAAAAGAGCGCAGACCCATTCCTCTGGCGCTCGGCAGCGGTCACGGCTCTCGTTTCGCCGAAGGAAGCTGGAAGCCGATTTTATGTCGCGATTTTTCTTCAGGAATCATGAGCTCTTTAATTGCGTCCATGAGTTCCTGAATCGCGTCGTCATGAGTTCCCAGACGATGGTCCAACTCCTCTATTTTGGCCGCGAGCTGCCGGTTGGCGGACAACATCTCGCGCAACCTCACGAAGGCGCGAACCACAAAAACACTCATCTGAATGGCTCGCTTGGAGTTGAGAACAGTAGCCGCCATGATCGCGCCGTGTTCGGTAAAGGCATAGGGGGAATAACGGCGCCCACCGCGGCCTTTTTTTGAGATCACAAATTGTGATCTCAAAGCGGTATCCTCTTTGGCCGTGAGTTGAAACGTGAAGTCGGAGGGGAACCGCTCGACGTTGCGTTTGACCTGTTGATTCAGATGTCTTACAGGAACACCATAAAGTTCAGCGAGGTCCGTATCGAGGATGACCTTATGATGGCGAAGGACTAAAATCCGCGATTCCACGCTCACTGTGAGTCTTGATTGGCGTTTTGACATCGGAGGCAACGAATACCTCAGTATGCCGTTTTGAGGTCACAATTTGTGACCTCAAAGGCATTGATCTGACTGGCGGGTCGCGGTCTGCGGCTACGTGATGCTCGCTTCCGTGTACGTCCCGTAGACTTCGCGCAGCGCTTCGCAGATCTCACCCACGGTGGCGTAAGCGCGCACCGCGTCCACGATGTAGGGCATCGTGTTCGCGTCGGAGACGGCACCGTTGGCAGGCGACTTGGGATCTTTAGCCGCCGCCTTTTTCAGCGCGTCTAGTCGTCGCCGCACTTCATCATTCGAACGTCGTTCCCGCAAAATCTTCAGCTTTGCCGACTGATGTCTGGCGACACTTTCGTCAATGTAAAGAGTGTGGGGCGTTTCTTCCTCGATGACGAATTCATTTACCCCGACGATGACTTTCTCTCTGGCTTCGACTGCGCGCTGGTATTGGTAAGACGCCTCAGCAATCTCTTTCTGAGGATAGCCGCGCTCAATGGCCTTCACCATGCCACCCATGGCGTCGAGCTTGCCGAAATAGTCGAAAGCGCCCTTCTCCATTTGCAGGGTTAAGTTTTCCAGAAAGTACGATCCACCCAGCGGGTCGACTGTTTGTGTGACCCCGGACTCATACGCAATGATCTGCTGGGTGCGCAGCGCGATGCGTGCAGCTTCTTCGGTCGGCAGGGCCAAGGCTTCATCGTAGGCGTCGGTATGCAGCGACTGCGTGCCCCCCAGCACGGCGGCCAGGGCCTGGAGGGCCACCCTCGCAATGTTGTTCATCGGCTGCTGCGCGGGCAGCGATACACCTGCCGTTTGCGTATGGAATCGCAGCACACGAGTGCGCTGGTTCCTGGCTCCGAAACGCTCTTTCATCACCTGGTACCAAATCTTGCGAGCCGCCCGGTACTTGGCAATTTCTTCAAAAAAATCATTGTGCGCATTGAAGAAGAAGCTGAGCCGCGGACCGAAGTCATCCACGTCGAGCGCGCGCCGTCGTGCCCATTCAACGTACTCCACTCCGTCGTAGAGGGTGAACGCTAATTCCTGTAACGCAGTCGAGCCGGCCTCGCGGATGTGGTATCCGCTGATCGAAATGGTGTTGAAGCGGGGCGTGAACTTCGAGCCAAACTCGAATGTGTCGACCACCAACCGCATCGAAGGCGCAGGCGGGTAGATGTATTCCTTCTGCGCAATGTATTCCTTCAAAATGTCGTTCTGAAGTGTGCCGGAAATCTTCTTCCAGTCCGCGCCCTGCTTTTCCGCGACCACCAGGTACATGGCCCACAGCACCGAAGCCGGCGAGTTGATGGTCATGGATACTGTCGTTTTCTCGAGGTTAATGCCGCTGAAGAGGATTTCCATGTCCTCCAGCGAATCGATGGCCACGCCACATTTGCCAACTTCGCCTTCGCTCGCCGGATGATCCGAGTCATAACCCATCAACGTTGGCAAATCGAAAGCTACTGAAAGTCCGCTCCCGCCATGTTCGAGCAAGTATTTGTAGCGCTGGTTGGTTTCTTCCGGAGAGGCGAACCCGGAAAATTGCCGCATGGTGAAAAGCTTGCCGCGATAACCGGTAGTGTGAATACCCCGCGTATAGGGCGGTTGACCGGGATATCCGAGATACTGGTCGTAATTCCAATCCGCGGGCAAATCGCCTTCGGTATAGAGCCGCCGCACTGGAACTCCAGAGACGGTGGTAAACCGGGCATGTCCGTGCTCATCAACATTCACGCCAGTAGGCGCGCCAATTGGTTTTTCGGGAGCTTTCTCCAGAGTGGGGGCGAGAGTTTTCTCGGCCCATTCTTTTTCCGCCGGAGAGGGATGACGTCCTTCAAAGACGTCAGCAATAGGGGATTCGGCCACAGACGGCTTGGATGGCGGCTTCTTATCGCCCATGGGTACGCACTGCTTCTCCACTTTGATGATAGAGGAGGGACAGCGACCCTGCAAGAGAAGTGCGAATGTAGGCGCGGGCGTCCTCGCCCGTGCGACTTTCCCCCACAAGGAATCTGCCCTTGGGTACTTGTCCTACAATGCTGTGCATGACGCCCGCCCCCATTAAATCCGCGATAACCCCGGAGATCTTGAATCAAATCGCCATCCGTGTCGGCACGATTCTTTCTGTGGCCGATGTTCCAAATTCCGACAATCTCGTCCAACTTCGCGTCAGCTTTGGCGACCACGAACGAACTATCGTTGCCGGGATGAAACACGAGCGTGCCAATCCGCGGGAGATCGAAAGCAGGCAGGCGCTGTTCGTAGTCAATCTCGAACCGCGTAAGATGCGAGGAATTGTGTCGGAAGGAATGCTCTTCGACATCGGGTATGGCGACGCTCTGCAACCGGTGTTAGCTGTTCCGGAAAGCCCGGTGCCAGATGGCATTCGAGCGGGATAGCGCATACAGCCGTGGTGTCATCGAAACAATGGTCAGCAGTACGGAAATTGTCCCTGCCCATACCCAGCGTCATTCCGAGCGAACTTCAGTCCGCGAGGAATCTGCTTTCGCCAGTTCCCACGCTTTTGCGTACTTCCATGAGACGTATGCCGCATGATAGAGATGCAACAGCAGTCCTTCGTGCCCATCGAGGAATCCGAAACGAAAAAAATAGTTGTTAGCAAATGTGGCGACCGGCCGCAGAACGATGTTGACGACGCTAAACCCGCGATGTCCTTGTGCCCCTGCCATCTCCGCACCTAAGGAAGAGTAGCGGTTCATATGGCCGATGTAGTCGGCGAGAGATGGATAGGAATGGTGGATCAGCGCGTGTTTGAATTTTGCAGTGGGTCCTTCCACCTTCACCGTCTCATGTACAGCACGTTCCTTAAAACGGCCGTAACCTCTCCGGAAGAGCCGCAGTTTAGGATCGGGCCAGAAACCTCCGTGCTTCATCCATCGCCCTAGGAAAAAATTCTTCCGAGGAATCCAGTAGCCGGCTGGTTTTCCTTTCAGATTTTGCAATCTCGTGTCAAAGCCGCGCTGCGCATTTTCCATCGTCAGACACCATTCCCGGGAGCGAATGTCCGGATTCGCCGAACGAATCAAAGCGTGTTCTCCAATTTCGTTAATTAGCTCCGTCTCCACCTCCTCATCCGCATCCAAACTTAGCACCCAATCCCCACTTGCCTTATCTATCGCCGAATTCTTCTGCGCCGCGTAACCTTTCCACGCCTCGACAAAAACCTTTGCGCCAAAAGAGTTTGCAATCTTCACCGTTCGGTCGGTTGAGCCTGAGTCCACGACGATGATCTCTCCCCTGCCATCGCGCACCAACGGCATCACGCTTTCAAGCGTGCGCCCGATATTCGCTTCCTCATTGAAGGTAATGATGACAACCGAGATCGTCACGCGAAGAGGATAAACCGTATGCGCGACGACAGGAATGGCGTGCCGGATACGGCAGGATCGACTCGAGGATTGTCCTTCTCGTGCCCGCAATGCCCGAGGTCCACAATTAAAAAGGGCACGAGATCAACCTCGTGCCCTGAAACCGGATTCCACCCAAACACTACTGCTTGGGTTGGTCCTGAGTCTGCGGTTGTGACATCTGCGGCTCTGGCGGTGGTGCCTGCTGCTGCGGGGGTTCCGCCGACGGCTGCTGCATGGGCTGTGGAGTCTGAGTCTGAGGCTGCTGCGTTTGCGGAGGCTGCCCCGGCTGCTGGTTCGGATTCACTCCCGGCTGAACCTCCTGCCGTGGCGCCACGTACGGCACCGCCGGCATCTTCGTCACCTGTCCGCGTTCCGCATCGGCTACCAGAATTCCGTTGTGGTCGAGGGTCAGACCGGTGGTTCTATCCAATTCAACCCGCGACTTTTCGTAAGTGGAGGTGGCCGATACGAGATTGGATTCGGCTTGCGCCAGATCCCGTTGCGCCTGCAGCACCAGGGTTGTCGTGGACGCACCCAGGGCATATTTCTTCTGCTCGGCATCCAGCGATTGACGTGCCAGCTCAACGGCTGCCTGGCCCGCTGCCACGCTGGCGCGGTTCTGTTGCACCGCGAACTGCGCATTCCGAACTTCGATGCGCACCTGGTTCTCGAGTTGCTGCAGCCGCATCTGGGACTGCCGGTATTCCAGTTCGGCGCGCACCTGGTTTGCCTGGGCGGCCCGGTTGCGTAGCGGAATCGTCAGGCTCAGGCCCACTCCTTTATCGGGAGCAGTCGAATCAAACATTTGACCCAACGTATTGCCGACACTCTTGCTTGGAGGAACCGCGCTGGGCTCGGTGCAGAATGTTGTCACCGCAGGTGGATTGCACACTCGCGCATTCGGATTAAAACTACCGCCCAGCCCGGTGCCGCCGTAGTAGGCGAAAAGTCCCAAAGAGGGGAGCAGAGCATTCTTCGCGGACTTGTTGTTCAGATCCCGGTTTGTAAGGTCGATGCGGGACTCGGCCAGCTCGGCGCGATGGCTCAGGGCGTCATTTATCAATTCTTCTGTGGGTACCACTGATTCATTGGCCGGGATTTGCATCGCCGAGGTGGGAATCACTTCCGCCACCGCCAGCACCGGGTCAACCAGGGTGCGGCTTAACGCGTTTTTTATCAGCAGTTGCTGAAGTTGAAGATTGGTCTGAGCCACGATCAGAGTCTGCTGATCTGTCGCCACAACGCTCTGTGCGCGCACGACTTCGATTGGCGCCAGGGTGCCGATCTGTACCTGCTTTTTATTGTCGGCCAGCGTCTTCTGGGCCAAGGCCAGCGATTCTTGTTGTACTTTGACATTTTCGTAAGCGTTCACCAAGTCCCAGTAGATGTTCTCCACCTGGTTCACCGTAGTAATCACCTGTAACCGGAAGGCAACGTCGGAAATTTCACGATTGTTCTTCGCGATGCGAATGAAACGTGTAGTTGGCAACAAGCCAAAGCCTTGCAGCAATGGCTGGGTAAGCGTAAAGCGGAAATTGGAGTTGAGCGTTGGGCTCAGAGTGGTGAACGGTTGATTAGTCGTGATGCGGTCGTTGTTCAATCCAACCGTCAGGTTCGTGCCCCAATGAAATCCCTGCTGATAAAAGAAGTTAGCCGTTCCCGTGTTCTGCTGTATCACCGGCACGCCTGCGAATGCGCTTGCGGTGGGAGAGTTGGCGTGATCGACTTGCAACGTGCCAGTCAGGATTGGATCGAACGAAGGAATCGACGAACCGACACCTAAAGTGGAGGTCACCAACCCTGAACTGCCCGTGCCGGCACCTCCTGCGCCCGTCGTAGTTCCACCCGCTCCGCCGCCCTGAGAGCCGGATGTGGACGTACCGCCGATGCCGCCGACGCCTCCACCTGGAGTTCCTTGCACTACGCCGGTATTGACGCCGCGCGTAGCCTGGCCGGCGTTGGCCAGCAGAATGTCCGTGTCGGCAATGTTCAGGTTGTAGCGCGCGATGGCGATATCCAGGTTATTCTCCATGGCGAGCGCTATTGCGTCGTCCATCGAGAGCATGAGCTTGCCGTTCTGCATTAACTGCTCAATGCGGGGTGTGTTCGCCAGATTGGGCGGCGACACGTTACGCGGCAAATAGGGGCCAAGGGGATTGGGAAAATGGGAGCGCGGCTTGGAATAGTCCTTCAGCCGGAACTGCTGCGGCTGAGGCGCCTCAGGCTTTGCCGGAACTGCGGACTGTGACTGTTGTTGCGCCCAGCCGCTGGTCGTAAGTGTACCCGCCAGTATGACAGCGGCGATCTGCCGGGCAGAAATCAAACAAGGCAATTGCATTCGCTCATCTCCGTATGTATGGGGCCGTATAGTAAGCGGCCAGTGGAAAGCTCTCCGAATGGCATTTCTGATACGTAAAACGTGCGACGAAGGTTCCTTGGCGTGCCGCGCCGCAGAGAAAACGCATCTCCGGGGCGCCAACACCTCGCGTCCTTCAACCGGGCGCTCCGTTTCCGAGAAGTAAAATAGTATAGCTGACGATCCGAGCCCTTTGGCCGCTTCTACCCGCTGAAACTGGCCAACCCCCTGTAAAATTTTGTAAACAGCTTAGATGATCGCCGGTGTTCGTAGGACTCGGAAGGAATATTCATGCGCAATCTGAAACTGGTGCTGGCCTATGACGGTTCCGAGTTCTCGGGATGGCAGGTCCAGCCCGGAGCAGCCACCATCCAAGGCACACTGGCCTCGGCTATTGGACGGCTGACCGGCGAAAACGTCTTGCCGCAAGGTTCGGGTCGCACCGATGCCGGAGTGCACGCGCTAGCCCAGGTGGCAACCTTCACTACCGCTTCGCCGGTTCCCACTGAAAATTTTCTGAAGGCGCTGAACGATATTCTTCCCGCTGCTATCCGGGTCCTGGAGGCGGCGGAGGTGCCGGCTGAATTTCACGCGCGCAAGTCAGCGCAGGCTAAGACCTACCGCTACCGCATGTACCGCGGCCCAATTTGTCCGCCATTCCTATCCCGCTATGTCTGGCACTATCCCTATCTTCTCGACGAAGGGACGATGCGGCGGGCGGCAGAGTTTGTGGTCGGCGAGCATGATTTCACGTCCTTTGCCGCGGTCGATCCGGAGAAGGGCAGCGACGGAGAAGAACATTCAAATGTGCGCCGCGTGTTTGCCTCTAGCTGGGAGCGGGCGGGAGAGGAACTGCTGTACACGATTCGCGGCAGCGGCTTTCTTCACCACATGGTGCGCAACCTTATAGGGACATTTGTCCTGGTGGGCAAAGGAACATTGCATGCCGAAGAGATCAGACACATCCTCGAAGCGCGGGCCCGTTCCGCGGCTGGAGCCACGGCAGCGGCGAGCGGGTTGTATCTCGTCGGAGTCGAGTATTGATGCAAGTGCGGCGTGAACCCCTTGTCGCAAGCTCTTTCCGCAGGCTAAGTTAAATCATTTCGTCTCGCAGCAACTTGATCTAGACTGTGACGACGCGCATGGCCACCGATGTCCAGATCGTCACGCGGAAGGTTGTCTCAGTTAATCCCGCCACGGGCGAGGTCTTGCGTGAGTTCGAGTCTGCTAGTGAATCCAAGGTTCGGGCCGCGGTTTCTCGGGCACGAGTGGCGCAGCCGCAATGGAACGAACTAGGGGTTAAGAAGCGCATCGCCATTCTGCGTGAATTTCAGACGCTACTCCACCAGAAGAAATCCGATGTCGCCTGCCTGATCACTCGCGAAGCGGGCAAGCCTCGCGTGGAAGCCCTACTAACGGAAGTTCTCGTCGTCCTCGACGCTGCTCGCTTTTGCATCGAGAATGCCTACGGCTTCCTGCGCGAAGAGCAGGTGCCGCATCGCAACCTTGTGATGAAGGCCAAGGCGGGTCGCATATTGCGTGAGCCTTACGGCGTGATCGGAATCATCTCGCCCTGGAATTACCCATTCTCCATTCCGGCGGTAGAAGCCCTGGCGGCGCTGATTACAGGAAACGCGGTTGTCGTGAAGCCGTCCGAACTTACTTCCCTGGTAGCGCTGGAGCTCGAAGCATTGCTGCACGTTGCGGGCGTACCGAAGGACCTCTTTCAAGTTGTGGTAGGCGACAGCACCACCGGCGCGGCTTTAATCAGCTCTCAGATTGATAAGCTGGTTTTCACCGGCAGCGTAGCGACCGGCAAGCGTGTGGCCCAGGTTGCGGCAGCGAGATTATTGCCGGTTGTGCTTGAGTTGGGCGGAAAAGATCCCATGCTGGTGCTCGATGACGCGGACGTAGACGTTGCCTCAAGCGCCGCCGTCTGGGGCGCCTTCATGAATGCTGGCCAGGCCTGTTTGTCGGTCGAGCGCTGCTACGTGGACCGTACTCTTTATGATGGTTTCATAGAAGCGTGTGTCGCTAAGACAAAGCGCCTTCGCCTGGGCAACGGACTCGATCCGGAAATTGACCTCGGTCCCTTAATCCATGAACGGCAAGTGCAGATTGTGGAATCTCATGTAGAAGATGCGCGTGCCCGCGGCGCTCGCGTTTTGACGGGTGGCTCGCGCTTGCCGAAGGTGGGCGAAAATTTCTACGCGCCAACCGTGCTCGCTGGCGTGACCCATGAAATGCGTATTATGCGCGAAGAGACATTCGGACCCGTACTGCCCGTCATGTCGTTTGAAAACGACGAGGAAGCCATTCGTCTCGCCAATGACTCAGAGTTCGGACTTGCAGCCAGTGTGTGGACACGAGACAAAGCTCGTGGCGAAGCCCTGGGCAGACGCATCAGCGCCGGCACGGTAATGGTCAACGACGCAGTCTCGTGCTTTGGCATCAGCGAGGCGCCGCACGGAGGAGTGAAGTCAAGCGGCATCGGCCGTACTCACGGTCGGCTCGGACTGGAAGAAATGGTTCGCATAAAATACCTGGATTCCGATCGGCTACCCGGTCTAAAAAAAGTTTGGTGGTACCGGTATGGCGAGTTGTTCACCCGGCAGATGGAAGGTTTTCTCGATCTGATGTTTGCCCGTGGACTGAGCGGCCGCTTGCGCGGAGCGCTGCGCTCAGCGGGCGTGCTTCGCCGCAAAGGGCGTCTTTAATCAGAAGCATGTCCAGAGTCCGGAGTAGGCGCTTATGATTTCGTCATCCTCGGATGCAAACCGTGAACTGTTGCGTCACACGCTAGCTACACTGGCGTATCGCGGTGGCAAGGCGGTCCGCAATGCCCCGGACGGATTTGCCGAGTTCCGCGCAGGAGACAATGTGCGAACGCCCGTTCAGATTCTCGCGCACATTGGAGACCTTTTTGATTGGGGTTTGTCGATTGCGAAAGGGAAACAGACGTGGCGGGATTCCGTGCCTCTACCCTGGAACCAGGAGGTCGACCGGTTTTTCGCTGCGCTAAAATCCTTCGACGATTTTTTGGCTTCGGCAGAGCCCCTGCACGCCCCGCCCGAGAAACTTTTCCAAGGACCGATTGCGGACGCGCTCACTCACGTCGGTCAGATTGCTATGCTTCGTCGGCTGGCCGGCGCGCCAATTCGAGGGGAAAGTTACTTCGTCGCCAATGTGGCGGTGGGCTGTGTCGGACCCGAGCAGGCCAAGCCGAATAAAGAATTCGACTAATTGAAGTGGCCAGTTTCAGATGCCCTGCACTGCTCGCACCACTTCAGGCACCACCTCGCGTACGACAATCGGAACCACGAGCCACGCCATATAGGCTCCAAATGCCAGAAACGGCGCAGCAGCCAGGGCAATTATCATGTGTCGTGGCCGAATCACAATGCCGTTCATAAACACATCTCCATTCATGTAGTCATACGCCGGTTAGCTTTGATTTGTTCCCAACTGCGCCATGGCGTGTAACTGCCCTGCGACAGGATACTCGCTTTCCGGGGGCCCGCTTCGAGTAAAATGAACCTGTTTTGAGCCTTATATCCAGCGGCCAGCGCCGCGTGAACGAGGATAAATCCTTTGGCCATAAGTGAAACCGCGACCTCCGGAGCCCAGACTCCTCCCCAGCTTCCTCATCACAAAGTAAAAATTAAGAAGCCAGGGCAACGCGCCTGCAATGAAAAAGACGCCAAGGGAAAGCAGTGCGGCGGACATCTGAAGCGCTGGTTTTATGTAACCGACGTCCTCGAACAGGCGTGTGGTGACGTAGAGAAGGCCTGGGGTCGTAATGCGGAAGTCTATCGCTGCGAACATTGCAAAACGCTCTACCTGCCGAATCCGCAGGATGTGAGCGGTATGAACGTCGCCGGGGAAGGACAAATTTCGGTATTCGGACTCACGCTCCCCCCAAAGAAGTGAGCACGCGCTGGATCAGCCGCCCTCGGCTGTCCAGCCGAGCACCGCTCGGCTAGCTTTGGCTTTAGTTTTGTGAAACCTTGAAACTTTGAAACCTTGAAACGTCGAATTTGAAACCTTCTGACCTTATCTACGACTGGAACCAGAATTATCCAACATCGCTGCGGCCGCTGGGACCAGTTCTCCTCAACGATGAAACCTTGCGCGACGGTTTGCAGTCACCCTCTGTGCGTGATCCATCCATTCCGGAAAAAATCGAAATTCTCCACTTGATGGAGGCGCTCGGCATCAACTCACTCGACCTGGGACTGCCGGGAGCAGGCCTCCGCGCCGTGCAACATGTGAGCGCGCTGGCGCAGGAAATCGTCAGCAACAAAATGAAGATCGAGGCCAACTGTGCCGCCCGCACTCACGAGAATGACATTCGTCCGATCGCGGAAATCGTGCAGAAAACCGGCCTCAAAATCGCAGCCTCCACCTTTATCGGATCCAGCCCGATTCGTCGTCATACCGAGAGCTGGACCGAAGATTTTCTCCTGCAGACCACCGACAAGGCTGTTAAGTACGGGGTCTCCCTCGGGCTTGAGGTGATCTACGTCACCGAGGACACTTCCCGCTGCGACCCCGAGACGCTGAAGCGACTCTATGCTACTGCGATTAATTGCGGCGCCCGCACCATTGTAATTTGCGATACTGCGGGGCATGCGACGCCTATGGGAGCTTTCGCCCTAGTGCGCTTCATCATCGACGAGGTGGTCAAGCCTTCCGGTGAAAAGATTCGCGTGGACTGGCACGGCCATTGCGACCGTGGACTGGCGATAGCTAACTCGATTGCAGCACTCATGGCGGGTGCCACATGTGTTCACGCCTGCGCACTGGGAATAGGCGAACGCGTTGGCAACACGCAGATGGATCAGATGCTAGTCAACCTGAAGTTGATGGGTATTGCGCCGTGGGCCGGCCAGGATCTCACTAAATTGAAAGATTATTGCCAAGTTGTCTCGCGCGCCACTGGAGTGCCGATCCCCGCAAATTACCCGGTCATCGGTGAGGACGCCTTTCGCACCGCAACCGGCGTACACGCCTCCGCGGTGATTAAAGCGTACAAGAAGAACGATGTCGAACTGGCGAATGCCGTCTATTCCGGAGTGCCATCCCATCTGTTCGGCCTGGAGCAGGTGATTGACGTCGGCCCCCTGAGTGGCAAGTCGAACGTGCTCTTCTGGCTGGAGCGGCGCGGCATCCCGGCTAGCGATGATGTTGTCGAGCGTATTTATAAGCGGGCCAAAGCCTCTGACCATACTCTGAGCGAGGCGGAAATTCTGGACTGCGTGCACCCCATCAGCACTGCCAACGATTAGCAAAGTAACTATTACCGCCCTCCCGTAATTACCCGTCCCGCTGAAGCTAACCCTGCATCACTCAATCACGTTGTAATATGACCATTAATCTCGCTTAAGCCCATGGCCCCGATCCCGCAAAGCGAAGTTTCGGATGCCTTCCCTGAAGTTCAGCAGGATATCGCTCGTCTGGCCGCATCGCCCGAAATCCGCTCCGGCTACAACTGGTTTCGCGGACAAGAGCCGCAACTCGCGCACTGGCAACTGGAAATGGCTCGCATAGCGGCGCCTCCCTTTGGGGAAGCCGCGCGAGGGGCATGGCTGGCGGAACGCTTTCAGGAACTGGGGCTGGACGACGTCCACACCGATGATGTGGGGAACATATTCGGCGTGCATCCCGGCTTTGGACGCAGATACGTTGCCCTGAGCGCGCACATCGATACAGTTTTTCCAGCCGGCACCCCGCTCAATGTCCGCCAGCAAGGAACACGTCTCTACGGTCCCGGCGTCTCCGACAACGGCGCGGGTGTCACGGCGATGCTCGCGATTGCGGCGGTACTGCGTGCCGTCCGCATTCGCCATGCTTTGCCTTTGGTTTTTATCGGCAACGTCGGTGAAGAGGGGGAGGGTGACCTGCGCGGCATGCGCCACATTTTTTCCGCTCCCCGCTGGAAGGATTCCATCGCCCATATCCTGGTGCTCGACGGAGCCGGCTCGGACACCATCGTTGCGGAAGCCCTCGGCAGCCGCCGCTTCGAAGTGATCGTTCGCGGTCCGGGCGGACACTCGTGGAGCGATTTCGGCACCCCCAATCCCATCGTTGTGCTGTCTCGTGCCATCCACGCCTTTGCTGAGACTCAAGTCCCCGCCACGCCGAAGACTACCTTTAATATTGGAGTAATCCGCGGCGGCACCTCCGTAAACTCCATTCCTGAATCGGCGAGCATGCGAGTGGATATCCGCTCCACGTCGACATCGGAAATGGAACGTGTTGAGCGAGCTCTGCGCGCTGCTCTCGACCGTGCCATCGAGGACGAAACCCGCGCCGCGGAAACCAGATCGTCTTCGCGCCGGCCCTTTGGAGTGACCTGCGAGTTTGTGGTGATCGGCAATCGCCCCGCCGGGGAACTCGAATCCAATGCCCGCATGCTGCATGTAATTCGGGCGGTGGACGCGCAACTCGGAAACGTTGCGCAGGTGCAGCGCGCTTCCACTGACGCCAACATTCCTCTATCGCTCGGCCACGAAGCCATCGCCATCGGTGGCGGCGGCTCGGGGGGCGGCGCTCACACCCTTCAAGAATGGTTCGATTGCAGCGGACGCGAATTGGGACTCAAGCGAATTTTGCTGACCTTGCTTGCCCTCGCCGGAGTTGCAGGATGAATCTGAAAACGGTTGGCTTGCCTTTGTCCGTGCTTCTCTCAAGTATGATTCCGATCGGCTCATCGTCAGGCGCCCACGCTCAAGAGCCACCAGCGCCGAGGGCGGACGTCATCCTCTTTCACGGCAATGTCTATACCGGAGTTGCAGGCACTTCGTCCTTCCACGAGATCAAGCGGGCGGAGGCGATCGCCATTCGCGGCGACCGCATTCAGGCCGTCGGCTCGAACGGCGACATTCTGAAGCTGAAAGGCCCGCAGACCGAAGTCATCGAACTCAGCGGACACTTCGTTATGCCCGGCTTTAACGATGCGCACCTGCATTTGGCCAGCGCCGGATTTGAAAAGCTCAATGTAAATCTCTTCGGCGTCAAATCGCTGGACGAATTTCGCAGTCGCATCCGTGCCCGTGTGGAAACTGCAACTCCCGGAGAATGGATCGTGGGGGGTGGTTGGGACGAAACTCTCTGGCCGGTAAAAACTCCACCCACACGTTGGGATGTCGACGAAGTTGCAAACAACCATCCCGTCTTCCTCAACCGCGTGGACGGCCACATCGCTGTAGCCAATACTCGGGCACTGCAACTGGCCAGCATCACGATCGCGAGCCGCGATCCTAAAGGTGGACAAATTGATCGTAACGCAAGCGGTCAGCCTGATGGCATTCTGCGCGAAACTGCAAAGGGTGCGGTTTTATCCGTGATTCCCAAGCCGACTCACGACAAACGGCGCCGGTCAATCGAAACTGCGCTTCAGGAGCTCGCACAATGGGGCATCACCTCTGCACAAGATAACTCCAGTTGGGAAGACTTTCAGATTTATGAGGAGATCGAGCGCGAGGGCAAGCTGACTGCGCGCATCAGCGAGTGGTTGCCCTTCGATGCTTCGCTCGACGAACTCGAGGCTAAGCGCAAGCAGCATCCTCAGTCCGACAACATGCTGCATACCGGCATGCTTAAGGGCTTCATGGATGGCTCGCTCGGCTCCCATACCGCCGCGCTGCTCGAGCCCTATGCAGACGACCCCAAAAATTCGGGCTTGCCGCAGTACGATCCCGCCAAGCTGAACGACATGACCCAGGAGCGCGTGCTCGCGGGCTTCCAGATCGGCTTTCACGCCATTGGCGATAGAGGTGTCCAGATGGCGCTGGACGCCTTCGCCGGCGCTGAGAAAGAAGCGCGCGAGAAAAGAATCAAGGCAGCGAACGCGGGCGAAGACTACCGCCTGCGCATTGAGCACGCGCAGGTCACCACCCCTGCGCAGATTGCACTTTTTCAACAATTAAAGGTAATTGCATCCATGCAGCCCAATCACTTGCTCACCGACATGAATTGGGCCAGGGCGCGACTCGGACCCAACCGCGCGGAACACTCTTATGCTTGGGCAGATTTCCTGAAGCACGGTGTCACGCTCGCCTTCGGGACAGATTATCCTGTCGAGCCGGTCACCCCATTCCGCGGCTTGTACGCAGCCGTTACTCGCAAAAGCGAAAATGGCAAAGCTGAATACTATCCGGAAGAAAAGTTAACCATTGACCAGGCGATCGCGGCCTATACCACGGGTGCCGCGTTCGCAGAATTCGCCGAAAAAGAAAAGGGCCTGATCGCACCCGGAATGCTGGCGGATGTTGTCGTACTCGATCGCGACGTCACCGCCATACCTCCGCCAAAAATTCTGGAGACCAAAGTTCTGCGCACCATTGTTGGGGGGAAGAGCGTGTACGAAGCCAAGTGAGCTTCGTAGGGGCTGCAGCGTTTTCAGCTCCCCGTCCAGGCCAGCCATTCCGGAAAGCATCATCCTGAACATGCAGTAAGCGACGACTGGCAAGTCGCTCGCAACTTATTTTTCCGCGGGATCGCGCTGTCGCGTCCTGACCGCGCCGGTAGCGATGCCGAGGCCCAAAAGAACCACCACACCCACAATGATCCAGTGCTGGGGCACGTGCATCAGGTGCGCACCGTAAGCCAGTCCGGCGATGAGAATCAGATAGCCGATGAGGTACAGGGCAAAAGACATTTCTCCACCCCCTGCATCGTTAAGGTGTACGGCGAGAGCTTAGTTTAAAATCGCGTAAGAATCCAATCGTTTTCAGGGTAAGCCGCCCGCTTGGCAAGCTCTGCCTCTGCTACCCTACCCAGGTGTCCCGCTCCCTCAAAGCTCATATTTTCCTGGTCCTGATCACGCTCATTTGGGGCGCGACTTTTGTCGTAATCAAGAACGCTCTGGCGGACGTTACTCCTCTATTTTTCAACGCAGTGCGTATGAGTCTCGCAGCTGTGACACTTGCCCTGATTTTTCATAAGGAGCTTCGCCATCTCACTGTCGGGGCAATCGCCTATGGCACGCTAATTGGCGCCTGCATGTGGATGGGCAATGAACTTCAGACTAGCGGGCTTCAATACACTACGCCCTCAAAGTCAGCGTTCCTTACGGGGGTTGCGGTTGTGCTCGTCCCCGTGCTCCTGGCTGCGATCTGGAAGCGCGCCATCAACCGTTGGAGCGCGCTGGGCATCGCCCTGGCATTTGTAGGCCTGTACCTTCTCACCGTTCCATCCTCTTCAACTGCTAACCTGCAAAGCATTCATCGTGGCGATGTGCTTAGTTTGGGCGCGGCTGTGATATTTGCCTTCCACATTATCTTCATGGGACGCGCTACCGAGAAACACTCCTGGCGCCAAATTGCAGTCGTTCAAACCAGTGCCGCCGCCCTGCTCATGATCATCACCGTCCCCATCGCGGAAAGAGCTGCCGTCGTATGGTCGCCAACCGTTATTTCTGGAATTCTGATCACCGGATTCCTCAGTCTGGCGCTGTCATTTTCCGTGCAAGCTTGGGCGCAGCAGTTCACTCCTGCCACGCATACCGCGTTGATTTTTTCTCTGGAGCCGGTATTCGCCTGGCTGACGTCATTTCTATTTCTTGGAGAGCGGCTAGGGACCCGCGCCGGCTTCGGTGCATTGTTAATCCTGACGGGAGTCTTGACCTCCGAGGAAAAGGGCAGCGTCGAGTCCCTGCCTGCCAGCCCCGACCACGCCGGAGTTCCGGCGGGCGTTCCTGCGTTTGAAACAAAATCGAAGCCGGGTCTGGCTGGGGTTGGAACCCGGTAACGTTTTGCCGGTTTGATGCGTCTAATAACAGTAATTCTTCTGTTTGCAGTTTCCATCCGCTGACTGCTGAAC
>Ga0209471_1000256_pt1 | contig 38370 bp, 27 predicted proteins | sample GraSoiAngelo_128_FD_185885 | JGI IMG/M metagenome (GOLD analysis project Ga0209471, IMG submission 185885) | Grasslands soil microbial communities from the Angelo Coastal Reserve, California, USA - 14_0927_12_20cm (SPAdes) (version 2) | ecosystem: Environmental > Terrestrial > Soil > Grasslands ... | reverse complement strand
GAGCGGCCCCAGCGGACCGAGCGGTGACAGCGGCCCCAGTGGTCCCAGTGGACCGAGCGGGCCTCAGGGTCTGAGCGGGCCGAGCGGCCCCAGCGGACCGAGCGGTGACAGCGGCCCCAGCGGTCCCAGTGGACCGAGCGGGCCTCAGGGTCTGAGCGGGCCGAGTGGCCCCAGCGGTCCGAGCGGTGACAGCGGCCCCAGCGGTCCCAGCGGTCCCAGTGGACCGAGCGGGCCTCAGGGTCTGAGCGGGCCGAGCGGCCCCAGCGGACCGAGCGGTGACAGCGGCCCCAGCGGCCCCAGTGGACCGAGCGGACCTCAGGGTCTGAGCGGGCCGAGCGGCCCCAGCGGACCGAGCGGTGCCAGCGGCCCCAGCGGCCCCAGTGGGCCGAGCGGGCCTCAGGGTCTGAGCGGGCCGAGCGGCCCCAGCGGACCGAGCGGTGACAGCGGCCCCAGTGGGCCCAGTGGACCGAGCGGACCTCAGGGTCTGAGCGGGCCGAGCGGCCCCAGCGGACCGAGCGGTGACAGCGGCCCCAGCGGCCCCAGCGGACCGAGCGGACCTCAGGGCCTGAGCGGGCCGAGCGGCCCCAGCGGTCCGAGCGGAGACAGCGGCCCCAGCGGCCCCAGTGGACCGAGCGGGCCTCAGGGTCTGAGCGGGCCGAGCGGACCCAGTGGTCCCAGTGGACCGAGCGGGCCTCAGGGTCTGAGCGGGCCGAGCGGACCCAGTGGTCCCAGCGGACCGAGCGGGCCTCAGGGTCTGAGCGGGCCGAGCGGACCCAGCGGTCCCAGTGGACCGAGTGGGCCTCAGGGTCTGAGCGGGCCGAGCGGACCCAGCGGTCCCAGTGGACCGAGTGGGCCTCAGGGCCTGAGCGGCCCGAGTGGACCGAGCGGGCCTCAGGGTCTGAGCGGGCCGAGCGGACCCAGTGGTCCCAGTGGACCGAGTGGGCCTCAGGGCCTGAGCGGGCCGAGTGGACCGAGCGGGCCTCAGGGTCTGAGCGGACCCAGTGGGCCCAGCGGACCGAGTGGGCCTCAGGGCCTGAGCGGCCCGAGTGGCCCCAGCGGTCCTCAGGGGGCAAAGACAGTAACGGTTCACCTGCACAACGCGAACGCGACGACAGTCACTGCCGACTGCCTGAGCGGTAATCACGCTACGGGCGGTGGTGCAAGCAGCGCCTCGAAGGACGCGATACAGAGTTATCCGTCGACCGACTCTGCGGGCACTGCGGCAACCGACCTGTCGACCAACCCAGAGTTCTGGACGGTAGTGTTCTCCGCTGCCACGGGTTCCAACACTGCGTACGCACTTTGTGTGCCAAATTGAGGTTGCGACTTCTTGCTCGCGCACCCGTGGAGGTGCATTGCCGCATCTCGGCAATCACTCGCTGGGAGGGTGAGGGAACGTCGGCCTCGGCGTTCTCAGGGATGTAGCGATCAGTCCGGCCGGCCCGGCCTCCGGCGCACGTTGCGGAGAGCTGCCAGGCAGCCGCTTGACGGTAATCGGCTGGTACAGGTCGTTCCCACCACGTCAGACGTGTGCGAAACTCTCTAGCCTCCCATGAGCGGAATGACTCGCGTAGGCCTTTTGAAACGCTCCGGCGCACGAGGCGGGCACCAGCGCTGTGGCAGCGCCGCCGTAGTCGCGATCATCCTGACGGCGCTGGCCGCTTGCGGCGGGGGTAAGTCGGATGCACAGATCGCGTCAGACGCTCTTAACGCCGGCTTACGTGCCCAGGCGCAAGGGCGGAACGCCGAAGCGGCCACCGACTACAAGAACGTCCTGGCCCACGACCCTCGTAATAAATTCGCCTATTACGACCTGGGGGTCATTCAGCAGACGTCCGGGGACAACGCCTCCGCGGAGGTGAACTACCGCGCCTGCCTCCAGATCGATCCCAACTTCGGACCTGCTCTGTACAACCTGGCCATCATCCGGACGGGGCCGTCCCCCCAGGAAGCCGAAGAGTTATATCGCCATGCCATCTCGCTCGCTCCCAACAGCGCTGCGGCGCATCTGAATCTGGGGTTCCTGTTGCGCTCGCTCGGAAGGACCGATGAGGGGAACGCCGAGTTGAGAAAGGCTGTCGCGCTCGATCCGTCGACGGCACAACGCATCCCTGCGGGCACTCTGGCCACGCCGGCGCCTGCCACGCCCTCACCCAGGTCGAGCGCGACGCCCACCAGCCGTCCCTGATCTGCGCCGTCGTGGTGCAACAGGCCGTCCGCGAACTCCGGACGGCGTGGCGGGCGCCAGGCCGTCAGCCCTGGGCTGCTGCAAGATGGCGTCGTCTGGCACCGTCGAGCCTCCTCGCCACCGCGGTGCTCTTCAGCCTCTGGGTGATGCGCGCCGAGACCACCCAGGTTCAGAACCTGAACGACAGCGCGTTGCATCTCGCCCTGACGCGGTGGGCGCGTAGCAGGATCGACCAGGGGAAGCTGCCATTCGACGGCTGGGTTCCCTACCTTAGCCTCGGCTCGCCCCAGTTTCACCACTATCAGACCCTTTCTCACGTTGTGGCTGCCTATGCCTCGACGGTCCTCGGGGTGGTCAACACCTACTCCTGGGGTCTGTACCTGCTGCTGGCGCTGTGGCCGTTCAGCGTCTATGCGGGCGCCAGACTTCTAGGGTGGGACAGCTGGGTTGCCGCGACCGCTGCGCTTCTCTCTCCGCTCATCGTCAGCGTCGCCGGGTATGGCTTCGAGCACAGCAGCTATACGTGGCGCGGATTGGGGATGTGGCCGCAGCTCTGGGCCATGTGGCTGCTGCCGTTGGCCTGGGGGTTGAGCTGGCGCGCGGTCAACCAGGGCCGGTCGTTCGCGCTAGCGGCGCTAGCCATCGCTCTCACCATCGGAAGCCATTTCATGACAGGCTCCCTGGCGCTGCTGGTCCTCGTGCCGTGGGTGATCGTGGATCCCTCGCAGTTCCGCCGGCGTGTCATCCGTGCCGCCGTTGTCGGAGGCGGAGCCCTGCTCGTCGCTTCCTGGACGCTTGTCCCGCTCATTGCTGATCGGGCCTGGCAGGGCAATCTCGAGTTCTTCCAAGGCTTCTGGCTCGATTCCTATGGCGCTCCTCAGGTGTTGCAGTGGCTGTTCACGGGCCAGCTCTACGACAGCGGTCGCCTGCCCATCGTGACCGTACTGGCCGGCGTGGGGCTTCTGGTCTGTCTAGCGAATGCGCGCTCCGATCTACGGTCAAGAGCCCTGGTGGCAGCTTGGGGCCTGAGCCTCGTCCTGTACTTTGGCCGGCCAACCCTAGGTCCCGCATTGAAGATTCTTCCGGGCAGCGACGACTGGCAGCTGCACCGCTACATCAACGGTGTCCATCTGGCCGGTCTGATGCTCGCAGCGGTCGGTGCCGTGTGGCTCGCACGCTTGGCGCTCCTACTGCTCCATCGCGTCGTGTCGCGCGTCCCAAGTGGTCTTGCTGTCGCGGCCGTCGCCGTGGTCGCGGTGGGGATGCTGTATCCCGCCTGGAGCCAGGTCGCGGACTACGACTCGACCGGCGCGGACCTGATCGCCGCTCAGCAGCAGGCTGACGCCACCGATGGGGCCGACCTCGCGTTACTCATCGACCATGTAAAGGCTGCCGGCGATGGCCGTGCGTACGCCGGCACTCGCACCAACTGGGGTAAGCAGTACACGGTCGGCTACGTACCGGTGTACTCGGAGCTTGAAAATGCCGACGCCGCCGCGATCGGCATGTGGCTCCAGACGGAGTCGCTTTCGTCCGATGTAGAGGTACGTTTCGACGAACGCAACCCCGCCGACTACGATCTCTTCAACATCCGGTACCTGCTTCTCCCTCAGGATCGATCTCCGTCCGTTCCAGCCACCTTGATTGAGCGGAGTGGTCGACATACGCTGTGGAAGGTAGCCACGACCGGCTACCTCGAGGTCGTGGACACCGTCGGACCCCCCATCGTGGCCGATCGCCACGACATCGGTGTCGAGACGGCGGCCTTCATGGAGTCAGATCAGCTCAGACGGCATCAGTTCCCGACCATTGCCTTCGGCGGCAGCGCCGCCGCTCCGGCAACCCTCGCCGCGGGCGCGGCACGTGATGCGCCGGCTGGGACCGTGATCTCCCAGGCGAGCTCGCCCGCAGACGGGATGTTCGGCGGTGTGGTCGTCGCTAACCGCGAGGCGGTGGTCATGCTCAAAAGCACCTTTGACCCTCGGTGGCAGGTGACCGTGGACGGAGCTGACGTCCAGCCCAGCATGATCGCGCCATCGTTCGTCGCGACCACGATCGGGCCTGGTCGCCACTCCATCGTCTTCCGCTATGTGGCTTACCCCTATTATCCGGAGCTCCTTGCACTCGGCGTCGTCACCCTGATAGGACTAGTTTTCGGAGCCAGGCTGCTGGGAGGGCGGTGGTGGTCGAGTACCTGGTCGCGCGTGACCAGGCGCAGGACGTGACTTCGTCGCTCGCCTCTTGGCGTCCGCTCTTCAGCCGTCGATTCTTGGCTCGCGTCTTGGTAGTCGCGTGGGCCAGCGGACTGGTCGTGGCCGGCATCAACGCCGCCATCACATCGAAGCCAGATTCAACACAGGCCGCCGCATATGGACTGGAGGGAGTTCAGGCGCAGCAGAGAGGGCATCTCGATGAGGCCGCCGAGGCCTATCGTCGTGCGCTGGCGCATGATCCGCGCAACACTCTCGCCTACTACAACCTCGGAGTGATCGCGCAGACTCAGGGTCAATCCTCGGCCGCCGAAGACTATTATCGCGCGGCGCTCAGCTTCAATGGCAGGCTAGTTCCCGCCATGTACAACCTCGCTATCTTGCGGACCACGCAGGCTCCGCAGGAAGCGGTTCAGCTCTACGAGCAAGCCATCAGCATCGAACCGCGGGACGCCGTTCTACATCTGAACCTCGGCTTTGTGCTGCATGCCCTTGGCCGCGATGCTGATGCACGGCGCGAGTTCGCGACTGCCATTGGCCTCGATCCAAGGGTGCGGTCACGGATTCCGGTCGAGTTGCGTCCCATTCAACCATGACCCAAGGCTGCGGAGCGACTGATCTGCCGAGCACTCCGCAATTGAGACGGAGGATTGCCACGGCTCTGTTTGCCGTGTCGGCCATCGGTTACTTCCTTACAGCATCGGGTCATTTACAAGCGGACGTCCGGGCCGAGCTTGCAGTCAGTCAGTCGATCGTGGGCCGCGGCAACTCATCAGTATCCCCGAGCCTGCCGTTTGTACCCGTCTACTACGTCATAGCTCCCAACGGTGGCCGCTACTCACAGCACGAGCTGGGTGAGTCAATCCTGCTCATCCCTGCCGCCGTGGTGGGACGGCTGGCCGGATGTCCGAGTGACCCCGGGAACTGCCCGCCCAGCGCCCAGCACCTCGCCGAATTCACGGCGTCCTTCACCAATGCCATCGCAGCGGCGGCGGCCGTGGCGCTGCTGTTTCTCTTCGCTCTCGAGCTTCGCGCCGGCATCCGACCGGCGGTCGCCTTGGCGCTGATCTTCGGATTCACGACGATCCAGTGGGCCTACGTTCATGACCCGTTTGACGTAGGTCCAACCGGACTGTTCCTGCTGCTTGCCCTGTTCGCAGTCCACCGCGGTGTGACCAGCAATTCGGTCAGGTGGCTGGCGACTGCCGGTGTAGCTGCTTCCTCTTCAGTGCTAATGCGACCCGCGAGCCTGATCTGCCTCCCGATTCTGGCCGCCTATCTGCTCGTCGGCAATTGGCGAGTCGCAAGGACAGCGTTGGTCCGGCGCGCGCTTGTGTTCGCGGTTTCCGCGGCGCCCCTGCTGCTGATCCTCGGCTGGTACAACTGGATACGATTCGGGTCGCCGTTCGAAGCGGGCTACACGTACGAACCCGACTATCGGGGCTTCGGCGGTTCGCTCTTCGAAGGCCTTTCAGGACTGCTCCTCAGCCCGGGGAGAAGCATCTTCCTGTTCTCACCGATTCTGGTGGCAGCCTGTTTTGGCGTCAGGCGCCTCTGGCAAAGAGATAAGGCAGTGACCGCAGCGTCGCTTGGCTTCGTGATCGCCAACCTTCTCTTCTACGCCTACTTCCATCAATGGTCAGGCGCGCTGGCCTGGGGGCCGCGCTTGCTTGCGCCAATGACGCCCTTCTTAATCCTCCCGCTGTTACCCGTGCTGGAACGCTGGCGCGAGCTCTCCTCAGGAGCTCGCCGGATGATCTGCGCGCTGGCCGCAGCCGGGGTCCTGGTACAAGTTCTCGCTGTCAGTCTTGATTTCGCGCATCAGACCCAGCTTCAGCTCGACGCCGGAGTCGACCCCGACCTTCGCTGGTGGAGCCCGCAGTATTCTGGCATCTGGCGCCACGCGGTATCGATGTTTGGCCTGTTTCACGGGTCAGCTTCCTATCCGATGAGCTATCACTTCACCGATATGTCGCTCGCTCTGCCAACGATGACGACGCTGGATGTTTGGTGGGTGACCGCCTGGATCAATGGCGTCAACCCGCTGGTGATCCTCGCGGTTCTCGGGGGCGCCGCGACCGCCCTCGTCAGCGCGGTCATGCAGTTGCGGCGTGCCGTGCAGGAGGCCGATCCTCAACCGATTGTCGAGCCTCGGCTGAGGCGCCGCTGGTGGTGGCCGCTGCATGCTTATATCGGGCGCTGCAGCCGAGGGACATCGCTGCCGTAGAGGGTACCTCCCGGCTGTTTCAACATGTCCCCGTCCGATGGGGCCATCGCGCCGACGTCACGGGGACACGTGCCACCAGATGTAGACGCCGTCATCCGCCTCTGGTGGTGTGCCAAGTATTGTCGTCAGGAACTGGAGCATCTCCGGCTGCCGGGCCATGGGTCCGACCAAGACCGTGGACACGTCGCGCATGCGCATGTCGCTGAGGATGTTGGCTCGCAGTACGGGCGTAACCGCTGGAGCATGGCCATACTGGAGATCCTCCATGGCCACCGACATGTATGAGTACTGGGCTCCGTACATTGCCTGGCCAGAGGCATCCGGTCCGATGAAATACCCCTGGGGCATGCGGTATCGGAACGCCGCTTGCGCCTGCCATAGCATCGGTTCGTCAGGGAACATCTGTTGCATCGGAGCCACGAGGACAACCGCATCGGCGGGGATCCGTTCGGCCTCGCCATCGGTGAAGAAGGCGGGCACTGAGATCGGAGCGTGCGGATAGGGCACGCTAGGGAGCAGGGGGACTGCCGCCGCGCCTGTCACTGCCAGGCCTCCCGCCCATCGTCTAAGCCGTGGTCGAGCAGGCGTCCAACCGAAGAGCTCAACAGCTCCGATGGCGAGCAGCACTGCAAGCATGAGATCGGTATAGAGGGCCAACCGGTTGGGCAGAACGTTCTCGAACACCGGCAGGTCTGCGATCGCTCGCCATGGCAACGGTATGTCGGTATGGTGGCCGTGGATGTGCAGTTCGGATCCCAGCGACAACACCGCCATCGTGAAGCCAAGGACCGCCACGAAACGCACTACAGGGTTGCGCCGGCATCTGATCACCACCGCGACTACCGCCAACAGAAGAGGGATACCGAGATAAGCGTTCCATTCGGAGATGTTCCCGGTGAAACCGGTTGTGATGGACGTCGCCGAGTCGGGCGAGAACTGGAGTGCCCCGGTGGGCAGCACAAAGTTGAGCAGGTCGTTGACAAACCAGTCAGATGGTTGGACCGCACCCGAGAGGCGCTGCGCCCCGAGAAACTGCAGCATCAACGGACCGGCAGTCAAGATCCACATGACCCAGAGCGCCAAGCCCAGCGAGCGGGCAGCGTGTGCGATTCGCGGGCGCACCGCGCGCGGATGACTGGCCGCGAGGATTGCAATGCCGATCACAATGGCAAGCGCCTCGCTGGCGAGTAGCTCCTGAGAGATGTAGAACTGAGCTGCGCCGAGAAGCCCCAGGAATAGGCCACTTCGCCATGCAGATCGCTGTTGTCGGACCAGGGTCTCGTCCAGGACGATCAACATGAGCGGCGGGATAAACGCGGCGATCAGATTGGGGTGGTCGCGGGATTGGGCAGATATATAGGGTGAGAAGCCGAAGATCAGTCCGGCAAGAATTGCGGCCGCGTGCGAGTCGACAAAGCGTCGGGCGGCCAGATACCCGCACCAGCCGGTCAGCGCCACCGACGTTGTGACCATCATGTTGTAGGCGAAGACGGGTCCCAACCAGACAGTGAACGGCGCCAGCACCAGTCCGGGAAGAAACATCAGAGTGTTCCACATCAGGTTGACGCCCGCCGGGTAGTTGATGTGGTGTGTGAAGAATGGCCACTGGTGATGCGCGATGGCGTACGGAGTCCAGGCGAGGAACCACATCTCGTGGGGTGGATCGCCATACCAGCCGATGTTCGAGCCCTGCGGATCGCTCCATCCGTCTTTGAAGAGCAGGACCGTGAGGACGACGAAGAGCGCCAGCACGGCGATGTTGGGGTGACGGCGAGCCAGAGTGGCGGGCCGGGTCCAGATCACGGACGGACATGATCGCCGAGAGCGGGCCGGCGGAGTCGGTCAAGTTCCCTCAGCGGAATGCGTTCCCGTGAGAAGCCGCCAGCCCAAGTGGGCGGGTGTCTTTGCGGGCCCCCCAGCTGCGGCGGCCTGATCCTCAGGTTGGACCGCCGCTCACAGACGGCTCCAGCGGTACTTCAGAAGGGTGACCACCGCCTTGAGACCGTCGTTGACGGTGAGCTTCTTTCCCTCCGCCCGAGAACGCGCGACGTAGCTGATGGGAACCTCGTAGATGCGATGGCCATGCCGCAGCAGCTTGGCGGTCACTTCAGGCTCGAGGTCGAAGCCGCGCGCGGTGAGGTTGAGAGACAGGGCGACCTCTCTCGGCATGAGCTTGTAGCAGGTCTCCATGTCGGAGAGGTAGCAGTTGTAGAGGATGTTGGTTGCCAGCGTGACCGCCTTATTCCCGATGACGTACCAGAAGGAGAAGGTCGTGTGGCTCGAGAAGGCGCGAGTCCCGTAGACGACCTGCGCGCGCTTCTGCAGCACAGGCTCGAGCAGCAGGCTGTACTGCTGAGGGTCGTACTCCAGGTCGGCATCCTGGATGATCACGTACTCACCTCTGGCCTTGCTCAGCGCGGTGCGCACCGCGGCGCCCTTGCCGCGATTGCGGTCGTGCCGATAGGCGAAGACCCGTCCGTTGTCGACATGCGCCTGCATGATCGACCAGGTGTCGTCCGTCGATCCGTCGTCGACGAGGATGATCTCCAGCGGCAGATCGACAGCCAGCACGCTGCTGAGGATCGTCGGCAGCGTCCTGGCCTCATTGAGTGCAGGGACGAGAACCGAGAGCAGCGGCGCGGGACTCCCGCTCCCGCCGTGCCTCTTCGCGGCGCTGAGCCCTTCCTCCTCGAGGATCAAGCGCATCCCCCGTGTCGGCTCTACCCAGTCAGGCAGAAGGGTACCCAAACCTCACGCGCGGCGACGATGACAGACGAAGGGCCGGCACCACGAGGTGCCGGCCCTTCCGGATGTCAGTTGCGGGTCAGCTGGCCGCGCCGAGACCGACGAAGCCGCTGATGCCGGCGGTGGTGACCCCGGCACCGCCGCAGGCGGTGGGGTCGGGGGGCTGGAACGTGAGCGCGCCGAGAGCCCCATCGTTGGCGTAGCGGGTGGTGGTTTCGGTGAACGTCGCTGCGGGCGGCGCCTGGGTGGGTCCGGTGAAGCTGGCCAGGCTGTCGTTGACGTTGACCGCGACCGTGCCGGTGAGGTGGACCGCGGCCGCCGCGCCGGTGGTCGTGTAGGTCACGACGGACGTCGTGTTGTCAGCCCAGGTGACCACCGCGGTGCCGCTGGTGGTGCTGGTCCCGCAGCTCCCGTTCCCGGCCGGGACGGGCTCCTGATACGTGGCGGTAGCGCTACCGGAGTGCGTGTCGCTCACCGCCGCACCCGCGGCATGGGCGTTGGCCAAGGCCGAGCTGAGCGTCTCGGTGAAGGGTCCGGCCCCGCTCACGGCGGTGACGGTCCGCGTCTCAGCCGCGGTTCCCGCGTCAATCGTGATGACCTCGCCCACCAACTCGCTGGCGACCGTGGAGATGGTGGTGGCCCCGGCGAGGGAAGCGGCCGAGAGGGTCGTCGAATCTGTGTAGGTCCAGTTGTAGGGGACGGTGACCGTCTTGCCCGCCTGTACGGTTCCCGAGGTGGGAGCCCCCGGGACGTTCGACTGGCAGCCGCTGAGCGCGCCGGTGAAGTTGTAGTTGAAGTTCTGGGCCGTGTTCGTCAGCCCGGGCGAGAAGCTGGCGGTGCCCTGTAGCTGGCAGCCGCCGCCAGAGGGTGCTGCAACCACGCTGGTAGCCGGGCCCCATCCGACGAGGCCGGCAAAGCCGGCGGCCCCCAGCAGTAACCGTCCTACGCGCCGGTAGACCATGGCTCATTCCCTCCTGCCCGGGCCCCGCGGCCGCACGCCGCGGCGGATGGCCGCGAGACTATAGCGTGCCAAGCGCACTACTTGCATCCACCTGCGTCATTGCAACGTAGTGCGCGAACGATCCCTGCACTATTTGGTAGTCTCATTCTGGATCGTTTGCCTCGTTTGAAACGTATCCGCGGGGGCTGTACGGTGAGGCGCGCGCCCCGGTGCCGCCAGCGAAAAGGGCCGGCACCCGGTTGGTGCCGGCCCTCGATTTCAGGCTTGTCGGGCGGGACCTAGGAGCTGCTGCCCACTCCCACGAAGCCGTTGATGCCCGCCGTGGTGACCCCGGCGCCACTGCAGGCGGTGGGATCGGGCGGCTGGAAGGCTAGCGTGCCGAGAGCGCTATCGCCCGCAAACCGCGTGGTGGTCACGGTGAGGGGAGCGGTGCCCGGCGGATCACTGGCGGTCGGCGGCAGGGTGATGCTGGCCGCCACCGTGCCCTGGAGGGCCACCGCGGCCGCCGCACCGTTGGTGGTGTAGGAGACGACGGTGATGGTCCCGTCGGCCCACACGATGATCCCGGTGCCGCTGGTGGTGCTGGTGGCGCAGCTTCCGGTGCCTGTGGAAGCCGGCTCCTGGTAGTGGAGCGTGGAGCCTGCCGGCGTGTAGACCTGGCCTGCCGACACCGTGCCACTCGTGGGCGAGCCGGCCATGTTCGACTGACAGCTGCTGAGATTGCCCCCGAAGTTGTAGGTGAAGTTCTGCGACGTGTTCGACAGCCCTGGCGAGATGTTCGCCGTGCCCTGGAGCTGGCACCCCCCGCCGCCCGGCGCGGCGACGGCATTGATGGCTGGACCCCAGCCGATGAGCCCGGCAATGCCGGCGGCGCCCACCAGCAATGTTCCGACCCGCCGATAGACCATGCTCATGCCCTCCTTCCGGCACGCACCGACACAGTGGCGACGTGGCGGATGATGATATTGAGCAGTGTGCCTTTCGTCAAGCGAACACGCACCGATTTACTGTTGGCGCGTTTGCCATAATTGATGCAGAAAAGGGGCTCAGAAGGCGCTGTTCTGGGGGTCGACACAGTTAGCCGGGCGCGCCCGCTGCAATCCGCGTGCACCGTCGCCGCCGGGCAGCCGCTGCGACTCGGGCTGCGAGGCCTTCCTCGTGCCGACGTGAACGACCGAGACTGCAGTTGCGAACGCCGCGCTCCCCAGCTGCATGACGAAGCAGGGGCAAGGGACGTGGATACACTATGCCGCCGCAGACCGGCACGTCTGCGCGGCCTCTCGGAGGGCACACCGCGATGAGCAGGAAGGGCAAGGGACTCTTGGGCCGTCACAGCCTCGCCGCCGTGCTGAGCATGGTCGCACTGGGTGGCGTGGCCCTCGAGATAGGGCTGCTGCCCCGCTCTCCGGCCACCGCAGCGGTCTGTGGCGATGCCAGTCCGCCTCCGCCCGACACCGGTGCCGGCGGTCCGGCGACCTGCTCGGAGAATCCCACGGGGACCAGCGGCTATTACGTCGCCAATACCGGCGGCAACGTCTATGGCATCGGCAACGCCTTCGGCTTCGCGGGCTTCGGCACGTTGCATCACGCCGCTGATCGGAGCGACCAGGACCCGGGCGGGGTGGGTGCCGGCATCTCCACCACCGGCGACGGCGCCGGTTTCTACCTCCTGGACGGCGGTGGCAACGTCTACGGGCGCGGCGATGCCCCGGCGTTTCCGGGATTCGGCACGCTGAGCACCAAGGGCATGGCCGGTGACGTGGCGGCTGCGATCTCCGTCACCCACGAGACCGGTGGGGGCACAACCGGCATGCTGATCATGGATACCGCCGGCCGCCTCTTCGGCTTCGGTAGCCAGGACGGCCACGGCAGCGCCCCCTGGTCGGGCTTCGGCACCCTCTTCCAGCGCGAGCAGCTCCGCAACTCACAGCATCCCGACGCGCCCAATGCCGCAGGCTTCGCGCTGGTGCCCTCGGACGACGGCTACTACGGCGTTGACAGCCAGGGTCGGATCTTCGGCTTCGGCAATGCTTTTGCTGGCCCCGTCCAACCGTCCGACTACAGTTTCACCGGTCGCGCCACCGGCATCATGGTCACCGCCGACCACCATGACCTGCTGGTCCTCAACGACGCCGGCCAGATCTACGGTGTCGGGGGCGTCAACCCCACCTCGCCCGCCCCCGCTGGGCCCTACTACGGCAATGCTGCCGGCCGTTTCCCGAACCCGTTCGTCGGCATCGCCGGGGTGCCCTCGCCGCCGCAGTGCCCCGACTGCACCACCAGCTCGGCGAGCCCGTCGGGCTCGTCCTCCAGCGCGTCGACCGGCTCGGGCAGCTCGTCGACCTCGGTCTCGTCCAGCTCGTCGCCAACGTCGTCCTCGTCCACAGCGAGCACCGCGTCGGCTCCCTCGACCACTGCGAGCGGCTCGTCCAGTCACTCGACGTCGACCAGCTCGTCGTTGACCAGCTCGTCGAGCACGGGGATGTGCCCACCCTTCCTTGGGCCGCCGCTGTGCCTGCCCGGGGGTTCGTCTTCTTCAAGTACGTCGACATCCACCGCGTCTAGTACGTCCACATCGACCGCGTCCAGTTCGAACACATCCAGCGCCAGCTCGTCGACGAGCACCTCGTCAGGACCTCCCGCGAAAACGGGCGCACCGCTCAGCATCGGCATGGCCAGCGACCATCAGGCCAACCCCTTCGGCGTCATCGGCATGGGCGACACCTTGGTGGTGCACTTCGATGAGCCCATGGAGCCTCCCACCCCGGGTGCGACGATCACGGTGTGCGATGACCAGAGCGGCAACGGCGTCTTTGGCGATACCGGTGACAGCTGTGGCAACCTCATCGCCGGTACCTTCGCCGGCGACAACGCGTCATTCACCCTCGATTCGAGTGGGAGCGTCCTGACGATAACGATGTCGCTGCCGCCCACGCCCACTCAGACGGGAGGCATGCCCGGGGTCCACTACCCGGCGGAGGTGATCTCCGAGTCGAGTGTGTGGGATCTTGACGAGCATCTGAAATGGGCCATCGACCTCAGCTCCGCGGCCTCCAAGACCTTCCCCAAGTAATCCCCGGCGCCGCTATGGGGCGGCTCTCCGTCATCGACCGGCACCGTCCTCCGCACGGTCGCTTCGGACAACGGCCCTCCGCTTGCCGCTCGGGTCAGGTGGGATGGTTTCGACGAACTGGATGTCGATGTTCGCATTGATACCGAGCAGCTCCATCAGTCGCATCCTCACCCGTTGAGCCAAGCTTTCCCGATCGCAAGCCTCGGCGCACACGAGCCACACCTGGAGACTGCCGCGTACCGGCTGCCGCAGCTGGTACTGCCAGACGTGTTCCTCGTGGCGCAGGGCATTGCAGGCCACCTGCGAGTGAAGACGGGTGCCGTCTGCCAGGTCGAACCACTCGTCGCTGCGTCCATCCACCGCCGAGAGCAGGGGAAGCGAACGGCCGCAGCCGCAGAGTCCGGGGTTCATCGCAGCCCGGTCACCCTGGCGGTAGTTGAGCAGCACCGTCGCGCGGTTGACGAGGTTGGAGACGAGGACCTCGCCGGGAGCCTCCAGGGGCAGGGGCCGTCCCTCCGGGTCCACGATCCGCAGCGGATAGAGATCGACGTTGAGGTGCAGCCCGGAGTGCTGCTCGCATTCGAAGCCCATCCTGGGCGCCTCGATGGACTGATAGAGGCCGAAGACGGGGATGCCGAGGTCGTCGGTGACGATGCGCCTGCATGCGTCGGAGAGACCGTCGCCACCGAAGACGATCGCTCGGGGCCGGTGGAAAGGAGCACCTTTGGCCCGCAGGTGGGTCACCAGGCCGTCCACGTAGGACCCGTTCGCCCGGAGCACATCCGGCTTGAACCGGTTGACGCGGGTCGCGACCTCGGCGAGCGGCTCGGTGAGGTCGATCTCCTGGCGATCGACGCGCAGCCATCGCGGAAGCCACGCTGCGCTCTGGTTGAACTCTGCTCCCTGACTGGTGGAGCCCCCAGGCACCGCGATAAGCGTCTCCCGATAGCCGAAACGGCGACCGATCGCCGCCGTCAGGATCGTGCGAAAACGCTCGCCGTGCGCTGCACTCCTGAAGGACGCCGGCCAGTCCCAGAACACGGTGAGGGGCTCGCCGGCGCTGCCACTGCTGCGCGCACTTCGCAGCCGCCGGCCGGCCATCGATTCGGAGAGCAGGTATTCGGGATCGCGCTGCACCAGCTCTCGCTCGAGCACCGGCAGCTTGCCCAGATCGTCCGCTTGGGTGATGTCGCTCGGCGTCAGGCCGAGGCGGCGCATCGTCTCGCGGTAGTAGGGGACGGTGAGGTAGGCATGGCGCACCGTCGCGGAGAGGTTGCGCTGCTGCGCGGCCCGGATGACATGCGCCGGCCGGAATGGGAAGCGGCGCTGGCCGACCATCTGCATCGCAAGGTAGGCGCTCCATCGGATCCGGTCGGGCAAGGGTGATGTCATGACGCTTGACGCAGACGAGCGATTTCCGTCGCCCAGCGAAGGCGAGATCGAGGACCGCGGGTGAGATAGCATAGTTGCCCATGCAGGGCCATGGTCCCCGGGGGCGTGACGGCGGATCGGCGCGCGCGATCGTCATCTCGCTGCTTCGTGGCGTCTGTCAGATCCCGGCTTACGTCGCCCACGAGCGGGGCTTCTTCGCCGACGCGGGGGTCGAGACGAGGCTGCAGCTCGAACCCACGGCCTGGACGGCGCCCCGCGCCCTCCTGAATGGTGAGGCCCAGTGCGCAGTCATCCCCTGGACGCGGGCGGCACTGGCCGCGGCGCGGGGAGAGGGGCTGGTGGTGGTCTGCGGGTCGGGCTGCGAGGAGGCGGCTGTGGTCGTGCGTCGCGATATCGACGTGTCCGAGGTGCGGCGAGTCTGCGTTCCCCTGCGCGGGGGGATGAAAGACCTCACCGCCATGGCCCTCATTGACAGTCTGGGATGGCAGGACGCACAGGTGATGCGGCAGCCCTCCGGCGACGGCACCATCATCGCGCTGTTCGGCGAAGGCTGCGACGCGGCTTCAATGGTTGAGCCATACGCGACGATGATGGAGGCGCTTGGCATTGGGCGGGTGGTCCGGCGAACTGGCGACGTGTGGCCTGGCGCCCCGGGGTGCTCGCTCACGACCACGACCGAGCTGCGGGACTCCCACCCCGACCTCGTGGCGGCTGTGGTCGTCGCCTTCATCCGCGGTATCGAGTTCACCCACGAGAACACGGCTGAGGCGGCGCGCATCGCGTCCGGCTACATCGGGGTGCACGCGCGGTTCATCGAAGCGGCACTCGCCCGCAACCAGCCGGACGCCGGCGCGATCCGCAATGCGTCTGCGATGGAGCAGATCCTGAGCCTGATGCTCGAGTTGGGATACGCGAGCCGGCGTCCCAGCGGCTTTGCCGACCTGTCCTTCCTCGACCGCGTTCCGCAGATGACCCCCTCTCGGCCTTGAGACGCCAATGGGAGAAGGCGGTCCTGGCCGCAGGGCTGGTCGGGTATCTTCGCGATCCGCTCGCCGGCGATAGGGCCGCAGACGAGCTCAGAGGGCGGCTGCAGGATCGAGAAGGCCGGTTCCTTCGCCTCGCTCGAGAGTCGATATTCGGTGATCCTCGTTCGCCTCACGGCTGGCTTCTCCGTGCTGCGGGCTGGGATGCGGCGCGGCTCGAGCGCGCCGTCTCTGCCGACGGCCTCGAGGCGACTCTGGACGTCCTCCGTCGCCAGGAGGTGTGGACCTCACTAGCCGAATTCACCTGCCGCGAGCCGATACGGCGAGGCAGCCAAGCGATCGCGCCCGACGGGTCGGACTTCGACACACCGCGCCTGCGCGGGCGCTTGATCCGTGGCGCGACGAGTGGAACTTGGTCACGCCGGCCCAGCCGGGTCGCGTACGACTGGGACCTGTTCGCCGAGGAAGCGGCGCTCGAGTGCCTGCTGTTCGAGAGTCACGGGATCCTCGATGCGCCCTGGGCTCTCTGGCTGCCCGGCCCGCCGAGCGTCTCAGGCATCCACAACCTTCTGGTGCACCTGCGCTTCCGGCGACCCCCAGAACGCTGGTTCTCCCATCTGCCGGCTGACTGGCAGTCCGCCGCTGCGCTGCGCTACATCCGGGCGACGGCGAGAGGGTTCGGCATGAGGGTGCCTCTGCCCGAGCCGACAGCTTTCGAAGAGGCGGAGAGCGTCGCCCGGTGGCTCGCGTCCGCCCGCGATCGGGCCGGACGCGCCGTGCTCAAGGCCTTCGCCAGCTCGGCGACACGCGTCGCCGAAGCGGCGCGTCAGCTGAGAATCGACCTGCGCGGCTGTCTGATCTTCGCCGGCGGTGAGTCGCTCACCCCGGCGCGCATCGCGCACATCAGGGCCACTGGTGCCACGGTCTTCGCCCGCTATGTCGCCACCGAGACCGGGTGGATCGCCTCCGCCTGTCCCTTTGGCGACTCGCCGGACGCGATGCACGTCTTCACCGATCGCCTTGCGGTGCTGACAGCGCCCGCGGACAGCGCCGTCGACGATGATGCGCCGCTCCTCTTCACCACGCTGTCCGCCGGTGCCGGCAAGATCCTGCTCAACACCGATCTCGGTGATTCGGGGAGGCTGCGTCGGCGCCCCTGTGGCTGTCCCATGGGACACGCCGGTCTCAATCTCCAGCTGTCCGGGGTTCACAGCCAGGCGAAGCTATCGATCGAGGGGATCACCGTGGCCGTCGCTGTCATCACCCGCGCGCTGGATCGGGTCGTCGCCGCTGCTGGTGGCCCGCCCGACTCCTACCAGCTGCGTCAGGAGGAGGACGGTGCCGGCGCCAGGCGGCTGGTGGTGCGCCTCGGTCCAGCGCTGACCGGTGTCGACGACGGCGCCCTGCTCCGGGGTTTCTTCGCCGAGTTGCCGAGGCACGGGCCTGACGCGAAGCTGGCGGCGCGCTTCTGGCGAGAGAGCTCAGCGATAGCGGTCCGTCGGGGCTCGCCCACGCTCAGCGATGCACACAAGATGCGCCCTTTGACAGTCAGCGGTCCGGATCACTCACCGCGCTTCGATGTTGCGCGCGGGCGGCTCCGATGAGAGAAACCGGCAGTCGGGGCAGGGCTGAGGGAAGGTGCAGCGCCGTACCCGGCAGCCTACGTCGATGCCGTCAAGGATCAGCTTGATCCGTTTCAGGTGCTGGCGCGTCGCACCGTGCACCAGGACCAGGTCGCCCTCGCGCAGGTCGGCAAGCGCAGAGACCGCCGCATCGACGGTGTCCACCGAGGTGTGGCAGCCGGCCAACGGCGTCCCCCGGAGGAGTTCGGTGAAGGGTGGCCCCGATCTGCCGACGCTGATCAGGATATCTGCGCAGGCCGGTAGGGCAGCCGCGACCGGAGCATACGTGGCAGCGGTGTGAATGCACTCCTGGGCCTCACCGAGGACCGCGATCCTGCGCTGGGCCGGCGCTTCGCCCAGGGCGCGAACCGCGAGCACCGCGTTCGCGATCCGGCTCTTGTAATCGTCCATGAGGAATCGCGAGCCGTTCGGCCCGTCGACGAGGTTCATGCGCCCGTGGGGCGGCTCGAACGTTGTGATCGCCTCGACGGCGCGCGGCGCGGGGATGCCGCAGGCCTCGGCGGCGGCCACCGCCAGCGCGGCGAGCGGGGCGAGGTGCGTTGCGTGGAGGGGGACACGCGCCTGGAGCAGTTGTTCCCGGATGGCGAGCTGGAGATCGAGCCCGTCCGGCCAGGCGAGCTTCGCCGATACGACCCGGACATCCGCATCCGGAGACGACCCGGCCAGCACGACCCGACACGAAATGCCACGTGCCATCCGCCGTGCCAACTCGTCGTCGCTGTTGACAACCGCCGTGCCATCGCGGCCGAGTCGCTCCAGGAGCGCGCGCTTCTCGAGAGCGACCCGCTCACGCGAGCCGTACGCGCTCGAGTGATCCTCGCCGATCCCGGTGAGAATGGCGACCTCCGGCCGCATGAGCCCAGCCATCCAGCGCATCTCGCCGGGCTGGTCGAAGATGCCGGCCTCGACGACGGCAAAGCGGTCCGAGAGTCGGATTGCACGGATGGTCGCCGGCACTCCGCCGAGCCCGTTGTCGTCGCGGCGGTTTGTCACCGTCGACCCCGTGGCTGCGAGGATCGTCGTGAGCAGATGCGTGGTCGTGGTCTTGCCCATCGACCCGGTGACGCCGACCACAGTGGTGCGACTGCACCGTGCGCGGTTCAGGCGCGCGGGGATCTCCACCAGGCTGCGCCGGATCAGGAATTGCAACGGCCGAGGGAGTCGTGCCACAACCGGAAACCTCGCACCGATCGTATACAGCATCGCCAGAGGCGCGGACCGCTTAGCTCGCTCGGATGGGCGCGCGGCATTCGTCTGTTGGGTCATGTGTCGATCAGGATATCCGTGCCTTGACCCTCGATAGCGACCCACGGAAGTGGGCAGCCATTTACGAGTCCCCTCGGCCCACCCCGATCCAGTACATCTTTCGCCACGGCGCCGAGCTCGCCCGCGAGGAGTGCCTGGCTCGGGCGGCGTCGGGGGAGCAGTGGCTGGATGCAGGCTGTGGTACCGGCCATCTGGCGGCCGAGCTGGCCCAGGGTGGGCTTCGGATGATCGCCGTGGACCGCCGCGAGGAGATGCTGGCTGTCGCCCGGGGGCGATTCGGCGCGATGCCTCTCGCTCCCAGGTTCATATCGGCTGACATCACTCATCTCCCGCTGCGCGCGTCCACCATCGACGGTGTCGTCGCGACATCGGTGACCGGCCGCCTCGCCGTTGTGGATTCCTTCCTTTGTGAGGTGGCCCGGATTCTTCGCCCGGGCGGTTGGGCCGTCTTCTCGTTCACCAACCGCACCAGCGTCCTGCGGGTAATCGGCAGCCATCTACCCGGCCGGCGCAGCTGGGACGAGTCGCTGGTGGCGCCATCGATTCGCGTGTATGCGAAGAGCGAGGCGATCGAGCACTGTACCCGTGCGGGTTTGCGTGTCATCGAACTGCGCTATTACAACTACTTTCTCGGTGTCGGCCGGCATATGTTCCCGCCGCGCGCCGGTGCCCTTCTGGCTGAACGGCTGCTTCGGCGCCGGGCTGGCTCGCTGGTGGCGCGCAACCTGCTCGCGGTGACGGCCAAGACGGGGTAGCGGCCCCGTTCGCGCGCACTCATGCTCGGGGCAGCGCGCGCCTGAACTCCCGTCGCCAGGGACCGAGCTTGCAGTAGCCGATGAGGGCAGTCTGGCGGTAGCCCACTCGGGCGCCGACCGCCAGACTGCTCCTGCTCTCTGGCAGGACTGCTGAGACACTGTGCCGGAAGTCGGCATCCCAGGCCCAGCGCAGCGAACGCTGCCAACTTCTTGTTGCCAGACCTTGAGCGCGCAGCGAGGGTGCTGTGAGGGCACCGTAGACGTAGCGCTCTGCGGTGCCCAAAGGGATCGTCGTGTCGAGGTAGGCGATGTATGCGCTGCCGGGTCCCAGGACCGACCAATGAGCGCACACCAGGACTCCATCTCTGCGGATGATCAGGCAGACATGGCCGGCTTGGCGCCTTCGTTGGAGCTCGTCGGCGTTGACCTCTCGGTCGAAGCGCAAATACTCCCGCCATTCAGAGTCCTGAAGTTCGCTCTGGATCTCGTTGGCCTCCTCCCCCGGGTCTGGCGGCGGATTGTCGAGATAGCACTCGACCAAGATCATCCGCCGGTAGCAGACGGCGGCCAGGCCCCGGAACCAGAGCGATCTCAGATCCATCGAGCCGGTGACCTCAAGGTGGGTATGCTTATGCCGGCAATTGTGGTGGGGCCCGGCGTCGTGGGGATGTAGCTCAGCTGGGAGAGCACCTGCTTTGCAAGCAGGGGGTCGGCGGTTCGAGCCCGCCCATCTCCACCACGTCGCGTTTTCTGAACTCGGGCTGAATTCGGGCGGAACCGCCGCTGAGTCGCGGTGGAAGGGCTGCGGAACCGCTGCAGAAAACCTCGAGTCAGCGAGTCGCGGAGCTACGCGCCTTGGGCGGACCGGCGGTCGAGTTTGCGGTCGCTTGCCGTCTTGACCGTCGTCGATGCCTGGCGTACAGCCTCCAACACACCACCAGGGCAAGGAGCACGCCGACGACCACAATCACCCAGGGGCTGATCACCAGCATGCTTTTGGTGAGTACGATCTGCTTTGTTGCGACATCGGTCTGGTCAGGATAGGTCAGGGTGACCGTCATCGTGACCATGTCGATCGGGAACGCGGGCTGCGCGGTGACCTGCAAGGAGCGTGACCGCCGAATTGGGAGCAATGACTTGTTGATGCGCTGCTGAGAAGGAGTGCCGCTAAACGGCGCGTGCGTGGCGTCGTTCTCGCCGAAGAACTGCACGGATGACGGCCCGACGTTGTGTGCGGTCAGCTTGCCGACAACCTGATCCCCGATCAGCAGGCTTCCGAGGTGGATGGGGCCCCAGTTGAGGCCAGGAACATTGAGGTCAGCCGCAAGCTTCCTATCGCGGGGACCGGGGACGTTGATGATGAAGAACGCCCCAATCTGGTTGATAACTATTACGCTGCCGCTGGCTGTCGCAATGGGCGTGACCACAAACCCGATGTAGTAGAGATCGGGATTGATGTGCGCTGGCACGTGCACCGTGATCGAGACGTCGATGAAGCCCTGGGCTGGCACGGTGAGGTCGTCAGGCGGGAAGTCGGTGTTGCCCGCCCACTGCGGATCAGGTGCGCCCGTGAAGCGGGTCGTTCCGTTGTCACCCAGGGTGACCCCTTCTCCCTTCACCGTCACGGTGACGGACGTGGACCCCGGATTGAGGACCCGTATGTGGATCGGAGAGGTGTCGCCTGGGACGAGCGGCACTGGATCGGCTGGAACGGAGACAGCCAGCGAGCGGGGGGAATGGGGACCCGGAGATGGCGATGACGCTGCGACAGCGCCGACTGGCGCGACCAGGGCGGCCACCACCAAGGCAACGATGCCCGCCATGAACCGCCTCACGCTTCTAGGTCCCGCCACTCATACGATCAGCTGTAGTTTGGCGTCGCGGTGTAGGTGATGGTGTCTGTGAACGTGCCAGCCTGGGTCGCGTAATCGATGGAGGTCTGGTCTGTGATGGCAATCGTGTTCGCGGTGGCCCCAGTCGCAGTGGTGCTGAGCGCCACGATGTCCCCGGCGCTGCGGTAGCCCGCGTACTTCGTGCCGGCGGCGAAGGCCGCATTGACAGCGAACCCGGCATCGCCCACGCCGGTGCCGGTCGCCGTGTAACCAGTAGCAATTGCTGGGGCCGCTGGCCAGGCGATGGCCGTTGACATTGACGTTGACACTTGTGGGATCGTTGGGTTCCCCGTCGATGAACTCTGCAAACCCGTGGCATTGTCGGAGACGGTCATCGTGTACCCAGAGTTCGCGTTGGTGAGCACCGTGAGATTGATGGTATAGCTCTGGTCGGCGAGGGCCGGAAGACTGGGATCCATGTTGAGCTGGAAGGCCGTTGCATCCAGCGTAAAGGTCAGGCTCTGGGCAACCACAATGGTCTTCGCTGTATTACTCGCTGCGAATACCACTGCTGGCGTGGTGCCGCTGTCAATCACCGCCGGAACAGCGGTGTTGGTCGCGATCGCGGTGGTGTAGCTTCCAGCGGCCGGATTGGTCATCCCCGAAAGCTGAACGAAGATGGGGATGCCAGCGGAGACGCTGACCGCCGCCGTCACGGTGTAGGTGATTACCTGTCCCGCCCGTGCCACCGATCCGGCACCGATGCCGTAGGCGACAACAATGGCCGGGGCTCCGCCCAAGCCTGCACCGGACACTGTGAAGGTGATTGTCTTGATTGTGCCCGTAGTCGCGGTCTTGAACGAATAGCTGTAGTTCGTTGCGGTGGCCGCAGCCTGGTTGTTCGATACGGACCAGCTCAGGTTGGTCAACCCGGCTGCCAGCGCGGATGGACTCGATACCACCGAAAAACCGGCCATGAGCGAGACCGCGGCGAGAAGCGACAGGGCCTGCCTCTTGGATCGCCGAATTAGGGCCGTCGCACGCCGGAGGAGGTTCTTCACCAGCCGAAGTCTGCCTCGCTGCATCGCGTCAAACTCCGCAACCGCCGGACTGCGACGGCACCGTCACCGCCGCGCGAAGGTCCTTTACGCCACGAGCGGGAAAGGCACGGAAACCGCTGCCGGGCTGGAACCCCACGAAGCTGCTCGAACACGACCTCGGTGACCAGCGGGTCAGGCAGTGCGGGGCCAGTCCGCGTGGCTCCAGAGTCGACTCGCCGAGTCAGGAGGCTTATGCGCCTTCCCGGCACCGTGGCTCAATGGGGGCTGACTCGGTGAGAGCCACGCCGCCCCATTCGGGCCAGAGAGCCAGCAGCCGGCTCTAGCCGTCGCCGCCTGTCTGAGGGGGACGCGATAATGACCCGCTAATGTGCGGAATTCTCGGCGTCCTGTCTCGCGATGGCTCGCCCGTCGATGTGGCGAGGGTCATCGGCATGCGCGACACCATGACGCACCGTGGTCCGGACGACGCGGGAGTGTGGCGCCGCGAGCCACAGGGCGATGCCGTCCTGGCGGTGCGCCGGCTTGCCATCATCGATACGAGCCAACGAGGCCACCAGCCGATGGCGAACGAGGATGGAAGTGTCCGGGTCGCATTCAATGGCGAGATCTACAATCATGGTGTTCTCCGGGCGGGGCTCGAGCGCAGAGGCCATCGTTTCCATTCGCAGTGCGACACCGAGGTGCTCGTGCACCTGTACGAGGAGCACGGGCCGTCGATGGTCGACCACCTGTCGGGTATGTTCGCGTTCGCGATCTGGGACGAGGCGGCTGAGAGTCTCTTCCTCGCGCGTGACCCGCTGGGGGTGAAACCCCTCTACTGGCTGGACAATGGTTCGACATTCGGCTTTGCCTCCGAGGCCAAGGCGTTGCTGCCCCTGGTGCCGAGGCGAGAGGTCGATCCCGTCGCTCTCTGGCAGTACCTGACCTTCCTCGTCGTTCCCCCGCCACGAACCCTTTTCACCGGAGTCTCGAAGCTCGGGATCGCCGAGGCGATGCGGGTGACGCGAGACGGCCCCCAGCCACCGCGACGGTACTGGGATCCGATCGCGAACCGGACCTGCTTCGAGGGCGAGCCGGTCGCATGGGAACGGGAGCTCAGGAATCAGCTGCTCAGGTCGGTGGAAGGGCAGATGATGAGCGATGTCCCGGCTGGCGCGTTCCTGTCGGGCGGGGTCGATTCGTCGACGAACGTTGCGCTGATCAGCCGCATATCGAAGACGCCGTTAACCACGTTCAGTATCGGCTATGCCGAGAAGGACGCGTACAACGAGTTCGAGTGGTCGCGATCGGTTGCCGAGCGATTCCACACCACCCATCACGAGCTGATCATTGATGCCGAAGACTTCTGGCGAGCTCTTCCCGGTGTCGTCTATCACATGGACGAGCCGATTGGCTGTCCGACGAATGTCTCCGTGTATCTATTAGCGCGACTCGCGCGCGATGTGGGGGTGACCGTGATTCACCTCGGGGAGGGCAGCGACGAGATTTTCGCCGGGTATCCCAACTATGCGCGGGTCGCGGCGTTGACCGAAGGACCCTGGAAGAGCTTTCGGCGCCTGCCCAAGCGCCTGCGGAAAGTCGTCTCGACCGTGGCATATCCACTCATGTCCCAGCGACCCGAACTCGCGTTCCGTCGGGAGGCATTGCTGCGAGGCGCCCGGGACGACGGCAGACTCTGGTGGGGTCAGCGGTCTGGCTTCTTCAGCCGTGAGCTTGAGCACATCACCACCTCCGGGCTGCAGCGGCTGGTGGATCGCGATGAACCGGGGAGAATGGTGCTCAACACAGCGGCTGACGCAGACGCCGCTGGAGCGCGAGACGAGCTCGACCGCATCATCTATCAGGATCTGCGTCTGCTTCTGCCAGAGCAACTGCTCATGCGCCACGACAAGCTGACGATGGCGAGCAGCGTCGAGGGCCGGTTCCCTCTGCTCGACCGGCCGCTGGTGGAACTGGCGATGGCCATGCCGTTCGAAGAGAAGGTCCGCGGTGGGGTCGGCAAGCATGTGCTGAAACGGGTGATGGGCGACCTGCTCCCCGCGGACCTGCTCTGGCGGCCGAAACACGCCTTCCGGGAACCACTGGCGGAGTGGTTTCGGGGTGAGCTCGCCACCCGGATCGATGGTCAGCTCCGGGCATCCGCCATCCACGAGTTGGGGTACCTGGACCGGCAGGCGGTGCAACGACTCGTCGATCGGCACCGTGGTGGCAAGGGTGATCGGTCGTATCAGATGTTTAGCCTGTTCAGTCTCTACACCTGGTTTGACCACTGGATCGCGGGTCAAGAGCAGGTCCTGGCCTGAGCGGGGGAGGGTGGTGCTGGCGCCGGCGCGTCAGACGGCGGTGACGGTGGCTGTGGCGGTGCCCCGTGCGCCGTCGTCGTCAATGACCGTCACGGTGATCGTGAACGTGCCCAGCAGCCCGTAGTGGTGCGAGATGGTGAGGTGGGTACCGGACACCGTCAGGGGCTGCACACCGCTCCCGTCACCGTAGTCGACGGTGGCGGTGAAGGTGTCGGCCGAGGTGTCGCCGTCGGAGAAGCTGGCGGTGCTGTTGAACGCTCCCAGCAATGCGATGCCGCCGGCAACACTGACCACTGGTCCGGTGCTGGTGACGGTGACGCCCACGCTTCCCTGCCCGGTCGCGCCGCGATCGTTGGTCACGCTGACCCGGGCTGAGCACGCGCATGCCTCCGGGTAGGTGTGGCTCAGGGTGAAGTGTGTCCCGCTGAGCGGCAGCACCTGGGTGCCGGACCCATCCCCGTAGTCCACCACAGCAGTCCAGCTCAGACCACCCGGGTTGGAGAACGACCCTTGCGCCGTGTACGTCGAGGATTCGCTGATCGTGGACGGTTGCGGCATTGAGACGGCTGGTGGAGATGGGGGAGGGCTTGCTGTGGGCGTGGGCGTGGGCGTGGGCGCCGGGGTCACCGTCGGTGCGGGCGCCGGTGTCGGTGTCGCGGACGGGGACGGGGACGGGGACGGGGGACTGCTCGATGCGGATGTGGTGCCGGCGTCACTCGCTGCTGCGGGCGCATCGGCCGGCGGCTGCGAACCCGGCGGGTCGGGAGCTGATGACGAGCCGGATGGATGCGATCCTCCCGTCGATGTTCCGTGGTCGGCGGACCTTGCGGCCGGTCCGGCTGCTGCTGCTGGCGCCCCCTTCGGCCGTGCGCCGCCGGTGGGTGCATGCGTCCTCGTTCCGCGTGATGACCCGGCGCCACCGCCCGCCGGCGCCCCGTCCTGGAACCCGGCGCCCGCCGCGGACGCGACGGCGGGCAGCGAGCCGGGCGTCGGCAGGGCGCGGCCCGGAACCGGGACGAGCCCTGTCAGGGCCAGGCCACCGGCCACCGTCCCGGCCACCGCTCCCGGACCCACGCGCAGTCCCAGCCGCGCCACCAGGCCTCTGAGCGGCGACAGCAGGGGAAGCTCGGCCAGCCAGGTGCCGATGCCGACCACGCGCCAAAGCCGGCCTACGGAGACGTTGAGAAAGGCGCGCACCACCGCGGGGTCGAACTGCGCCCCCGAACACCGCACCAGCTCCTGCCTCGCCGCGACAACACCGAGGGCACGGCGGTACGGGCGCGATGCGGTCATGGTCTCGTAGGCGTCGGCGACGCCGACCATGCGACCGCCGAGCGAGATCTGCTCGCCGGACAGACCCAGGGGATAACCGCGGCCGTCCCACCGCTCGTGGTGATGCTCCACCGCCTGCGCCCACTGTCCCAACCACGGCCGCAGCGGGGCGACGAAGCGGGCACCTTCCTCCGGATGGCGACGGATGGTCTGCCACTCGGCGTCGTCCAGGCTCTCGGTCTTCTTGAGAATCTCGCTGGGGACCAGGAGCTTGCCGATGTCGTGCAGCAAGGAAGCCCAGCGCAGGCGCGCGCGGTCGGCGGCCGGCAGCTTCATCTCCTCGGCGATCAGATCGGTGACCACGCGTACGCGCTCTGAGTGGCCTCTCGTCTGCTTGTCGTGGACACTCAGGGCGGCGACCAGCTCGAGGACCGTCTGCATCGACGCCACCTCGCCGCCGCCGCCGCCCTTGGTTCGAGCCTCCTGGAGCTGCCGCTCGAGATCACGGGGCCGAGCCACCCGACGGGCCACCGCGAAGCGCTTCGGGGCCTGGTCGGGGAAGAGGAGGGAGAGGTTCAGAAGCGCGGCCAGCGGCAGGAACCGCCGTGCCGCGCGCTCCATGGCGAGGATGACCACCAGCATGCACGCGGCGATCGCCACCTCCCGGAGCACGGTCTGCGGCACCGAGCTGGTGCGTGGCAGAACCCCCGTGAGGAGCGCCGAGGTGCCGATGCCCGCAGCGACTGGGGCGACAAAGACGGCGCCGCGGACCAAGGCGCTCAGCAGTGGGCGCCGGCGCCACTCATGGGTCGCCGGGCCGGCGTGCTTGGCCTGGTCGCCTGGGCTGGACTCCGAGATGGTCGCCTCCTCGCTCAGCCGCTGACTCGGGGCTCGTCAGCGGCAGACAGCCGTCTGGTGGGGCTTCTCGATCTTCCCGGGCAACTGGCGCTGAGGGGCGCGCCGTTGGGGATCGGTGGTGAGGTCTCGACCGTCTCGTGGCACGGCCGGCCGAGGGCTGTCACACAGTCAGTCACGCCCAAGGGAGTGTCGGGTCTGCTGGCGGACTGTCACGTTCCCTAAAGGGATGCCTTGGTAGGACGCCGCTTGTCAGGATCAGGTGGGCCGTTCCACCCCATTCGTCAGTTATCGGGTCGGGACGGTCTGGGTCTGGAGGGTGGCCGATCGAGACTTCCTGCCGTCTGATCGGCCTTGCTATGCTCGAAGAGGGCGAAGGAGACGACACCGCGTGCCTGCTCGACCAGTCTGCCGATGAACGAGAAAGCCCTGAGCGATCCTGCGTCCAGCGCACGGCCGGGCCCGCTCACGACACTGTTCGAGTTGCAGCGGCTGAAGCGCTCGGGACGGGCCAGCCTGGCCGAGTTGCAGCGGCTCCAGCTCGCTCGACTGCGGCGGATGGTGGACCACGCCAGCCGCAACGTCGCACTCTTCCGTGAGCTCTTCCCTGCTCAACCGGCCGGGCTCCTGGAGCAGGTGGACGACATCCGCCGGTTGCCGCTGACCGAGCGGAGGATCTATCGAGAGCGCCGTCTCGAGGAGCGGTTGGCATGTCCCCCTTCTCCTGGAAGCAGGGCCCTCACCACCAGCGGCTCGGCAGGCGAGCCGCTGCCGACCTTTCAGTCTCCCGGAGCGAGCTGGTACCAAGGCGTGCTCAGGCTGCGAATGGAGCGCGAGCGGGGGTTGCGGCTGTGGGACCGGCGGCTTGCGCTGACTTGGTATCCGAACCAACGTCACCGGAGGGGCATCTCAGCTCTCATCCCGAGCCCCTTCATGGAGATCTCTGCCACCGGAAGTGCCGACGCGGCGGCACGCGAGATTGTCCGGTTGCGTCCAGCCTCCCTCGCCGGGCCGGGTGCGTTGCTGATCGAGATAGGGGAGAGGCTTGGTGGACGGTTCACTCCCCGCTGTCTCGCTACGCACGGCGATACCCTCGACGAGTGGACGAAGCGGAGCCTCACCTCCCTCTACCGAAGGGAACCGATTGACCACTACGGGACGGCGGAGGTGGGGTCGGTCGCCTGGCACTGCGCCAAGGGAGATCTCTACCACGTCAACCATGAGGCGGTTCTCGTCGAGGTCCTCGACGGCGACGGGCGTCCCGCAGCCGCGGGGGAAACGGGCGAGCTGGTCGTGACCAGTCTGTGGAACCCTCTGATGCCGATGATCCGCTACCGCACCGGTGACTACGCGACGCTGGCCGATCGCCCGTGTGCGTGCGGGCACAACCTCCCCGCCCTGGCCTCGATCCTGGGACGCATCCATGACTGGCTGATTGACGACTCAGGCCGTCGTGTTCCACCGGACCGCTTCTATCTCCTGACCGAAGACCCATCGAGGAGGGTGGTGCGGCGCTATCGCGTCCGCCAGGACGCCGCCGGGGTCGTCCATGTGGAGGTCGTGCCATACGAGAAGATGCCGGCGGCCTTCGTGGACAGCGTGCGCGAGCAGTATCATGAGGCGCTGGGCCGTAGTGCGCGGGTCGAGGTCGAAGAGGTCGCCGAGCTCACTCCCAACTCCTCGGTGAAGTTTCGTCTCATCACCTCTGAATTGTCGAGCCGCGTCGCGCACACGCCCCCAATCAGATAAGCCTCGGGCACATGTGCGGAATCGTTGGAGTGCTGACTCGCGACGGTTCTGCCGTCGATGAGGCAACCATTGTCGGCCTGCGCGACACCATGATTCATCGTGGACCCGACGACGCCGGCGTCTGGCGGCGGGAGCCGCAGGGCAACGCCGCTCTGGCGGTGCGCCGGCTGGCCATCATCGATACCAGCGATCGGGGTCACCAGCCCATGGCGAACGAGGATGGGACGGTCCGAGTGGCCTTCAATGGCGAGATCTACAACCACGCCATCCTGCGCGCCGAGCTCGAGCGTCGGGGCCACCGCTTCCGTTCGCACTGTGACACCGAGGTGCTGGTCCACCTGTACGAGGAGCATGGGCCCTCGATGGTGGAGCAGCTGGTCGGGATGTTCGCGTTCGCGATCTGGGACGAGGCGGCTCAGCATCTTCTGCTCGCTCGCGACCGGCTGGGCGTGAAACCGCTCTACTGGCTGGACGACGGCTCGAGATTCGCCTTTGCCTCCGAGATCAAGGCGCTGCTGCCGCTGCTGCCACGGCGAGAGGTCGATCCGATTGGCCTCTGGCAGTATCTGACCTTCGTGGCCGTGCCGCCTCCGCGAACCCTGTTCGCCGGCATCGCCAAGCTCGGCATCGCCGAGACCATGCTGGTGACCCGGGATGGCCCGCAGCCGCCGCGTCGATACTGGGATCCCATCGCGAATCGGACCTGCTTCGACGGCGAGGCGGTGGCGTGGGAGCGCGAGCTGCAGGGTCAGCTGCTCCGGTCGGTGGAGCGGCAGATGATGAGCGACGTCCCGGTTGGCGCATTTCTCTCGGGTGGGGTCGACTCGTCAACCAACGTTGCTCTGATGAGCCGGCTGTCGGCGACGCCGGTGAACACCTTCAGCATCGGCTACGAAGGAAGGGCCGCCTACAACGAGTTCTCCTGGGCGCGACAGATCGCCGAGCGCTTCCACACCGCCCACCGGGAGCTGGTCATCGGGGCTCGAGACTTCTGGCAGGCCGTTCCCGGGGTGATCCATCACCTCGACGAGCCAACCGGCGGTCCGGTCAACGTCTCCGTGTACCTGCTGGCGCAGCTGGCCCGCGACGCTGGAGTGAAGGTGATCCATCTTGGAGAGGGCGGCGACGAGATCTTCGCCGGGTATGACCAGTACCTCAGGATCGAGGCGCTGACCCGGGGGGCATGGCGGCGCTTCCGGCGGCTGCCGAGGGCGGTGCGGCAAGTCGTCTCAACCACAGCGGGGCCGCTGATGTCCTTGCAGCCGCGCCTCGAGATTCGTCGCGAGGCGATGCTTCGGGCCACCCGGGACGGCGGCAGACTCTGGTGGGGTCAGGCGATCGGCTTCTACAGTCGGGAGATCGAGCGAGTCAGCACCTCCCGGCTGCGCCGGCTCGTCGACCGCGGCCAACCCGGAGGGCTTGTGCTGAGCACGGCTGCCGAGGCGGACGCTGCGGGCGCCCGAGACGAGCTCGACCGGATCATCTACCAGGACCTGCGCCTGCGGTTGCCGGAACAGCTCCTCATGCGCGACGACAAGCTGACCATGGCCAGCAGCGTCGAGGGTCGATTCCCGTTGCTCGACCAACCACTGGTGGAGTTGGCGATGGCCATGCCATTCGAGGAGAAGGTCCGCAACGGCGTCGGCAAGCATGTGCTGAAGCGGGTGATGAGCGACGTGCTCCCCGAGGACCTGCTCTGGCGGCAGAAGCAGGCGTTCCGGACGCCGCTGCAGCACTGGCTTCGAAGCGAGCTCGCCGGCCCGGTGGAGCGCCGGCTCCGGACATCCGCGATACACGAGCTCGGATACCTGGATAGGGAGGCGGTGCAGCGGCTCTTCCGTCTGCACCTCAGCGCCAAGGGGGAACGCTCGTACCAGATCTGGGCTCTGCTGAGTCTCTGTCTGTGGTTCGACTACTGGATCGCCGGTCGAGAGCTGACACCGGACTGAGCAGGTATGGCTGACGGAATCAAGCGGGCTCAGCAGACCTTCGAACAGCTCAGGTGGACCGGCTACCTGACCGTCCACATCGCTTGGCAGGGGAGAGTCCCCTTCAAATCCGCCGATGCGCTCCGGCGCGCTCAGACACGAAACGTCGAGGGTGCTATCCGGCATGCATACCTCACGGTCCCCTTCTACCGCGACACCATGCGGCGGCTCGGCCTGACCCCGCCGGACATCATCACCGCCGATGACCTCCTCAAGCTGCCGATCGTGGAGAGAGAACAGGTTCAGCGAGACCCGGAGTACTTCACCTCAGAGGGCCGGCCGCTCAGCGAGTACCTCAAGCGGCAGAGCAGCGGGAGCACGGGAGCACCGATCACCGTCTTCGAGGACCGAGGCGCTCTCGTCAGGGGCGTGGTCCTGGCGCAGCGGCAGCGGGCAATTCTGACCTCGCTCGTGGGCCGGCCATTCGGATACCGCTCGACCATGATCGCGGCGCCCACCAGCGCCATCCGCGAGCGCGAGGCCCTGTTCCGGGTGCTGACATGGTTCCCGCGTCCGCTGAGGACCCAGCGCCAGTTTCTGTCGGTGTTCGATCCGCCCGAGGTGGCGGTGTGGCATCTCAATGAGTTTCGTCCCCACGTCATCGGAGCGAGTGGGTCGTACCTGGACGCGCTGTTCACCTACCTCCACGAAACCCGAGCGGCGTTCCACCGGCCGAAGGTCGTGGTCTTCGCCGGGGAGGGGATCTCCGACGCCGTCAGACGAATCGTGAGCCGAGAGTTCGGCATCCCGGTGCTGGGCCTCTATCAGGCCGTCGAAGTAGGGAATATCGCCTTCGAGTGCCAACACAACTCGGGATATCACGTCAACACCGACATCTGCCCGCTACGCATCGTCGGGACTGAAGGCGAGCCCCTCGCGCCAGGAGAGGTCGGCGACGTGATCGTCTCCAACCTGGTGAATCGAGCGACCGTGGTGCTCAACTACCGGCTCGGCGATCTGGCCTCGATGCTTCCGGAGGCCTGCGGGTGCGGTCGCACCCTTCCACTGCTCTCGGCGATCGAGGGGCGGAGCGACGACTGGATCGAGCTGGCAGACGGGCGCCAGATCAATCCACTCTCCGCCTGCGTCGCGTTCCGCAAGGAGGCCGAGGTCTGGAGGTTCCGCCTTACCCAACGGGCGCCGGGGGACTTCCGGGTCGCAGTGGTCGTCGCCCCGGATGCCGACCGGTCGGAAATGACCACGCGCCTGCGGGGGCGACTGCAGGCGAACCTTGGGACGGACGCCCAGGTGGAGATCGAGTTCGTTGATGCGATCGAACCTCTGCCCGGCGGCAAGCACAAGGCGGTCGTGCGAAAAGACGTCCTGCTGAGATGACCGTCGACGCCGCTGCCTTTGCCAGTCAGGGCTGGCGCTTCGTTCGAGCCAGTCGCGCCATGGCGCGTCGCCAGGTCACCGCCGAGGAGGCGACCACGTACGTCTCGGCGGCGTCGCAGGGGCGTAGCGGGCGCTTTCTCCGCAACCTCGACGCGCTTGTCTGGCCGCATCCAACCAGTCCCGCCCGACGTCTCCTCGAGTGGGCCGGACTCGACCGGCGCGCGGTGATCGACCTGGTCGAGAGCACGGGATTGGAGGGGGCGCTCGAGCAACTTCGCGACGGCGGGGTGCACGTCTCCTATGAGGAGAGCCTCGGACAGGTGCCGGCTCGGCGTGGCAGCGCCACCTTCGACTTTCGCCCCGAGGACTTCTCCAACCCTTGCGTCAGGGCCGATTACCTCACCGCCACCAGTGGGAGTCGGAGCGGCGGAACCCCGGCCCGCTCCAACTTCGCGTACATGCGACGCAACGCGATCGGCGTCGCCGTCGAGCTCGCCACCTGGGGCGTGCACGGCGCGCCCAGCGCGGTGTGGATGCCCGCCTTCCCGGGCGGCGGTCTGGGCATGGTGCTGCAGCTGACTGCGGCCGGCAATCCACCGGACCGCTGGTTCTCCCAGATCCCCCTGGACCTCGAGGGCGTCGCCAGCCGCAAACGCGCTGCCAACCGCATCCTCGCTCTGGGTGGCCGGGTGCTGCGGACGTGGCCACCGCCGCCCGAGTTCGCGCCGATGAGCGACCCGGACACGGTCCTCGGCTGGGCTGAGGCGACGCTCGCCGCCCATCGGAGGGCGTATCTCCTCGCCTACACCAGCTCCGCCGCTCGACTCGGCCTCGTCGCCGCCGACCGGCGGGTGTCTCTCGATGGTCTGGTCATCCTCGTCGTCGGGGAGCCGTTCACGCCGGCGAAGATCGCCGCCGTCGGCGCATCGGGAGCCTCGGTGATCGACGGCTACGGGTTTGTCCCCGAAGCGGTCGTGGCCTGCACCTGCCCGGAGTCCGGCGATCTCATCCATCTTTGGGACCACGAGCTGGCGCTGATCACTCGGGACCGGCAGCGGCTCGACGGCGAGACGGTGAAGGCCCTCTGCTGGACCAGCCTCGCCGAGGACGCTCCCCGGGTGCTCCTCAACGTCGAGAACGACGACTACGGCGTTGTCAGCCGCGACGAGACTCCCTGTTCGTGCCTCATGGGCCGGCTTGGGATGCGCACCCGCATCGCCGGGATCCGGGGTATGAGCAAGGTGGTCGCGGCGGGGATCAACGTGCCCGGCGAGGTGTTCGTTCGCCTGGCCGAGGTGGCCCTCCCAAGCCGCTTCGGTGGCGGTCCCACCGACTTCCAGTTCGTCGAGGAGGAATGCGACGGCAGCACGGCCGTCGTGTTGCGCATCGATCCTCGTCTCGGCGACGTGGACGCCGACGCGGCGCTGCGAGCCGTCCAGGAGGCGCTCCGCGAGTCGGAGGCCGGGCTGGTGGCGGAGGGTGTCTGGGGGGCGTCCCTCCGAGTGGCCCGGGCCGCACCACGTCCGACGCGAGGCGGAAAGGTGCTGGCCTACGAGCCGCTGCCGGGCCGGCTGACTACCATACCGCCAGGGTGAAGGGCGGGCTTCGCGTCGGAGTGCTGTGTGGTGGCCGGTCCACCGAGCACGTGATCTCCGTGGCGACAGCCCGGTCGGTGATCGCGGCGCTCGAGAACGCTGGCTTCACTGCGGTGCCGATCTACCTCGACCAAACCGGGCGGTGGCTCGCGGGCGGATCCCTCGATGAGCTGGTGAACGAATCGCAGGCACCCGATGTGTCCGGCACCCAACCTGCAAACTCTGCATGGACCGTGGCAAGCGGGGATCTGTCGAATTCGCTGCATCTCGACGTCATCTTTCCCGCTCTGCACGGCCGGGGAGGCGAGGACGGAAGCATTCAGGGCCTGCTGGAGCTGGCAGGGGTGCCCTTCGTTGGCGCTGGCGTCCTCGGCTCGGCCGTCGGCCTCGACAAGGCGGTGACCAAGCAGGTGCTGGTGGGTGCCGGCCTGCGGGTGGCCGACCACGTCGTCTTCACCAGGAGCCGGTGGGACGGCGACCAGGAAGCGATCATCGGCCTGGTCGAGGACCGGCTTGGGTATCCGTGCTTTGCCAAGTTCGCCGACTCCGGTTCCAGCATCGGCACCAGCAAAGTGTATGAGCGCGCTCAGCTGGTTCGCGGCATCAATGTGGCTGCGCGCTTCGGCAGGCGGCTGCTGGTCGAGAAGTGGGTCGATGCTCGTGAGATCGCGGTGGGAGTGCTGGGCAATGATGATCCCTGTACTTCCGTGTGTGGTGAAGTCACCCCTCACGCGGACTTCTATACCTACGATTCCAAGTACTCGGACGAGGGAGCGGAGTTGATCATTCCAGCCGAACTCCCGCCCGCGACCGCGCGAGAGATTCGGGAGCAGGCGATCCGTGTCTACGAGACCCTCGATGCTGCCGGCATGGCGCGGGTCGACTTCTTCGTGGAACGCACAAGCGGGGTGATCCTTGTCAATGAGGTCAACACGATCCCGTCGCTGACGCCGGAGAGCATGTTTGCTCGACTCTGGGGCGCTTCCCACATGCCCTACCAGGATCTGGTGTGCAGGCTTGTCCAGCTGGCGCTCGAGCGTCATCAGGAGCGCCAGCGGTGTGTGACCACCTTTCGACCTCCTCGTTCCTCATGCGTCGAGGCCTAGACAGCCCAGCCAGACCGGGGCTGCTGCGCACGGCGGCGGAGCTGTCGCGGGTTCATCGATCAGCCTCCCGACCGTCGGCCGTCCAGGAGCTGCAACTGGCCCGTCTCCGATGGATGGTCGATCATGCCAGCCGCCACGTACCGTTGTACCGGCGCCTCTATCCAGCCGATGCGGGCCACCGGCTGCGTCAGCTCGATGACCTGAGCCGGCTGCCGTTCACCGACAAGGACATGTATCAGGCGACCGCGGCGGTGGAGCTCATGAGTGGCCGCCCGCCGCCGGGAAGCAGACGGATAGAGAGCAGCGGATCAACCGGCCAGCCCGTCGAGGTCTACTACTCGCCGCGAGCAGCCTGGTATCAGGGCGTACTCAAGCTGCAGAGGGAACGCGCAATTGGCCTGCGTCCTTGGGAGCGTCGATTCTCCATCAGCGAACCCGACGAACGTTCCCGGAGGGGAATCGAGTCCTGGATCAAACGTCGGGCGCTGAGGATCCCGGGCACGGAGTCGCCCGCGGTCCTGGCGCGGTCGGTGCTCGAGTGGCGTCCTGTTTCGATCTCGGGCCATGGTCAACAGTTGCTCGAGCTGGGTGAGGAGCTTGGTGGTGCTTTCCGACCTCGCTTGCTTGCAGCGCATGGTGAGAGCCTCGACCTCTGGACGCGGCGCGCCCTGGCATCAGCGTTTGCTCGTGAACCGCTGGACGGCTACGGCACTTCAGAGCAGGGGATCGTTGCGTGGCAGTGTGGTGCCGTCGATCTCTACCACGTGAACCACGAGGCCGTGGTGGTTGAAGTGCTCGACGATGGTGGACGTCCGGTCTCTCCAGGAGGGACGGGTGAACTGGTGCTGACCGGCCTCTGGAACCCGCTGATGCCAATCCTGCGATATCGGATCGGCGACATTGGTACTCTGGCGGATCGGCCGTGCGCTTGCGGCTATCGGCTTCCCGCGCTACGAGCGATCACTGGCCGCACCATGGACTGGGTCGTTGACGGCAACGGCCGCCGGGTCGCACCGCAGCGACTGTGGATCGAGATGGACCCACGCGACTGGGCGGCGGTGCTACGCGTCGTCCGCCGCTACCAGGTGCATCAGGAGCACGACGGCACCGTTTTAGTCGACATCGTTGCCCGCGGTAGGCTTCCGGAAGCGTTTGTCGACACCGTGCTGGCGCGCTACCGTGGTGTGCTGGGTCAGCAGGCGGTGGTCAAGGTGCGCCAGGTCGGCGAGATTCCTCTCGACCCCTCGGGCAAGTTCCGCCTGATCAGCTCCGCGCTCGGCCGTCGCGACGTAGCAACGGGAGCCGGCCCCACACGGAGCTGATACTCGCGTGAGGCGGGCACCGAGCGCTCATGCTCGGCGTCGCGACCGCCGGCGTCCAAGGCCGAACAGTGCGATGGAGACGGCGAGCAAGCCCCCGGCGAGTGCCCACACGAATGCCGGCCGACCACCTCCATTCGTGGATCCGTTGGCGGCATGTGCCGCACCCACAGCGCCAGGCAGCGGACGGATCGCGGCCGGGCCGGGACCGTTTGCAAACGGTGGCGCCGTCGCTCCGGGAGCGCCCGGCCGTTGATTGGCGGGTGGGGCGGTGGCCGGTGCACCCCGGCCCGCTCCACCTGCGGGGCTTGCGCCGCCGGCGCCAGCGACGGTGCTGCCCACCGTTCCCGGCGGACAACCGAGGCAGTACAGCCCGTCGAAGGTGCCGGCGATCACGCCGCCGCCTCGAGGTGCCGGGAGAAGTGCGAGCACGCTGGGCAGACCGCTGGCGAGCTGCGTCCAGCCGCCCGAGCCGTTGCCGCGGAAGACGACCCCGTCGTACGTCCCCGCCAACGGAGCGGAAACGTCGCCACCAAGTGCCTGAATCCAAGCGTCCTGCTGCGGGAACGCGGCCACCGACCAGTTCGCGCCGCCGTCGGCGCTCCGATAGAGACCGTCGTCCGAGGAGGCCAGTACCGACGTATCGCCCAGGTGCACGAATCCGGTTACCCATGTGGGGCTGGCACCCGTGGGTGACCAGCCACCGGCGCCGCTCGCCGATCGGTACACGCCCCTTCCTGCCGTGCCGGCGAGCGCGACGCCGCCCCCGGACGGGGCGAGGACCGCCTGGACCGCGGGACCGGGAAGGCCCTCGATCGCCGGTACTGTGGCGGCCGGCGCCCAAGTCCGCCCGCCATCATCACTGCGGAAGGCGAGCCCGTCCGTGCCGGACGTGGTGCCGGTCCCTGCGATGAGACTCGTCCCGGCCGCGGTCAGCGCATCGACGCGGTTGCCAGCAAGGCCCGCAATCGACCAGGTGGCGCCGTCATGGGTGCTCTGGACGCCCGATTCCGTCGCCGCGACCAGCACTCCGGGGACGGTGGCGAGGGCGTTGACGCGAGCCGTCCCCATCACACCTGGGACGGAGGTCCAGGCGCCGCCGGCTCGCGAGACGAAGAGTCCGGCGTCTGTTCCTGCATAGATACCGCCCGCGTACTGCGCGAGGGCGAGCACGGCATATCCGGAGAGCGCCGAGGCAGCCGCGTCAGCGGGCGAGGGGACCGCGGTGGCAAAGAGAGCAGCGCAGGTTAGACCCAAGGTTGGAGCAAGGGCGGAGCGCGTCATGGCCTAGACGATACGAGGCCCCCGCGACGGCGAGGGCCTCGTCCTTGATTTGATGAGATCGCGCCTAGTTGTTCTGGCCCTCGAGGATGGCTTCGAAGCAATAGCTGCTCCCCCCAGAGCACGGGCTTCCGGCGGTGCTGTCTTGGTAGATGAGGATGCCGTAGGCGCCGCGGAAGTGCTGGCCGAGCTGGGCACCTCCGTGAGTGTCGAAGTTGCCCACGGAGTCGCTCGAGCAGCTGGCCGGGTCGAAGCTTCCGATGTGGCCGCTCGCGTAGAAGATCGTCCGGTTACTAGTACACGCATCCCCGGTCATGTCGTTCTTTGAGAGGTCGAAGTTGGTGACATGGCCGTCGAATCCGGCCTCGGGTTCTGCCGTCCCACCTTTCGGGGTCACCACGAACTCTCCATGCTCGGTGCCGCTCTCGTTCGTCATGTGGATGGCCGAGTGGAGGATTGAGAGGGTGTACATGCCGTCCCCTGCCGTCGCCCCGTCCTTCTTCGCCTGGCAGTTGGTCGCGGCAGGAGTCTTGCTCCCCGTGGTGGTGTAGACCTGCCCCGTCGAGCTGGCGCCGAAGTGGTCGATGTCGCTCTTGCCGCTGACGCCGTTCACCCCGTTGGCGGTCGTGCCGGGGGTCGCCATCCCGCAGAACAGGAATGCCTGCGGCTTGGGCGGGCCCGCTGAGCTGCCCGCGAGCACCGCCAACCCGCCGGCCACCAGGACCGCGGCCGCGGCAGGCATGGCCGTATAGAGCCTCCACCTTCGGTTCATCCCTGGCTCCCTTCCTTGTGTGCGGCCGGGATGCCCGGCCCGCCTCCGCTACCGCCACCCAAACTTCTTAGACGGCTCCTCCGCGGGTTTCTTGCGAATCCGCCGAAGACGGCCGGGCTCCCTGGTGCAAGCGACCTGCCGGCTCCGTCGTTGAGAAGGGTTGGAGGCCGGCTCCGGGCCCTCCGGCGACGAGCGTCATCGCGGCGGTCGGCGTCTCGCATTCCCACGGAGGCCTCCCGTGCCGTCCCCGCCCCGCTCCTCACCCCTGCTCACCCGTCGCCAGCTCCTCCGCGCCGGCGCCGGCCTGGCGGGGACCGGCGCGGCCGCCCTCGCGCTGCCGCCCGACCTCCGCTCCGCCCTGGCCGCCCCGGCGCGCTGCGCCGGCCTGAGCGACATCGAGCACGTGGTCATCCTCATCCAGGAGAACCGCTCCTTCGACCACTACTTCGGCCGCTACCG
>Ga0209471_1000254_pt1 | contig 38541 bp, 48 predicted proteins | sample GraSoiAngelo_128_FD_185885 | JGI IMG/M metagenome (GOLD analysis project Ga0209471, IMG submission 185885) | Grasslands soil microbial communities from the Angelo Coastal Reserve, California, USA - 14_0927_12_20cm (SPAdes) (version 2) | ecosystem: Environmental > Terrestrial > Soil > Grasslands ... | reverse complement strand
GGTCGATATCGACGGCCCCAGTCGGAGTCTTGAGGCTCGCACGCGTATCGTTCGCCTGCTGAAACGCACGCGCCCAGTTCGGCAGATTATGCGGGTCACGCACGAAGTCGAAGACCGCAGCTCGGGATGCTCGGATCTCAATCCCCTGAACGTCAAAGGTACGCATACGCGTCTCCATAAGCGCAGAACAGAAGCGTTCCAAAGGGCTTAGACGACGTTGAGCATATATCTGTGACAGCGACACGTGCAGGAGAGTAACCACGCCCAGCGGTTCCAACCGACCGCCGGCCGCTACCGCCCAATCTCGATCGTCACCGACAACGTAGCCGGTGGCAGGCAGATCTCATCGTTGCAGGCCTGAACCCTGACGTTCCCAACGATCGGCTTGCCGCCAACGACCGTGTCTTTGGGCGCGATGGCTCGGATAGTGACGGTCCCCTCGTAGACCTTAAGCCCGTCGGGCGCAAACTTGGGTTTGATCACGATCGCGGCGGGATACGTCACCCGGATATCGGTGAGACCGTCGATCGATAGCCGGGTCGGGATCAGGTAATCGAAGCTCGCTGGGTTGGCGTTGACGTGGTAGTCCTTGTCGACGACGAGTGTAACGGTGATGTCATCGTGATCGAGGGCGCCGTGGGCTTCACCGCGGGCGCGGACATGGTCCGCCGTATTTAGCACGCTCGGCTGGCCGCTCGCAGACGGACGCGCGGTCCGCTGTTGCGCTTCCGCGGATTCCGGCACCGGATAACGATTGAGAGCTACGAGGGTACTCGCCCACACCTGAGGGTGGTCCCGAACCGTGCTGGCGAGGCCCGACACGATACGTTGCATCACGTCTGCGTAGTCCGGCTGGCCGGTGGCCGCCTGCAGGCGCGCGAGCAGTTCCACGGTGGCCGAGGTGCCAGAGGGCATGGTGTTGTCCCCATCGTCCTGGGGCAGGATCACCAGATCGGCCGCCGCGATCGTCGTAGCCAGGGTGCCCTCCCGGAAAAAACGGCTGAGCAACGCCGCGGCTAGTCGAGCGGCCCGGTCGCGCCATACCGTCTCGCGGGTCGCGTCGGCCAGGCTCAGGAAGGCGATTCCAAGTAGGGCATAGTCGTCGAGATAGCCATGAACCTGCGCGCGGCCGCGGAAGATTTCGTGCCTTAGTTCCCCGGTACGCGGATTGTACGCATCCTTCCAGAGTCGTTCCGCGGTCCGTGTTGCCAGATCCAGATACGCCGGTTGTCTCAGCACCTCGGCGCTTCGCACCAGCGCGTCGATCGCCAGACCGTTCCACGCGACCACGATTTTCTCGTCCCGCGCCGGTTGGGCCCGACGCTCCCGCACGGCGAGAAGGCGCGCCCGATGAGGGGCAAGAGCTGCGAGCGCCGACGCCATATCGGTGGTGCCGACCCGTTTCAGCGTGTCGGCCACCGGGATGCGAACGCGTAGAACCCCGCGTTCGGCGCCGACGTCGTCGCCCCCGACGCCGGCGTTCGGCACCGGCGTCAGGCTGTAAACTTGGAAGAACGTGGCCGCTTCAGAGTTACCGAGAATTGACTCGATCTCTTTGCGGCTCCACAGATAGCTGACACCCTCGCGGCCATCCACTTCCGCATCTTGGGCCGCGTAGAACCCCCCTCGCGGCGCTGCCATCTGCTGGGTCAAGTAGCCTGCAACGTCGTTCACGACCTGACCGTAGAGCGGCGAATGCGTCAGTTGATAAGCTTCCGCAAAGACGCCGAGCAATTGGGCGTTGTCGTACAGCATCTTCTCAAAGTGGGGGACGGACCAGGTGGGCTCGGTGCTGTATCGGTGGAAACCGCCGCCGAGATGATCGTGAAGGCCGCCGAGGGCCATGGCGTCGAGGGCGCCGACCAAGGCTTCGCGTACTTTCGTGCTGTGGCTGGACCGATACTCGCTCAGCAATAGCGCGAGGATCGGCTCGCGCGGGAACTTCTGAGGTCCACTGCCGATCCCGCCGTTGACCGGGTCGCTATCATTCAAGACCTCGACGAGGGCTCGGCTCAACGCGACGGCCGGATTGAACGGTGCTGCCGCCCCGGACGCCGCTGGCGGCCTCAACCCCCTCATGGCCGCGTAGACCTCGTCGGCTTGCTGCAGTACATCCTGGTGGTGGTCGACCCAGGCCGCGTGCAGCGTTCGGATTATGGTCACGAAGCCGGGCCGGCCCGACGCATCGTCGCTCGGCGGGAAATAGCTGCCGGCGTAGAACGGCTTCAGATCAGGCGTGAGAAAGACGTTGTTCGGCCAACCGCCACTGCCAGTCATCAACTCGGTCGCGAGCATGTAAATGCTGTCAAGATCGGGGCGCTGCTCGCGGTCAACTTTGATGTTGATGAACCATCGGTTCATCAGCCTTGCGATCTCGGGATTCGAGTAGATCGTGCGCTCGGCGACGTGGCACCAGAAGCACGTGCTGTAACCGATCGAGACAAAGATCGGCTTGTTCTCCTGCTTCGCCTTCGCAAGCGCCTCGGGACCCCACGGGTACCAGTCCACCGGATTGTGCGCGTGCAGGAGCAGATACGGATCGTTGGAGTCGATCAGTCGATTCGTGAAGGCACTTGTTTGCGCCACGGCGGCGGCCGGCGCCGCACTCCCGAGCCATGGAACGATCGCAAAAACAACGCTCCCGGTCACCGCTCGCAGAGCGCGCCAGCGCATTGCATTACTCCAGAGTGCCTGAGCAGACCCCCGTCAGCTGCGGCGATGGACGCTTCGGAAATCTGACGGGTGGATTCTCGTCCGGGTCTGAAAGGGCCGCCCCGTCGCACAAACTCGTGCGTGCCGGCCGCAGTGGGGATTACGCCGGCGCCCCGCAGCATGGTTGCGCCGCCTGCATCGGTGGGCAAACGACCGACCCGTACGAGCAAAACACACAGCAGTCACCTGCTTTCGGCCTGAGCAGTACCCCGCAGTTGAGGCAGTCGTAAAAGAACTGGCAGGCATCCGTCGGCATGGTCGCCGTCTGCCGAAATCCGCAGTGTGGGCAGGTTAACTCGCTCGTCAGAACCACCTCAGCCGCCATTCTTGAGGACTCTCGCGGGGTAGCCAGCGTTGGTCACGGCGGTAGCCAGCGCTTCAGCGGTTGTTTTGGCGGGATCAAATGTCACCGTGGCGGTGTGCGTTTCCAAATCAACGGTCGCCCGCGCGACACCGGCGACGTGTGACAAGGCTTTATGAACCGTAATGGGGCATGCGGCGCAGGTCATTTGATCGACCGCCAGTGTGACGGTACGGGGCTCGGCGGCCAGGGCCGATCCCGCGAGCAGGAGAAGTGCAGCGAACGCCGGTTTCAACATGGCGGACTCCTAGGCAAACCAGGACACGTAGTAAGGGAAGAGCAGCAACGGCAAAACTGCCACGACGACGACCCACATCAGGCGGCGGCGGCGCCGCAAGATTTTCGGATCGGCGCAGACCCTGCCGTCCTCACAGCGGCTGGCCGGGCCATAAAGCCGCCAGCCGGCAGTGCCAAGAGCGGCAATCGTCAGCACGACGAACAGGGGCCGATAGGGCTCCAGGGCAGTCAGGCTCGCGAGCCATGTCCCGCTGATGCCGAGTGATACGAGGAGCAACGGCACCGCGCAGCACAATGAGGCGCCAAGTGCACCGGCAATGCTGGTCAGGAGCGCCCAGCCCGGTGACGCCAGTGACCCTGAAGTCTCCATTGACCTAGCATACGCCCCGTACTCGGGTACGGAGTCAAGCACTATCCGAATCCCTCACGATTGGTCAGGGTTGCGAGAACGGCGGGCGTTCCCAGCAGCACCTTGACGACTGGGGTACCAGCGCGGTACAGAACCGCCGCATCCAGCGCCGCCAGCTCGCCGCGGTTCTTGAGAGCCTCAAAGGCGATACGTCCACCCATCGCCGGAAGCGCGCTCCTTCCGCCTACGGTAGAGGCTTGGCGATCCGCAAAACCGTGTTTCCGTTAAGGTCTACAGCGGAAAGTAGATTTCTCGGGGTCAACACCGGCCAAACGCGTCAATGACGGCAGACAATCTCTCTACTCTTGAAGCGACTTGGCTTCCTTCTCTGCCACGAATCGCGCGCGCGTCCTGAGCGCAAATCAAGAGCCAGATCATCGTCGCTCATGTCACTTACGGCGCTTGGCCTGCATGACGAAGTCGAAGGGCACTGCCGATGACCGAAACCGACGACAGACTCATCGCAAGCGCGGCAATGAGCGGACTCAGAAGCAGGCCTGTAAGCGGGTAGAGAACGCCCGCCGCAATCGGAATCCCGAGCGCGTTGTACCCAAATGCAAAGCCGAGGTTCTGGCGAATATTGCGCACCGTCGCGCGACTCAAATGAATCGCACGCACGATGCCATTCAGATCGCCCTTGACGAGCGTGACCTGCGCGCTTTCCATTGCCACATCGGTTCCGGTGCCCATCGCGATCCCGACGTCCGCGCGCGCCAGAGCGGGCGCATCGTTAATGCCGTCGCCCGCCATCGCGACTCGGTGCCCTTCACGTTGCAGGCGCTCGATGACAGCTGCCTTCTCGTCGGGCTGCACTTCCGCAATGATCTCGTCGATGTTCAACGTTTTCCCGACCGCTTCGGCGGTCACCCGGGCATCCCCTGTGAGCATCACGATGCGGACCCGTTCGGCCTTTAAGGCCGCAATGGCCGCGGGCGTGCTGTCCTTGAGTGGATCGCCGACGGCGATGGCACCCGCAAGCGAGCGGTCCACCGCGACAAACATAACCGTACGGCCCGCGCGACACAGGGCGTCGACGCTTCGCTGCAGCGGCTCGACTAAGACGCCGATGTCCTGCATGAGCGCACGATTTCCCAGCGCAATCGATCGAGTGCCGTGGCGACCCATGACCCCACGACCGGTAACGGATTGAAAATCGTTGACTTCCGCGGGGCTGACTCCCCGAGCCGTCGCGCCGTCGATGACCCCGCGCGCGATCGGATGCTCGCTAGCACGCTCAAGTCCAGCGGCGAGGAAAAGCACTTCTTGCTCGCTCCAGGGAGCGATGACAAAAACGCTGTCCAGTGCTGGGTGGCCGAGGGTGAGTGTGCCGGTCTTGTCGAGCACGAGGGTGTCAATCTCGCGCAGCGCCTCGATGGCTTTGGCATCCCGAAAAAGCACACCGAGCTGCGCGCCGCGTCCGCTCGCGACCATGATCGAGATCGGTGTGGCCAGCCCCAAGGCGCAGGGGCATGCGATAATCAACACCGCGACCGCATTGACGAGCGCATAAGCCAGACGCGGTTCGGGTCCGAGGATCCACCAGGTTACAAAAGTGAGCAACGCGATCAGGATGACGGCCGGGACAAACCTAGCCGCAACTCGATCGGCCAATCGCTGTAGCGGGGCGCGCGAGCGCTGGGCTTGGGCTACCAGCGCAACGATTCGTGATAGCACGCTGTCCGCGGCGACTCGCTCTGCCAGGATGAGGAGGCCGCCCGACTGATTGAGCGTAGCGCCCACGACAGGATCGCCCGGCCCCTTTTCCACCGGCAGTGGTTCGCCGGTCAGCATCGATTCATCCACCGCCGATCGCCCCTCGATCACACGTCCATCGACCGGGATTTTCTCCCCGGGGCGCACGCGCACGCGCTCTCCCACCAGCAGCGATTCCAGGGGAACATCCTCCTCGGTCCCGTCAGCGCGAATACGCCGTGCGCTCTTAGGAGCAAGACCCATCAATTGACGGATTGCGGTACTCGTGCGTCCGCGCGCCGCGAGTTCGAGCCATTCACCCAGAAGCACGAGTGTGATGATCGCGGCAGAGACTTCGAAGTACACGCCGACCATGCCGTGTTGATCGCGCATTGCGGGTGGAAATACCTGTGGCGCAACCGTCGCGACAAGGCTATGGGAATAGGCGACGAGTACGCCGAGACCAATCAGCGTGTACATGTTCGGCGCGCGGTTTTTAACGCCGCGCCATCCGCGTCGGTAGTAATCGCCCCCGGCCCACAGCACGACCGGAGCGGAAAGAATCAGCTCGAGCGCGCGCAGGATACGGGCGCTCGCGGGCGCTACGTGCGCACCCATTATATGCGCCAGCATTGCGATGGCCACTACGGGCACGCTCAGCGCCACGCAGATCCAGAATTTGCGTTTGACGGCTCGGACATCGCTGTCATCATCAAAAGCCGGCGGTATCAATGGCTCAAGCGCCATGCCGCAGATCGGACAGGTCCCTGGGCCCGCTTGGCGTATCTCCGGATGCATCGGACACGTGTAGATCGTGTCGTTCAATTCGCCGGACGCGGCACTGGAACCGGCGGCGCACGATCTACCGGCAGGCGGCGTTTGCAAGATAGACTCTTCCACAAGCTTGGGTTGGGGCGAATTCATTCGAGCTCCTAGCCGCTCAGGGCGTTCAGGATGGGACAGTCCGCCGCTCGTCCATGACCCGGGCACGCAGCAATGAGAGTCGCCAGACCGTTGCGTATCCGTTGACGCGCGAGGACGCGCTGGTCAATGTCGGCGAGCTTCGTCTGTGCGGTGCGCTTGATGCGGGCCACATCGCGCTGCGCGGAGATCGACAACAAATCACGCACTTCCCTCAAGCTAAATCCCAACGCTTGCGCGCGCCGGATGAAGTGCAGTCGCGAGAGCTCAAGCTCGCCGTACCGGCGGTAGCCAGACGCCGACCGATCGAGCGGAAAAAGGTTCCGATGTGCCGGGCGCTAGGGGCCGATGAGTCTAATCAGTGGGCAGACCAGCGGCTTTCCACTCGGGGTATCCGTCCTCGAGGCGCCGGACCTTGAAGCCCCGCTCACGCAGAATGGCAACTGCCTCGAACGCGAGCACGCAGTACGGGCCCCGGCAGTAGGCGACGACCTCGCGGTTCTTCGGTATCTGCCGCAGGCGTCGCGTGAGTTCGCGCAACGGAATATTGATGGCCTTCGGCACGTGACCGGCGGCGTATTCATCCTCAGGCCGGACGTCCAGCACCGTGACGAGGCCGTCCCGGAGGCGCTGACTGAGCTCCTTGCGCGACACTGGCTCGAGGGCATCGCGCTCGTGGAAGTAACCTCTAATGACCTCGCGCACGTCCGCGACATTGCGCTCGGCCACGCGGTGCAGCGCTGCGGTCAGCTTCAGGACTGACGAATCGTTCAACCGGTAGAGGATACGCTTGCCGTCCCGCCGCGAGGCGAGCAGACCCGTCCGATGCATCAGCCGCAGGTGCTGCGACGCGTTGGCCATCGACAGCCCTACTCGCTCAGCGAGCGCCTCGACGCTGCGCTCCCCCTGGGCGAGCAACTCCAGAATTTCCAGCCGCCGCCCGTGACCGAGTGCCTTGGCAATCTCGGCAAAGCGGGCGAAGAGCGTGCGCTTCGGATTCTCGCTTGACATACCGCCCCATTCGAACAATCATTCAACGTAATTATTGAATGATACGGAGCCGGCCTGTCAAGCTCGCGACCGGCGGATGGCGGGCCTCGCGATACGCGGAGGTATCCATGATCCTGCGCCAGTTCCTGCACACCGATCCCGTCGCGATCTCCTACCTCTTTGGCTGCGGAGGCCAGGCCACGGCTGCCGTGGTCGATCCGGTGGGCGACATCGCGCCGTACGTCAGTGCAGCCAAGGACACCGGCATGCGCATTCTCTACGTCATCGACACGCATATTCATGCGGACCATGCCTCGAGCGGGCCACGGCTGGCAGAAGCGACGGGCGCCGAGTATGTGCTGTTCGCTGAGGCCGACGCGACGGTTCCGTTCCGGGGCGTTCGCGACCACGAGGTGCTCACGCTCGGTAACGTCACGGCGGAAATCCTCCACACGCCGGGACACACACCCGAGCACATGTCCGTAATCGTCACCGATCGGACCCGCTCGGACGACCCGTGGTTCGTGCTGACCGGCCATACGCTGATGGTGGGCGATGTGGGCAGGACCGAGCTTGCCGCGACGCCCGAGGACGGAGCCCGCATCCTGTTCCGGAGCCTCCGACGCCTGAAGGCCTTACCCGATTACCTGGAGGTCCTGCCAGGGGCCTTCTCGGGGTCGCTCTGCGGTCGTCACCTGAGCGGCAAGCCTATATCCACGATCGGCTTCGAGAAACGACACAATGCGGCGTTTCAGATCGAGGACGAAGTCGAGTTCGTCCGCCTCATGCTGACCGATATTCCAACGCCGCCGCCGGACGCGGCGGCACTTCGTGCGGCCAACGCGGGGCGTGCAGCGGCGTGGCCTGCAAAGGCCCGCGCGGCAGATGCCCGCCTGGGCAATCGATGAGTCCTGCAGTAGTGACCATGAGAGTGCTCATCGATGCATCGTTTGATGTGGCGATCTGCACCATTCCGCACGGCGACTGCGCTGCGCGCTCTGGCTGAGCAGGCGGGTTTCTCCGTCACGGCGGTCCGCGGCGCTATCCACAACCCGGCTGTCGGTCTGCTGGCGCGCATTCTCGCGCCCATCGATTCCCGGCTCGGCCTGCTGACGACGGTCGACGCCGCGTTCATTGCGGTCGAGGCCGCCGAGCGTCCGAGTCAGTAAATCATGTCGGCTAGATCCACGGCTTCCGGCTCGCCCACCGTCCGGCTCGGCTTGCGCGAGAACTGGCCGCAGTTCGCGTTGCTCGTCGCCACCAACGCGTTCGTCGGTGGCATGGTCGGATTGGAACGGACTGTGGTCCCGCTTCTCGGCGCGAACGTGTTCAGGATAACCTCGACCACGATCATCGTGTCGTTCATCGTAACCTTCGGCGTCGTCAAGGCGTTTTCCAATCTGGTCTCCGGGCATCTCGCGGACGCTTACGGCCGCAAGCACATGCTGGTGTTCGGCTGGCTGGTCGGTTTACCGGTTCCGTTCATGCTCGCCTGGGGGCCCAGCTGGGGGTGGGTGGTCGCCGCGAACGCGCTGCTCGGCATCAATCAGGGCTTCGCCTGGTCGATGACCGTCATCATGAAGGTGGACTTGGTCGGTCCCAAGTCGCGCGGGCTGGCGGTCGGCCTTAATGAATTCGCGGGTTATCTCGCCGTCGGCGTTACAGCTTTCCTGACCGGGTATATCGCCGAGCATTACGGTCTGCGGCCGGCGCCGTTCTACCTGGGTATAGCCTTCGCGGCACTGGGACTGGGCTTCTCAGCGCTGCTCGTGCGCGAAACCGGCCAGCACGTCGGATTGGAGATCTCCCGTCACGCCGAAACCGCTGAGGCGGTGAACTTCGGGCAGATCTTCCGGCGCGCGACATTCGGCGACCGCAATCTGTTCGCGGCGTCCCAGGCAGGGCTCGTCAACAATTTGAACGACGGCATGAGCTGGGGGATCTTCCCGCTGTTCTTTGCCGGCTTCGGCCTCGGTATCGAACGCATCGGCATTCTGAAGGCGATCTACCCGGCGGTCTGGGGTGTGTGTCAGACAGTCACGGGGCCTTTAAGTGACCGCTGGGGCCGAAAGGGCCTGATCGTGGCCGGGATGTGGGTCCAGGCTGGCGGGCTGCTACTGACTTCAATCACTCACAGCTTTCGCTGGTGGTTCCTCGCGAGCGTGTTTCTCGGCCTCGGCACTGCCATGGTCTACCCGACGCTGATCGCGTCGGTTTCTGACGCGTCCCATCCCTCGTGGCGGGCGCGTTCGCTCAGCGTTTATCGCTTCTGGCGCGACCTTGGCTACGCCATCGGCGCGCTGTCTGCCGGAGTCATGACCGACTTGTTCGGCGCCGCTATGGCGATCGCGGCAATCAGCGCGCTCACGTTCGCCTCCGGAGCGCTCGTCGCCGTCGTCATGAACGCGGCGCCGGTCCCGGCGCAACAGCCGAGTTCCGTCGACGCCACGCAGCAGCCGGATTTCGGCGAGAAGTATCGCCCGGCACAAAGATCAGGACTCATCCGGGGGAAGCGACCATGATTCGCATTGCAACGAATGGGCAGGCGTATTACTCGGTGGCTCCTCAAACTGACACCGTGTGGCATGAGCTGTTGTCCGCGATTGCGCGCGAGGTCGGGAAGACACGGCGGTAATGCCCCGTTCAACCGCGCGGCCAGGAGGAACACATGAACGGCTACGACGCGATCATCATAGGCACTGGGCAGGCGGGCCCCTCCCTTGCCGAGCGTCTCGCTACGGCTGGGCGGCGGGTGTGCATCATCGAGCGCGGGAAATTTGGCGGCACCTGCGTCAACAACGGCTGCACTCCGACCAAGACACTGGTTGCGAGTGCCTACGTAGCCCGGCTTGCGCAAAGAGCGGCGGACTATGGCGTGGAACTTGGTGGACCCGTGAAAACGGACATGGCCCGCGTCAAGGCGAGAAAGGACGCGCTGGTGGAGCATTCAACCAAGTCCCTGGAGAAGTGGCTGCGCTCGCTTGCGAATACGACCGTCTATACGGGGCACGCCCGGTTCCTCGACGCACACACTGTCACAGTGGGTCCGGATACGCTGACGGGCGACCGGGTATTTATCGACGTCGGTGGACGGCCGAATGTGCCAAACCTACCCGGTGTCGAGCAGGTGTCCTACCTGACGAGCGAGAGCATGATGGACATCGATTTCCTGCCCGAGCACCTGCTCATCGTGGGAGGCAGCTACGTTGGGCTCGAGTTTGGGCAAATGTACCGCCGCTTCGGCAGCCAAGTGACGATCATCGAGACGGGACCCCGGCTGATCGGTCGAGAAGACCCAGACGTCTCGGACGCGCTGAGGGACATTCTCGCGGCAGAAGATATCGAGATCCGGCTCAATGCGAAGTGCCTGGCTCTCGAGCCGGCTAGAGAGGGCATTCTGTTGCGCCTAGAGTGCAGCCTCGGCGCACCAGCGGTCGCTGGCACGCACGTGCTACTCGCTGTCGGTCGCGTGCCGAATACGAATGACCTGGGGCTGAGGGAAGCGGGCATCGAGGTCGACGCGGGCGGTTACATCAAGGTCGACGAGACATTGAAGACCAGCGCCCAGAACGTGTACGCCCTCGGCGACTGCAACGGCCGCGGCGCTTTTACGCATACTGCCTATAACGACTACGAGATCGTCGCCGACAACCTGCTGAATGGCGAGAATCGCAAGGTCAGCGACCGGATACCGATCTACGGGCTGTTCACGGACCCTCCGCTGGGTCGCCTCGGCATGAGTGAAGCCGAAGCACGGCGCGCAGGCTACAACATCCTGATCGGACGCATGCCCATGACGGACGTCGCTCGAGCGCGGGAGAAAGGCGAAACCCAAGGCTTCATGAAGGTACTGGTCGATGCGAACAGCAAGCAAATTCTTGGCGCCGCAGTTCTGGGTGTCGGGGGTGACGAAGCAGTGCATTCCCTGGTGGATGCGATGTACGCCCACCTCCCCTACAGAATGGTAGAGCACGGCGTTCGCATTCATCCTACGGTGAGCGAGCTGATCCCAACAGTCCTGGGCGAGCTGACACCGATAGCTTAGATTGCAGCCGCTCGATCGATCACGAGTCCTCCGATGGTCGTGGGCCAGTTGCAGCGCTTATTTTCCTCGGAGAAATTACCCGCTACCGGGCGGCTGAAAGTGCCCGCTCAAGCACCGTGCTGATAGGAGGTAAATTCGGGGGTAAATTGAACGACCACGCAGATCAGTCTAGTGCTTGCTTGATAAGCCAGCCAGATCGCGCAGTCGTTTTCTACCAATGCAGCATCGTGCATCGATCTGCCTCGCGGGGAAGCAACAAGTTTGCGGCCTGGGTTGCTTATCGCGGGCTCCAGGTCTGGTCCGCGACTAAACGAGGGACATGAGTGCACCGTCGCTGACCCTAGACCCTGTGCTTGACGGGAAAGCTTGCGAATCTATCCCTGGTGAGTCGGTTCTGATCGCAGAGTGACCTTCAAGACTCGCCCCCGAAGAGGATCTATGACGTACGCGTTGCCCTCGGAGTCGACCACAACCCCGCGCGCACCCTTCACCGTGGGGATGACTGCAACACGGTTGGGGATCCCGTGTTCATCGACCCGAGCCAGGGTGAGCACGGCCGCCTCCGCAGCTGCTGCATAGAGTGTCTTCATCGATGGCAGGTAGTCGATGTTGTCGAGCCCCGCGCCCGTGTCGATGGATCCGAGAATCTGGCCGTCGTGTGTCACATCCATTGTTACGACTCGTGCAGTACATGCAACGAAGAGAATCCCTCGCGCAGCATCAAGTGCTAACCCATGCGGTTCATCGCAGCCGGAGTGCCACCGCGCCACGATCTCATGGCGATGGATGTCAATACTGACTGTCTCGCCGCGTTCCTCGAGGCTCGTATAAAAACGCCCCCGCTGATTGTCCACTGCGAAGCCTTCGGCAGATGCTCCGAGCGCAATCTTGCCCTTGAGCCTCAAGCGCGTGGGCTCGGAGGCGTCCAACAGCGTGATGGCGCGATCCGACGAGGGTACCTCCATCGGAGGTACGCCGCGCGTGACCCACAGCTCGCGCACTGCAGCAACGTAAGTCAGTGCATCCGGTGCAGCGGACAGACCCTCCGCAGGGGAGCCGATCGCCAGGCACTCACCGATTTTGAGTGCGTGGGCGTCGATCACGCACACCGTCGAATTTCCGCGGTTGCCGACGTAAACCACACCATCGCCCAATGTTACGGAGCTCGGCCCAAACACGGGGTGCTTGCCTTTGTATTCCACCTGCGCCGTCGGGAATCCGGCAAGCGCACTGACCTGGTTGGTGTTCCCATCGATGATGTCCACACTGCCCGTGTTTGATGCGGGCACCCAAAGCCGATGACTCGCCGGATCGAATATGAAGTAGTCCAACGACACCAACCCGTTCGCACCCGGGAGCGCGAGCTCTTTAACAACGAACCGGGCGTTGCCCGTAGGATCCGCGGCCGCAACCGAACAGATGCCGATTGAGAACGACGCCCACAGCGCGCCGCATAACATCCAAGTCTTCGAAAATGCGACTGGCCTAGATCCAGCGTAATTCATACGTCACCCCTCCTCCGGTGCGTAAAACCGCTCATGTCGCGGTGACAGCGCAGGGCCCTCACTCACAGGGTCTCCAACGAGCTTCCCCGCAATATCTACCCACCGTGGAAAAACGTCCAAATGCCAGCGCCGAGCACTGCGCTGCCGAATAACGTCCACCCCATCCCCAGCTTGAAGCGCAGCATTGCCAGTAGCGCGCAGGCGCTGAGCGCCAGCGCGGCGAAATCGGCGCTCCGCCACTCCGGGACATCGACGCGCATGAGGCTGATGGCTTGCACCTGCACCGTGTGGAATACCGTGTGCACGGCGAACCAGACCGACAGGTTGAGTATGACGCCCACTACGGCCGCCGTAATCGCGGAGAGGGCCGCACTCAGTGTGCGATTGCTGCGTAGCGACTCGATGTAGGGTGCGCCGAGAAAGATCCACAGGAAGCACGGCAGGAATGTGACCCAGGTGGTGAGCAGCGAGCCGAGCACACCGGCCGCATAGGGCGACAGACTGCCCGGATGGCGGAATGCCGCGATGAAAGCCACGTATTGCACCACCATGATCAGCGGGCCAGGCGTGGTTTCGGCAAGCGCCAGACCGTCGAGCATCTCGCCCGGGCTGAGCCAGCCGTACGTCTCGACGGCACGTTGCGCGACGTAGGCGAGCACCGCATAAGCGCCGCCGAAGGTGACCAGCGCGGCTTCCCCGAAGAACGTGCCCTGCTGGGCGAACACGCTGGCTCGGCCGAAATACAGCATCGCGCCAACCACTGGCCCGAACCACAGTACAAGACAGACCGCGAGCACGACGACAGACCGACGCAGGGAGCGCACCGTATGGGTTAGTTCACCCCGGGCCATCCGTCGATCGATCAAATAATCGCTTTGGGCAAGCGCCGCGGTTGATGCTGGCGCCGGAAAACTCGTCGATCGCCAATGCCGGCCGGCGATGCCGATCAAAGCCGCGCTCAGGATGACCAACGGAAAAGGCACTTTGAAGAAGTACAGTGCCACGAACGCAGCGGCTGCAATCGCGATCATCACGCGATTCTTCAGCGCTTGCCGCCCGACGCGCAGGACCGCCTCGACAACCACCGCCAATACGGCGGCCTTCAGGCCGAAGAAGATCGCGGTTACTGCGGGTAGCTGCTGGTATGCCGCGTACAACCAGCTCAGCACGCCGATGACGATGACCCCAGGGAGCACAAACAACGTGCCGGCAATCACGCCGCCGGCGGTGCGGTGCATCAGCCAGCCGATATAGATCGCGAGCTGTTGCGCTTCCGGACCCGGTAGCAGCATGCAGTAGCTGAGCGCGTGCAGGAAGCGCGTGTCGCTGATCCAGCGGCGTTGCTCGACGAGTTCGCGGTGCATCAAGGCGATCTGGCCGGCTGGGCCGCCGAAGCTGAGCCAGCCGATCCTCACCCACACGCGCGTGGCTTCCGCCAGACTGACGGGGTTGTCGGGTGTCTTTGCAGAAGCGGCCTTGGTCCACCGGCGCGGAGTGCCGATCATGGGTGCGCCAGTGTTGGAGGTCAGGGTTTCCTGACGACGGCGGCCTGCGCATCCAGCGCCGCACGAAAAGCATGCGCCAGATCCTGCGCCTTGCCGATGCTCCAGAAGTGGGTGAAATAGAAGTTCGGACGCTCGCCGATCATATGGCTGTGCAACGCGACGATGTGAACACGAGCCTCGCGCAACGCATGCAGAACCGGCTGCACTTCCTCGGCGGTCATAATGAAGTCGCCATCCATGGCAGCGAGTGCATCGCTGCCGCTGAACGCAGCCCAAGTCGTCAGGCCCATTGAAGCGCCCACGGCCATGCCTTGCATCGTGCCGGTGCGCCCGATCGTGATCTTGGCCACGCCTTGGCTGTCGCTCGCCGGTTGGCCCACGATCTTGCTCATAGCCCCCGCGTCGACATGGCCGGGCTTTGGCGTTGCGCCACCAAAGCTCGTCGCCGGTTGCGGGTGTGTGCTGCGTACGGCGCGAATCGCGCCCCAAACCGCCTTAACGCCCGCTGCCAGGCTTTCAGCTTGGCCTTCACCACCGATGTGCATGAAGTACACCTTGGGCGTGTCGTGGAAGAAATGATTGTGCAGAGCGGTCACGCTTAACCCATGCGCGAACGCTGCGTCCATCGCCGCATCGACCTCGTCTTCGAACACGACGGTGTCGCCCATCACCATCGCGCCCGTCCCCATCGGAGCGAACGCGGCCCATGAGCCTAGGCCCGCCGCCGGTGGTAGCGTCATGCCATCCACGGTGACAGTCACATCCCTGCGCGGCCAGCCGATCTTCACGACGCCGTCGGGCGTAGCGGTTGCCGTCGCCCCGCTGGCTTCCCCTATTGCCGTGGCATCCAGTGACGCCGGTGCCGCGGCGATGCTGTCGGCGCACGTCAGTGCACCCGCAACCGCGCACCCGGCGATCGACGTCATCGTGATCCGTAAAACTGCAAAGCGTCCATGTCGACGGGCGTTCATGATTCACCTCCGGGAAGTTGGCTATAGCTCGTGTACAGCGCATCGAGCACGGCACTCATGCTCTGCAGAAGCTTGTCGTCGTTGGCCTCCTGCGCGCGGACACCGGCCATGATGGCCGCGAAGCCGGCAGCTTCTGGCACCGGGATACCGCCGACGTCGAGGTAGTGGACCAGCGCGCCAAGGCGTGCAATGGCACGGTCGTTGTCCAACCCAAAACTTGCAGCCAGCACTTCGAACGTCACCCGCGCGCCAATGTGCGTGAACTCCGCGCCGTCAAAATCGAAGCCCAGCGCGGTCTTCGGGCAGTCCTTGGGTTTCTTCAACCAGCGGAATTTCGCTTTCGGGTCGATGAAACGCCGAATCAGCCACGCGGAGGCCACGCGGTCGATCCACAGACGCTCGCGCGTCGCCCAGGTGCGTCCGCGGTACCGCGCTTTCTCGCGCTTTGGAATGATTCCTTGTGCCGCATGCGGCTCATCGGGCGAAAAGCGTGCATTAAGAGCAGCCTCGGCGTCGGCCAGCGCGCCCTCGACCTGATGGCGCGAGGCGCCGGGGAAAAAATCGATGGCCCCAAGGGCTGCGGTGTCGCGACGCAGTGCCGCTGCTTGGCGACGGGCTTCGACTTCGTCGAGTTTTGCGACTTCGGTCTTGAAGGAATCGAGCCTCCCGAATAGCTCGGCATAGTCGGTACTGCGATCGAATAGGCGGACGAACTCGCGTTGCTGCGCATCGTCATCTGCCTCGAATGCGACGATGTGCGCCATACCGCCGGCTGCGACGACTTCTTGCGATTGTTCGACAAATACTGCTCGGGCGCTCTCGGATTCCGGCAGCAGATACACGCCGTCGCGTAGTGCCACGGCCCCGCTTGCCTTGAGCGCGCGCCAGATGCGCATGCGCGCGGTCTTGTTCTCGCCGGACACGCTATTGACCAGCATCAGCCACAGCTCTGGCATGTAGTCAAGCCTACACTAACGTAGTACTCTTGACAGCACGCTTTGCCGGAGGACTCCCATGAAATGGGTGACCCGAGAACGCCCGAAGATCGATCGCATCGCCTGTCCGTGGCTCATCGCGCGCTTCATCGATCGCGAGCCGGAGTTTCTGTTTGTGCCGCCAGGAGAGGTGCTCGCCACTGCGCGCGATCGCAACGCCATCCCGTATGACGTGCCCGACGTTGAACTCACCCACGTCGGCGAGCAGTGCAGTTTCGATGCCTTTCTGAGCAAGTACGGACTCGACGACCCCGCGCTCGCCGAACTTGCGGTCATTGTGCGCGGCGCAGACACCGCGCGCCCGGAGCTCGCCCCACAGGCGGCGGGATTGCTCGCGATTTCACTGGGGCTCTCTTACAACTTTCGCGACGACCACGAGATGCTCAAACACGGTCTGGTGGTCTACGACGCCCTGTACGCCTGGTGTCGGCACACGCGTGGTGAGGCCCACACCTGGAACCCCGCTGCGATCAGTGCTTACGGCGCGAAAGTCGCCTAGCCAACCTGGCGGCCGGGCGCGAGAGCGTTACAGGATAGAGACCTGCCACCGTACAAACACAAGCTGGAGAGTGTCATGAAAAACCCATGGATCGCGATGGTGGCATTCGGCTTAGCGCTCGGAATTGCCTCCGCCCAAGCTCAGGAGACCAAAGGCTCCGAGAAGGCCGAAGCGGCAGAAGCGGCGAAGAATGCGCCCGCACTCGCCGCAGCACTGAAGGACGCCACGGTTTCGCTGGAAGCCGGACTGCAAGCAAGTGAAGCCGAGGGCAAGCCGATTTCCGGCAAGTTCGAGATCGAGGACGGGAAATTGCAATTGTCGGTTTACACCGCCAAGGGTGGCCAGTTTTTCGAGGTCATCGTTGATCACAAGACGGGCAAGATCACGAAGGTAGAGCCCATCACGGAGGCGGATGACCTTAAAGACGCCAAGAAGCAAGCCAACGCGATGGCCAAAGCAAAGACCACGCTTGCCGACGCGGTCGCCAAAGCCGTGAAGGCTAACAACGGCTACCGAGCGGTGAGCGTCGCGGCGGAAATCGAAGGTGGCGCGGCGAACGCGGACGTGAGCCTGCTCAAAGGTTCGTCGGCAAAGTACGTGGACGAAAAGCTCTGATTGCGGCGCCATCCGGAATAACGCGCTCGGTCACCTCAAAGCTGTGTCGGAGCCCTGGAATGAACCGAACACTTTGTCGAATACTTTCGGTCATGATGATCGGCACGGCCGCGGCGCTAGCCTTCGCCGACACGGAATCGTTCGATCAGGCCCGCCCGGGTGCGCTGCCGCCCGGTTGGGAGTGTGGCGTGACCGGTCGCGGATCACCCCACTGGGCGGTCGAAATCGACTCCTCCGCGCCGAGCAAACCCAACGTGCTCAAACAAACCGGCAGCGGCACGTTTCCATGGTGCGTCAAGAAGGCCGTCTCGATTGCCGACGGATTTGTGGAAGTGAAGTTCAAGCCGCTCGCCGGGCGCGAAGATCAGGCCGGCGGACTCGTGTGGCGCTGGAAGGACGGCGACAACTACTACATCGCACGTGCGAACGCGCTGGAGGGCAACGTCTCGCTCTATCACACCGAAGGCGGGCATCGATTGACGATCAAGTACGTCGATGCGCCAGTGACCGGCAACGAATGGCACCGATTACGAGTGGAGTTCTCTGCCAAGCACATCAAAGTCCTGTTGGATGGCAAACCGTACATCGACCTTGAGGATGGCCATATCACAAGCGCCGGTGCGGTCGGGGTCTGGACGAAGGCCGACAGCGTGACCGCGTTTGACGATTTCTCCTTTGGCGGCGCGTGAACGGAGAGAGACCGGTGCGACGACGAGCCCAACCAGGTCAAGGTCCTGCTGGGGGCGCCGGGTGTCTTACCGGACGTCCAGCATTTCTCGCTCGGGCGTTTGTGTCGATCCTGAGCGGCATCCTGCTTCACTCAGCCCAAGCCGAACCGCTGGTGCTCGAATCCAAGATCCGGCTGGGGGATGTGAAGGGTCGCATTGATCACCTCGCCGTGGATGCCGCACGACAACGGCTGTATGTCGCGGAACTGGGCAATGACAGCATTGGCGTCGTGGATCTCAAAGAACGCAAGTTGCTGCGGACCCTGCACGGATTTCGTGAGCCTCAAGGCATCGCCTACGAGCCATCGAGCGACACCATTTATGTGGCCAGCGCGGGCGATGGGTCGGTCCGCGTATTGCACGGAGAGGACCTCGCGTCTGCGGGAGCCCTCGAGCTTGGGGGGGACGCCGACAATATTCGAATCGACCCGCACTCGAATCGCGTCCTCGTCGGCTATGGAAGCGGTGCTCTTGCCGTTATTGACCCCGTGCGCCGCCAGAAGATCGCAGACATTCGCCTGAAAGCGCATCCTGAGAGCTTCCAGGTGGAGCCGCAGGGAGGGCGGATTTTCGTAAACGTTCCCGATGCCAACGAGATTGCGGTACTTGATCTCGCCACCGCCAAGCAGACGAGTACCTGGCCCACAAAGAATCTACGCGCCAACTTCCCGCTCGCGATCGATGCCGAGCGTCAGCAGGTCCTGGTCATGTTTCGGCATCCAGCGAAGCTTGCCGCCTTCAACCTTCGGAACAGCGGAATGACGCATGCCGTTGAGGCTTGCGGCGACTCCGATGACCTGTTTGTGGATACAAAGCGCAGCCTGATTTACATCAGTTGCGGCGAGGGCTTTCTAGATGTATTCGCCGCGCACGCGGACGACTTCGTGAGAGTGACGCATCTTGCTACCGCGGCAGGTGCGAGGACGTCGCTTTGGGTGCCGCAATTCGATCGGCTTTTTTTGGCCGTTCGGGCTGCGAAGGATCCGGCTGCCATCTGGATATTCCGGCCGGCCAGTTGATCCCCAGCGGCACGCCCGCTCGAGGATGCCGTACGATCTCGATATGCGTGAGACAGGGGATAGAACGTACTTCGGCCTGTCGGCAGGGCTCGCGGCTGCACTTATATCGGCGTTGTTGTTCGGCGCAACGACCCCCATCGCAAAGCAACTACTCAATGGTGCAAGTCCACTGCTCGTCGCGGGACTGCTCTATCTGGGAAGCGGGATGGCGTTGAACCGCATACCCACGAGCATCAGCACGAACCGCTACGCCACAGCCACGATCACTTCCCGGACATTCATCACCGGCGCCGTCACGGCTAACACAAGGGGGTCAAGAGGTTTTTTCGAATTGACCAATCCGGGGTTTGGGCGCGGGTGATCGTGGTACACGGCTTCGCGCGACGGGCTTCCCCCGATTTTCCTGGGCTGCCCCCGTTTTGCCTGACACCGAGTTAAGGTTAGGCAGCTCGGGATAACGCTCTAATGACGTGCTCCGGATCATTGCGGATCGCGCGCAGCAACGCCTTGGCAGGTCCAGTTGGTTCGCGTCGCCCCTGTTCCCAATTGCGAAGCGTACTAAGTTCCACACCAAGCAAAGCGGCGAATTTCGGCTGACTGAGTTTCGTCCGGCTGCGCAGCTCCTTGATCGTCGCTGCATTGACCTCGAATGTGCGCGAGGGGGCACGCGCCCCGCGAGCAATTTCCGTCGCCTGCTTGACGCTTGACAGCAGTTCCTCGAAAAGTGCCTTCTTCATTTCAGCTCCTTCACGTACTTCGCCAGCTCGCGAACCTGTTCGGGCGTGAGATCAGACCGCTCTCCTTTGGCAAACAGAAAGAGGAGGTAAATCTGGTCTGCGTTCGCGCGCCAGTAGTACAACACGCGAATACCGCCACTCTTGCCTCCACCCGGCAGAGCCCATCTAACTCTTCGCATTCCGGCGCCACCCCGGACCAGATCCCCAGCATCCGGTTCGTCAACCAGCCATTGCTGGAGCGCACCATAGTCGTCATCGGAGAGCGTCTTAATAACCAACCGCGTAAAAACCGGGGTTTCGATAAGGATCACAGCTAAGATATACGCCAATGACGTATGTACGTCAATGGCGTACTGCCATGATGAAGTTTGCCGCCCCTGGGATGAACCGGCTCATGCGCGCCCAACCGATACCAAGCGGTCCCATCGCAGCGCGCGATTGGCGTGGGTAACTTTCTGGGTAACTCGAAAAGTCACACCGCGCTAAGGATTTGATTCGAGAGGATTTTCGTAGTGAGGTTCGATTCCTCTCCCGGGCATTCTCATCAAATACTTACAGAACATTCTTAATGTAATTAATTGGTGGTGGATTCGCACTTCAGGAGCGTGATTTTGCGCTTAAAGCGAATCAAACCGATTCTACGCACTCTCGCCGAGCGAGGTGTGCTACTTGGCCTCCTCCTCCTCTGCCACAAATCGCCCGCCCGTCCTGCGCCTTCGCCTCGAGCAACCTAGACTTGTCGGCGTCCTGTGCCGCTGCGCGCGTGCCAGTTCAATAACCAGAGCAGCTCGTGCCCTGCCTCCAACGGCCTGGGCTACTTCGATGAGCTGCGTGAAAGCCGAACGTGCACGGCAGGCCGATTTTGCGCATCAGGAGTCACCATATAACGCAACCCATACTCTCCCAAATCGGTGCGACTTAGGCTTTCGGTAATCCGTCCGCCCAGGCGCTGCCCACAACACGAAATAGACGATCGAACTCGGCCCACTCGGCGATTCCCACCGTCTTAGGCGGCCAATTTCAGCTTGGGCTTGAGTCCGGCCCGCGACGCCAAGCGAACCAGCATGTCCAGGCTGAACTGCCCGATCTTGCCGCGCTTGATATCGGACACCCGAGCCTGCGTGATGCCCAGCGCTTTGGCGGCTTGAGTTTGCGTCAGACCGCTCTCTTTCAACCAGTGTTCCAGTCCTCTAAGCAGTGTCGAGCGCATGACCAGCTCGTCGGCTTCCGCTTTCGGAAACAGATCATAGAACACGCTGCGGCCGGCCGGCGTCAGATGACGGGGGCCGTGTTCATCGCGCACCACTTTCCTGGCTTTCATGATTTCACCTGTATCGACTTAAATCGCTTCTCTGCCAAGTCCAAATCCTGCTGGCTTGTCTTCCTGGTCTTCTTTTGGAAGCAGTGCAAGACATAGATTCCCTGCGGCCATGGCGCCAGATAAATGCAGCGGAAAATTCCCGACGATTCCCTGACACGAATCTCTCGCACCCCTGGTCCCACAGTAGACATGGGCTTCCAATCGTTAGGGTCCACACCTTCCTGCACATGCTCTAGCTGGTAGCCAATCTCACGCCGTGCCTCTCCGGGAAAGTTCCTCAAATCCTCTCTGCTGTTGCCCCGACCTGCACTGAGGTAAACGGCGATCCGCTCGCTGGATCAGAATGAATTCTTCGGCTCCTTCAGAAACGCAATCTCGCCCGCTGTCGAAAGCCGGTTCAGTACTGCGTTGCGGTGCGGAAACCGCCCAAATTGATCGATGATTGCCTTGTGTTTCACGGCAGAGTGAGTCCAGTCCTCCCTGCCCAGCTGCTTGACCAGATTAATGGAATACGCCTGATCCGCGCGATCCTCGCTGTGTTCGAAGGGAAGGTAAATAAAAAGCCGCTCCTGTCTTGTCATGGCGATGTCGAAGCCTTGTTCTATGGCAGTTCTGGCGAGTCGGCGCGCGATGGAATCGGCTGAATAGGCGCGTGGGCTGTCCCTGAAAAGGTTTCGCGAAAATTGATCCAGAACGATCACGACGGCGAGGATTGCGTGTGGCTCGGTCACGCCGAGGCCATCATGTGTCACGAGCCGTTCGTGTAGCGTGAGAAAGCGTTCGCGGATTCGCATGTCGACGGAGTCGCTTTTTGCGAACCAATCAGCTTCCGCCAGCTCCTCGAACCAGAAATGGATTACTTGGCCGACCCAAGGCGGCTCGACATTTGCATTTTTCGAATCGATGTCGGACGTCATTGTCGCGTCGCTGAGCGGACTAAAAACCGAGGGCCTCGGTCATCATTCCGGCAGGCCGGCCATACGCAACGATTCGGCCAGACTCGCTGCATCGCCTCGGTTCTTGAATGGGTGTTTCGCCATAAAGTGTGCAATTGAGAAGTCCGGCTTCATAGCCAGACACTCGGCCGCGCTGACTCTGGCGTGGTCCATGTCGGCCAGCCGGGCATGGCAACCGGCCATAAATGCGGCGACGCGATATGTGTGGCCGGGTGGATGGTCGAACGCCGCCAAGGCCTCCTGATACCGCTGCAAGACCATCTGAGCCTCACCAACCGATCGCCAGTACCAGGGCTCTTCGAAGTATGGATCGATCTCCTTGGCGCGCTTGAACCACGCTAATGCCTCTTCAGCTTGGCCGACATAAAGCAGAATGCCTCCCATGTCGGCCGCATTCCATTGGTTGTTCGGATTCATCTCGACCGCTCGCCCTACGTGTTGCAACGCCAGATCATATGACCGCCGCATCAATTCGACCCAACCCAACAGAGCAAAGCAGGTGCTCTCGTTTTGATCCAATTCGACTGCCCGCTTTGCCAGGGCAAACGCCTTCCGCAACGCACCATCCGAGCTGCTCGGGTCGTCCCGCCACTTCCCTTGCCATATCGAAGCAAGCAAAGCATGGGGAAAACCATAGCCCGGATCGATTTCGATGGCCTTCTCAAATAATCGCGCGGCCTCCGCTGCGCCATCTGGATCGTCCCAGGGCAACGCATTGCCCTTCAGAACACACTCATAGGCGGCGAGACTCGCCGGCGGCTTCCGTCGAACTCGTTCGAAATCGGACGCCTGGACCCGGCCCACGAGCGTGCTGACGATCGTCTGCACAACCTGGTCCTGGACAGTAAAAAGTTCTGCCAAATCCCGATCAAATTTCTCGGCCCAGATATGGCTGCCACTGTCGCTATCGATCAACTGCGCATTGATACGGATGCGCGCGCCCATCCGCCGGACGCTGCCTTCGAGGATGAAGCGAACGTTCAATTCACGCGCGACCTGCTTCATGTCCACGGCAACGCCACGATACCGGAAAGAGGCCGAGCGAGAGCGCACCGCAAGGAGGCGCCAACGCGAGAGCTCGGTAATGATGTCCTCGGTGATTCCGTCGCTGAAATAATCCTGTTGCGGATCACCGCTCATGTTGGCGAAGGGGAGCACGCAGATCGCAATGCGAGCCGGCTCGGTGGCACTAGCGGACGGTACCGGGTCGCAACTGGCGCCTGCAGGTTTGGGCGCGCAGTCGCGTTTGATAATTGCGCCGACCGCGCGCAGTACTTCCTGCACCTGCGGGCTGCGGGGATCCTCGCCCCAATTATCGAGATCGGTGGTATGAAGCGCGCGCGCATCGATCGGCAGGCTGGCGCCTTCAAAGCGCACAGGAACGAGGATGCCGCGATCCGCCCCCTCTCGCGCCTCGCCGCGCACCCAGCGCGACGTCACCGAATCCGGCGTCCAGACCACCAGGACGGCGGCGGCGGCCTTCAGTTCCGCCGCGATGAGGCGGTCAAACTCCTGGCCGGGGTCGATTTCCGGGTCCCACCATACGGACCAACCCTGCGCCTCGATCGCCGCCACTAGCGGCGCAACGCGCGCCTTGTCGCTGCGGGCGTAGGAAACGAAGACGTCGGCCATGCTTGTCTGACCTAGAGGCGGAGTGGACCCCGCAACCGTGGTGTCGTACGGTAGCTTAACCCGGTTCGTGCGGGCGTGGCAGAATGAGCGCCATCGGCGACTTGCGCGCCATTTCCGGTTGCTCGGTGGGTCGGACTAACGCGGCATCCTGACCGCACTAGAAACCGAACTCCCCCGATGGTCGTCCCGCTGCACCGCCGCACCGAGCGAGCGATCTAGAGGAAGCCAGACGGCATGTATACGCTTTACTACAGCCCGGGAACCGCCAGCATGTGCGTGCACCAGGCGTTGATCGAGGCAAACGCGCAGTACCGCCTGGTGCTGGTGGATTTGCAGGCTGGCCAGCAGCGCGACCCGGCTTATCTGCGGCTCAATCCCGGAGGGGTCGTGCCCACGTTGCTGATCGACGATGCACCGTTCACCGAAACGGCTGCGCTGTTGATGACGGTAGCAACCCGACATCCTGAGACCCGGCTGGCGCCCGCGGAGAGTTCCGCGAGCCGCGCCGCGTGGTATCAGTCGATCGTGTATCTCGCCAATACGCTGCAGCCGGCGTTCCGCCTGTGGTTTTATCCGGCAGACGTCAGCGACGACCCCGACACGCAAGCGATACTGAAAGCCGCGACGTGCCGCAAGATAGAGAGCGTTTGGGCGCGAATCGATGCGCATTTGCTGGCGCAGGGCCCGTATCTGCTCGGCGCAGAGTTCTCGGCAGCGGACCTCATGCTGATCATGCTGATGCGCTGGTCGCGGAACATGCCAAGGCCGGCGACCGAGTGGTCGGCGCTGCATCAGTATGCTGCGCGGATGAAAGCTCGCCCGAGCTGGAAGAAGCTCCACGCGCTCGAAGGACTGAGCGAGTGGAGTTGAAGATAGGCGGCGCTGCCACGGGTATAGGGATCAAGGCGGCCGCTGCTGCTATGCCTCAGCCAAGACCTCCAATAGCTGCCGTTTGCCACCGACGGCTCCGGGTCAATTCCCGACGTTCTTGCCAGCCAGCTAAGTGGTAGCGGGGTGGGCTTAGCAGTCCCTTGCCGAGTAGGGGGCTACGGGGCCCGTTTCTTCAGGACTTCCGTCAGATACGCAATGTGCAACGCTGCGACGTCGATGCATTTGTTCGCGGCGGTGGCATTAGCCGTTAACACGCCCCGATGCGCTATGTCGTGGCGCTGTCGGCGGCTCCACATCCAATCTCCCCACCATGATTGGCGATCGGGGTGTTCGCCCGTTAGGTCATGGAAGGCCTCTCGTACGCGGTCTCCCTCAAAGGACCAGGTAACCAGCAATCTCTCTGACATGTCTATGAGGTCGCGGACGCTCTTACTGTGGTCCTTCACTGCATCCATCAGTCTCTCGAGCACAAATTCGGTGGCCCATTCTCCGGCCGCGGCCGCGATGATGATGGCAATAGCGTGCTGCCCAGCAGATGAGAGTGAGCGGGCTTCTGCGAGTAATTGGTCCCACTTCGGCCCCAACAGGGCGAGGGGTGTGTTCTTGTAGATGTTGGCGGTCGTGTCGTGCACGTATTGCTGCGGCATCCCGCCTGTTGCAAAGGTGCCGAGAGGCGACCCCGGCGGTAGCGGGTTCACCTTCGCCGACTGCTTCCTACGCCTTCCGGCCATGGGTGTTTGAGTCTACTAGTGGACGGTCTGAGGCGCAGCAACAGCGTCGGGACCTCTTGCAGACTTTGGCGTCAAGACGGTCCACGCTCAGGTGTTACCCAGGGCAGAGGGTCCGTTTCTGTTCTCGCTTGTGGCAAGTTCGCGTGTTCGGTGCGGGTCAAGAACGGCCGTACCGGCCGATGAGGCCGCAGCCAGCCCATTGCGGTCCCAAACCCGTGCGAGTCGAGCGCTCCGGAGTTACCATTCATGCATCGGTGCGTGCGCCACTCATAAGCTAACCACGTGTTAATGGGCAATAGAAGACTGCGCCGCCATGACGCGCCCGCGAGAAAGTCCCGCATTGTCATCGATGACAAGCGCGCAACGTGCAACGCCTGCGGGAGGCGCAGTCAGACGGGCTAACTCGCGGGCAATCTCATTCGGGCGCAACACGAAATCCACGCACCCTGTTTCAATGGCGCTGATGGGCATGCTGGGAAAGCGTGCAGATCCCGGGTACTGCGCAAGTGTGGCGCCGCCACCTTGCTTGAGGGCTTGTATGCCGAGGGCACCGTCGGAGCCTTCGCCCGAGAGGACCACGCCGATCGCGCTATGGCCATGCTCTTTCGCGAGCGAGGTGAACAGAATATCCCCGGGATGATGCAGTCCGCCTGGGTTGGGTGTCACGCGAATGCGCCCACCGGTCATTCTCAACGTGGTATTTGCGGTTATCACGTAGACGTGGTCTTGCTCCACTACCGCGCCGTCGTGCGCGTGTATCACCGGAAGAATCGTGCTCTTGCCGAGAGCTTCGAACAGTAATTTCTCGCGGCCCGAATCGAGATGTTGAACGATAATAAAGGCTGCACGGCATTCAGCCGGTAAAGCGCACAGCAGTTCGGAAACGGCCTCAAAGTCGCCTGCAGAGGAGGCCACGGCTACGATAGGAGATGTATCCATTACTGCTCACGCGGCCGCGTGTTCACAACGCAGTCCGTCGCGGCGCTTGACATTGAACCCTCGCGGAGCAAAGCGTGACTGCCGCCGCTCAAGCTGCCTGTGCGGTTGTCTTCGCAGGGGGAATTGCGGTCACTGGTCATCGCGAGCGCGGCGTGGGCCGTCTCGTGATCCGTCTGTGCGTCACAGCGGCGGTCTGCTCGTTCCGCACTCATTCCAACTTGCCGGTGAACCGCTTCGATCTGATTGGCGCCGCATCGTCATGCATGACTGTCTTCCTGGGCGCTATGCGCTTTTCCGACGCAACATTGCGCGCACGTTGGACGCCGTAAGCACCGCCAGGTACGAGCGAACTTTGGCGCCGAGTTCGAGCCTGGAGAATTCTTGCGCAAACAGACTCCGGACCTCCGCCAGCGGTGCACCGGTACGGTCGCACAACGAACTCATCGCACGCTCGTATCTGATAGCTTCCTTGCCGGTTTCAAAAAGTGAGCTCATCAAAACCCCCACCGTGAAATTGACACGCGTGTTAAGACTAAGCCCTGCGGCTGGTCGGCGCCCTGACACACTTACTACCCTTGTACACCAAACGACGCATCTCGACGCTCTTGTCTGGCTGTCGGTGGCATACACTGCTGTTCGCGTAGAGCATCCTCTCTAAGTGGCAGTTTCGCACCTTTAAAAGGCGCGAAACGCCCCAATACTACAGGCCAGAACAGAATAAATTTGCTATTTGACTGGAGAGCGAAATGACGAATCTTGTGTATTATCAACCGTGGTCGCTGATGGATCGCTGGCGCCGCGAGGTCGACGAGCTATCCAGCGGGAGGTCGAACGCCTCACAGGCGGCCGTAACCAATACCACCGCTTGGAGTCCGTCGGTGGATTTACAGGAGGAAAACGACCGGTTCGTCCTGCGTGCTGATGTGCCGGGCGTCGCGGCCAAGGACATCGAAGTCTCGACCGAAGACGGCACGTTGACCGTTCGTGGTGAACGGCCGACGAGGGAGCGTGTTAGCAGCGACGGCTTCGAACACATTGAACGCGCCGCCGGCACTTTCTTGCGCCGTTTCACCCTGCCGGATTCGGCACAGGCTGAGGCGATCAAGGCACGCTATGCCGATGGCGTGCTCGAGATCGAGATTCCCAAGCAGCCGAGAGTCGAGGCCAAGCGAATTCCGGTAACTGTCAATTGAAGTCCGGCAACCTATTATAATAATAGTTTAGCCTCGAGATGTTCGGCCGTGGCGGCGACAGAGTACTGTCGTCCGCCAGGGGCCGCTTTCCCGCCAGTTAGGGACAGCCCGAAGAGCTGTCCGATCTCCTCGCGGATTTAAGGTACGGTGGCTTAGAAGGAGATGGTCATGCATGACGATACGGTGACGACGAGTTGGAGGCGCCTCACGGACAAGGTGAAAGGGTTGTGGAGCGACGGTGTGGACGATGCCTTCGCAGGGATGTCCAGGGCCCTTCCCCAGACGACGTGTGCCGCGTCGCGCTTGAACCGTCCGACCGCTCCGGCCGACATGCCGCACGCAGGCTTAATGAGCCTCAGGGGAGGTGCAGCCTCGCCGGCTCACGCGGCAACTGCGACTGCACCTTGCCGCACGGATCGCGACGGAGAGGCAACCCAGCAGGGGGCACGGCTGGCTACTTGGGAGGACGAAGGCGGCACGACTTCAAGTTAAGTCCAAGCGCGCTTGCAAAGGGTATGATGTGCGATCCGCAAGGACCGCTATCGATGTGACTCGAGGCGAGCGACGCGGTCTGGATGGCGGCGTACGGAAAACGCCAGCGCCGCGAGGTTAAACTGCAACAAACTACCGGCGCGGCGGGACCGCGAGGACCCAAGAGACTGAGATGGACTGGAATTCCGCGCAAGCCAACTGGCAGCAGTTCAAGTGCGAGGTGTACGCGAACTGGGGGAGGCTTACCTCCGGTCACCTCGACGTGATTGCGGGCAGGCGCGCGTGTCTTGCGAATAAGATTGAAGAGGCGTACGGCGTCACAGGCGACGAAGCCGAGCGGCAGATCAAGAGCTTCGAAGCGCGCAACCAGCACCCGCGCCCCGCGAGCTTTCGTTGAGCGGTCTGTCGTGGCCGTGCATCCGCTGACACAATCCAGCGAGCTGAGCGAAGGCAGCGCACGAGGCGGTATGCTGCCGCGCATATTGATAGTTGATAACGACGTGGATGCCGCCGATGGTCTCGCGTCCTTGCTGCAAGCGGCGGGGTACGGCGATACGCGCGTCGCGCACACCGGCGGGACGGCGCTTGCTCTCGCTGTCGAGTTCGTGCCCACGGTCCTGCTCGTGGATCTCAATCTGCCGGACATGAGCGGTTACGACGTCGCCCGGCAGCTCTCTCAACATCCGCAGTTGCAGAACCTGAGGCTGATTGCGTTGACGGCTAACAGTGAGCACCCTGGCCGGGAACTCGCGCGTGAGGCGGGGATCGAGCGATACCTGATCAAGCCCGTCGGCGCCGCGGCCTTGGACGAGCTGTTCACCTGATCTCGCGACCCGACAGCAGCATCGCGCCAAGGAAGCTTGCGCTGAGGCTGCGCAGTTACCACGGTAGATCGCGCCCTTACGCACGCCAACGGCCGTCGCGTGTTTCGCACTGATTGCAAGGCGAGGCGAGCAATCGCGCGCGATAAACATATCTTTTGTGCACGCGCCGCACACGCTCGACATCGGACGTATACTCCGCGCCCTCAACCGCATACGAGTTGAGTTGGTTAGCGAATCTGCGCTGACTATACGTCGAGGTTCAATTTATGGGTCAATCAAAGAGCTTGCCTGCCGGCGAGGCCGCGAGGAACTCTAATACGGCACCCACGAAGAACATCGTTGACACGATGATCGCCGCGGGCCATTTCACGACCTTCGCTAGCGCAGTCAACGCAGCGGGTCTGACCGATGAGCTGGCCGCCAAGGGCCCGTTCACCGTTTTCGCGCCGACCGATGAGGCGTTCAAGAAGCTCCCGCCGGGTGGGTATGACAGCCTGCTCAAGGACGTGGGCAAGCTCAAAGCAATTCTGAACTACCACGTGGTCTCGGGCTATTTCACGGCCAAGGACGTGAAGTCAGGAGAAGTGATGACGCTGCAGGGCAGCCCGCTAACGACAGCGGTATCGTCATGGGACGTTCGGGTCAATGGGGCCCGTGTCACCAAGGCGGACATCGTTACGACGAACGGCATCGTTCACGGCATCGATGCAGTCATTCTGCCCAAGAACTGGCAATTGCTGGCCGCCGCGGCCTGACGATTGTCTCGCGCGAAGCACTATCGTGCACTGGAAGGCCCCGTTCGCGGGGCCTTCTCTTTTAAATAACCCTTGCTCAGTGGTCAGCCCGCCGGCTCTCGTTCGCGGCGCCGGTCGGTCGGGTGATTTCCGCTCCAAGTAACTCTTCGCAGCCTGAAATGGCGGATCTGCGTGCCGTAAAGCGAGGATCCGTGTCAGGCAGATCCAAACGCTGTCGCGTGCCCAAGTTGCTGGGCAGATGCAATTCCTGACTGGACCCTGCGCACGAAACCTCGGCAAGACAGAGCGGATTGCTGTAGCCTGCACCTCAGGCTCGTGATCTTTCGGCTTGTCTGCCTTTGGCCTTGTGCCGTTCCGGCGCATGTTCCGGCCAACGTCTGCCACCCTCGGAAAGTCTGGCGAACCAGGAGGCAGGGCCTTCCTGCTCGTTTCCTTAATTTTCGTGAGTGAGTCGCAGTGACCAAACTATACGTTGGAAATCTTCCCTTCACAGCCACCGAGGATACCGTGCGCGCCATGTTTTCACCGCACGGAACCGTTGAAAGGCTCGCCCTGATCAACGATCGCGACACCGGTCGCCCGCGCGGCTTCGGCTTCGTGGAGATGTCGAATGAAGACGCCGCGCGCGCCGCGCAGGCGCTGAACGGGACGGACTGCGAAGGCCGGGCCCTCAAGGTCAGCGAGGCGCAGCAACGCGACCGCTCGGTCGTAGACGGACGCGGACCGCGCCGCTACTGAGGTCGGTTCGGCGACTGTTGCTCCCGCCGCGCATTAGAGCCGCCTTGGGTAGTACTGCGGCGTCTCCGAGGTGCAATGATGGCCTGGCGCAAAACAGCGACCTTTCATGCTCCGATTGAAGTCCTCGTGCTGACGTGCGACGTGTGCGCGTGCGACATCGGTCATCAAGACGAGCGCCGGCCGCGCGCCCACTTCCAGCTGAGCCGCCATCCGAATCCTGGTGCGATCGATGATCAGGAACCTGCGGTGGTGATCTGCTCCCGGGAATGCCTGCGTGCTTTTGTCGCAAACGTTTCCGGACCGGATCGCGCCCCACCGATGCCCCCGCCTTCGGTCGTCGGTCAAAAAAAGGACCGCTAGGACGCAATCTTGCGCTCGGTTGCGGGTTGGCTTGTTTCGCAATGGCCTGCCCGACCATGCGGCAACCTTTGGCAGTCAGCGGCGTCAGTGTGCGGTTCTTTGTCAACCTAAGAGACACGGGACCGAGGCCTTGGGCGCGTGCAACTTGACAGACCGACCACACTGCAATCACACATCCGTCGCGCCTTCGGACGCCGGTCTCCGCTCGAAGCGCATTCCGTTCGCCCCCCCAATGCGACCATACGAGTGGCGGCCGCCGCCGCACGTGCGACGGTGTAAGAGTCGATGTGCCTGTGACGGCTCGCCCGTGTGTGCTGGAGCGCGGGCATCAACTGCGCTCGAACGGCGCCTTTGCGAGAGCGGGGAGAACGGTGAAGAACCATTTCCCCGGACCCGGGCAGATCCTCGTCTTTGGTTGATAGGATGGAACATGGGCCAAACGTTGTATCGGCGCCCCCTGCCATCTGACGCGATTGCGTTCTCATCGCCTGAGGGGCGGCAGATATTCGTTGAGGCTCTGGAGACCGAGGGCCTCAACGGGTATTTCCGGCTTGCCGAGCAGTTCCACACCCAGTCCGACCCCGCCTTCTGCGGGCTTGGTTCACTGGTCGTGGCGCTCAATGCTCTGGCAATCGATCCTGAGCGGCTGTGGAAGGGACCGTGGCGGTGGTTCACTGAGGATTTGCTCGACTGCTGCGTGCCGCTCGCAGACGTGCGCGAACGCGGACTCGACCTTGACGAGCTCGCCTGCTTGGCGCGCTGTAACGGCGCTGAGGTAGACGTCCAGCGCCGCGACACGGCGAATCTTGAGGCCTGGCGCGCTGCGCTTGCAATCGCTGCCAGCGGTGAGGCCGTGCTCATTGCATCGTACGACCGCTCTGCCATGGGGCAGTCCGGCGCCGGCCACTTCTCGCCAATCGGCGGCTATCACGTTACTCGGGATCTCGCCCTGATCCTCGATGTTGCTCGCTTCAAATACCCACCGCACTGGGTATCAGCCGAGCATCTTTGGCGCGCGATGGAACGGATTGATCCGGCGACTGGCCAAGCGCGCGGATGGCTGATGATGCGCCGGCGCGCGCGATCCAGCGCACTCGGCTTCAGCGTGAGCTGCGTTGGCGAGAATTGGCACGGACTGTCCCGCCGTCTGATGGGGGTGATAGCCGAGCTGGGATTGTCCTCGGGCCCTGCGGAGCTAGCGCGTGCGATGCTGCCGCTGGCATCGCACCTTGAGGTTCGCAGGACAGGTACAGCCGCGCATCAGGAAACACAGGCTATCGGGCGAGCTGCGCTGCACAGCAGCCCGCTGTATCCCCAGGTTCAGAAAGAAGTGGGTTCCGAACACGCCGAGGCGGTGACCATACTCTTGTTCGCAATTGCTGATCGCCTCAAGCCCCGCCAGCGTGACGAACTCGGCACGTTGAAAGGCCCGATCACCGAAGAGGTAGACAACTTGCGTGCCCAGCTTGCGGCACTCCTGGGCATTCAGGACACGGCTCCAGGTGCACCCCGATGACACGTGAGCGGCCAGAAGATGCTGCGGGGCGCTCCCGGCGCTTCGGTCCCTCAGTATAGAGTGACCGGCCCACAGGGGGATTGGTCATGGAATACATGGTGGGCGTAGTTCTGGCGTTGGGCATCTCTTGTCTCGCGACCGTCGTGGGTCTCGACCGTGATCGCGCTTTTTATCCCACATTGACGATCGTGATTGCTTCGTACTACGGCTTATTTGCCGTCATCGGTGGGTCGCTTCACGCGCTGATGCTGGAGTCCATTGGCATCGCCGCATTTCTACTGCTGTCACTCATAGGGTTCAGGTTCACCCTTTGGTGGGTCGTTGCAGCGCTCGCCGCGCACGGCGTGTTCGACTGGTTCCACGGGCGCCTAATTGCGGACCCTGGCGTTCCGTCATGGTGGCCGATGTTCTGTCTGATGTACGACGTCGTGGCAGCGGCGTATCTGTCGTGGCTCCTGGGCTTCTCAAGGGTTGCCGCGAGATCAAACCGGGTGACACAGGAGGTGAGAGAATTTTCTCGTCGCATCAGGCCGTATGTGCAGGCGGAGTTTCTGGCAGCCGACGAGTGCGATGGCAGGGGCGATTTCGCGGGCAGCTTCGAGCATCTTGAGCGGGCCCACGTGCTAGGCCAGGCCTCAACGCGCGAGCACGTCCGGGTTCACTGGCGGATGCTCCGATGGGCGGCGCGTCAGCGCCAACCGCAAGAGCTTGCTGCCCAGGTGTTGCGCATTGTCGGCGCCGCGGTCTTGACTGCAGCAGGTCTCGTACCCGAGGGAAATACAGGCGGGGCAAATGTGAGCGCCTTCCGACGCCTGCCCATCCCGCCCGCACTGGCAGTCATCATTGCATCGGTGCGCTCTCGGTAGGCCGCCACAGTTACCTCAAGTCGATGCGCGGTGATCAACGCGTACCACGCTTCACCAACACGTATCGCCCCAGCACTCAGAATGTCTGGGTAACTTTTCGGGTAACTCGAAAAGTCCCACCGTGTTAAGGCTTTGATTGCGGAGGAATTCTCTGACGGGGTTCGAGTCCTCTCCCGGGCATTCTGTGCTTTATAATCAACAACGTAGAACGATCCAAGCAGAAAATCAAACCGTCCGTTCCGTGCCCCACGGGTTGGGCGCAGTGTACGTGAGCCGCCGCCAGACGGTAGCGAATATAAAACGATCGAAGTGATCGCATTTCGGTATGTCCTTCCGGTGCCGCGAGTTCCTTCGATGGAAACAGGCTACTGGAGTGCACTTTACCGACGACCCACAGCCTCGTTACACGCGCCATACATTCGCCCGGCGGTGTCACCGAGGGAAACGCTCAACCCCTCAGAGCTTGATCTTGCCGCCGCCCGGCAGCGCGCCGCCCGCACCGTCGGGGACGACGATGCGCGAGGAGGCCTGGCGCCCATATTCACGCGCTTCTTCGATCGCCTGCTCGAGAGCGCCGTGGCGGCGGGCACTGGCATCTGCGCATGCGGGCAGCATTGCGAGCATATGACTCCAGAGCAGCGCGAGCAGCTGCGCGCCGCGTTCGCTTCACGCTCGGGACCCCCGCACCGATGCGTTCCACACCCAGGGGGGGCCTGAGCCCCACCTGGGTGGCATCGCGCAATCCGCCTCAGTCCTGCAGGAACGGCGCTCGCTCCAGGACGTATCGGGCGACATCGCGACCCTGCTGCAGCCCCACGGTGCAGGCGCGGCGGAAATGGATTCCGACCAGCATGCGCGAGAACGCGTTCTCGCGCGCAGCATCGAGCGCGCTGTCGTAGGAACGCGTCAGTGTGGCATCCGGACCCGCGGCGGACGCAGTTGTCGAGGTGTGCTGAAACGGAAGGTTGGGGCCAACCAGGGCGTCCAGCACTTCTGCCGCGGCGGCGCCTGCCGCTGCATGCCCGGACGGGTAGTCGGGAACCGGCGGCGTGATGAATGCGGGCTCCCAGTAGGGATCCTTGACGGTCAGCGGGTTGCCGTCGGTGTCCGCCGCGCGAATGGCCGTCAGGGGTCGCCAGAAGTTGTAGTAGAACTTGGATTCGAGCGTGGTTGCAATGGCGTCGGACATCGCCGCGTTCAGCGCCGCATACAGCCTTGCGTGCTGCATCAGTGACAGGCCGCCCGACAGCTTGCGTGCGATCCGATTCCAGGCGAATGAGCCATTCTCGAACCAGAAGAACGCGATCGCGGTCTGATCGGAGCTGCGCGCGGAAACGCCAGCCTTGCCCAGAACCGCGATCTCGTTGACATCCATGGCGTACTCGAGACTGCGCAACGAGGAATACGGGCGCGGCGCGCGGAACTGCGCCGAGGAACGCACGCCGAACGTGCTCAGCGCGCCCCAGCCAGCAGCGGAGACGAAGTTTGTCGGTGGAGTAGGCTGGTAGTCGCCGGGCTTGGTGCCCGGTGTATACGGCGCGTTAAGCGCCCCGAGCACGTCTTCGTTAGCACGGCTCGCGAGCATTGCCGCGGCAGCAGCCTGGCCAACGGCGATGCCGCGATTCTCGGCGGTGCCGTCTGGAATGGCAGCCAGCTCCGCCGTGTATACGCTGTCAAAGGGCGTGTTCGAACCGAAGAATTTGCCGAACTCGGCCACCAGTACGTCGTGAGCCGCAGCCGCGACGGCGGCGTCGACGCTGGTGGAGCCGGCACTGGACGGGTGCGACGCCGACTTCACGGCGTTGAGCATCGCGATGTGCGCCATCGCATAGGCACGCATCTCGACCATCGGGGTCAGAGCAAATAGCGGCAGGCCCGCCGAGAAATCGGTCATGGCGATATTCCAACGCTCGATGCTATCGGCGCCGCCGGTCGCAAAGGCGCGCGCCGGCATGAGCAGGGCGAGGCCAATCAGTACGGCGGAAAAGAGGGCAATGATCTGGAATGGACTACGTTTGATCTTCATGTCGTTCTCCTTGTGTCCTGAGATGTGAAGTGCATTCAAAGGGTCGCCGGGGAAGTCCGGTGGAGCGCCACTCCCGGAGGCAGAGCCGGCGTCACGGCATAGTGTTCGACGGTGCCTGCGACTGTTGGAACCAATGGCGCGAAGGGCATTCCCACAATACTTGCGGCCGGGCTGGGGTAAGAAAGATGGTTCGGGGGCTCGGTCATGGTCAGCACCAACGGAAACGAGGCGCCCACTCCGGCGCCACGGGCGCTCACCACGAAGGTCGCCGGCCCACTGGCCTGCGTCGGCGTACCGGGAATGACCCCACTTTGCCCATCGAGCGAGAGGCCCGGCGGCAAAGGGGGGCTGACCGTGTAGTGGCCGATGGTCCCGGACACTACGGGCGTCAGTGCGATCGGCTCGCCGATCACCGCCGGAAAAGGAGCCTGCCGGCCCTGGCTGCAGGCGACCAGTGCGCACAAGGTCATGAACACGCCGGTGAGTCGCATCGACCTAACTCGGGCCGAGCTGGAGCCAGGCTCCGAGCCAGGCAGCCTGTTCGTGAATGGTGCGCGGTTCCATATTTGAGTTTCCCCGGGCTTTCAAAATGTCGCGAAGAAGTCCGCTGACTTCCCCACGGCAAAGGGCGAGCCGGGCATGGGGGTCAGCTCGCCCGTTGCAGCGTTCAGCTCGAAGCCGATAACTGTTCCGGCGCTACCGTTCCTCACATAAAGGAACTGATTCGTTGGATCGATGCCGATGGAATCCGCATTGGCGCCAACGGCAACGGGGAAACCGGGGAGTGGGATCAGTGCTCCGGTCTGCCTATCGATGCTGTAACCGAGCACGTTCGTCCCTGCTGTCGCGTACAGGTACGTGCTCGTTTGGTCGGTAGCGATGTAATTGCAGGAGGGCAATGCAAAGGGAAAACCGGGGAGGCTGGTCAACGCGGCGGTATTCGGGTCAATGCTGAAACCTGAAATGGTGGCGTCGACACCATTGGCGTTGGCAGCGTATAGAACCCTTCCGCCGGCGGCTGCGCCAAAGGCCAAACTGGTTACGCTGCTGCCTGAGCGAAAGGGTGACCCTACTACTGATTCCAAAGCTTGTTCCGGACCGTGCGCCCCGAGTAACCAGAATGCGGAGATATCGTTTGAGCCAGCGTTTGCGATGTAGAGGATTGGAGTGAAGCCCCCAAACGTGGCGTTTCCGGGCTCAATAGCCATCACCGACGGGCCAGTACCGGTTGCGTAGGAGGCGGGTGACCAGGGGGTAGGGACGCCGGACTTTTGATCGACCCGGTAGACGGACAGGTTGTCGGAGCCGGCGTTCGCGACGAAGAGAGTCGAGCGAAAGAGCGCGAGGGCGCGGGGTCTCGTTCCCGCAGCAAACGGCGAGCCGGGAACTGTCGTCAGTTCTCCGCTACTTCGGTCGACGGCGAATGCCGATACGTCATTGCTGTCGGTATTGGCGACGTACAGATGCTGCTTGTCGCCCGAACTGACTAGTGCGTACGGCGACCGGCCAGCGGCCACCGGAGGGCCGACCGAAACGAGTGCTCCTGTGTATGCATCGACAGAAAATCCGGAAATCGCGTTGTCAGCTGTATTCGTCGAATACGAGAATTCCCCGCAAACGACGCCCACATCGGTGACATTGGCCGTGATCGCGAAGTTCCTATATGAGTCGCTCACCACACACCGCTGCGTAGGTGAATGGGGCTGCAGGGCGATTTCTACGCCGTAATCAAAGGTGGCGGGATAAAAGCTGCCGGCGACTGAGGCATTGGGGCCGTTTGTGCCAATGGTGGTTGTAAAGTCGTAATGCCCATTGCTGCTGATTGGAAGCTGATCGAGGGACTGCGGGCGCACGTAATTTAGCCCGTAGAGCTTGAGTACGAGACCCTGACCCACTAGGCCCGATATTGTTCCGCTGACCGTATACCCGACGAAGGGGGGAGGCGGTGGGGGAGGCGGGGGGGCTGAGCCGGTGCCGCCTGAGCCTGTTCCGCCGACAGAGGGAGGCGTAGAGCTTTCTCCACCGCACGCAGTGACGGCGACCAGCGCGACTGTAAGGGTGGAGACTCGTGCGATGTGGCGACTTAGCAAATGCATGGTCTTTCTCCTGGCAAAAGCGACGGCAGCGAGTCAATGACTCGTTGCCGACTCGCGCTAGCGACTGCCGGGGACCACCGGCCCGGTGCGACCCGGCAAAGCTCGAGGGGAGCAGTCGGCGAGGTCTTTACAGTGACGGAGTAACTCGTGCCGCTGAGCATCCGTGTGGCAAAGGTGAATGTGCCCGCCGCGCTGACTGGGAGAGCATTGCCAAAGCCGGGGTACAAAAAAAGACCTGAGCCGGTAAGCCCGGTGACTGTGCCGCCGATCATGTACGTGGCTGGAGGGGGTGGAGGGGGTGGGCCAGAATCACCACCGCCGCACGCTGTGAGCACTGCAAGCACGGCCGCGGCACAGCCGCATCGAGCCATGTTACGGATACGTAATTTCATCTTGATCCCCTCTCAGGTGATAAATGCGAACGGCGGAGCTCACTGCGCGATGGCGGCCACCGCGACGAGCACTGCACGCAAATGCACCCCAAACCGAGTCCCCACTTGGCATTAGAGGGCTCACGTGCTTTGGACCGACGTCGCGACCTCCCCGTGCAGCTGCGCGGCAAGCTATCGTCGGGCGCCTCATCGCCCGTAGCCGGGTCCGAGCCGACCGACGGCCGCCGTCACTTCGCTGCTATCTGCGCAGGCACGTCGATCCCATGCGCCGCCGCTTCCCGAAGCGTATGCGTTGCAAGATAGTTCTGAGTGAGCAGCGGTTGATTGGCAGACCGGATCGCATCTCCGAGCGCCTTCTCATAGCAACCTTCTGGATCCGCGGCGGGCGCCAAGTCAACCCGGTTGCCATGTGTGCAGGCCACCCGCGCAGCACGCTGAAGGCGCGTATAGAACTCGTGCGCGCCGGCAGGCTGACTGAGATCAAGTCCCCGGGTGCTGACGTGAATAGCCACGGTGACCGTTCGATCCTCAGCTGCAACATTGCCGGCGAAGAGCGTGCACGCAACTGCGGCGGCGCCAAGGACGGACCGGGCCCTCAAGACAGCTGTCTTGGTGTACATGCGAATCTCCTCGTGAATCCACGTTGATCGTTGGGTTCATTGACAACGAGTCCCCGGGCGAGGAATTGGACACCCCTGAATGACGATAACGGGTGTGGTGGTCGCTCGGGGTGGGCGCGCTCGGGTGCCGCAAGTTTTGGTTGCCAATTTTGGGCTGGGGGACTCATATACAAGGAGAGGGAAATTTTATGCGTCGCGGTGGCTGTGGCTGACTCGAAACCATCCCTGGTCGAGCGGCTGTTTGCCGAGCAC
>Ga0209471_1000252_pt1 | contig 38674 bp, 36 predicted proteins | sample GraSoiAngelo_128_FD_185885 | JGI IMG/M metagenome (GOLD analysis project Ga0209471, IMG submission 185885) | Grasslands soil microbial communities from the Angelo Coastal Reserve, California, USA - 14_0927_12_20cm (SPAdes) (version 2) | ecosystem: Environmental > Terrestrial > Soil > Grasslands ... | reverse complement strand
CACCACCACCACCGCCGCTCGCTCTGGCGCCGCCACCGCCTCCACCCCCACCTCCACCTCCACCTCCACCCCGCCGCTCGCCGCCGCCGCCACCGCCACCGCCGCCACCACTCGGCCGCTCGCCGCGCCCGGCGTCCCGCCGCTCGGGGCGCTGCGCTTCCGGAGCCCGGCGCTCAGAGGGCTCGCCGCGCGCGCGTGTCGGGGTCGCAGCGCGGTCATTCCAGGAATCGCGCACGCGTGTGGTCCGCGGCGGGGGAGCCCCGACTTGAACCACGCGTCCCGAACCGGTCCGGCTCAGCAGCGCCCCTTGCGGGACGCGCAGCCGCGGGCTCACGCCCATCACCGTGGGCGCTCCGGCGAAGCGGTCCTTGAATACCAGCCCGCCGCCCACGCCACCCCGTGCGCGGTCGATGAACAGGCCGCCGCGGTAGGGGCGAGGACGGCTGTAGATGACGAACCCGCCGGTGTAGATGAAGGGCCGGTACCCGTACGGCCGATAGAAGAAGGGATCGTAGAAACTCGCCCCGCAGAAGAACGGGTCGTAGAAGAACGGATCGTAGCACGAGCTGTAGGCGAAGCCGTAGCGGTAATAGGGCCAGCCGTACCCGTAGCCGAACCCCGCCCGCATGCCGAACGGCGAGTAGTGACGATTGTAGCCCGAGTAGTACGAGTCCACGGCCGCGACGGTGTAATGCGCCACGTCGTAGTCGAAGTGACCGTCGGGCGACATGCGCTGCACGATGTCGAGCAGCGCCTGCTCCCTGTCGTCGCCGGCGTCGCGCGCCGTCAGCACGCGGTAGTCCCAGTGATCGCCGCGCACGAACTCGTCGAACTTGAACGGCGTCGCGGAACGCGCCGCGAGCACCACTCCGGAGCCGTCCGAGTCGTCGACGTAGAACGCCTCGCGGTCGCCGCGGCCGCGCACCTCGATGGTGCGGCCACCGCGCACGAAGTCGTCGTCCGTGGGATCGAGCGGGAACAGCACGCGCACGCGACCCTGCGCATCGCTGCGCAGCACCACGACGTAGCCGTCTTCGGCCGTCCGGATCTTTACGCGCGCCCGGTCGCCGCGCTGGAAGTAATTGTCTTGATTGAGCGAAACCTTGATCGGTGGGTCGTCACTGCGCAGCGCCTCGGCTGCCCGCCCGGAGTGGACGGGGGCGGAAGCGACCAGCGAGACCAGCAGCGGGAGCATCATACAGTCCTTCCTCTATATACCCTAAATACAACTAACACATCAAGAAGCATGCCGGTTTCAGGCATGGTGTCAGGCCCCCGCCCTGACCTCCCCCGGGGACGGGGCCCGTCTCTGGGCGAGACACACGCCTCACCAGCGGTCGGGCTTCCCCGCGTCCGGAAGGAACAGGCTCTGCCCGAAGCGGGACTTCCCGAACTCACCGATCAACGCCTGGGTCTCGGGTGCGACCAGAAAGTCGGCGAGCGCCTTGCCGCCCGCCGTGTTCACCCGCGGGGCGTTCCTGGGATTCACCTCCATCACGTGATAGACGTTGTAGAACAGCGAGTCGCCCTCCACCTCGGGCACGAGCTGGACCTTGTCGCGCCACGCGAGGTAGGTGGCGCGGTCGCTGATGGTGTAGGCGCGCTTCTGATCGGCCATCTGCAGCGTCGCGGCCATCCCCTGGCCCGACTCGACGTACCAGCCGCCGGACGGCGGCGTGACCCCGACTCTCTTCCACAGGGCCTGCTCGAACTTGTGGGTGCCGGACTGGTCGCCGCGGGACACGAAGGTGGCGCGCTGCGCCGCGATGCGGCGCATGGCAGCGGCCGCGTCGTTCAACCCGCGCAGCCCGGCGGGGTCCGCCGCCGGCCCGACGATGAGGAAGTCGTTGTGCATCACGAGGCGGCGGTTCAGGAAGTACCCCGAGTCCGCCAGCACGCGCTCGGCCTGCGGCGCGTGCGACAGCACCACGTCCGCGTCGCCGCGGCGCCCCAGCTCGAGCGCCTGCCCGCTGCCCACGGCGATCAGCTTGACCCGGTAGCCGGTCTTGCGCTCGAAGATCGGGAGCAGCGAGTCGAGCAGCCCGGCGTCACGGGTGGAGGTGGTGGTGGCGAGGAGGACCTGGGGAGACTGGGCGGTAAGATGGAATGATGGAACCACGGAAAGGAGGACTGCGAGGAGCGCGTTTCTCACCAGCGCACCTGTAGCTGCACCACGCCGCGATTGTTCTCGAGCTGCACCACCTGCTCGCGAAATACTTCGTAATCCGCCATCACCTTGAAGTCGTCCCCACGAATGAAGTACTGCAGTCCGACCAGATAGCCGGTCGAGCGGTCGGTCGCGACCTGATCGCTCGGGTCGAATTGCTGGACGCGGCCCACGAGCTGGACGCGGCGCGGCACGACGCCGTACGAGGCGAGGACGTACCAGCCGACCGTATGCACGTCGGTCGTCCGATTGCGCGCCCGGATATACTCCGTGCGGGCCGTCCCCCGCGCCGTGCGATACATCGCCTGGAGGTCGAAGCTGGTGCTGTCGTTGTAGCCTTCGAACGCCCCGCCCAGGTCCAGCCCTTTGACCGGCGTCACCACCGCGCGTGCGAAGTAGGCCATGCGGTTGTCCGGGTTGGCCGCGCGGTTCGGTCCCTCGCCGTTGACCACCGCGCCCTGCAAGACCAGTCGGTCGGGAATACGCCACTCCAGCTGGGCGCCGATGTCGCGCTTCGCGGCATTCACGATGCGCGAGCGCTCGGTGGTCTCGAGGGTGATCGAGCTGAGCAGCGCTTCGAGAGAGAACGGCACACGGAACTGCCCTACGGTCCCGCTCCACCGCTGATGCGTCATTCGCACCCAGAGATCGGTGGCCGACAGAGTCAGCGGCGACGTGCCCGGCGTGGCCGCCGCGCCGATGGTGCGCATCTCGACCTGGGCGCGGTACGAGGCCCACGGCGTGATGGACCCCTCGACTGCGAACCGCGCCCGTCGCAAAAAGAACGATGCCGAGTCGCCGAGCGACTGGAAGCGGGGTTGGAGGTAGCCGGTGAGCTTTGGCGTGGTCGAGAACGCCGCGGGCGTCTGGGCTCGCGCCGGCATCCCCAGCGCGGCCGCGGCGAGCGCGATGAAAGAAACGAGGTGGCCCGAACGCACGGCGACAAACTACGTCGCGGGAATCCGATAGGCAACAGCCTGCCTATCGACGCAGCAGCTTGCGAAACGCCGTGAGACTGAGGCGCTCCACTTCGCGCCGCCAGCGCGCGAACAGCCGGAGCAGCCGGCGCGCCTCGGGGGTGAGCCGGGCGCCCCCGCGGCTCGAGCCCCCGCGCGTGGTCGCGAGCACCTTGGCGCCGAGCACGCGCTCCATCTGACGGATGCGGTTCAGGCAGGTGCGGTAGCTCCAGCCCACCGCCCGCCCCGCCGCGCGGATTGTGCCGGTCCGATCGACCGCGTCGAGGAAGCGGAGATAGCGGGGCCCCATCAGGAACACGCCGTCCCAGTTGAGCCACAGTTTCTGGCGGGGGGCGAGGTGCCGGCGCAGCGAAGGCACGCGAGAGGAAGGCATAGTACACCGAATGAGCTACATTTTCCTCTAAGCTAGCCCGGGCCACCCCATGAGCCAACTGCTCGACGCCGCCGCCGGCGTCGCCAACGCGTGCGAGCCGATTCCCGGCGTCGTGACCGGCGGCCAGCCCACGCTGGCCCATCTCGCCGCCCTGAAGCGCGCCGGGTGCGAGGTGATTCTCGACATCCGCGAGCCGATGGAGCCCCAGCCGTTCGGCGCCGCCGCTGCGGTCGCAGCTGCGGGTCTCGAGTACATCAACATCCCCGTGAGTCACGGGCCGCTCAGCGATGACACCTTCGATCAGGTACGCCGCACCGTGCGCGAGATGGCCGGGCACAAGCGGTTCTTCTTCTATTGTGCGAGCGGCAACCGAGTGGGGGTAATGCTGCTGCCGTATCTCATGCTCGACAAGGGAATGGCCGAGGACGACGCGGTGACGGAAGCGATGCGGATCGGGATGCGCAATGCGGGATTGATGCAGGAGGCGCTTGACTATGTGGGGCGCCGACGGGGTCGCGAGACGTAGTCGCGCTACGCCTTCGTGCTACGTCTTCGTGCTACGTCTTCGTGCTACGTAGTCGTGCTGCGCCTTTGTGCTACGTCTTTCTGTCTTACGGAGAACGGTGCCAGTACATTCTCAGCTCGGTGATCTTGCCGTCCTTGGTCTCGCAGAACATGGCGCCGCGCGCGTCGACCCACTCGCCGGTGCGGCGGCGGCGGTAGGTGCAACGAAACTCGGCGGCGAACCACGGGCCCGCCGCATAGATCTCCCCGGCCTTGAACGTCACCTCCGCCTGGTTGACGGGGATGTCCTTCCAGTACGCCCGGATCGCGTCGCTGCCCACGCTGCGCTCGCTGAACGGCGTCTCGAGGAACACCGCGTCGGGTGCGAAGACGGATACGATCGTGTCCACGTCCCCGCCCTCCCACCCGCGGCCAAACGTCTCCAGGAGTTGACGATACGCTGCGTTCATGGCGCCCAATATAGCCCAATCCGGAACCGTGGGTCGGGACGTATGGTAGACGAAGGCGCAGTAGGAGTTTCTCATTCAGAACACCCGTTACGGGAGGATGCCACGATGTTGAAGCGGATCATGGCCACGACGGTCGTGCTGGCTCTGTGTGCGCTGCCGCTCGCGGCGCAGGGGCATGCGGCGACGCCGGGCAACGAAATGACGCTCACAGGCCAGGTGATCGACCTGAACTGTCACACCACGAACGGGGCGATGGGCCCGTCTCACAAAGGCTGCGCGCAGGCGTGCGCCAAGGCGGGAGTGCCGCTCGGCATCCTGGGGAGCGACGGGACGATCTATCTGCCGGTCAGCTCCAAGCCGGGCGATCCCCAGAACTCGAAGCTCGAGCAGTACGCCGAAGGCAAGGTGACGGTGACCGGTATGCACCGGATGGTGAGCGGGTTGCACACGATCGAGATCAAGACGGTCGCGGCCGCGAGCTGATGCGGCGCGCGCTGGCGGGGGGCGCCGGGCTGTGCGCCGCGGCGCTCCTCGCCTGCGGATCCCCGGCGCCCTCCGCGCCCCCCTCCAGCGGTCTCACCCTCCTGTTCCTGCGCCGCTCCCCCGCGGCGTCTCTGGGCGGCCTTTCCTGGGCGCCCGATCCCGACCGCAGCCGGCTGGTGGCGCTCGATGGACGGCTCCGCGTGGCGCGGAGCTTCACGAGCCCCCGGCTCGCCAACCCCGTGGCCGTCGCCGCGCTCGGCGCCGAGCTGCTCGTGAGCGAGCGGACCGGGGAGGGGGTCGTGTTCGACACGACGGGCCGCCCGGTGCGCGAGTGGGACAGCCCCGATCTCGCGTCGATCTACGCGGCGCGCGGGACCGAGGTCGTGGCGGTGCGGTCGCCCTACTACATCCCGCAATTCGCGGCGGAACCCGACACAGCCCCGCTGATCCGGGTGCTGGACACGCTCGGCCGGCCCGCAGCCGGGCTCGCCACGATCCATGTGCCGCCGGTCCCATATTTGGCACAGCTCGTGAACGCGGGCGCAGTGGCCGTGGGAGCGGACGGCTCGGTCTACTTCGCGCCGCTGGTGCGGGATGAGATCCGCAAGTACGGGCCGGGCGGCGCGCTTCGCTGGACGGCGAAGCGGGGGCTGTTCCGGACGGAGCCGGACCCCGAGTTTCTGCCGCCCCACGGGCGCGACAAGCGCGACATCGCCGTGCGCGACGCGCTCGTCAACGTCGCGCTCGTGCTCGGTCCGGACGGGCGGCTGTACGCGCTCGGATCGGACGACTCGGGCGCCACGCGGCTGCGCGTCGACGTGCTCGACACGGCGGGCGGCGCGATCCTCGCGACCCGCCACCTCGGGGCCCGCGAGACCGCCGTCGCGGTGGACCCGCGCGGCCGGCTCGCGACGTTCGATGCCGACTCGCTGCTGGGCGGTCCGGCGGGCCCCGAGCGCGAGACCTTCACTCCCGCCTTCGTGCTCCCGGACGTGAACGGCGACACGGTCGCGCTCGCCCGGTTCGCGGGCAAGGTGACGCTCGTGAACTTCTGGGCGTCGTGGTGCGACCCGTGCCGCGAGGAGTTCCCCCACATGGCGCAGCTGTACCGCGAGCTCGACCGCAAAGACTTCGAGATCGTCGCCATCTCGGATGACGTGGATCGCGGCAAGATGGCGGCGTTCCTGCGCGCGTATCGCCCGCCGTTTCCGATCCTGGTGGGCGGGGGGCGCATGAAGCAGACCTACCACTATCGGGGTCTGCCCTACTCGCTGCTGCTCGACCGCCGGGGACGAATCATCGAGCGGATCTTCGGGTTCGGTGGTGCGGCGGAGTTCACGACATTGCGGCAGACTATTGCAAACGAGGTACGGGCTCCCTAGCGTTTAACCGTGCCAGACTCGACGCCTCCCGCCTCCCGCCTCCCGCATCCCGTTGTAATCGATACCGATCCCGGCATCGACGATATGCTGGCGCTGCTGCTGGCGCTGGCGTCGCCCGAGCTGGAGCTGCGCGGCATCTCGGTCTCGTACGGCAACACGGTAGTCGAGAATGCGTACAGGAACACCGTGGAGATAATGCGTAGGGCCGGAAAACGTATCACGCTTGCCGTGGGGGCGCGCCGGCCGCTCAAGCGGGCGCTGGCGGTGGCGCACGAGACGCATGGCGCGTCGGGGCTCGGCTACGCCGAGCTGCCGCCCGCGGGCGTGACGCTCGACTGGGTGAAATCGCTCGACCGGCTGCTCGTCGAGCAGCCGGAGCCGGTCACGCTCGTCACGCTCGGACCGGTCACGAGCCTGGCGCTGGCGCTGCGGCGCGAGCCGGACCTGGTGCGCGCCAAGGTGGGGCGCCACATCGCCATGGTGGGTAACCTCGGCGCCCGCGGCAACACGACCCGCTACGCCGAGTTCAACGCCTGGTGCGACCCGGAGGCGCTCGACACGGTGCTCAAGGCAGAGCTGCCGACCGAGCTGATCGGGCTCGACGTCACCCGCCAGGCCGTGCTCGCCCCGCCCGAGGTGACGCGCCTCGCGCACTCCGAGTCGACCAACGCGCGCTGGATGCACGACGCGCTGCGCTTCTACATGGAGTTCCACAAGCAGGCCGAGGGGCTGGATGGGTGCATCGTGAACGACGTGCTGCCGATCGCCCTGCTGCTCCGCCCCGACGCGCTGACGTTCGAGGAGCAGCGCATCGTCGTGGACCTGTCCGACGGCGAGCACCGGGGCCACACCCGGGTGAAGCCCGATGGCACCCGCGTGCAGGTCGCCACACAGGTCGAGATGAGTCGCGTGCGCCCGCTGCTCTCCGAGCGGGTGTTCCGCTGGGCGACGCGCGCGACGCCGACGCAGACGTCGCAGGAAGGCGCGACCGTTTGACGCCGCTGCCGCAGAAAATCGCCGTGATCGGCGCCGGCGACATCGGCTGCGGCTGGGCGGCGCTGTGCGCCGCGGCGGGCTGGCCCGTCACACTGTTCGACGCAAGTTCGCGCAGCATGGAGCGCGCCGCGATCGACGTGCCGCGCCGGGCTCGGGCCCTCGTGGCCCTCGGGCACGCCACCGAAGGGATGGTGGAGCGCGGGCTGCTCGAGCTGCACCAGGGCCGCAGCCTGCTGCAAACCGTGCAAGGGGCCGATTGGGTGATCGAGGCGATTCACGAGGACTTGGGCGCCAAACAGAAGCTGTTCCACGCGATCGAGGAAGTAGCGGCACCCGAGGCGCTCGTCACGAGCTCCTCGAGCGGCATCCCGCCCACGGAGCTGTTCTCGCGCTGCCGCCGCCAGGACCGCTGCCTCGTGGCCCACCCCCTCAACCCGCCGCAGCTCATTCCCTTGGTCGAGCTCGTCCCCGGCGCGCGCACGGCGGTCGCCAGCGTGACGCGCGCGCAGGAGTACCTGCGCGCGCTGGGCCGGATGCCGATCGTCCTCAAGAAACCCGTCCCCGGGTACGTGGTCGGCCGCATCGCCGCCGCCGTGTGGCGCGAGTGTATCGATCTGGTGTTGACCGACGTGATCGCGGTGGACGACCTGGACCGCGCCGTGTCGCTCGGGCCCGCGCTCGGCTGGGCCGCGGCAGGCCCGCACCTCACCTACCACCTCGCCGCGGGGGACGGCGGCGTGAACGCGTTTCTGCAGCACCTGCTCGCCAGCTTCGAGGGGTGGTGGGGCCAGCTCGCCACCTGGCAGCGGCTCGAGCCGGAGCAGCAGCGCGCGCTCACCCACGAAGTCGAGCGGGCATATAAGGGAAAGGTCGAGGAGCTGAGGGAAGCCCGGGACCGCAGGCTTAGTGCCATTCTGCGAGCGCTGGAGCAGACGAGAACTACCTAAGACGTAACACAGAGACGTCAAGCGAAGGCGTCAAGCGAAGACGTATCACGAAGTCGCGTGACGCCTCTGCGTGACGTCTCTGTGCTACGCCTTCGTGATACGTCTTTTATTTCTTATCGGCTCTTACCATCAGCACCGGAATCCTGGTTAGGTGCCGTAAAGCCGTTGCCGTGCTTCCCTTGACCACATCTTCGAGCAGCCGGTGCCCATGTGTGGCCATGGCGATCAGGTCGCACCGTTCGCGCTCGGCGGCGGCCGCGATCTCCTTGGCCGGTTCCCCGCCCGCCAGCACCGCTTCGGCGTCGAACCCCTCCGCTTCCAGCTGACCGCACACGGCCTCCAGATAGGCGCGGTCCTCCCGGATCTCCTGCGACTCGCGCAGCGCGAGCTCGTTGACGTTGCGGGCGACCCAGCCGTCCGCCACGTGAATGAGGACGAGCGTGGAGCCCAACCGCTTGGCCAGCTCGCGCGCGTGGGTGAGGATGGTCTGGTCCGCGGGGGAGTTCTCGAGGGGCACGAGGATGCGCGCGTACATCAGCCGACCGCGCCCCGGAAGATCTGGACCAGGAGCCAGCCGTTGAAGCCCGCGATCGCGATCGCCACGAAGTAGGCGAGGGCCTTCAGCCAGCGGGGGTTCACGAACTCGCCCATCTTCGCCCGGTCCGACGTGAACCGGACGAGCGGAAAGACCGCGAAGGACAACTGCAGGCTGAGGATCACCTGGCTCAGGATGAGGAGGCGGGCGGTGCCGCTCGCCCCGAAGAAGATAGCCGTCAGCGCCGCCGGCACAATCGCGATCAGCCGCGTGATCAAGCGGCGCAGCCACGGGCGGATCCGGATGTTCAGGAACCCTTCCATGACGATCTGGCCGGCGAGCGTGCCGGTGAGGGTGGAGTTCTGCCCCGAGGCGAGCAGGGCGATGGCGAACACGGCGCTCGCGCCCGCGACGCCGAGCAGCGGCGTCAGGAGCTGGTAGGCGTCCTGGATCTCGGCGACGTCGCTATGGCCCGACGTGTGGAAGGTCGCCGCTGCGACCACGAGGATCGCCGCGTTGACGAACAGCGCTAAGGTCAGGGCGATGGTGGAGTCGAGGAACGCATACCGCACGGCCATGCGCTTCCCCGCCGGCGTCTCCTCATAGCGCCGCGTCTGCACGACGGACGAATGCAGGTAGAGATTGTGCGGCATCACCGTCGCGCCGAGGATGGCGATCGCGATGTAGAGCCGGTCGCGATCCAGCAGGATCGAGGAGGTGGGCACGAAGCCCGCGGCGACCGCCGCCAGGTTGGGGCGGGCGATGATGATCTCGAACAGAAAGCACGCAGCGATCGTGGCGATCAGCACCACCACCAACCCCTCGACCAGCCGGAACCCCCTGTGCTGGAGGAACAGGATCAGGAGGACGTCGAGGGCCGTGATGGCAATGCCCACTGGCAGCGGAATGCCGAACAACAGGTTCAGGGCGATCGCCGACCCGATCACCTCGGCCAGATCGCAGGCGGCGATCGCGGTCTCGCAGATCACCCAGAGCCCGAGAGAGGCGGGCCGCGAATAGTGGTCGCGGCACGCCTGCGCCAGGTCCCGGCCGGTGACGATCCCGAGCTTCGAGGCGAGCCCCTGCAGCAGGATCGCCATCAGGTTCGAGAGCAGGATCACGGAGAGCAGCGCGTAGCCGAACTTCGAGCCCCCGGCCAGGTCGGTGGCCCAGTTGCCAGGATCCATGTACCCCACGGCGACCAGGTACCCTGGCCCCGCGAACGCCAGCGCTTTCCGCCACCATGGCCCCTCGAGGACCGGAACGGTGCGGTAGACCTCGGCGAGGCTGGGTGCCAGCCGCGCGCGGCGCCACCCGGGCTCGGGTGGTACGCCGGCGGCCCCCGCCTCAGCGGCTCGCGTAGCCACGGTCGGTGACCGGCATCTCCCGGCACCACAGCAGCAGAGCGAGCTCACGCCCCACCACGCGGGGGTCGCCCGAGGGGACGAGCCCGATCGTCGTCGGCCCGTTGAACGGCTGGCGGTCGGTCACGGTGAGCAACACCCCCGGGGTCAGCCCCTGCTCGGCAAAGAAGCGCAGCCGGGCCGAATCCTGCGTGCCCACCTGTCGCAGCTCGAGCTTGGAGCCCAGCCCCGCGTCGGCGAGCGACACCAGCTCCGCTTCCTCGATCTCGCCCGCCGCGGTCGGAATGGGATCGCCGTGCGGATCGTAGAGCGGGTCGCCCAGGGCGCGCGCCATGCGGTCGATCAGCTCGTCGGACACCGCGTGCTCCAGCCGCTCGGCTTCGGCGTGCACCCCGCCCCAATCGTAGCCGAGCTGCTGCGTCAGGTAGAGCTCGAGCAGCCGGTGGCGCCGGATCATGCGCAGCGCCGCTCGCCGCCCCTGGGCCGTGAGCTGCACACCGCGATACGGGACGTGCTCGATCAGGCCCGTTTCGGAAAGGCGCTTCACCATGCCGCTCACCGAGGGCGGCGCCACGTCGAGCATCGCCGCGATGTCGCTCGTGGCGGCGAAGCCGCCCTGATTCGAGAGGTGGTATATGACCTTGAGATAGTCTTCGACTGACGGGGTCAGGGGCGGATTGGCGTCTCGCAGCGTTGCATGCATGCCGATTCTCCCTGCCGGAAAGGCGCTACAATGGGACCTGTTGGGGATAGGTTATCAACTGTCAACAGAAAGACTTACACACTAGTGTCTCATCAACATTAGACTACGCTAAACTTTGAATATTGTCAAGCGAATATGTGGATTTCTGTAGCCTACACTGCGTTGATGAGCCTGAGGAACGGGGTGAGGATCCGCTCGGTCATCCCCCAGATAACAATTTCGTCGATGACATAGGCGGGAAAGGTGCGCTCGACGCCGCGCACCAGCAGCGTCAAGTCGCGCCGCACACCGCGTTGCGACAAACGCGCGAGCGGCAGCCAGAACACCCTTGCGGCCTCGACGCCCGGGACGAGTGTGGGGCGAGAAGCGAGCGCGAACACGAAGGGGCGCACCACGACTGCGGGGAGCGTGGCAGTTCGGGGGTAGAGGTCGTCGAGCGCGCCGAGGCGCTCCGCGGCGGAGAGGTCGACCCCCGTCTCCTCGCGCGTCTCGCGGATCGCCGTCACCAGCAGATCGCCGTCCGCGGGATCACGCCGGCCGCCCGGCAGGGCGACCTGGCCGGACCAGGGATCGTCGGCGCGCTCGGCGCGACGGATCAGCAGGGTCTCGAGCCCTTGGGGCCCTTCGAGCAGGATCAAGGCGACCGCAGCGGGGCTCGCTCCAGGCGCCGCCTGGGGCTTGGCGCGGAAGTCCTGCAGGGCAAACCGCACGGCGGCGAGTGTGAGCTTCACGAGAGGTGCCGCGCGAACCAGTCCACCGTCCGTCGCACCACCTGCTCCAGGGCGGCATTGGAGCCGGCCCAGGGGTGGCCGGCCCCGAAGCTGTGGCCCGCGCCATCGACCAGAAACAACTCCGGCGCGCCGGCGCGTGCCGCGTTGTGAAGATCACGACCGTCGCCCCACGGCACCGTTTGGTCCGCGGTGCCATGCACGATGAGCCACGGCGCCCGCACGCCGCCGGCGGCACGCACCACGTTGAGCGGGCCGGCGCCGTGGGCGTCCAAGTCGTCGAGCATGTCGCGGTACAGCGGCAGCTCCTGGCCGGTGCGCTGGCTCAGCACGCGGGCCGTTCCGGTGCGACGCAGCTCGTCGGTCAAGGGCGCGATGAGGCGGCCGAATCGCGCCACCGCCGCCCAGGTGACGAGTGCGCGGACGCGCTCGTCCTGTGCCACGCGCAACACGGCGATGCCGCCGCCCGCGCTGTGCCCGAAGAGACCATACGCCGACAGCCGAAAGCCGAAAGCACCGCTCGTCACGGCCTCGAGCACGACGTCCAGGTCGTGCAGCTCCTTGGTGTACGTGTTGCGCCCAAACCGCTCGGGCTCGTCGAACGTGTCCGAGTCCTCACCCACGCCCGCACCGGAAAAGTTGAACGACACCACGGCGAGACCGGCGCGGGCGAGCCGCTCGGTGACGTGCGGGAAGAAGCCCCAATCCTTGAAGCCCTTGAACCCATGGCACACGACGACGACGGGGCGGTCGCCGCCCGCGCTGGTGACGTCGCCACGCAGCGGGCCGCCGTCGGCTCCGGTGAGCCGGAACGATCGTTTCGATGGAGTGGCCAGAGGCTGGCTCGAGCGGGTGCCCAATAATACCTTCCCGGCCCGATGCCCAGCCACGTGCGGATGACGATCGGCCTCGCCGCCGGACTCGCGCTCGGGCTTGTGGCCGCGTGGACCCAGCAGCCCGCGCTGCTCACCGTGGCCCGGGGCCTGCGGCCGCTCGGCACGCTGTTCTTGAACCTGCTCTGGATGGTGGTGATCCCGCTCGTCGTGACCGCGCTGTTCGCGGGCGTGGCGGGACTCGGCAGTGTGCGGCGCGTGGGCCGCCTCGGAATCAGAACGCTGGGGTTCTTCTGGGCGACGACCGTCGCCGCGATCGTGATCGGGTTCGCGGTGGCGGCGCTGTGCCTGCCGCTCGCCGGCGTGACGCCGGAGCAGCAGGCGGTGCTGCGCCAGAGCGCGCTCGCCGACTCGGGCGCGGTGCGCCACGCAGCGGACCAGATGCAGAGTGGCGCGCGGTTCCTGGTCGAGCTGATCCCGGCGAATCCGGTGCGCGCGGCGATCGACGGCAGCTTGCTGCCGCTGATCGTCGCCACCACGCTCTTCGCCGTCGCCGCCGCGGGACTGCCGGAGGAGAAGCGCCGCACGTTGACCGATCTCGCCGACGTCGTGACCGCGGCGCTGGTCCGCATCGTCTGGTGGGTGCTGCTGATCGCCCCGCTCGGCATCTTCGCGCTGGTGGCGGGGGCGGTCGCTCAGTTCGGGTTGTCGCTCGTGAAGACGATGGCCGTGTTCGTACTGGCGGTGATCGCCGGGCTGGGGGTGTTCATCGCCGGCGTGCTGCTCCCCGCGATCGCCCTGGTGGCGCGGGTCCGCGTGTCCAGGTTCCTGCAGGCGGCGTGGCCGTCGCTCGCGATGGCGTTCTCGACCACGTCGTCGCTCGCCACCCTCCCCACGATGCTCGCGGCCGCCGAGCAGGAGCTCGAGATCTCGCGCACCGTGACGAGCTTCGTGCTGCCACTGGGCGCGAGCATCAACCGGTCGGGGAGCGCGCTGTTCCAGGCGGTGGCGATCGTGTTCGCGGCCCACCTGTACGGCGTGCCGCTCGGCGCGGCGGAACTGTTCCAGGCGGGCGCCGCGGTGTTTCTCGCCTCGCTCACGGTCGCCAGCGTGCCGTCGGCGAGCGTCGTGAGCCTCGCTCCCGCGTTCAGCGCCACCGGACTCCCGCTCGCCGGGCTGACGCTGCTGATCGGGCTCGATCGCATCCCCGACATGTTCCGCACCATGACCAACGTCATGGGAAGCCTGTCTGGTGCCGCGGTAGTGGCGGCGCAGGAAGGAGACAGCATCTCGACAGTTGTATGACACGGCAGGCAACGTCTATTGCAGTGTCTTTCCCGCGAGGAGCAACCCTACGACCACGCTGACGACCGCCGAGCCCAGGTGCAGCACCGTCGCCCACCTCGCCCCGTGCCCTGAGGCGAGCCGTACCAGCCCGGCGAGCGAGAACGAGACCAGCAGCATGCCGATCATGGTGCCCAGCGCGAACGCGGCGAAGTACGCGAACTGAGCGGTACGAGTCGGCGCCGCGGCCACGAGCAGGACCAGGATCGCGGCGCTGCCAGCGAGCCCGTGCAGCAACCCGAACCCGAGCGAGCGCCTTGCGTCCCCCCGTGGGTGCGCGTGGGCGTGCTCGGCACCCTGCACGTGGCTGTGAAGGTGAAAGTGCGGGCCGTCCTCGTGCGCGTGCGCGTGCAGGTGCCAGCGTCCGCGCGCGTACCGCAGAATGACCGACCCGCCGAGCCCGATCAGGAGCAGCGCCACGAGGAAGTCGGCGGCGGGCCAGAGGCGATCGGGCAGATGGAGGCCGAACACCATGATGACGGCCACGACCACCCCGACGCTGGCCGTGTGCCCTACGGCCCAGGCGAGCCCGAGACGGCAGGCGTCGAGCAGGCGCCCTTGGCGGGTCGCGAGCGTCGACACGGCGGCGAGGTGGTCGGGCTCGAATGCGTGGCGGAACCCGAGGAGCAAGCCGAGGCCCGCGAGGGCCAAAAGGCTGGGAGGCATGGCGGACCGCAATTTAGCCAGCAGCGAGACAGGGGGTAGGGACTAGTTGCCTTTCCCCGTACGCTACAACCTTTTAGCTCTAGTCCCTATCAGATTGGGCACATGGAGCTCACCAGTCCCGGGGCGGCGACACTGCGCAGAGATCCGGACCAGGCGAGGGGCGGCGGAGGCACGGGGGACGCGGAAACAGCCGACGTGGCGCTCGCCGCCAGTGGCGACGGGAGCGCGTTCGAGCGGCTGTACCGGGCCCACGTGGCACGGGTCCACAGTCTGGCGCGCCGGATGATCAATCCCGACGTGGCCGACGACATCACGCAGGATGTGTTCGTGCGGGCGTGGAGCAAGCTCGGCACGTTCCGCGGCGAGGCGGCGTTCGGGACCTGGCTGCACCGCCTGGCGATCAACGTGATCCTGGCGCGCCGCACGACGCTCAGCACCGAGCGGGGGCGGTACCACGATGCGGAGCATGCACTCGATGCGGTGCCGGGTCGCCCGGTGGTACACGAGCTGTCGCTCGATTTCCAGCAGGCGATCGGGCGGCTTCCCGACGGCGCACGTGAGGTGTTCGTGCTGCATGACGTGGAAGGTTACAAGCACGAGGAGATCGCGGATATGCTCGGGATCGTGCCCGGGACATCCAAATCGCAGCTGCATCATGCGCGGATGGCGCTGCGGAAACATCTCGAATAATTGACTGATTGCGGATTGCGGATTGCGGATTGAAAGGGGCGAGTCAATGAACGACACCTGGACCGAGCGACTCTCAGAGTATATCGACGGGACGCTGGCCGAAGCTGAGCGCGGCGCGCTCGAGGCCCATCTCGCAGGCTGCGCGGCGTGCCGCACGACGCTCGACGAGCTGCGCCGGGTGGTCGCGCGCGCCCGGGCGCTCGACGACCGGCCGCCGGCGGCCGACCTGTGGCCCGCCATCGCGGAGCAGATCGGCGTGTCATCGGGCGCGCACCACGTGGTGAGCCTCGCGGAGCGACGGACGCGCCGCCGCGTCGCGTTCACGGTCCCGCAGCTCGCCGCGGCGGCCGCGTTGCTGCTGCTGCTCGGCTCGGGCGGCGCGTACCTGGCGCTGCACCGCCCGCCGCTCAGGGGGGCGGGCGCGATCGCGCAGCGCGGGCCGGCCGCGGATCTGACGACCTCCCCGGTGGGGTGGGTCCAGAAGACGAGCTCGCGCTACGATGCCGCCGTCGCCGAGCTGGAGAGCGCCCTGGAGCAAGGGCGCGCCAGCGGCCGCCTCGACAGCGCCACGGTGCGCGTGCTCACACAGAGCCTGGTGACGATCGACTCTGCGATCGTGCAGGCGCGGCGGGCGCTCGCGGCCGATCCCGGCAGCGCGTATTTGAATCAACACCTCGCCGACACCATGCGGCGCAAGTTGGAGCTGCTGCGACGGGCCAGCGCGCTCGCACCCGCCAGGACCTAGGGGGATAGACATCGTGCTCCTGAACATCGCGGCCGTCATCACGCTGGCAGTGACCCAGCAGACCGATACGACCGTGCCGGTCCGGCCCGGGATGCGGCTCGACGTCGACAACTTCGGCGGCGAGATCGTGGTCAAGGCCTGGAACCAGAACTCCGTCCGGGTACAGGCGACGCACTCCAGTCGCGACCGCATCGACGTCCAAGTGGGGGCCTCGACCGTGAGCCTCAAGGCCGAGAGCCGGCGTGGGCTGGCGCAGATGGTCGAGTACCAGATCTCGGCTCCGGCCTGGATGAACCTCAATCTCCACGGGGTCTCCACCGACATCGAGGTGGACGGCGCGCAAGGAGCCGTCACTGCCGAGACGGTGAACGGCGAGGTCAAGTGCCGGGGGGGCAGCGGCCAGGTGTCGCTCAAGTCGGTGCAGGGAGCCGTCAAGCTGCAAAACGCCAAGGGGCACATCGACGTCTACTCGGTGAGCGACGGCCTGACCCTGGAGAACGTGAGTGGCGACATCTCAGCTGAAACCGTGAGCGGGGACATCTCGTTGGAAGGAATCGAGTCGGCGAGCGTGGAGGTCAGCACCGTGAGCGGCGACGTCACCTACGAAGGCAGCATCAAGGACGGCTCTCACTACCGCTTCGCCACCCACAACGGCGACGTCACCGTCGCCATACCGGACAAGGCCAACGTGACCGTGTCGGTGGCGACCTTCAACGGCGACTTCGACTCGAGCTTCCCGGTGAGCGTCACGAACACGACCAAGCACCGCTTCACGTTCACGATCGGCTCCGGCAACGCCCGGCTCGAGCTCGAGACGTTCAACGGCGACATCCGGCTGCGCCGGCCCGGCCAGCTGCACGACAAGCACCACGACCAGGAGGACAACTGACCATGCGCGCCATCTCCCTCGCCGCCCTCGCGCTGCTGGTCGGCGCCGTCCCGCCCGCCCCAGCTCAAGGGGAGTTCCATTGGAGCGGCCGCCTCGCGAGCGGCAAGCGGCTCGAGATCAAAGGCGTCAATGGGGACATCCACGCCGTCGGCGTGACGGGGGGCGAGGTCGACGTCACGGCGAGGAAGCACGCCCGCCGCAGCGATCCCGAGTCGGTCGAGATCAAGGTTGTCACCACCGACGACGCGGTGACGATCTGCGCGGTTTACCCGACGCCACGCCGCGCGCGCCGCGACAACGAATGCACCGCGGGAGACCACTGGTCCTCCAGCACCGAGGACAACGATGTATCAGTGGATTTCGAGGTCCGCGTCCCGGCGGGCGTGAAGTTCTACGGGCACACCGTCAACGGCCAGGTGGAAGCGGAGCACTTGGGCGCGGATGTGTGGGCCTACACGGTGAACGGCAGCGTGCGCGTGTCCACCACCGGCTACGCCGAGGCGACCACCGTGAACGGCTCGATCGTCGCCTCGCTCGGCCGCGCCAACTGGAGTGACGGGGTCGAGTTCACCACGGTGAACGGCGGCATCACGCTCGATCTGCCCTCCGACCTCTCGACCGAGGTCCGAGCCTCCACCGTGAACGGCGACCTGGTGACCGACTTCCCCCTGCTGGTCACGGGTAAGTTCGGCCCGCGGCACCTGCACGGCACGATCGGAAACGGCGGACGGCAGCTGTCGCTTTCGACGGTGAATGGGAGCATACGGCTTAGAAAAGCCAGTTAAAGGCCGGTGAGAGGCCGGTGAGAGGCCGGGGAAGGGTGAAGGGCACTACCCGCGACCCACCAGGCTGCGGATCAAGCCGACGATCAGGCCGATAACCCGATCGCATTGCCTGAGCGCGTCCTCCGTTGGTTTGGCTGGAGAGAGCTCCAGCTCCTGAACGAGTTCCAGGTGCGTGCGGAGCTCAGTCGCGGAGCCTAACGCAATCCGGAGACACCTGACAAACTGAGGCCTCGTCCCGAGGCCATAACCCTCCGCAATGTTTGCAGGAACGGACGGTGCAGCCCTGCGAATCTGATCTGCGAGCGCAAAATGGCGGGTCAACGGGGGCTCAAGGGTAAGGCGATAGGCTGATACAGCGAGGCGCCGCGCGACCTTCCAGGCTTCCAGCGACTCCAGTCTTCTCACAGTGACAATCTGCGCAGCAGGCGGCAAGGTCTCGTACCAGTCGCTTGCGAGCCGCACCCCGGCATTGCATCACCCTTCCCCGGCAGTTCACGGGCAGTTCACGGGCCTCAGCACCGCAAAATTCTGGTCCCCGACGCACTAGCTCGGTACCAGTTTCGGAAGCAGGACAGCGTACCGTAGGGCCTTCTTCGGTAAGGGGCCCGTGGTGCTGCGCGAGCTGCTCACCCGCACCGAGCGGATCGACGATCTTCGCCACCTTTTTGGGGCGCTCGGCTTTCAAGCGGCGTGGGAGAACGTGCCACCCGGGCCCTGGCTGGGAGAAGCGCACGTGGAAGCGGCGGGCGTGTCGCGTGTCCTGCTGGTCGCGCGCCACGCCGCCTTCCGCGTGTTCGCCCTCGCGGCCGACGATCCCGACCGGGCGGTGCGGGCGGCAGCCCAGCGGCTCGCCGCAGGCGCGGAGCGCGGGCTCGTGTGCGCCCTGGGGCCGGCGCCGCGACGCCTGATCTGCGCCGGCTGGCGCGCGGGCGGCCGTGCCGGCGCCGTGCGCGTGGCGGTGTTCCCGCTCGAGCACCCCCCCGGTAGCGCAGTCGGGACGCTGGAGCGGTTGCGTCCCGTGCCGGGCGAGACGGCGCTCGCATTGAGCCTCCGGATCGGCGAGGCGCTGGCGAGCGAAGGCGTCACGCCGCGCTTCTTCAAGGCCTTCCGCCTGGTGCTCGAGCGGCTCGCCGAGCGGCTCCCCGCCCCGCGCGGCCGCACCGAGCGGCACGCACTCGCCCTCACCGCGCTCACGCGGGTGCTGTTCCTCTATTTCGTCCAGGCAAAGGGGTGGCTCGACGGCGACCCGCGCTACCTGATCCACCGGTTCGACGAGGGGCTCGCCCTGCGGCGCAGCTTTCACCGCCACGTGTTCGAGCCGCTGTGCTTCGGAGCGCTCAATCAGCCCACCGGCGAGCGGTCGCGCGGCGCGCGTGCCCTCGGCAACCTGCCGTTCCTGAACGGCGGCCTGTTCGAGCCGACTGCGCTGGAGCGGCGTCACGGCATCGCCGCCTGGACCAACGCCGATTGGCGCGACGCGTTCGACTCGCTGTTCGAGCGGTTTCACTTCTCGGTGCGCGAGTCGGAGAGCGCCGATCTGGTGGCGCCCGACATGCTGGGCCGGGTGTTCGAGGGCGTGATGGATCCCGACGACCGGCGCGCGAGCGGGAGCTACTACACGCCCGCGGCGCTGGTCCGAGAGCTGGTCCGCGCGGCGCTCGAAGCGGCGCTCGTGAGTCGCTGCGGGCTCGCCCCCGGGCCCGCCGAGCGCTGGGTGCACCGCGGCGAGCCGCCCTCACAACCCCCGGACGTCACCCGCCTCCGGCTGTGCGACCCGGCCGTGGGGTCCGGAGCGTTCCTGCTCGGCGCGCTGGAGGAGCTCACGGCGCTGCGGCGGGCGATCGGGGAGGGGCCGCCCCGCGTCGTCCGGCGCAACGTGCTGGCGCACTCGCTGTTCGGAGTGGACGTGAAGCTCACCGCGGTGCGGTTGGCGGAGCTGCGGCTGTGGCTCGCTCTGGTGGCGGACGACGACGAGACGGACCCGGCACGCCTCGCACCGCTTCCCAACCTGGACGGCCAGGTCCGTCAGGGTGACGCGCTGCTCGACCCGCTCGCGTTGGCCCGCGTCCTGGGAGGAGGCCCAGCTCCGACGGGCGGCGCCGTGCAGCTCGAGCGGCTCGGCGCCGCGCGCCGCACGCTCTTCAGCATGACGGGACCGGCGAAACGCCGGGCGGTGGCCGAGCTGTCCCGTGCCGAAGCCGCGCTCGCCGAACGTCTCTTCCAGGGCTCGATCCGCATGCTGGAGGGGCGGATCGCCGAACTGCTCGCCCTCGCCCGCGACTCGGACCTGTTCGGACGCCGCCGCGGGCTCGACGCGTCGCAACGCACCTTGCTGCACCGCCTGCGGACCAGCCGGCGAGAGCTACGCGGTGGTTTGCGCCGTCTGCGCCGTGAAGGGGGCGCGCCGTTCTTCGCCTTCGAAGCGCACTTCGGCGACATCGTCGGCGCGGGGGGATTCGATGTAGTGCTCGGCAATCCCCCGTGGGTCCGGGCCGAACGGCTGCCATCGCAGGTGCGGGAAGCGCTGACCACGCGATACGCGACATGGCGCCCCGCGCAGCAACGCGGCTTCGCCCACCTCCCCGATCTCGCCGTCGCGTTCGTCGAGCGCGCACTCGAGCTTGCTGCGCCGGGTGGGGTCGCCGCGCTGCTCGTCCCCGCGAAACTGGCCTCGAGCGGGTACGCCGAGCGGCTGCGACAACTGCTGGCGCGCGGTACACGGATCGAGCGCGCCGCGGTGGTCGAAGGCGCGGCCGGTGCGTTCGGCGCGGCCGTGTACCCGATGGCGCTCGTCGCCGCGCGGGTCGAGCCGGCCGCGCCCGACCAGGTCGCCGCGGCGCTGGGCCCCAAGAGCGCAGCGCCCCGCGTCCCGCAACGGCTGCTTCAAGAGGCTGGTCCGTGGGTGCTCCAGCCCCGGGCCACTCGCGTGGCGCGGCAGCTGCGCGACCGCTTTCCGACGGTCGGTGACCGCTGGACGCCGCAGCTCGGCGTGAAAACCGGAGCGGACGATGTCTTCCTGGTCGCGGCGGCCGCCCCCTGGACTCGCCCGGCGGTGCGGGGGCGAGACCTGAGGGCGTGGCGCGCCACGCCGCATGCTCACCTGCTCTGGACCCACGCCGCCGACGGCCGGCCGATCGCGCGACTGCCCCGCGAGCTCGGGCGCTTGCTCGAGCCGCACTTCGAGCGGCTGCGCCGCCGCAGCGATTACCGGACCGGCGCGCCGTGGCAGGTGTTCCGCACGGGGCTCGCGTACGCACCGCACCGCGTCGTCTGGGCGGACGTGGCGCGACGGATCGCGGCGGCCGTGCCCCAGCCCGACGTCGTGCCGCTCAATACCGTGTACGGCATCGCCACGCGCACGGCCGAGGACGCCTACGCGCTCGCGGCGCTCTTCAACTCCCGCTGGCTCACGGCGCTGGCGCGTCTCGTGGCGGATCCCGCGCGCGGCGGGTTCCATCGCTTCAACGCCCGGGTGGTGCGCGGCCTCCCCATTCCGCCCGCCGAGTCGCCCGCTTGGCGCACGCTCGCCGCGGCCGGTTCGAGCGGCGTCGCCGACGATGCCGCGATCGCGGACCTCTATCACCTCGACGCCTCGGACCGCCGTGTGCTGGCCCCTCTGGCCCCCCCGGCAGCGGGCGCCGCGGATTCTGTCTGAGCAGCTCGCGCCGCTCTCCGAGCCGCTCGCCTGCCTGCTCCGGCCCGGCGCGGAGGCGCCGCCCGCACTCGTCGCGGCGACGGCGGCGCGGGCGCTGCTCGACCTGGCGCCGCTGGCGGCGCCACGGGGGGCGTGGCCGCCGTGGCTCGCGCCGCATCAGATCCCCGCCGCCGAGCGCCTGGTCGCCATCGTGCGACGCTACGGAGGCGCCGTGCTCGCGGACGCGGTGGGCCTGGGGAAGTCGTACGTCGCGCTCGCGGTAGCGCTCGCGCTGCGTGAGCGGTTCGCCGTCGTCGTGCCGGCGGTCCTGGCCCCTCAATGGCGCGAGCTGCTCGCGCGACACGATGCCGACGGTGCGATCCTGACACACGAGTCGCTCAGCCGACCGCCCTCCACCGCCCTCCACCATCCGCCACCCCCCCGCCTGTTCATCGTCGACGAGGCCCACCGTTTCCGGAATCCCGATACCAACCGCTACCGGGCCCTCGCCGGACTGATCGTCGGTGCTCCCGTACTGCTCGTCACGGCGACGCCGGTGCACAACCGCATCGCCGACCTCTTCCACCTGTTCCATCTGTTCCTGCGCGACCACGATCTCACTGCGCTGGGAGTGGCGTCGCTGCGCGGTGCGGCGCGAGACGCGCTCGACGCCGCCACGCTCGCCCACGTCGCCGCCCGCCTGATCGTGGCGCGCTCCCGCGGCCGGGTGCAGGCGGCGTACACGGCGGGACCGCTAGCGCTCACGTTTCCGGACCGCGGGGACGGCGAGATCGTGCGGGCGGGCCCGCTGCCCGACGACGACCTGGCCGGCGTGATCGCGGAGATCGGGCGGCTCGAACCGCCGGGCGGCGCGGCGGCCCTGTTCCGGCTGGTGCTGTTGTCGCGCCTGGCGTCGAGCCTACCGGCGTTTCGCGCCAGCGTGCGACGCTACGAAGCGTTCCTCGATCTCGCGCGGGATGCCGGCGTCGAGGGTCGCGCCCTCACACGACAAGAGTTCCAGCGCTGGTTCCCGCGCACCGACGCCGAAGACTTGCAGCTCGCGTTGTTCCCGCTGCTCCTCGAGCGGGGGCCCGGGCTCGCCCTCGAGCGGGACCGCGACGTCGTGCGGCACCTGCGCGAGGTCGCGGACGGCGCCCCGGACTTGAAGGCTGCTCTCCTCGAGCGCCTGCTCGCCGAGCGTGCGGGCAAGACGATCGTGTTCGTGCAGCCACGCGCCACGGTGCGGTACCTGTTGCGGCGGCTGCGGGGACGTCGCATCGCCGCCGTCGTGGGGGACACGGGCCTGTTCGGGAGCGAGCCCGCGAGCCGGGCCGAGGTACTCGCGGCGTTCGCCCCGCGCGCGCAACGCGCAGCGCCGCCCGTCCCGGCGCTCGAGACCGACGTTCTGATCGCGACCGACCTCCTGAGCGAAGGGCTCAACCTGCAGGACGCCACTCGGGTGGTGCACTACGACCTGCCGTGGAGCCCCGCCCGGCTGGCCCAGCGCGTCGGACGGATCGACCGGCTGGGATCGCCACACGCCCGGGTCGAGACCGTGACGTTTCTCCCACCCGAGGAGCTCGAGCGCGCGCTCGCCGTCGAGCAACGGCTCGCGACCAAGCTCGCGGTGCAGACCGCGGGCGGCGCCGCGCAGCTCGAATCGGTGTCGGGACGCGAAGCGGCGCAGGGCCGGCTCGACTGGTGCGACCGGCTGCAGCGTCTGTACTCGGCACTAGCGGCCCCGGCCGAAGGAGCCGTGGCCGCCGTCGGAGCCCAGGCAAGCGCCGTCGTACTGGTCGTACGGATCGGATCGCTCGTCGAAGCCTTCGTTGTGACCGGAGACGACGCCCGGGCCGATCCCGCTGAGGCGACTCGCCTGCTCGAGCAGGCTGCACGGGCGGACGCGGTCGCGGTGGATCGCGCGCGGCTGGAGCGTGCCATTCAACGCGCCGCGCCGCTGGTGCGGGCCCGGTTGGCAGCGCTCGGGGACGTGCGCTGGCGCGCGGCCGACCGCGACCGCCTCAGCCGCCGGCTCATCCCTTGGGTGCTCGACGCCGCCCGCCGGGCGGCGCGCCGGGGAGCCGCCGCCGAGCTGGCCCGCCTCGATGCCCTCGTGTCGCGTCTGGCGCTGGGGATGACGGCCGGAGAGGAGCTGTCGCTCGAGCAGATCCTGGCGCGGCGTTCCCCTCTCACGATCCGGGCCGTCGTGTCCTGGCACGAGGGGCTGGCGCCGACGCACCACGACGCCGACCCGCCGGGCGCGGAGCTCGTGGCGGCGGTGTTGTTCGAGCCGGGTTAGCTTCCGGCGTGGCGCTCTCCACTTTCCTGTTCGACCTGGACGGCACGCTGATCGACTCGATCGAGCTGATCCTCCGCTCCTATCGTCACACCATGCGCGCCCACCGCGGGCTCGAGCCGCCGGACGAGGTATGGATGAAGGGCCTCGGCACGCCGCTGTGGGTGCAGTTCCGGGACTGGACCGACGATCCGGCCGAGATCGAGGCGATGGTGGCCACGTATCGCGCCTACAACCTCGAGCATCACGATGCGCTGGTGCGGCCGTACGACGGCGTCGTCGCCGCAGTGCAGGCACTGCGTCACAAAGGCAAGACGCTCGGCCTCGTGACGAGCAAGATGCGGAGCGGCGCGCTGCGCGGCCTCAAGGTGGCGGGGCTCGAGGACGCGTTCGCCGCGATCGTGGGCGCGGACGAGGTGACGCATCCGAAGCCCCACCCCGAGCCCGTCCTCAAGGCACTCGAGCTGCTCGACGCGCCGGCCACAGGCGCGGTGTTCATCGGCGATTCGCGCCACGACATCGCGTGCGGCCAGGCGGCCGGCGTGAAGACCGCCGCCGTGCTGTGGGGGCCGTTCGACCGGTCGGACCTGGAGGACCTGGCGCCCGATTACTGGCTGGAACGCCCGGAAGACCTCACTTTACTCACGGCCGCTAGCTGACGGCGCCTTCTACGGAGGACCGCGTGCGCTTCGTTCCGTTCGAGCTCGAGCGCTGGCAGAGCACCTGGGAAAACCGCGTGCGCTTCAACCTGTCCGAGTCGGGAGTGCACCCGCTCTCGATTCAGGAGCTGCTCGGCCTCGCCGGCGCCTCGGCGCTGCCGTTGCTCGAGGTGCGGCTCGGCTACAGCCAATCGAACGGCACCGACCTGCTGCGCGGTCGGATCGCCGCGCTCTACCCCGGCGTCTCCCCCGACCAGGTCCTCGTCACCTCCGGGAGCTCCGAGGCGAACTTCTGCGTCTGCTGGCGTTTGATCGACCCGGGAGACAAAGTGGCGGTGATGCTCCCGAACTACCTGCAAACCTGGGGGCTGGCGCAGAACTTCGGCGCCCAAGTGCTCGGCTTCCCGCTCCGCCCGGAGCGGCAATGGGAGCCGACGCCCGAGGAGATCCGCACGGCGATCGCGCCGGGGACGAAGCTCGTGGTGGTGACGAACCCGCACAACCCCACGGGCCACGTGCTGTCGGACGAGATGCGCCGGCTGATCCTCGAGCGCGCAGCCGAGGTCGGCGCCTGGCTGCTCGCCGACGAGGTGTACCAGGGCGCGGAGCTCGACGGCCGCACGACGCCGTCTTTCTGGGGCAGCTACGAGCGGGTCATCGTCGTGAACGGCCTCTCCAAGGCATACGGGCTGCCCGGGCTGCGGATCGGCTGGATCGTCGCGCCGCCGGCGTTCTCGGCGGAGGCGTGGGCGCGGCACGACTACACCACCATCGGCCCCGCGGGCGCGAGCGACCATCTCGCCGCCGTCGCGCTCGAGCCCCGAGTGCGCGATAAGCTGCTCGAGCGCACGCGGCGCATCCTCAAGACGAACTACCCCGTGCTCGAGGCCTGGCTCCAGCGCTTCGGGGACACCTTCACCTGGCATCCGCCCCAGGCCGGCGCCATCTGCCTGGTGAAGTACCGCCAGGCGATTCCGGGCCTCGAGCTCGTCGAAAAGGTGCGCGCCGAGCACAGCGTGCTGCTGGTGCCAGGCGATCATTTCGGTCTGCCCAATCACATCCGCTTCGGCTTCGGCGAGGAGCTGCACCACTTCCAGGAGGCGCTGGCCGAGACGGAGCGCGGCCTGAAGCGCGTGTTCGTCGACTGAGATGCGGGTCGTTCCGCTCGAGGCGTTCCGGGACAGGATCTCCTTCGCCGTCGCCGTGAGCGCGGTGGAGCGGGCGTTCCGGGCCTTAGCGCTGGGCGAGGCGACGCTCCCCGATCCGATGGTCGTCGAGCTCGCCGAGCAGCAGGCCGAGGTGCACGTGAAGGGTGCACACCTGCGCGGCGCGCGGCACATCGTCCTCAAGGTGGCGACCGGCTTCTACCAGAACCGCGCCCGCGGGCTGCCGTCGGGGGACGGCATGTTTCTGCTGCTCGACGCCGAGACCGGCGCGCCCGACCTGTTGCTCGAGGAGCACGGCTACCTCACCGATCTTCGCACCGCGGCGGCCGTAGGGCTCACCCTCAAGTATCTGGCTCCGAAAGGCGCCCGCGCTGCGCTGCTGGTGGGCGCCGGTGCGCTCGCCCGGCTCACCGCCCGGGCGATGATCGCCGAGCTGCCGCTCGAGCGGCTCACCGTGTGGAACCGCACGCCCGAACGGGCCCACGCGCTCGCCAAGGAGCTGGCGTCGGTCGTCGCCACGAGCGTCGCGCCAGCCCTCGAGCACGCCGTACGCGACCACCGCGTCATCGTGACCGCGACGGCGAGCACCACGCCGCTGATCCGGGCCGACTGGGTGTCGTCGGGCACGCACATCACCTCCGTCGGTACGGGGAGCCCGGAAAAGGTGGAGCTCGAACCGGAAGTCTTACGGAAGGCCGACAAGCTGATCGCTGATCGCGTCTTTCAGACCGAGCGCTACGGCAACCTGCACCACGCGCTCGCCGCCGGCGCGGTGACCAGAGGGAGCGTGTACGGCGAGCTCGGCGACCTCGCGGCCGGCCGGATCGCGGGCCGGGAAGCGGCGAGTGAAATCACCGTCGCGGATCTGACCGGGGTGGGCGTGCAGGACGCCGCCATCGCGCAAGCCGTCGTCCAAGTGCTGGGACTGTAGTCAGCGGATTGAAGCCCGCAGGACGAGGTACGACAGTCCCGCGATGCCCGCCGATGCGGGGATCGTCAGCAGCCAGGCCCAGACGATCCGCCCCGCGACGCCCCAGCGCACCGCCGACAGCCGGTGGGCCGCGCCGACGCCCGAGATCGCGCCCGTGATGGTGTGCGTCGTGCTGACGGGGATGCCGAAGTGCGACGCCACGAACAGCGTGATCGCGCCGCTCGTCTCGGCGCAGAAGCCGCCGAACGGGGTGAGCTTGGTGATTCGCTGGCCCATGGTCCGCACGATCCGCCAGCCGCCCGCCATGGTGCCCAAGGCGATGGCCGCGTGAGCGCTCAGGATCACCCACAGGGGGATGACGTTCGGCGTCGTGATGTGGAGGGCGCGGACTGGGAAATCGACGAACGCGGCTTGGGCGGCGAACAGCAGCCCGACCACGATGCCCATGGTCTTCTGCGCGTCGTTGGTTCCGTGACCCAGCGAATACAACGCGGCCGACACGAGCTGCAGCACGCGGAACCTCCGGTCCACCTGGCGCGGCAGCGAGCGCCGCAACAGCCATGACAGGGCGACCGTGAGCGCGAGGGCGAGCGTAAGGCCCATCAGCGGCGCCACCACGATGAACACGAGCGTCTTGATCCATCCCGCAGTCAGGATGGCGACGAAGCCCGCTTTGGCCACGGCGGCGCCCGCATAGCCGCCGATCAGCGCGTGGGACGACGAGGTCGGCAAGCCGAGCCACCACGTGATCAGGTCCCACACGATCGCCCCGATCAACCCGCCCAGGATGACGATCGGGTCGACCACGGAGAGGTCGACCAGCCCGCTGCCGACCGTCTTCGCCACCGCGGTGCCGAGGCCGAAGGCGGCCACGAAATTGAAGAACGCCGCCCAGACCACGGCGGCGCCCGGGCTGAGCACGCGCGTCGAGACGACCGTCGCGATCGAGTTGGCGCTGTCGTGGAACCCGTTGATGAAATCGAAAATGAACGCGACCACGACGATCGCGAGCACGAACCAGATCGTCGCCGTCATCAGGCGTGCTTGAGCGTGATGGACTCCAGCACGTTGGCGACGTCCTCGGACTGATCGAGCGTCATCTCGAGATTGTCGTAGATCTCCTTCCACTTGATGATCTCGAGGGTGTCGCGCTCCTTCTCGAACAGCTGGCCGAGCGACTCGTGGTAGATCGCGTCGCCTTCCTCTTCCAGCTGCTTCGCCTCGATGCAGTACCGCATCACGTCATCGCCCTTCTTGAGCCGCCCCACGGCTTCGCCGAGCACCCCCACCATCCGCTCGATGACCTCGGTGAGCCGCTTCACGCCCTCGGGGGCGGGCCCTAGCCGGAAAATCTGCGAGCGCCGCGCGGTGCCGTCCATCGCGTCCATCACGTCGTCCAAGTGCGAGGCGAGCTGATGAATGTCCTCCCGGTCGAGCGGCGTAATGAACGTGCGGTCGAGCCGATTCACGACCTCGTGGGTGACCTGATCGGCCTCGTGCTCGAGCCGCTTGAGCGCCTCGATGAAGGGCGTGCGCCGTTCGGGCGGCGCGGCGAACAGCTCGCGCAGGTGGTGCGCCGCTTCCTTGTTGCGGTTGGCGACCTCGACGAACAGGTCGAAGAATTCCTCTTCCCGCGGGAGTAGACGCACGAAGTTCCTCTCGGTTGAAGACGACGGCGCCGGAGAATATGGCGACCTCCGGCGGGAGCGACTAGGTTAACCACGGCCCGATAACCCCGAAGGAGCGAGCCCCGATGGCGACCACGCAGCAGCCGCGGACCGACTTCGTCAAAGCGCTGTCCCGGCTCGATGCCACGGCCCTCGTGGTCGGCTCCATGATCGGCTCCGGGATCTTCATCGTCTCGGCCGACATCCTGCGGCAGGTGCACGCCCCCGGCGTGCTGCTGCTCGTCTGGGCGCTCTCCGGTGTCGTGACGCTGATGGGAGCCCTCAGCTACGGCGAGCTCGCCGCCATGTTCCCCCGCGCCGGCGGCCAATACATCTACCTGCGCGAGGGGATCTCGCCGCTGTTCGGCTACCTGTACGGCTGGACCCTGTTTCTGGTGATCCAAACCGGGACGATCGCCGCCGTGGCCGTGGCGTTCGCCCGCTTCACCGCGGTGTTCTTTCCGTCCCTGTCCCCGAATGTCTTCCTCGGCACGACGATCAACCTGGGCAGCGGCCCCATCCAGGTGGGACTCTCGCCGCAGCGGCTCGTCGCGATCCTCTCGGTGATCGTGTTGACGTGGATCAACGTGCGTGGCGTGAAGACCGCAGCCGTCATCCAGACGTCACTCACCGCGATCAAGACGACGGCGCTCGCGGCGCTCATCCTCCTCGGGATCACCATCGGGCGCAACGCCGCGGCGATCGAGGCAAACTTCGGGCCCGCGTTCTGGCCGCCCGGCGGCCTCGTGGCGGCGCTGTGGCCCGTGATCGGCGCGGCGATGGTCGGCTCGCTGTTCTCCATGGACGCCTGGAACAACGTCGGCTTCGCCGGCTCCGAGCTGAAGGACGCCAAGCGGGACCTGCCGATGGCCATGGCGGCCGGTACGCTGATCGTGACGGTGCTGTATCTGCTCGCGAACGTGAGTTACTTGAACGTCCTGCCGGCGGACGCGATCGCCCACGCGCCGCAGGACCGGGTCGGCACGGCGGCGCTGCAGGCGATGTTCGGCGACGCGGGACTGTACCTGATGGCGGGCGCGATCATGATCTCGACGTTCGGCTGCAACAACGGCCTCATCTTGTCGGGCGCCCGAGTCTACTACGCGATGGCGCAGGACAACCTGTTCTTTCGCTCGATCGGCGTGCTGCATCCCGCGCACAAGACGCCCGCCGTCGCGCTCGTCGTACAGGCGGTGTGGACCGCCCTGCTGTGCCTCTCCGGGACCTACAGCGAGCTGCTCAACTACGTCATCTTCGCGGCGCTGCTGTTCTACATGCTGACCGCCATCGGCCTGTTCCTGCTGCGGGCGAAGCGGCCCGGCGCCGAGCGCCCGGTCCGGGCCCCCGGCTATCCCTGGCTGCCGGCGCTCTACGTCCTGGGAACGGGCGTGCTGTGCGTGAACCTGCTGTTCCAGCAGACGCGCTACGCGGGGTTGGGATTGATCATCGTGGCGCTCGGTGTCCCGGTGTATTTCGCGTGGCGGCGCTTCGCGGGCGGCACCCACACCCCTACACCCACGTCCACGACCTGACGTCACGCCGTCAGGCGCGCGGTGCGAAGCGCGCGTACTCACCGAGCAGGGTGATCACGGCTCCCTGCGCCGCCAGGGCCGCGCGCGCGGCCCGCATCGCAGGCTCGTCGGCCCGCGCTTCCACGTCGAGATAGAAGAGATACTCCCACGGCGTCGAGCGGTCGGGCCGGCTCTCGAGCTTCGTGAGGTTGAGCCCCGCCTCGGCGAACGGGGCGAGCGCGCGCGCCAGCGTGCCGGGACGGTGCGGCAGCTTCAAGCGGAGCGTGGTTTTCGCCGGGACGTCGGGAGGCGGCGCCGTGGCATCGCGCGCCACCAGCAGAAAGCGGGTCTGGTTGTGCGGCTCGTCCTCGATCCGCTCCGCCACTACGTCGAGACCGTAGCGGCGCGCCGCTAGCGCGCCCGCCACGGCGCCGAGCGACGCGTCGTGGCGCCGGGCGACCTCCGCCGCGGCCCCCGCGGTGTCGTAGAACGCGACCACCTCGACGCCGGACAGCTCGCGCAGAAACCGCTCGCACTGCGCCAGCGCTACCGGGTGCGACAACACCCGACGCAACGCCGCGCGCGCGGCGCCGGGCACGCCGAGCAGACAGTGATGCACCGCGCTCACCACCTCGCCCACGATCGCCAGCCCCGACTCGGCGATCAGGTCGAAGTTGGTCGCGATCGAGCCCACGAGCGAGTTCTCGATCGGCAACAGGCCATAGTGCGCGCGCCGATCGAGCACAGCTTGCGCCACATCCCGGAACTCGCGGTGCGGCTGCGACTCGGCATCGGGAGCCAACAAGAAGAGCGCTTCCTCGCTGTACGCTCCCGGCTCGCCCTGGAATGCTATCTTATTGCTCGGCATCTGCTTACGCTAATGGTTCGCGGGCCTTGCCGATAGTGAGCTTCGGGATATATTCGGGATACACGGTCCTGCAGCAAACCCGAAACCGAATAGCAGCGGAGCTCCGCATGCCGGCGCCGCTCGAGCGACCCAAGCCCCCGTCCCTGCCGTCTCCCCCCGCTCACACGGCACCTTGTCCCGACTGCGGCGCGGGTCTGACTCGGCAATCGGGGTGTCTCGTGTGTGTGCAGTGCGGCTGGGCGCGATGCGGCTAAGTGCTAGGCGGGTAGACGGACAGACGGGTAGACGGGTAGACGGATAGGGCAATGAACGGCCACAGGGACCAGCTCGGGCTTCATCTATCCGCCTATCCGCCTATCCGCCCGTCTCTGCCAGTTCTCGACGAGCGCCTGCGCGGCACCAAGTTCGTTTCGCTCACGCCCAAGTCGATCCTCAATTCACCACAGCAGACCGGCGTGGACTTCTGGTCGTTGAACCCGTACGTGGGGTGCGAGTTTGGGTGCAGCTACTGCTACGCGCGCTACGCCCATCGCTACGTGGTCGAGCGCGCGCGGGATGCGGGGAAGCTCTCCGAAGGTGAGTTCCAGGATTTCCGCGGGCCGCACGGCTGGGAGGCATTCGAGCGGCGCATCTTCGTGAAGGAGGGTCTACTCGCCGCGCTGGAGCGGGACCTGCAGCGGTACTTCCGGTCGGCCGGTCCGTCTGACCGCCCGACCGCACCGCTCGTCATCGGCACCGCCACGGACCCCTACCAGCCCGCCGAGCGCCGCTTTCGGCTCACGCGCCAGATCCTCGAGCGGCTGGCGCGCTGCGAGGGCTTGAACGTTGGGGTCATCACGAAGAGCCCGCTCGTGGCGCGCGACCGCGATGTGTTGCGCCGTCTGCAGGACGGGAACGACCTCGAGGTCTACGTCTCGCTGATCTCGGTCGACGCCCCCCTGATCCGCAAGATCGAAGCTCGCTCCCCGGTACCCGGCGTCCGTCTGCGGGCGCTGCGGCGGCTCATCGACGCAGGCGTGCGGGCGGGGTTGATCGTGGCGCCTGTCCTGCCGGGGATCACGGACGATGTGCCCCACCTGGAAGCGCTCTTCCAGGCCGCCCGGGAGGCGGGCGCGAGATTCGTGCACGCGGGAGCGCTGCGCCTCTACCCGGCCGTGCGGGACCGCTTCCTGCCGCTCGTGAGGGAACAGTTTCCGGGACTGGAGCAGCGGTATCGTCGCGCCTACGCGCGCTCGCTCGCCGCACCGCGGGAGTACGCAGCGGCGCTGCGGCGACGGATCCAGCGGCTGCAACGGAAGTACGGCTTCCCAGTGAACGATGGGATGCAGGATCGCTACGAGGGCCGGCTCCCCGCGCCGCAGCGCGAGCTGGCGTTATGACCGCCGACCGGTGTGGCGCTCAACCCGGAGCGTACCTCACGCGACGTCGCCTCCAGTGCGGGCGGCAGGCCGGTAATACCGGTTCAGCTCCCGCACCCAGCGGGGTGGCGTGAGCCGGCGCTCCTCGTACGACTCGACCAGCAACCCTGCGAGGTGACGGCCCAGCTCAAACGCTTGCGTGGGCGAGAGGTCGCCCGCCAACTCGTTCAGTAGCCGGACGAACTGGCTGACGTTGGGCGGCCGCTCGATTCCGCCCTTCGTGACGAGCCAGCGCTCGACCTTCAGCCGGGTGGCGCCCCGCGGCGTTGCGCCCTGCACGAAGTCGCGCACGCCGTTTGGGCTCATGGCGAGCTCACGTGCGACGCGTCGCAAAGATGAGCGCGCGGCTTCCCGGGCGACCGCATCGCGTAGCAGGGGAATGGGCAGCGTCGCGACGACGCCCCCACGCGCGCGTGGCACTTACGGCCGCGGCTTCCCCGGGTCGAATTGGGCTAGCAGCTCCTTGACCCAGGTCGGCACCGGCTCGCGTCGCTCCCCATACGCTTCGACCAACAGGTGCGCGATGCCCCGGCCCACGACCACGCCGTCGTGGGAGCCGAGGTCGCCGCTCAACGCCTCCACCAGGCGCACGATCTCACTGACCTTCGCCTTCGAGCGTGGCGGTGTCTCCCGCGCGCGGAGCTTTGCCTGTGGGGTGGTGCGCGCGCCGCGGCGCTTCAACGGGCTCCAGACATGTGGGGTTCCCACGCGGCTGCGGGACAACTGCACAAACTGCACGTCCTCCCGTACTACCTACCACCTGAGTGCATCCCCCGCAAGGCCTGCTTAGGCGACTTCGCTCGATGACTTGCCCCGGCGCGGTTCGTAATGCCGGAGCAGGTCCTGCACCCAGCGCGGCGACGCGAGCCGGCGCGTCTGGTACGCGTCGGCGAGCAGCGCGGTGATGGCGCGCCCGAGTTGCTCCGTCTGCTGGGGAGAGAGGTCCGCCGAGAGCTCGCTCAGCAGCCGCACGAGCTGACCCACGCCCGGGGGTCGCGAGGGGCGGTCCTGGGTGGCGAGCCAGCGCTCCAACTTCGTGCGGGTGGCGCTGCGGGGAGCCGAGCCGTTCAGAAAGTTGCGCAGACCGTTCGGGCTGACCGAGATGGCCTTGGCCGCGCCGCGCAACGACAATCGCGCGACCTCCCGCCCGACCGCGTCCCGCAACAGCTCGATCGGGAGCGTCGGAACGCTGCGACGACTAGCGCTCATGCTGCGCCCCCGCGGCGTGCAGTTTGTGCGGTTTTCCGGGGGTTACACCATCGTACGCTAGCACGCCTACGGAAGTGTGGCAACTCCACGCGGCGTACGCCGCCCCCGCGTCACGGCCCCCGCCCGTTGATCCACTGTTCGGCCAGCTCCCGGATCGTCCCCGGCGCGTTCCCTTCGGCCCGGTTGTTCACGTGGATCAGCGCCTCGATGCCCCGTCGCTGGGCTTGGCCCATAAGGCCCAGCAGATCGCGGCGCAACTCGGGCAGTACCTCCCTCACACGGTCGTACGGCTCGAACGCCCGGACCGCATCGGCATACTTGCGACCCGGCTTCAGGAGCGCGCGCGCGACCGTGAACCCGGCGGCGAGGGTCCAGGGGAGGTGCAGCTGGGTGCCGATCGGCGGCATCTCGGTCCAGGAGTTGAACACGTGCGCCACGCCGTGCCGCTCGAGCACCGCGCCGTGGCGATCCGTCATGAGCTCGGCGTTCCGCAGCTCGACCGCGTAGCGGAAATCCTGCGGCAGCTGCGTGAAGAATCGATCGAGTCGCTCGGCCCACTCTACGGCGTCGAGCAGGTCCGTGCCCCGCATCGCCTGAAACTGAAACACGAAACAGATCGTGTGCCGTTTGAACACCCGCGCGTAGCGCGCCAGCACACTGTCGAGAAACAGCCGGACGTCCAGGAAATCGGGATTGAGCTGGCCCGCCAGCGGTCCCCAGCGCCGGTCCCGGATGAAGCGGCGGGCCGTGATCCGGTCCCACACCTTCACGACGCAGGAGTAACCCTCGGGCAGCGCGCGGGCGTACGCGTCGAGGATCCGCTCGGAGGGAGACTCGTAGAAGGCGGAGTTGATCCCTACGGTGCGGAACAGCGGATACCGCACGTATTCCTCGAGCCGCGCCGCCGGTTGGGCTCCCCGATAGCTGCGGTGGTACACGTCGCCCGTCCAGCCGTCCACGGTCCAGCTCGCCGTCCCGAACTTGATATCCGGCGGCAGCGCCGCCGCGAGCGCGACGAGCTCGGGACGCGGCGGCGGCAGCGGCTCCGGGGCTGCGGCGCGGCCGCCGCTCACGATCGCTCCCCGGTCAACGCGTCGACGAGCGCGCGGATCGTCCCCGGTGCGTTTCCCTCGAGCCGGTTGTTGACGAGGATCAACGCCTCAACCCGCCGCCTGAGCGCCTCGGCGACCAACCGCAGCAGGTCCTGCCGCAGCTCGGGCTGCGGATCGCGAATCCGATCGTACGGCTCGAACAGCTTCACCGCGTCGGCGTAGCGGCGTCCCGGTCGGAGCAACGCCCGCGCCACGGTGAAGGGCGCCGGAAAGGTCCACGGCAGCTCGATCTGCTCGCCGAGCGTGGGCATCTCGGTCCACGAATTGAAGACATGCGCCACCCCATGGCGCGCCAGTACGGCGCCGTGCGCGTCGGTCAACAGCTCGCGGTTCCGTAATTCGACCGCATAGCGGACATCGCGCGGCAGCTGCCGCAGGAAGCCATCCAGGTCGTCCACCCAGCGCGCGGGATCGGGGAGGTCTTTGCCGCGCATCGGTTGGAACTCGAACACGAAGCACCCCGCGTGGTCCGTGAATGCGCGCTGGTAGGGCCCCAGCACCGCGTCTTTGAAGAGATCCGCGTTCAGAAAATCAGGGTTCCGCTCGCCCTCGAGCCGCTTCGCGGTGATCCGGTCCCATACCTTGCTTACGCACGGAAAGCCGGGAGGTAGCGCCCGCGCATACGCCGTGAGCACCTCCTCTTCCGGCGGCTCGTAGTACGCGCTGTCGATCCCCACCGTCCGGAACAGCGGGTAGCGGGCGTACTCCTCGAGCCGGCGTGCCGGTTGCGCCCCCCGGTATGCCCGGTGGTAGACGTCACCCGTCCAGCCGTCGTAGGTCCAGGTCGAAGTGCCGAACCTGATGGCGGAAGGGACACGCTGGCTGAGCTCGACCAGTTCGGCCGAGGGCGGTGGCAGCGTGGCGAGGTCGTCGAACAGAGTCGGTTGATTTCGTCTGGACATTAGAAGTTACAATATACCAATAGGTTATCTCTCCTGTCATTGGTCTTGCCAGCGGATCGATCTTCGGGATATATTCGGGTCCCATTACAACGCTCGATGCCACGCAATCATCTGGCAAGCTCGACCGCCGCCTGCTGCTGGATCCCCCTCTTCGCCCTGCGCTGCGAGGAGGCACGTCGACCCGAGCTCGCGTCCCAGCCGTGCGCGTTGCTCGCCCCCGACGCCACCCGCCGGATGTGGCAGGTCTCGCCGCTCGCTCGCCGCGCGGGAGTGAAGCCAGGAATGACGGTGAGCCAGGCGATCGGTCTCTGCCCGTCGCTCCGGCTGTGTGAGCCCGACCCGGTTCATTACGACGAGCAGTTCGCACGGCTGCTTGCGGCGCTGAGCGATGTGAGCCCGGTGGTGGAGGCGGCGGAGCTGGGGAGAGCATACGTGGGGACCGACGGATTGGAGGGGCTGTACGGTGCGCCGGAGGGGATCGTCGAAGAGTTGCAATTGCGGATTGTGGATTGCGGATTGCGGATTGGAAATTCGCGCGTCCAATCCGCAATCGACAATCCGCAATCCGCAATCCGGGTGGGCTGGGGACTCGGCAAGTTCGTCTCCTGGGTTGCAGCAAGCCGGGCAAAACCAGGGGGGGCAGTCATCGTTCGCCCGGGGGAGGAAGGGCGGTTTCTTGCTGCGCAGCCGCTCGCCGTGCTGCCGCTCGATCCCGACACGCACCGCCGGCTCCGCCAGCTCGGGCTCTCGACCCTGGGCCGGCTCGCCGCGTTGCCGCAGGAAGCGGTCGTCTCGCAATTCGGAGCGGCCGGCCGACGCATGTGGCAGCTCGCGGCGGGGGAGGTGGTCGAGCGGGTCGTGGGCCGCGAGGCGCCCGAGCCGATCGTCGCCGCGCTCGCGTTTTTCTCTCCGGTCGCCGATCGCGCGATGCTCGCACACGCGCTGGACCGACTGCTCGAGCGCGCGCTCAAAGATCCGCGGCGCATCGGCTGGCGGGTGCAGGTGGTGCGCGTCCGTGCCGAGCTCGAGCACGGGGCATCGTGGATGATCACAGCGACTCTGAAGGATCCGACCGCCGACCGGGATCGCATCGCCGCGCCGCTCTTGACCCGGCTCGAGCAGGCACCGCCCGCGGGGGCGGTGGAGCGGCTCGCCGTCGAATTCACCGGCTTCGCGCCGGGCACCGCCGAGCTGCAGCTCTTCGCCCGCGACGCGAGCGCCGCCGCGCGGGCCGGCCGGCGGCGCGCCCTCCGCACCGCCCTGCAGGAGATCAAGCTCCGACTCAAGCGCACGCTGCTCTACCACGTCATCGAGGTGCAGCCATGGTCGCGGCTCCCGGAGCGGCGGTATGCGCTGATCGATTATGAGCCGTGATGAGATTGCGGATTTCGGATTGCGGATTTCGGATTGAAAACTGACCGGCTCCGGCCAATCAACACGCCCCGGCGCGTAGAGGTGGAGCTCGGAGCTGCCGGGCTCCCGGTGATAGTGGACCGCAACGTCGTCGAGTCAGTAGGAGAGATCTGGCGCTTAGATGATGAGTGGTGGCGCGTCCCAATCCACCGTCACTACGTCGAGGCGATCCTGGAAGGCGGGAAACATGTGGTGTTGTTCGAGGACGTAATCACCGGAGAGTGGTTCGTGCAGACGCCCTAGCGATTTCGGATGTGGGTTGGGAGTCGAAGCCCGTACATCCAATCCGCAATCCGAAATCTGCAATCCGCAATGGCATGTACACGGAACTTCACTGCCACTCGGCGTTTTCTTTCCTCGACGGTGCATCTCTCCCCGAGCAGCTCGCGCTCACGGCGTCGCAGCTCGGCTATTCGGGGCTGGCGCTCACCGACCACAACGGCCTGTACGGCTCGCTGGCGTTCGCGCACGAAGCCAAACAGCTCGGCCTCCAGGCGATCACCGGCGCGGAGCTGACGCTCGTCGACGGCTCCCACGTGACGCTGCTCGCCGAGACGCCCGACGGATACGCGAACCTGTGCCGCCTGATCACCGAGGCACATCTCGGCAGCGCCGACCGACGCGATCCGCGACTCGACTTCGCGTCGCTCGAGGCGCGCCATGCAGGGCTCATCGTGCTGTCCGGCTGCCGCGCGGGCCTGCTTCCGCGGCTCCTGATGCACGACGGCGTGACCGCCGCCCGGGCGTTCGCCGAGCGCTGCCGCTCCGTGTTCGGCGCCGAACGGTTCTTCGTCGAGCTGCAGCGGAACTACGTGCGGGGCGATCGGGCCCTGACCCGCTCCCTGATGGATGTGGCGGACGCCGCGCGGCTCGGCGTCGTGGCGTCCGGCAACGTGCATTATCACGTCCGCGCCCGCCACCGGCTGCACGACGTGCTGACGGCGATCCGCCACCGCGCGACGCTCGACGGGTCGCACGGCGTGCGGCGGCCGAACAGCGAGTTCTACCTCCGGCCGCCCGCGGAAGCCGCGGCGCTGTTCGCCGACTGTCCCGGTGCTGTCGCCAACACGCGCGCGATCGCCGAGCGCTGCCGGGCGTTCGACCTCACCCGGGATTCAGGCTACGGCTTTCCGGACTTCCGCGGGGCCGACCGGTCGCCCGCCCCGCAGGCGCTCGCCGAGCTGTGCCGGGCCCGCCTCGATGAGCGCTATCCGGCGGGCTCCGAACCCCGGGGCGAGGCAGATCGGCGGCTTGCGGAAGAGCTGACACTAATCGAACACCATCGACTCAGTGGGTTCTTCCTGGTCTATCACGACCTGTTCGACCTGGCACGCGAGGTGGCGGCGGACGTGCGCCGGGGCAGCAGGCGAGCCGAGGGAAACCTGCTCCCCGGCCGCGGGCGCGGTTCGTCGGTGTCGTCCATCGTCTGCTACCTGCTCGGCCTGTCGCACATCGACCCGATCGCCAACCGCCTGTTCCTGGGCCGGTTCCTGAACGAGAGCCTCGCGTCGGTGCCCGACATCGACCTCGATTTCCCGCGCGAGATCCGCGAAGAGCTGATCCGCCGGGTCTACCAGCGCTACGGCGACGAGCACGTGGGGCTGGTCTGCGCGTTCCCCACCTACCGCCTCCGCTCCGCGGTACGCGAGATCGGCAAGGCGCTCGATCTGCCGTTGGGAGAGATCGAGCAGGTCGCCAAGCTGGCGGACCGGCGCTCCCTAAAGGACTCCGCGGGTGAGCTGGCGGACGAGTTGGACCAGCTGCCCGGCTTCGCGGGGCGGCGCACCGCCCCGCTCTGGAAGGAGCTGTGCGAGCTGGCCGAGGAGATCGCGGGATTGCCGCGCCATGTGTCGCAGCACGTCGGCGGGATGATCATCTCGAGCCGGCCGCTCGTCGAAATCGTACCGCTCGAGCGGGCGGCGATGGCAGACCGCGTCGTGTGCCAGTGGGACAAGGACTCCTGCGACGACGCCCGCTTCGTCAAGATCGACTTCCTGGCGCTCGGCATGCTGTCGCTCGTCGAGGAGTGCGTCGAGCTGATCGCGACGCGCGGGGGGGGGACGCCGCCCGACCTGTCGCGCATCGACTTCGCCGACCAGGCCGTGTACGACCGCATCTGCCGCGGCGACACCGTGGGGCTGTTCCAGATCGAGAGCCGGGCGCAGATCCAGATGCTGCGACGCACCCGGCCGCGCAATCTCGAGGATCTCGCGGTCGAAGTGGCGATCGTGCGGCCCGGCCCCATCGTGGGCGGCGCGGTGAATCCCTACGTGCGGCGGCGCGAGGACGAGCGCCGCGCCCGGGCCC
>Ga0209471_1000251_pt1 | contig 38711 bp, 45 predicted proteins | sample GraSoiAngelo_128_FD_185885 | JGI IMG/M metagenome (GOLD analysis project Ga0209471, IMG submission 185885) | Grasslands soil microbial communities from the Angelo Coastal Reserve, California, USA - 14_0927_12_20cm (SPAdes) (version 2) | ecosystem: Environmental > Terrestrial > Soil > Grasslands ... | reverse complement strand
GATCCTGACCCAGTGTGCTCCGCCATCGATAGTGCGCTGCAATGAACCGCGTCCCTCCGCATATCCGACCTGCGCGTCGGCAAAGACGAACTGCGCGCCGGCTGGTGTGTCGGTGTTGAAGTCCGAGCCGTATTGGTGGAACTGCTGGCCGCCGTTTGTCGATTCGAATGACTGACCCGGCATCGCGAGCTGCAGCCATCGCGTCTCGCTGACCATGACCATGGAGCGCGAGGCGACCTTTTGCTTCCACACCCACGTGACTCCCCGGTCAGTTGAAACGAAGATGTACTGGCGGTCTGGAATGTCCGGGTAAGGCGTGCCCGCCCCCTGCAGGCCGGACGCCTCGACGTAGAGCGTGCTGCCGAATCGCTTCATCCAGTCGGCACGCAGGGTGAATCCGCCTGGCAGCGTTCTGAAATCCGGCGGGTCGGGCAGCCTGCTTGCTTTCCAGACGTGGCCGCCATCACGGGTGAAATAGATGGTGGGCTGGTTGTTATCGTCCCAGGCGCTGATGAACCCCTGCTTCGAATCATCGAACCAGATTCGCTCCTTGCACTGGCTCTCCGCGATGCCGCCCGCAAACAGGTTTTGCCAGGTGGCCCCTGCGTCGGTCGTGTGCCAGACCGCCGCCTGGGCTTGCTGGCACTGCGTCGTCGGAGATCCGGGCGCGAGCAGCCATCCCTCGTGGTCGTCGATAAAGGACATCGACGGCCTGACGCCAAACTCCGCCGGCATCGGCCGCTGCTCCCAGTGGGCGCCCTGGTCTGTGGACCGGTACAGGCCAACGTAGTCGACCAGGACCCAGACCACGCTGCTCGACGGGGCGACCAGCTGGGCGGTGGTCGGCAGCGCGATCGGCGTAGGTGAAACGACACGCGCGCCGCTCGCCAGCCCGCCATGCGTGCGGCCAAAGTTCCGTGCTGCCATCAGCACGCCGACCGACGTCACCGTCAACACAAAGACCGTGGCGAGCGCAATCGCCGGCATCAAATTGAGTCGCGGCCGGCCCTGGTCGAACGCGCCACGCAGGCGGGTGCGGAACTCGGGCGACGGTGCGCCGCTCCGTGCGTCGAGGGCGCGGCGGAGCTCGTTCTCTTCGGGTGTCATCCGTTGACCTCCAGAACCAATCCAGGACGCAGCGCCGCCAGCGCACGGTGAACACGCTGCCGCGCTGCACCCTCCGAGCACCGCAACACGCGGGCCACTTCGTCGATGGGCAGGTCGAGGTGGTAGTAGAGGGTCAGCACGAGAAGGTGTGGAGGCGCCAGCTGGGCGAGGGCTGCATCAAGGTCGGCGCGGTCCGCCCACATGTCCGCCTGTGGGGCGGATTCGGATCTGATGTCGGGAAACCGCAGGACGTTCCACCACCGCGCCCGCCGTGAACTGCGGCACTCGTTGGCGACGATCGCGAGGAACCACGGCCGCATTGGCGATCCTGGGCGGAACTGATCGAGCTTGCGCCAGGCTTTGAGCGCCGCCTCTTGCACCGCATCCTCCGCCGCTCCTTTGTCGTTCAGCATCGTCATCGCCAGCCGGAACGCGGGATCGAGAACCGGTGCCAAGAGCTCCTCGAAGGCAAGACCGTCGCCCGCCTTCGCCCGTTCCAAAGCGCCCTGCTCACTCACTCACGCCGCTGCCTACAGGTTCTACGCACCGACCCGCGCTTCTGTTACGCCGGGGGCCTCTGGAACAATCCGCGGGCAGTTCCGGGTACAAGTAGAAGAGATGAAGAACCTGAACGGCATCCACCACATCAGCGCCATCACCGCCGATGCGACCAAAAGCGTCCTGTTTTACACCGGCCTGATGGGCCTGCGCCTGGTCAAGAAGACGGTCAACCAGGACAACCCGGCGGTCTACCACCTCTTCTACGCGGACGAGGACGGCAGCCCTGGCGCCGACCTCACCTTCTTCGAGTACCCGGGCCTGGTGCGCGGCCGCGCAGGCGCGGGGATGATTCACCGGATCGCGTTCCGAGTTGGCAGCGAAGAGGCGCTCGATTTCTGGACCCGGCGTCTGGCAGGCGCGGGCCTCGAGTCCACCATTGACGGCAACAAGCTCCGCTTCGCGGACCCCGAGGGTCTGGGCTTCGAGCTCATCGCAGAACCGACGCATGACCAGCCGCTGGTGGCGCAGCACCCCGAGATCCCCGACAAGTTCGCTCTCCAGGGCTTTGCCGGAGTCCGCGCATTCGAGCGCGTGCGCGGTGCCAGTCACCAGTTCTTGAGCGAGACGCTCGGCTTCCAGGGCACCGGCCCGGATTCGTACGACGCGCGGGGCGAATCGCGTGGCTCCTTCTACGTCTACGACGCCGCACCCGACGCGCGCGGCCTAGGCGGTGCGGGTACCGTGCACCACCTCGCGTGGGCCTCGACGATGGAAGACCACGAGGCCTGGCGCGACCGCGTCATCGAGGGAGGGGGCGACCCGACTCCGGTGATCGACCGCTTCTACTTCCGCTCCATCTACTTCCGCGAGCCGAGCGGCGTGCTGTTCGAGATCGCGACCATCGGTCCTGGATTCGCGACCGACGAGCCAAAGGAGCACCTCGGCGAGAAGCTGTCCCTGCCGCCAGCGTTCGAATATCTCCGGGCCCAGGTCGAGGCGAACCTGACACCGCTGCCGAACCCGCGAGAAACGAGCCCGATCAGATAGACATCTGAGCGCGCAGGGCTCCCAGCTCGTCCATCGTCGCGGGGCCGAGGGCGTGGACCAGCGGCTCCAGGCGCGCGCCAAGCTCGAGCCTGGGCACCTCGAACTTGTCCCAGCGAGCATCGCCTGAAGCCACGCAGGAGAACTGGAGATTGACCCTGCCTTCTCGTTTCGCGTGCTCGCGGTACGCGAGCCTGTTGAAGTCCGCGGAAGGGACGAGCCAGGTCCTCGCGAGGAGATGCCGGTCAACATCGAGCAGGCAGACCAGGTAGAGAAGGCGAGCGCTCTCGGGGATGCCGTCGACCGGATAGTTTGCGAAGGCGACGATGCGGCCCTCGCGGTCGGGGTGGGTCGTGCCCTTCACCTGCAGCCACAGGGCTCCATAACCTCCGACCTCGGCGACCACGATGTCTCGGTGGTCCACGTCAGGCTCGACGCGGGACGGAATGAGGCGACCGTCGGAACCGGCCAGAATCTCCGCCTCGACCATCAGCTCGACGAGGGTTCCGAGCGCAGAGCCCTCAAGCATGGCGACAGGTTATTAGACCCTCCTGACCTACACCAACCACGACCAGCGACCTAAGCCGCGATCCCCAGGTACTCCAGCACCGGCTGCATGCGGCACCCGCGGATCGCCTCCAGCGCGTCGTCCACGCTCACCTCGCGCCGGCGGAAGTTGCGCAGGGCGAACCTGTCGCACGCAGTCTCGGCGCCCGCCCGCCGGCCCCTCATCTCCCGCAGATACCAGTGGAGCCACTCGTGCAGGTAGACGAACCGCAAGACGTCACGGCGTGTGCGAAACCGCACCTTCTCGGAGATCCAGGCGAACCTCATCCCGTCTCCAGGTTTCCGCCTGGCGCTGAAGTAGACGAGCTCGCTGAAGGGACGGAACGGCTCGGGGACACGGATGATGATGCGGCCCATGTCGAACTCGCAAAGTCCGGCCAGGTGCGGTTTCGTCCTGTACCGCAGCGGCTTGATCACGACCCGATAGTCGCCTGGCGACGGCAAGCCGGACAGCGCCCGGCGGACGTCGGCGACCTTGAGCCCTGGCAGGTCGCTGCGGACCGAAAGGCCCATCCGGGGACCACGCCTGGCCTGCCGCTGGATCTCCGCAACCGCCCGCCGCACCACCCGAGCGTCGAAATGGGGCTCCTCCACCAGCGAGTGGGCCTGGCGGCGAGGCCGGCGGCGAGCCGAAGGCAGGATCAGGAGGCTCATGGATTGCTAGATAAGCGCCCACAATGGCGGGTCTACTCGGCGCTCTCAGAAGGTTTGACAGGGCTTTTGACCATGCCCATTCCGGGGGTGTTGCAGGGGTTCCGGACGTTATACATATGGGTCGGTTTTTGCCCGAAGAAGGGGGTGAGTCAATGCCAGGCAAGAAGCCAGGTCCGTCGATCAAGAAGCCCAAGACGTACGAAGCCCTGAAGAAGAAGGGGATGAGCAAGTCCCGCGCCGCGCGGATCAGCAACGCGCAGGCGAGCAAGAGCCGATAACGCCCAAAAATGCGTCCTCTCCATTCATGGGGAGGTGGCTCCTCCCCATTTATGGGGAGGTGGCGCGCAGCGCCGGAGGGGCTCCGCCGTAGGGGCTCCGCCGTAGGGGCTCCGCCGTAGGGGCTACTCCAAACCCCATCATTAGGTCGTGCACAAGGTCCGGCTCGAGTCCGTCCGCCGCAAGTCCGGCGGCCGGATCCACCTGACCCCCAGGGTGCCGCAGGCCGGGCCGGTCACGACCCTGTGCGGCCAGACCCTCGCCGACAGCTCGTACGCGGCGGTCTCAGACGACCCCGACTGCACCAACTGCATCCGGCGCTCGAACGACCCGGCGCGGATCTCCGGTGCATTCTTCGCCCAGGAGGAAGGCTCCGAGCTGCTGCGGCTGTCCCTGGAGCAGGCGCAGTCCCGCAAGCCCAATCTCCGGGTGATCTCGGGTCATGGCGCCGAACGCGAGAAGCCGGTCGTCTGGCCCGCGGCGAAACCCCCGCCGGAGGTCGTCCCCGACCGAGTCGGCGAGCTGGTCACCCGCGGCTTCAAGCCTTCCGGCGAAGGCGTGTGGCGCAGCCCGCAGGGCGTGATCGTGAAGATGCGCAAGCATTTGCGCCCGCGCAGCGACGGAAAGGACTGGCGCTTTGCCGAGCTCGTCTTCGAGGGGTCCGTCGTGGCCACACGCATCGAAGCTGGCATTCGCATAAGGGCCGGCGACGTCGAGGTCAACCCGACGGACGATGGGGTCGAGGTCCAGCTCAAGAAAAAGTGAAGGGGCCGGGACACCCCGGCCCCCAATGCTTCGAAAAATCGATCAGCTCGCCTTGCTGGCGAACTCGTTGGTGTAGGTCTCGCTGAGGTTGGCCGACTTGCCCTTGTAGCTGGTCACGAACTGCTGCTGGATCTTCTGCACGGTCTCCGGTCCGCCCGCGGGCATCTTGCAGTCGGTGCCGAAGATGGCGATCTGGCTCTTCAGGTCGTTCACGTATGAGGCCTTGTCGCCGGCGTAGTAGTCGGTCGGCATCTGCCCCGCGATCTCGTCCGCCGTGTGCGAGTGCATGTACTTCAGGGTCTTGACGTATGCGTTGACCAGGCGCTGCGCCGTGTCTTTGTTGGAGTTGACCCAGTCGTTCTTGGCGAAAACGCCGATGAAGGGATAGTCACCGCCGAGGGCGGCTCGGGTGTCCGCCGGCGAGAGCAAGCTCACCAGGATCTTGCCCTTCCCAGAGTTGACCAGGCGCGAGATGGTCGGGAACGTGGTCATCCCGGCGACGATCTTCTTCTGCTGGATGGCGGCGATGAAGGTGTCGCCTGCACCGACCGCCACGTAGTGCGCGCCGGTGGGGTCGACGCCGGCGCTGCCCAGGATCGCCTGCGTCAGGACGTGAGTGCCCGAACCGATGTCGGTCACTCCGAGGTTCTTCCCTGCTAGGTCCTTGGCCGACGAGATGTTGGTCAGGGACGCATCCACGACCTCGGCCTCACCGGGAGCGATGCCGAACTGGCATATGGTCTCGATCTTCTTGCCCAATGTGTTGAGCACCATGGGGTGCACATACGCGCCGGACCCTGCGTCGACGTTGCCGGCGACGACCTCTTCCTCCGAGGCCTGTCCCGAGCCTTCATCGATCAGCGTCACATCGAGGTGCTGGTCTTTGAAGTAGCCGAGGCGCTGGGCGAGCATGTTCGGCAGATAGATCTGCTTGTTCAGGCCGCCGACCATGATCTTCAGCGAAACCGTCTGAACGCTCCCGGTGCTCGGGGCAGGGGAGCTGCCGCACGCAGCCAGCACCACGAGCGCCGCGATGCCTGCATAGATTCGATTGCCACCACCAAACCGCATGCGCCGTTCCTCCTTCAAATCCTTGTCTCCGTGGCGACCGGCGGCCGCCACTTGATCAAGCGGTTCTCGAGCGCTGTGATCAACGCCTCTGCCACCAGCGCCATGGCAGCCAGGAGCGCCATGCCGGCGAAGACGCCGGCCGCATCAAAGTTGTTCTTGGCGGCGTAGATGAGCTCACCGACTCCCGCCGTGGCACCGAACAGCTCGCCCACCACCGCGCCCACCAGTGCCAGCCCGAAGCTCGTATGCAGGCTCGCCACGATCCACGAGAGGGCCGACGGGATGATGATCTCCGTTGTCAGGCGCCGGTTGTCCGCGCCCAGGATTCGGGCGTTTGCGATCAGGTTGCGGTCCACTTCCCGCACGCCCTGGAAGGCATTGAAGAAGACGACAAAGAAAACGAGCACACCCGCGGTGGCGATCTTGGATCTGATGTCGAGGCCGAGCGAGATCGCAAACAGCGCTCCGACCACCACGCGTGGGATTGCGTTCGCCCCTTTGATGTAAGGACCGAGCACGTCAGCGAGAAGTCGGTTGCGCCCGAGCACGACGCCAAACACCACGCCGAGGATCGCGCCGACGAAGAATCCTCCGACCGTCTCCTCCATCGTGGTCAGGACCTGGTCCCACAGCGGCCCGAGGTCGGTGCCCTGGGTGATCCAGGCCCAGAGCTTGGCCACGATATCGGCCGGCTGCGACCAGAAGAACTTGTCGATCACGCCAACGCGTGCGCCGAGCTCCCAACCGCCGAGCACCACAACGGCCACAAGAAGGCGCAGCCCCAGCACGGTGACCTGCCGCCGCCGCGCATCGCGTCGGCGCCTCGCCGCAAGATCGGCCAATGGCCGGCCGGGCCGGCTGATCTCGGCCTCGGCGGACACGCTAAGCCGCGCCGCGCTTCTGACGCTCATAGCTCACCAACACCTCGTCTTTGAGGTCCTTCCAGATCTCCTCATAGATCTCGACGAAGCGTGGGTTGAAACGGATCTCGGCAACGTTGCGTGGCCGCGGCAGGTCGACCTTGTAGTTGCTCTTCACGGTGCCCGGTCCCGCGGTGATCACGAAAACACGGTCGCTGAGCGAGATCGCCTCCTCCAGGTCGTGCGTGACGAAAACGACAGAGGCCGAGCTCGCGGACCAAAGCCCCAGCAGCTCGTTTTCCATCAGGGCGCGGGTCTGCACGTCGAGCGCGCTGAACGGCTCGTCCATGAGAAGGATGCGGGGGCCGTTGATCAGGCTCTGCGCGAGCGCGACGCGCTTGCGCATGCCGCCCGACAGCTGGTACGGATAGCGGTCCTCGAAACCGGCGAGCCCCACGCGTGCGATCCATTCCCGGGCCTTGTCGCGCGCGTCGCGGTGTGATGTGCCGCGATAGCGCGGCCCCGCGGCCACGTTTTCGAGCACGGTCTTCCACGGAAAGAGGGCGTCGGCCTGGAACACATACCCGATGCCGTCCGCGATGCCGTTCACCGGCTGGCCGAAGACCTCCACCTCGCCCTCGCTCGCAGGTTCCAAGCCTGAGATGAGACCCAGCGTGGTCGACTTGCCGCACCCGGTGGGGCCGACCACCGCGCAGAACTCGCCAGGCTGGATCGTCATGTCGAGGTCTCGAAGCGCGGTGAACACGGCGCCCGAAGGCGTGAGGAACCGCTTGGTGACGCCGCGAAGCTCGATGGCCGGGGCCATATCAGCTGACTGTGCCCGCCGATCGGGCTCCATTCAAGTCATGCGGTCGTTGTGGCCGTTTTGGTCGTTTTGGTCGCCGGCGAACTCGTGCGGTCCGTACTAGGATCGGTAGACCAAGCCTTGAAGACCCGGCTCCCGCTCGCCTACCAGATCCTGGGCTTCCAGGTCGCGATCATCCTGGTCTCAGCCTTGATCGGGGCCGCGGCCGCCGTCTGGCAGGCAAGCCAGGAGCTGGACCGCCAGTCAGAACAGCGCTCGCTCGCGATCGCCGAGTCGGTCGCCGACAACGCCACTATCCAGAATGGACTGCTCACGGGCGATCCTCAAGCCGGCATCCAGCAAGCCGCCGAGCAGGTCCGTCGCTCGACCGGCGCGAGCTACGTGGTCGTCACGGACGCTGGCGGAATTCGTTACTCCCACCCAAATCCAGCCCTCATCGGCAAGCCCGTGGACGAGAACCCGGCTTCCGTCCTTGCAGGCCGGCCCTGGGTCGGCGTGCAGCAGGGCACGCTCGGCCTCTCGGCGCGGGGCAAGGCGCCGATCTTCTACCAGGGCAAGGTCATAGGCATGGTCTCGGTCGGATTTCCCGAACCGGCTCTTGGCCAGCGGTTGCTGAGCGAGCTGCCGGGCTTTGCGACCACATTGCTTCCCTCACTCGCGATAGGCGTCATCGCCTCGTGGCTCCTCGCGTCGCGGTTGAAACGGCAGACCTTCGGCCTCGAACCCTACGAGATCGCGGGTCTTCTCGAGGAGCGAGAGGCAAGCCTCCAGGGCATCCACGAGGGAGCGGTGGCCACCGACCGCAACGGCATCATCACGCTCGCCAACGACGAGGCGCGTCGCCTTCTCGCGCTGCCGGCCGACTGCGTCGGGCGAAGGGTCGCGCAGGTCCTTCCGCAAGGCCGGCTGCTGAAGTTTCTTTCAGGCGGCCTGAACGACGAGGACGAGGTCCTGCTGGCGGGAGAGCGCGTGCTGGTGGCGAGCCGCCGCGCAATCGTCGTCCGAGGTCAGACGATCGGCCACGTTGCGACGCTTCGCGACACGACCGAGCTCACGGGCCTGGCCCGTGGTCTCGGCGTCGAGAGCCTCACCGACGCGCTGCGTGCCCAGGCCCACGAGTTCGCCAACCGGCTTCACACCATCGCAGGGCTCATGCAGGTCGGCCGTCCCGAGGAGGCCATGAAGCTCATCGCGCAGACCTCCGGGCTGCACCAGGAGCTCACCGAGTCGCTGCTGGAACGTGTCGGCGACCCGGTGCTCGGCGCGCTGCTGCTGGCCAAGGCGGCGATCGCGTCGGAACGGGGAATCGAGCTTCGCGTCAGCGATGACACCGTGATGACCCGAAGCAACGCCGGGCGCGAGCAGGGGCCGCCTCTGCTGGACAGCGAGGACCTCATCACCCTGCTCGGCAACCTGATCGACAACGCCCTCGACGCGGCCGCAGCTTCGGACGATCGCTGGGTTAGCGTGTCGGTGACCGAGCAAGATGGCGAGCTGGTGATCAAAGTCCACGACTCCGGCTCAGGTGTACCCGAAGGCGTGGACGGCCAGATCTTCCAGGAAGGCTTCAGCACGAAGATGGGCCCCAACCGCAAGCGGCGGGGCTTCGGCCTCGCGCTTGTGCGCCAGGTCGTCCGCCGCAATGGCGGCGAGGTCAGCGTAGCCAACGAAGGCGGCGCGATGTTCACAGTTCGTTTGCCGCTCAAGCTGGCGGCGGCGCGATGATCCGCACTCTTGTCGTCGACGACGACTTTCGCGTGGCGGACCTGCACTGTGCCTACGTCGATCGCGTCCCAGGCTTCCGGGTCGTGGGCCGAGCGCATTCGGGCGCGGCGGCGCTGGAGAAAGTCGATCAGCTCGAGCCCGAGCTGGTGCTGCTGGACATTTACCTTCCCGACATCTCAGGCCTGGATGTTCTCCAGCGACTGCGTGAAGATCATGTGGCCCCGGTCGACGTCATCGCGATCACCGCGGCGCGCGACATCGAAAGCCTTCGCGCGGCGATGCGCGGCGGCGTTGTCCATTACCTCATCAAACCATTCTTGTTCCCGACCTTCGAGGAGAAGCTGCTCTCCTACGCGGCGGCGCGCGAGCGAATGACTCGCCTCGACCGCGCCGAGCAGGGCGACGTCGACCGCATCTTCGGCACCCTGCGCACGGCGCGGACAGAGGCGCTGCCCAAGGGCCTTTCCGATGCGACGCTCGAGCTCATCATCCAGGCGCTCGGCCGGTCACAGTCGGGGTTGCCCGCGGCGCTCGTCGCCGACGAGGCAGGAGTGAGCCGGGTCACTGCGCGGAGGTACCTCGACCACCTGTGCCAGCTCGGTCGCGTCGAGCTGACCATGCGCTACGGCGGCCCCGGCCGCCCAGAGCACCGCTACCGGCTGGTGACGACCTCAGTCGGCTCCTGAGCCATCAGTGGAGCCGCGCTCCGCTCGCGACGCCGGGTGACGAGGGCATGCCGATGTTGCCGTGGCCGGTGGGAAGGAGCCCTGTGGCGTTGGCGACGATGAGGCCGACCAGGACCAGTACGTCGGCCAGGAGGAAAAGGCCGACGATGTCCCAATCCACACGGTTGGCCAGCGCGAGCCAGCCAGGCGCGCTGAGCGCCCCCTCCGGTGCCCAGCCGCAGATCGGGCATCGACCCTGCGTGTAGCGAGGGTCAAAGCTCCACCGGTCCGCTTCGCAGAAGGCGCGCGTGGGCCGGTGCCGGGTCTGCTTCACGCGGGGCAGGCGGAGCCTCGCGATCAAGGCGACAGAACCTCGTCCGGAATGCGCTCTGCGGGCGTGGTGCGGGCCCAGATCCATGCTGCCGCTGAAGCCAGCAGAAGTGCCTCGAGGGTGAGGAACATGAAGGCGAGCGGGATCCGGTTGGCCGCGAGCGCGGCGCCCAGCTGGGCCGCCGGCGTCCCCGAACCGTTGATGCCGCTCGTGTCACCGAAGCCGCCGAAATCGCCGCCGCCGAATCCGCCACCGAAACCGCCAAACCCGCCGAAGCCGAAGGCCGCTCCGGCCGATCCGACCTGAAGGTCCGCAAATCCTTCACCGAGGATGTACTCCGCGCTCTGTGTCGGCACGCCAGGACCCGGCGACGGATGCGTGACCATCACGTGCATCCCGGTGGCCCATATCTGCACGTGGCTCCCGTCGACGGTCTTGGTCGGCGCGACAGTCCACAGCTTGATGTAGGTCACGTCGACCTTGGGGACGCAGCCACCGGTCGATGTCGAGCCGCCGGACGAGCCGCCGGATGAGCCGCCGCTCGACCCTCCAGAGCCGCCGCCGATTGGCAGTGGCGGCAGCGGGTTCGAGGGTGGTGGAGGCAGTGCAGGTGGCTGGACGACCGGAAGCTTCGGCCCGGATGGGCACGGGACCGTGTGCTGGTCGGTGACCGTGACGCCCTGGTCGTTGACGCTGACAGGTTGGCCGTTGGCCGTGACCTGGCCGCCCTGCACGTGCGCGTCGCCACCGGCGCTCGCGAGCGTGCCGCTGGCGGTGACGTCGACGACGATCTTGCTCACCTTCACCGTCCCGACGGTGAAGCTGTCCACCTCTGAGTGCGTGATTACGGTGAGGGTTCCACCGGAGTCGATCACCGTGTTCGTCTGGCCAAACGCGCCGTTGAACGGCTGCGTGCCGCCGCCCGCGTTGTAGGCAGACGCGTTCGCGCTCAGCTGCGCCGCATCGGCGTCGGCCCGTGGCCCGCCGTCACAGCCGTTGCACTGATCGATGTGTCCATGCGACGGGCCGGGATACGTCGCCTTGGCGTAAGGGACCTGGTTGTTCGGGTTCTGGCAGACCTGCGGCGGAGGCGGCGAGCTGCCCGAGTTGCTGCAGCCCTGGTTGTACTGAGATCCCGCCGTAGCTGCGGCCGGACCGCTGTCCGAATAGGTCGCGACCGCCGTCGACGACGGGCTGGCATCCTGCTGCACCTCCGCCATCGGATAGCGGTTGTTGACCGCGCCGTTCTGGAAGTTCGGGAACGCGTCGCTGCCCCCTATCGCGTGCACGCCGGCGGCGTAGCCGTAGCTCGTGTAGCTGGACGGGGTGTCGGCCAGCACAAACGCAGGGACCAGCACGACCGACGCGACCGCCAGCACGAGACAGTTCAACGCGAGGAAGAGCTTTCTCATTGATGGTCCACCTTTTCGAGGAGTTCGACCACGACCGCGCCCGCCGGGCGGTTCTCCGTCTCGGCGCGCTGCTCGAGCGCGCGCTTGACCTTGGCCGGAACACGCACCGACACGATCTCCATGAGAGCGGGGTCGACGCGGTGTCCGTTGCCGTTGGCCGACGCGATCGCGGCCGCGTCGACGGCGGTGCCGAGGTAAGAGCCGGCGACCAGCTTCCGGTCGCTGCGCAATTCGACCGCCGGCCCGCTGAGGCCGATCGTGCCGTGCTCGAAAACATACGCCCGGTCCGCGACGTCGAGCGCGGACTCGACGAACTGCTCGACGAGGAGCACGGCAATGCCCTCGTCACGGAACACACGAATTATCTCGAACAGCTGTCGCACCACCGTCGGGGCGAGGCCCTGCGACATCTCGTCGATCATCACGAGCCGAGGATCGGAAAGAATCGCACGCGCAAGCGCCACCATCTGCTGCTCACCGCCGGACAGAGTGCCGACGAGCTGGTTTCGTCGCTCGCGCAGCTTGGGGAAGAGCTTGAACGCAGGCGAGATATCGACCTCGCGGCCGGCCGTGTTGGACACGAGCCGCAGCGTGTCCTCCACCGACAGGTTCGGAAACAGGCCGCGGCCTTCTGGGATGTGGATCAAGCCGCGCTTCGAGATGCGCTCTGCGGTGCTCCCGGTCACGTCCTTGCCCGCGAACATGACGCGGCCGGCGCGAGGATGGATCATCCCGGATATGGCCCGCAGGGTGGTGGTCTTGCCCGCCCCGTTGGCGCCGATGCACGCGACGACTTCACCAGGACGGACGGTCAAGTTGATATCGCGGATGACCTCGAGGCCACCGTAGCCCGCGGCCAGCTTGCTCACCTCGAGCAGCGGTCGTTCGTCCCTCTTCGCCGTAGCGACTGTCTGGACCTCGCCCGTCAGCTTCTTCGACTCCTCGCCGAGATAAGCCGCGATGACCTTGGGGTCGTTGCGGATGGCAGACGGCTCGCCCCTTGCCAGCATCTTGCCGAAGTCGAGGACGTAAACGTAGTCGCACACGCGCATGACAAGGCTCATGTCGTGGTCGACGAGCAGCATCGAAACGTGGAACCTCTGCCGCACCGCGTGCAGCACCTCGGCGAGATGCGCGGTCTCCTGCGCGTCAAGTCCGGCTGCGGGCTCGTCGAGGAGCACGAGCCGCGGCCGCATCGCGAGGGCGCGGGCGAGCTCCACGCGGCGCTGGATGCCGGCCGGCAGATCGCCGGCGATGGTCCGCGCGTAGCGGTCCAGGTCGAGCACATGCAGGATCGCTCGCGCGCGCTCTTGCGACGCACGCTCTGCGAAGCCCGAGAACGGAAGGTAGAGCGCGTCACTGAACGTGTTGCGCTTGCCCAGGGCGTCCATCGGCACGATCAGGTTCTCCTCCACTGTCATGGAGCCCCATAGCTGCAGGTTTTGAAAAGTCCGAGCGACCCCGAGTCGCGCGCGCTCATGCACCGGCGCGTAAGTCAGGGAATGAGTGTCGAAATAGATCGACCCTGTGTCCGGCCGGACAACACCGGAGATGCAGTTGAAGAGCGTGGTCTTGCCCGCACCGTTCGGCCCGATGAGGCCGAGGATCTCACCGCGGTTGAGGTCGAGCGACACCTTGTCGAGGGCGACGATGCCGCCGAACCGCACGGTCAGGTCGCGCACGCGAAGCATCGTCATGCCACTTTCACCTTGCGGCCGCCGACAGCGCCGACGGCAGACCACGCGTGATGCACCCGACTCCTCAGGTCGCCCCACACGCCGTCCGGCAGCGTGATGAGCTGGACGATGAGTAGCACGCCGACGGCGATCTGAAACCAGTCGTACGAGATCTCGTAGGCGTGCCCCATGAATGTGCCATGCCCGTAACGAGTGAGGACGTCGGGCACGAACGCCATGAACGCTCCGCCGAGCGCCGCGGCCGGTACGTAGCGAACGCCCATCAGCACCGCAATCGCCGCGAACTGCAGCGAGGTGAAGAGCCAGAAGGGCTGAGGGCTCACCGAGCCGGCGACGAGCGGGTAGAACGCGCCGCCCATGCCGGCGATGGCGGCTGACATGCCGAACGCGAGGAGCTTGTACCGCGTCAGGTTCACGCCCATCGTCGCCGCGGCGAGCTCGGAGTCGCGGATCGCGCGGAACCTTCGGCCGGCGCCGGACTCGTGCAGGTTGACCAGGAGCAGCGCGACGAGGCAGAAGAGAGCGAGCAGGACGAGGTACGCGGCCATCAGGTGCGCTGAGGAGTCCATCCGGACGCCGAACATGGTGGCCTGGCCGACGCGCCAGCCGGCGGTACCGCCGGTGAACCACTCGAACGCGTGGTCCTGAAAGATGTAGCGGTCAAAGACCAGCGCAATGCCGAGCGTCACGATCGCGAGCGTGATCCCGCGCAGGCGGAGCGCCGGCAGACCGACGATCACGCCCAGCGCAAACGCCACCACCACGCCGGCAATCACGGCGACGAGGTAATCGACGTGGAGGCTCGAGACCATCATCCCGGCGGTGTACGCGCCGACGCCGGCGAAGGTCGCCTGGCACAGCGAGATCTGGCCGACGTAGCCGGTCAGGAGCACCAGGCTCAGCAAGCCGAACGCCCAGATCACGGCAAGAGCAGCGTCGAACTTGAAGCCGACGTCGAACCCGACCGGGATGCGCGCGAGCACTGTGAATGCGACGAGCGCCCCGAGCACGCGAAACATCAGCCGGGATGTCATTTCGCGGCCACCGAGAATCCGCGCGGGTTGCGCACGATCAGGACTGCCAGGATCACGACCAGCGCAACGAGGCGCGGAAAGCCGATCGACTGAATCCAGATCGTCGGGTACGTCTCGAGCAGGCCGAGGATGAAGCCTCCGAGCACGGTCAGAGGCAGCGAGACAAGACCACCGATGAGCGCAGCCGCGAGGGCGTCGATGATCAGAAGCGTCAGGCTCGTCGTGTCGAAGTTGATGAAAGGCGTGATCAGGATTGCCGCGAGCGCGGCGACCAGGCTGCCGAGCATCCAGCTCACCGCCCCGACCTTGCCGACCGGCACCCCCCACAGCGACGCCGAGGTCGGACTGTCCGACACGGCCCGCATGGCGCGGCCGAAGCTCGTGTAACGCAGGAACGCGCCAAGGCCGAAGGCAAGCGCCAGGGCGACGACGATGATCGCGACGGAGTTGGCCCCGATCGGAACGTCGGCGACAGGCACCACCCAGACCCATTGCTGCGGCGCGAGATAGATCGGAAGGTGATACTGATTGTTCTTCCAGATCAGCGACGCCGCGGATTGCAGCGCGAGCAGGACGCCGATCGTGATCACCGCTTTGACCACGGGCTCGCGGCTGCGCACCCAGCGGAACACGGCGAACTCTAGGAACAGGCCCATCCCCGCGGCAAAGATCAACCCTGCGAGGACCGCGAGGAACGTGGAGAGCCAGCCGGGCCAGAACGGATGCGACCATCCGTAGAACACCTGCCACGCGATGAAGGTCGAGAACATGCCCATCGCGCCGTGCGCGAAGTTCAGGACGCCGGTGGTGCGGTAGATGAGCACGATGCCGAGCGCGGCAAGAGAGAAGATGCCGCCGAGGCTCAGCCCGATGATCGTGTACGCGGCGAATGCAGCCATGGCGCTAAGTCTTCAATTGCAGATCCAGCCGGAGGTCGTGCGCCAGCCGTTCCCATTGCTCGCGGTGTAGGTGAAACAGTGATTGGGGTCATGCGGACCGGAGCCGTAGGAGAGTGGGACCGACCATCCTGTCTGGAATCCCTGGATTGAGTTGAGGGCTTGCACGAGCGATTCGCGCGTCAGGTCCTTGCCTGCTTTACGGGCGGCCTCGACGAAGAGCATGGCCGCGGTCCAGGCATGCTGCGTATAGATGTCGAGCGCCTGGAACTGACCTGGATAGAAGTGCTGAACCGTACCCAGGTACTGGCGCACGGTCGCGTTGCCCTGGTGGTCGTAAGGCGACATGAACGGGACGAGCGAGTGAGCGTTGCGCAGCTCGCCGTCGTACGACTTCTGGACGTTGAACTTGTCCAGGCCGGCGCCGAGGACGCCCGGGTACCAGTTGGAGGCTTCCATCGCGTCGAAGAGGCGGTGGTAGCTGAACGGGTCGAGCGCCGCGATCACGTAGTCGGGGCATGAGCGGTCGGACGCAGAGCATTGATAGTTCGGAGCTGCGCCGCCACCGCTCGGACCGTGGTGGGAATGCTGGAGGTTGAACACCGTCGCCGTGTAGCTGGCCTGCGTGGCGGAGACCTCCTCCACGTCGGTGTAACCGATGCCATCCGCCGCCAGCCGGTTGAGCAGGTTGGCCTCGACCGGGTGCACCCACGGCACGTCGCCGAGCACGACCACGGCGGGGTGCTTCACGCCGAGTGACTTGGCCTCATCGGCGATCGCGGTGCCGTAGCGATAGAAGCTCGCTGACACCGGATAGGCGAGCGGGTCCGAGAATTCTGCCGGCGTGCCGAGGCCGCCGATCACAGGGATCCCGCTGTGAGTGAGAGTCTGGATCTCGTTGTTCTCGCCCAGAGGCGCAGTCAGGCCGACCACGGCGAGGACGTTCTGCGAGATCAGGTATTGGGCACACGAGTGGGCTGAGCTGGCGTCGTACTTCGAGTCGCACCACACGTACTGGACCTGGCGGCCGTTGATGCCGCCAGCCTGGTTGACGGCCTGCATGTAGGCCCGCACCGTGTCGCGTTCGACCGAGGAATCGACCGGGCCTGTGATGTCGAAGAACCCGCCGATCGTGATGTTGCCGCCGCTGACTCCGCCCGAGCCGCCGGAGGTCGAGGATCCGCCGGTTCCTGGAGCGCCAGGCATGGCCGCCGGGCTCGCGCCCGCCTGGGCGCCGGAAACCTGGCCCTGTTCCACCGCCACCGCGCTCGAAGCCGGCTGGGTGAACGACCTGACGGTCATGACACCGAGCACCGCACCCATGACGAGGGCGGCGCCCAGCAGTGAAACCGCAATTCGCTCTCGGAAGCCCCGCGAGATCAAGGCAGCTCCTCCTTTGAGGACAAAGTCAGGGCCCCTTCCCATGTGAGATACGTCCGAGTACCGCGCACTACCCGAATTGGGTGATGCATTTAGTGGGTTACAACCCAATAAACACTAATTAAGACCGGTTGTCAATCCGTCTTCAGGCAGTTACGGTCCGCTCGCCGCTCGCCTTGTTGCCCTGGGAAGGGAGCTGCACGATCTCCCCGCGCTTCGTCTTGAAGTCGTAGAGCTCCTTGTCGGCGCGGGCGAAAAGCGATACGACGTCGTCTGACCGGCGAAGCTGAGCGACGCCCGCGCAGAAGCGGACCCCGGCCCTGGCCGCTTCGGTCTGGATCTCGCTCAGCTTCAAGCGGGCACCGCGCGCCGGGGTGTCCGGCAGGACGCAGACGAACTCATCGCCGCCGTACCGGAAGACGACGTCCTCCGCCCGCAGGCCGTCCTTGAGCGCCTGGGTCAGAGCGCGAAGCATGTCGTCCCCCGCGGCGTGGCCTTCGCGGTCGTTCGCATCTTTCAAGCCGTCGATGTCGACGAAGGCAACGCTCAGCGGAGTGGCGTGACGCCGCGACCTGGCGATCTCCCGCTCAGCGGCCGAGATCCCTGCCGCACGCCGGAAAACGCCCGTCAGCTCGTCGAAGGCGGACTTCTCGCGCAGGTCGAACAGGGCGCGGGTGGTCATCGACTCGAGGTCTCGCGGCCTCAGGCCGAGCTCGGCGGCCACCATCAGCCTGACCTGCGCGTCACGCGCGAGGCGCGCCTTCCGGAAGGTCCGGCCGAAGAGCAGCAGCCAGATCCCGAACAAGAGAGGCAGGGTCGCCAGCGCCGCGAGCAGCGCGATGTCGATCGGCGAGGAGACATAGATCGCGGTGAACGGGATCGCCACGCCTCGATTGGGGCCGCCGCCAGGTGGCGCGGTCGTCGCGGCCGGCCTGGTCGCTTGAACCGGCGCTGCGGCGTTCGCCTGCGGCACTGGGCTGGCTGCGGTCGCGGGCGCCTGGTTCGATGGCGCCGCGCCGAGCGCAGGGACCGACGGCGTCGCGATCAGGACCGGAATGGACGGCGAAGGAATCTGCACCGCCGGGACAAGGTTCGGGGTCGGCACAGGCAGCGGCACGGGCAGCGCCAGGAACGCGGCCCCAATGCAGCCTCCAATTCTGGGCAACGACCAGCCAGTCGCTGTCATCTTAATTTCACCCCCCGACGGTCGAGCCGTGGCTCGCCCGTGGTTCTTCATTATCAAACGTTTCCGCAATCCAATTCCGGTATCTCCAGCCGACATACCTTCCATACGCGTTCTATGCTGCGGGGTATGGCTGGGGACATGGAACGCGCCCTGGGAGCGCTGCGCGACTTCACGCGGCGCGACATTCTTCTCCGGTTCTACGCCGATCGCAAACCCCGCAGCGTCGAGGACGTGGCGCGTGAGTCTGGTGTTCATCGTTCTGTTGCCTTCGAGCACCTGGAACGCCTGGTCGCTCTCGGCTACCTGGAGGTGGCGCACCGGCGGGGACTGCCCGGCAAACCGGCCAAGATCTACAAGCTCACCGGCGGACCTGTTCAGATCAGCCATCCGATGCGCCGCTACGACATCGTCGCCGAGTCGCTGGCTCGCGCCTTCGACCAGCTTGGCGAGGTGGGCAGCCATGCCGTCAGGCGAGCGGGCCGCAACTTCGGCGAGGCGATCGCGGCGCCTGGGGCCAAGTCGGCGACGACCGCGCTCGAGCCGATGCTCGAGATGGGTGCCGAGTACGAGATGCAGCACGGCGGCATAGTCCAGTGCACGAACTGCCTTTTTGCCGAGGTATGCCGGCGGGCACCAGTCATCTGCCGCTTCCACGCCGGCCTGATCGAAGGCCTTTTCTTGCACACCGAGGTGAACATCAGCGTCAAGGCGCTCGGCTTCCGTGACCCCTATGGATGCGCCTACATGCTGCAGGACAACGCGCTCGACGAGGACCTAGAAGCACAGGCGCAGTAGCGTTGCCGCGTGAGGCTCGTCGCCGAATCCTTCGCCTGGCCGTTTCGCGCCTCATGGCGGTCGGCGTGGCTCGTGGGTCTGCTGGCGGTCATCTTCGTGCCACTCCTCTTCATTCCGCTGCTGGGCTACGCGATCGAGGCGACGCGTACGGCGGAGACCGGGGCGCAAGGACCCCCTGCATGGCAGCTGTCCACTCGTTTGCTGCTGGACGGATTGTGGACGTCAGCAGCCGTTCTCTTGATCGCGCTGCCCTTCGCGCTGCTGTTGAACCCGCTTGCCTCCACGCTCCACGCGCTGGGGGAGCCGAACGCGCACGTCATCGCGTTTTTCGCGCTTGCCCTTCCGTGGGGACTCGTCTCTCTCCTTCTCATGCCGCACGCGACTGCGGCGTTCGCATCAAGCGGCAGGCCGCGCGACCTCTTCGACTTCGCCGCCGCGCTGCGCGGAGTGCGACGCGATTTCATGACGTGGAACGTGGCCGCGGCCGCGATCGTCACCAGCTGGGCGATCGGGCTCGCGTGCGCCGGAGTGCTGTGCGTCGGAGTCGTGCCTGGCGTGTTCTACGCCATCCTTGTCAGCGCACATGCCGCCGCAGCGCTCCACCGTGAAGGTCCGCATCCATCCGCTCGGTGACGCGGCGGTCCTCGCTGAGCTCGGGACTCGGCTCGACACCGCGCTCAACACACGAGCGATAGCGCTTGCTGCGGCGCTGAAGAGACGCCGCGACGTGCGACAGGCCGTCGCCGGTCATGCGAGTGTCACCGTGCAGTTCGACCCTGACCAGGTCACGCATGAGGCGCTCGCCGCGGCGATCAGGCGACTGGCCACCAAGCGTCCGCCGATGGAGGAACCCGGCCGTCTCCACCGCATCCCCGTCGTTTACGACGGCCCGGACCTCGAGGCCGCGGCCGCGGAGCTCGGCCTTTCGCCGCAACAGTTGATCGAGCACCACGGCCGCCCGATCTACCGCGCCTTCCTGATCGGCTTCGTGCCGGGTTGGGCGTATCTCGGACCGCTGCCCGACGAGCTCGTGCTGCCGCGCCGCCCCGTGCCGCGCACGCAGGTGGCTGCAGGGTCGGTCGCGATCGCGGGCCACCAGACGGGCATCTACCCGCTGGTCAGCCCCGGAGGGTGGCACCTGATCGGCCGCTCGTCGGTCAGGCTCTTCCTCCCGGACTCGGACCCGCCGTCGCTCTTCCGCGCCGGGGATCGAGTGAAGTTCTTCCCCATTCACGAATGACCGAGGTGCTGCGAGTCGTGCAACCTGGGCTGTTCACGACCATCCAGGACATCGGGCGGCCGCAGGCCATGGCGGCCGGGGTGCCGGCGGGCGGGGCGATGGACCGCTTCGCCCACTCAGCGGCCAACCTGCTCGTGGGCAACGAGCGTGGCGCGGCCACGCTCGAATGCACTTTGAGCGGACCACGCATGGTGGCCGAGCAAGACTGCTTGATCGCGATCACCGGCGCCGATTTCGAGCCGCGCGTCAACGGCGCGAGCGTCCCGATGTGGACCGGAGTCTCGCTCGCCGCCGGTGCTGAGCTGACCTTTGGCGGCAGGCGCTCCGGGGCACGCTCCTACGTGGCCGTCGCCGGGGGTGTTGCCGGCGACCGGTGGCTCGGGTCGATGTCGACCAACTTGATGTGCGCGCGCGGCGGCATGCACGGCCGCGCCCTGATCGCGGGCGACGTCATCTCAGTCCAGAGCTCGACCTTCCCGTTGATTGCAGCTCGCAGCATGGACGACCAGCTACGGCCGCGATATGAGGACCGGACTCTTCACACAATCGTGGGACCGCACTTCACGCGGCTGCAAGCGGAGTCGCGACAAGCAATGTTCGAGGCAACTTACACGTTGAGTCACGACTCCAACCGGATGGGCTACCGGCTCGAAGGCCCGCGACTCGATGCGCCCGGCGACGAGCTGCTGTCATTCGGCCTGGTCGCCGGCGTCGTGCAGCTGCCTTCGGGCGGACAGCCGATCCTGCTCATGGCGGACCATCAGACCGCGGGCGGTTATCCGATCGTCGCCACGGTGGCAAGCGCCTCAATGCCGGTCGCCGCGCAGCTGGCGCCAGGCGATGAGGTGCGTTTTGCCGAGATATCGCTCGAGGCGGCGCTGGAGCTGCGCGCCAATCAACGTGCTGCGCTGGAATCTCTTACTACCTGATTGATCCAGCCGGTGTGCTCGGCGTAGTGCTCGTACGTGTTGCCCGCCACCCAGTCGACCACGGGCCGGTCGTCGTCGGTATTGCGCCGATCGTTGGGTTGGAAGTGGTTGTACGAAAGCTGCAGGTCCGCGTCGCTCATCGTGGCGAGCAGCTTCATAAGCAGCGAATGCGTCTCCCGAAAATAGGCGAGGGCCGCCTCTGGAGTCTTTGAGTGGTGCAGCGACCAGACCGCGGCGTTGATCGAGTCCGTGTCCTCGGCCTCACCGGCGACGCCCATCGCCGTCCGCCGATCAGCTCCCTCGAGCAACGCCAGCAGCGAGTGCTCCCACGCAGCGATGTGCACCAGATGGTCTTTGACGGCCCAGCCGTCCGCACCGGTCACCGTCAAACCACTCGGGCCCAGCGACTCAACCAGGGAGTCGAGCTCTTTCCAGGATCTCTCGATAGGTTCGACCACGCTGTTGGGCGCCGTCATGCCTCGGACGCGACTCGCTTGGCCTCGTCGACCACCGTGTCGTAATTCGGTTGAGGCTGTTCACGCGACGCCACCCATGTCCACCGGATGGTCTCCGCGCGGTCGACGATGAAGATCGTGCGGCGAGCCATCCCTGAGTAGCCCGCCACGTCGTCGCGCCGCACCCCGTAGTCGCTCACCATCTTCCGCTCGAAGTCGCCAATCAGGTCGAAGGGCAGGCCGCCGAGCTCTTTCGCGAAGGCCGTGTGCGAGAACACGGAATCGACGCTGATGCCGAAGATGCCGACCCCGTTGGCGACCGCATCGTCGTTCCTGGACCGAAACTCGGTCAGCTCAGTCCTTCAACCACCCGTGAAGTCGAGCACGTAAAAAAGGAAGATGAGCGCGCGGTATTTCTGCAGCGCTTCGCCGAGCGTGAGCTCCTGGCCCGCTGTCGTGGGCAGCTTGAAGTCGGGCGCTTTGTCCCCCACCTGCAGCACGAAGAAAAGTCTATTGGTTCTCCAGCACGTACCAGCCGGCGCGCGTCGCTCCTGTGATCTCGTAGCCGCGATCGAGCGCTCCACCCAATGCATGGCGCAGCGCCATGCGCCACTCGCGCGCAAGAGCCGGGTCGGAATGGCGCAGCGCGACGACATCGTCCGGCACCTGACATATAAGGACGCGAGCCGAGGAGGATACGAGGACCGGCTCGCCTCGGGGACCCGCGGAAAGGATCGGAGTGCGGCCCCAGCCGCGGAGCTTGTCCACGTCCAGCTCAGCCAGCCTGCCGGCCGCAGCCGCCTCAGCCTTCTTCGAGTCAAGCCGCCAGCGAATCAAGAGCCGGTCCGACTCGTCTCCGGCGTTGATCCCGTCCTCCATCTGTCCATAGAAATCGACGAGGTATTCAGGAGCGCCGGCGCCGAGCTTGGTCAGGTTGAAATATGCGTTGCGCCGGATCAGCGGATCGGTCGTCCACTCCATGACCTTCACCTCGCGGGCCAGGCACCACCGCCGCTGGTGCTGCTTCAGGTCAAACCCGAGACCGCGTGCTTCGCTGTCGGGCAGCACGCCGAGGATGTGCGAGTGCATGTGCAGGTCGTGTGGCGGGACGCCACCGAGCCACCCGACCAGCCCGCCGATGAGCCGGCCGCTAGCAAACGCCCCCGAGATGTAATTGCCCGAGTGCGCCAGGGCCTTGAGGATGTCCGAGCTGAGCGGCGGCTGACCCGGACGGCCCCAGACCACGGCGAACAGGTCGGCCAGCTGTCGCAGGTCTTCGAGCTCACTGAGCTCGCGGATGTCGGAGTTCATGCGAGGCCCCACCGCCGACCGGCCACGAATGACGCGCCCTGCACGCCGAGCGCCACCGCGATCGCCGAGCCAAACGCGACAGCGATCCCCGTCGGCAGGATCACGGCGAGCACCAGGAAGAAGGACGCGAACGCAAACAGTCCCAGCAGAAGCCCGCGCAGCACGGCCACCGCCTGGCCTGCGCCCTGGATGCGATGGGCAAACCCCGCGAGCACCGCTCCATACAGAGGGAACGGCGCGAGTAGCCCGGCCAGGCGTGGACCGAGTAGCGGCGCGGCCGCCGTCAGCGCGACGACGAAGACGGTGGCGACGGCCATGCGAGCCGGGAGGTCCCAGTGCGGATACGCGATATTCGCTGTAGATGCGATTGACTGGCCCGGCATCAGGAACAGCGATACCACCAGGACCAGAAGCATGACCACAAACATCGCCGGCGCCGGAGCGATGAAGAGGTCGAGCAGGACGGTGGCGGCAAGGAAGGCCACGGTCGCCGCGATCAGGGATTGCGGCCAGCGCGCGCGCTGCGCCGCCCACGCGTAGGCCAGGCAGAACATCGCCTGCGACGCAGCGCCGGCCATGATGCCGGCGGCAGCCTCGGCCGCGAATCGTGGACCTGGAGTCAAGGCCAGGAAGAACGCTATCGGTCCGGAGGTGAATGGGATGCCGATCAGCCATCCGCCCACCGCTGAGCCCCAACGGCGTCCGGCCAGGCTTGCCGCGCCGACGAGGACGGGGGTCAGGACCAGCTTGAGCGCGAGTGCGCCTGCTGGGTTCAACTGACCAGGGGCGCGGTCTCGATGCCGGCTTCGCGCAGCGCCTTGCGGACCGCGGCCGCCAGCTGGCCGGCGCCCTTTGTGTCGCCGTGGACGCAGATCGTGTCGAAGCGGCCGGAACGGGCCAGGCTCAGTGCCTGCTGGGCGGCGAGGTCTGGGTCGAGGATCGCGCCGGTCTGACTGCGCGGCGCGAGCGAGCCGTCGGGCAGCATCAGGCGGTCGGCGAAGCCCTCGCGATAAGCCGGGATGTCCGCGCGCTCAGCCGCGGCGACGATCTCAAACCCCGGCTGGCCCATCAGCCCTATGCCGTGTGATTTCGCAACGCGAGCCAGCCCGTCGGCCGCCGCCGCGTCCCGCTGGCAGCGGTGGTACAGCGCGCCATGCGGTTTGACATAAGCGATCGCGACGACGGCGGCGAGGCTTGCCACCTGGAAGGCGATGAGCGCCTCGATCTCATCCGCGCCGAGCGACCGTTCGATGCGGCCGAAGCCCGACCGGTCGTCGTAGCCGGGATGCGCCCCCACCTCGAGGCCGAGGGTGCGGCATCGCCAGGCGGTCGCGATCGCGATCGACGCCGAGCCCGCATGGACGCCGCAGGCGATGTTCGCGCTGTCCACCGAGGCCAGCACCGCCTCGTCTTCCCCGGCCCCCTCACCGATGTCGGCGTTTAAGTTCATTCGTGTGACGTATGGCCTTGGAGGAGCTGAATCGCGTGTTCCAGGACGGGGAGCACTGCCGCGAGCGATTCCGTCGCGCCTTTGCTGCTGCCGGGCACGTTGAGGATCAACGCGTGGCCGCGCACCCCGGCGAGTCCACGGGAGAGCGCCGCCATCGGCGTGCTCGCCTCCCCTGCTCGGCGCATGAGCTCAGCAATCCCGGGGACCGCGTAATCGATCACCAGCGAAGTTGCCTGTGGGGTGACGTCGCGTGGTCCGAGGCCCGTGCCGCCCGTCGTGACCACCAGGTCCGCGCCGGCGACCACGGCGGCGATGATCGCGGCGGTGATCAGCTCGTGCTCGTCGGGCACGACCTCTGGGCCCGAAACGTTCAGGCCTGCCTCCCCCAGCATCGCCAACAGGCCAGGACCGCTTGCATCGTTGCGCGTGCCCGCAGACACCCCATCGCTCACGGTGATGACGTGGGCGCGGCCGCTCAAGCTCCGCGCTTCCAGGTCCCGGACCGGCCTCCGGACTTTTCGAGCAGGCGCACCGACTCGATGTAGACGCCGCGCTCGATCGCCTTCACCATGTCGATCAGCGTCAATCCGGCGACGGCAGCTGCGGTCAATGCCTCCATCTCGACGCCCGTCTGACCCGTGACCCGCACCTTCGTGACGACGCGAACGCCCCCGGTCACGAGCTCAAAGTCGACGGTGACACCCGTGATCGGCAGCGGATGGCAGAGCGGGATGAGGTCCGGAGTCCGCTTGGCAGCCATGATGCCGGCCACGCGCGCGACCTGGAGGGCATCGCCCTTGGCGGTCCCTTCGCGCACCGCGTGAAGGGTTTCGGGCGCCATCCGCACGATGCATTCGGCCGTCGCCTCGCGCACCGTGACCGACTTAGCGGCGACGTCCACCATGCGCGCCGCACCCTTGTCGTCGAGGTGCGTCAATCGTTGAGAGGACCGGCGAGCGGGTCCAGCCCGATCTTTGGAGCCCATGCGGCCCATGCCGTGCGTTAGGGGGCCCGGCGCGTCGTCGTCGCGCATTTCAAATGCGCTCCTCGTCACGCCACCCCTGCCTTCGGCCTGGACCGCCTGGATCTCCAAATCTCTGGGCCGTCCCGCCCGCCGATCCTCTAGCCACGGAGCATCAGGATATGCGCATGCCCGGGATCGAGGGAGTGCTGTTCGACTACGGCCGCACGCTCGTCACGTTCGACTACCCGACCGATGACCTGTTGCAGGTCCTGCATCGGTTCCGGCCGCGCATCGAGGCCGCACTTGGCGTCTCGGCGCCTCAAGCCGATGCGCTGCTCCATGAGGTGCTGTTGCCGATGGAGTCATTCGTCAGCAGCACCAGCGAAGACGAGGTCGACTACATGGACGTCTATCGCGAGTCATGGCACAACGCCGGCATGAGGCTGCCGGACGGCCTGCTGTACGAGATCCTCGACGCCGAGCAGCGGTGCTGGGACCGCGCCGTCCGCGTCGACCCCGATGCGATTCCGCTGTTGACCTGGCTCGGCCAGGGCGGAATCAAGCGGGGCATCTGCTCCAACGCGCCGTTCCCGCCCGAGATGATGCGTCGCCAGGTCGAGAGCAACGGCATCGCCGGCAATGTCGACGCGATCGTGTTCTCCAGCGAGGTGAGCCGGCGCAAGCCCGCGCCCGAGGTCTACCGCGCCGCGCTCGCTGCGCTCGGCACGCGCGCCGAGCGAACCCTGTTCGTCGGGGACCGGGTGCGCGAGGACTACGAAGGGCCGCAGTCGGTGGGGATGCGCGCGGTGGTGCTCACCGCCCACACCGAAGAGCCTCCTCCCGCGGGCATACCTGCGATCCGCTCGCTCGCTGAGGTGCCAAGCCTGTTGTGAGCGAGCCGAAGAAACGGCCTGGGCGCCTGTGGCTCTTCTTCTATGGGCGGCGTCGGCGCGGCTTTCCGTGGCTGCTCGTCGGAGTCCTCGCGGCGATGCTTCTCTTCGGGCTTGTCTTTGCGCTGCCCGGAGGCCCCGATGTTTCGCGTGGCCTGGCCGCCGCGCTGTTCGGTTTGCTGCTCGTCGCCGCGGTCGTGGTTGCCATCGTTGCTGTAGTCGTCCCGCGCCGGCGGCCCTGACCAGCCCGAGCAGCGATCAGCACCGCGGCGGCTCCAGCTCCGACGCCGTTATCGATGTTCACCACGGTGAGACCTGTCGAGCACGACTGCAGCATCGTCGTGAGCGCTCCCTCACCCGCGGCGCCATGGCCATAGCCGATCGACACCGGGAGACCGATCACGGGCAGGTCGATCAGGCCGGCGACCAACCCTGGAAGAACGCCGTCCATCCCGGCGGCGACGATGATCACGTCAGCCCCCCACTCCAGGGCCGCCGCAAGCGGACCGAGAAACCGGTGGAGACCGGCGACGCCAAGGTCCGCCTCGAGCCTGGCTTCCACGCCGCATGCCTCGATCACCATCCGCGCCTCGTCCGCCGCCGGCAGGTCCGACGTCCCCGCTGTGAGGATCGCCACCTTGCCGTCGGTGGCCTCCGGCACAAATCCGGGACGCAGCACGCGCGCTGACGCGTGGTAAACGGCGACGTCCATGCCTGCTGCCTCGGCCGCGGCGCGCAGCACCATGTCGTGGGCATCGGTCATGCGGCTGATGAGTCCCTGGCCCTGGCGCTCGGCCAGGGCGACGGCGAGACGAGCCGCATCGTGAGCGGCCTTCCCGGCGGCCAGCACGACTTCTGGAATCCCTCGCCGCAAATAACGCCCGAGGTCCAACCGGGCGCGACCGCCGAGCTCCTCGAGCTGCATGCGACGTAGCTCTGCCAGCGCCTCGACTTCGGTCAGGTCGCCGGCGACCAGCCGGCGGAGAACGTCCCTCACAATCCGAGAAGCACTTCGCGCATTCGATGCCAGTGTGTTCCGGCCCAGTAGATGCGCCCGCACTCCGGACACTCGGAGTAGCGCGACTGGGTCTGGCGCACATACGCAGGCACGCGCTCGGCCACCATCGCGGGAACGCGGGACTCGAGCTCCGAGTTGCACTCGATGCAGCGCGTCAGCGCTTCCTTTAGCTCCAGGCCGAGCTCGCCGAACACCTGCCGCAGCTGTTCGGTCACGTCGTCGCCTCGGATGAGGATCGCGCGCACCACGCCGGTCTGTATGACGCGCCGCCTCGTCAGGTCACGGTCGCGTGTCAGAATCACCCGACTTTCGGCAGCGGCTTCGCGGACGAGCTCCGAGTCGTCGATCCGCGCGTGGTAGGTGGCGTCATAGCCGAGAGCGCGCAACCAGCGCGCCAGCCGCCCGACGTTGCAGTCGGCCAGGAACCGGGGTTTCACCGATGCCATCTTAGAATCGGCTGGTGCCAAAGCTCGACGAGCTCATGGCGAGGCTGCGCACCGAGGCGAGCGGCTGCTACTCGTGGTCGAATGGGCCAGGCGACCGCTACGCCGCCCACAGCCACAACTACGAGAAGGTCCTTTACTGCGTCGAAGGATCGATCACTTTCATCCTCGAGGGTGAGGCACGGCGCCTCGAGCTGAGCCCCGGAGACCGCATGGAGCTGCCCGCCGGGACGGTCCATTCGGCGGTCGTCGGAGCCTCTGGCTGCACATGCATCGAGGGCCATCGCTAGAGGCTCGGCCGAACTCAGCCTCGCGGCGTAATATGGGCTGCTGCGATGAGCATTATCGAGTTCATTCGCGATCGGGCGCGCTACTACAACTGCCCGGTCTGCGGGCGCAGCTTGAAAGGCTGTGATGTCCAGGTCCTCAGCCATGAGGACGAGAGATTTCATCTCCAGGTGACCTGCGCGCAGTGCCAGGTGACGTTCGTCGTCGTGCTCGCGATCGCGGGCAGCGCTGTGGAGGAGACGATTGGGGCGGCTGAGCTCATCGAAGAGCCGGTGGCGGAGGCGGAGCCGATCACGGTCGACGAGATTCTCGACCTTCACCTGATCCTCAAGGGCTTCCAGGGCACTCTGACAGAGCTGATCCAGCAGCCGGACCACACGCGGGGCTGATTCGGTCCCGGCCTCTCCCCCGATGAAGCGGATCTACCTCGACGACGCCGGCTCGGCACCTATCCTCGACGAGGTCCGCATCGCGCTCCATGACCTCGCGCACGGTAACCCGTCGAGCCCGCACTCGGAAGGACGGGCCGCGCGCGCCGTCCTCGACGGCGCGCGTGACATGGCGGCTTCGGCGCTCGGTGTCCAACGAACGGAGATCACATTCGTGGCTTCTGGCACCGAAGCCGTCAACCTGGCACTCTTTGGCGCCGCCGCGCGGCTGCCGAAACGCGGAGCGATCGTGACGTGGGCGGCCGAGCACCAGTCCGTCCTGGCCGCAGCTCGTCGACTGCAGATCCTCGGCTACGACGTCGTCATCGCCGGAGTCGACCACGAGGCGCGGGCGGATCCCGACGCGATCGGGCCGGATACGGCTCTTGTTTCTGTCGGCCTGGCCAACAACGAGGTGGGCACCGTCCAGCCCGTGGCGGAGGTCATCCAGCGCGCCCACGACGTCGGCGCCCTGGTCCACCTCGACGCATGCGCCGGCCCGCGCTGGATGCGGATCCCGTCCGGGGCGGACCTCGTGTCGATCAGCGGCCACAAGCTCGGGGCCGGGCGGGGTGGGCTCCTCTTCGTGAGGGACGGGGTCAGGATCGATCCGCTGCTCTTCGGAGGTCCGCAGGAGTGGGGCCGCCGCGCGGGCCACGAAGACGTGCCGTCCGCGACCGCCGTGGCGAACGCGCTTCACGCGTCTGCGGAGCACCGCAACGAACGCTCACGCGTCGCGCTCCGTCAGAGCGAGGCCCTGCGGACGGCGCTGTCCGGGCTCGGCGCGACGCTCACCGGCGGCACGGCGCGGCTGCCGAACTTCGCCACGTGCGTGCTGGACGGCAGGCGCGGCGAAGACATGCTGCTCGGCCTCGACCTCGCCGGCGTGGCCGCCTCGAGCGGGTCCGCATGTGCGTCAGGCTCGCTCGACCCTTCCCACGTCCTGCTCGCGATGGGGCTGGACCTCGAGCAGGCGCTGGGCAGCCTCCGGCTGACAACGGGATGGGCCACCACAGACGAAGACGTCGCGCGCGCGATCGGCCTCCTTCGCTCGGTTCTCACTCGAACCCCCGCACGTGCCTAGCGTCGAGGAAGAGCTTGCGTCGCGGATCGCAAGTGGCGATCCGGTGGTACTGGCCACCGTCATCAAGCTCGACGGCGAGCCGCCTTCGCAGCCCGGCTCCAAGCTGCTGATGTCTGGGGAGGCACCAATCGCAGGCACGCTTGGCTGCAGCGAGTTCGACTCGGCCGCCCTCGCCGACTCCCAATCGGTCGCCGCAGGCGGTGCGCCGCAGATGAGGACATATCGCCACGACCTGGGCTCGATCGAGGTCTACCTGGAGCCGTATGCGGCTTCCCCGACCCTCGTCGTGTTCGCAGATACGCCAGTTGCTCGCGCGCTAGTGAGCTGGGCGCCCGAGGTCGGGTTCCGGCCGGTTCTGGTTGCATCCGCGGCTGACCTTCCAGCCCTCGATGGGGATGTGTACGTCGTACACACGAATCACGACGCTGTGGATCTGGTGCAGGCGCTCGAGGCGGTGCTGCCATGCGATCCGCGTTTCATCGGCCTGGTCGGCAGCCGGCGGCACACCGGCCATCACCTCGAGGCGCTGCGCGCCAAAGGCGTGGACGAAAGCGTGATCGCGCGGATCCAGAGCCCGGTCGGGCTGGACCTCGGCTCCAGGACGCCGGCCGAGATTGCTCTTTCGATCCTCGCCGGCCTCGTCGCCGTCCGGCGCGGCGGAAAGGGAGGCTGGAAACAAACACCGCCCGCCTGAGTACGGGTCCTCCCCATTCATGGAGAGGTGGCTGCTCCCCATTTATGGGGAGCTGGCGCGAAGCGCCTGAGGGGCAGCGTCTGAGGGGCAGGGCCGAAGGGGCCGACCCGAACCTAGTTCGCCGCCCACCTAACTACGGGTCCTCCCCACTCACGGGGAGGTGGCTGCTCCCCATTTGTGGGGAGCTGGCGCGAAGCGCCTGAGGGGCAGGGCCCGGAGGGGCCGATCCGAACCTAGTTCGCCGCCCGCCTAACTACGGGTCCTCCCCACTCACGGGGAGGTGGCTGCTCCCCATTCATGGGGAGCTGACGCGAAGCGCCTGAGGGGCAGAGCCTGAGGGGCCGACCCGAACCTAGTTCGCCGCCCGCCTAACTACGGGTCCTCCCCATTCTTGTGGAGGTGGCTGCTCCCCATTCATGGGGAGCTGGCGCGAAGCGCCTGAGGGGCAGGGCCGGAGGGGCTGATCCGAACCCAGTTCGCCGATCGCCCACGGCCGGCACCACCGACATCCCGTGCCATCGCCTGGTCAGTAAGTCAATGATTGGTTAAGGCGAACTGAGTTCGACGGGTCCAATCGCATAATTTCCGGTCGTGCCAGTCGCGCCGGGGATCAAGCTCGGGCAGTACGAGGTCCAGGATTTCATCGGCCAGGGAGCCATGGGCCTGGTTTACCGCGCCTACCACACCGAGCTCGAGCGGACGGGCGCGGTCAAGGTGATGCAGGCCATCACGCCCGACGCCGACACAGTGGCCCGCTTCCGGCACGAGGCACAGGCGATCGCCAAGCTTCGCCACCCGAACATCGTCGACGTCTACGACTTCGGGGAGTACCAGGGGACGCCCTACATGATCGTGGAGTACGTCCCCGGCGGAAGCCTGGCCGGCCGGATGAACGGCAGGCGGCTCGACCAGGCGACGGCGATCAAGTACCTGCGCGGGATTGCGGCTGGGCTCGACTACGCGCATGAACACGGAATCGTCCACCGCGACGTCAAACCGGCGAACGTCCTGCTGTACGAGGATGACACGCCCGTCCTCGCCGACTTCGGGCTGGCCAAGCTGCTCCAGGGCTCGTCGCTCAAGTCCATGACCGGAGTCACCACCGGCACCCCGGCCTACATGGCGCCGGAGCAGGTGACGGGGAACAGCGTCGGTCCCGCTTCGGACCGCTACTCCCTGGCGACCATTGCCTACGAGATGCTCACCGGTGTCATCCCGTTCGACGGGGAGGCGCTGATGGAGCTGCTCTACGCGCAGGTGCATCGCCAGCCGCTGTCGCCAACCGCACGCGAGCCGGCGCTGCCTCCTGCCGTCGACATCGTGATCATGCGCGGGCTGGCCAAGGACCCCGCCGCTCGGTGGAGCTCATGCACCGCGTTCGTCGATGCTCTCGAAGCGGCGCTGAAAGGCATCGCGCCGGCCCCGATTTTGGCCAGGACGATGGTCATGTCGCCGCAGGTGGCCTCGACGATGCCTCTTGCCGCGGCGGCCGTCGCCGAGCGCGTCGCGGCCCCCACGCAGCCAGCCACGGTCGCGATGGCCTTCCCGGCTGCGACTGTGCCAATCGCCGCGCCAACCAGACCGGGGCGCCGCCTGAATCGCCGCTGGCTGGTCGGGCTTGCCTCGGCCCTCTTGCTCGCGCTGCTCCTCAGCCTGTGCGCTGTCGTGGCCTCGGCGACGACCCTCACGCTCAACCCGGACAGGGTCGCGCCGGGTGGTGTGGTCGCGGTGACCGCGACCCACGTCCCGGCCGGCCAGGTCGGCCAGATCCAGCTCTGGAGCGTCTTGCGGGTCACCCCGTTTCGCGCCGACTCGAACGGAGACGTCTCGGTCGACATCTCGGTGCCGCGCGACATCGCCCTCGGCAATCACACCGTGAAGATCTGCTGGAGCGGTACGTGCCATAAACAGGCTCCACTGCTGGTGGTTTCAGGAGTCGCGGAGGCGCCTACCCCCGTCGCGAATCAGACGCCGGGCGTAAGCCCAACCCCAGGGTCGTCTCCGACCGCGGGCGGTACGCCGACGCCGGGCTCGACGCCCCGACCCACGTCAACACCGACGTCGAGACCGACCTCAACGCCGACATCCGTGCCCCAGCCCACTCCTACTCCAACACCTCCGCCTCCGCCCCCGCCAAGTCCGACTCCGAACCCCTGCCCTGGAAACAGCAGCGCGTTGAGCCTTACCCCGCAGTCGCAATCGGTGCTCGGTGGCGGGACCGCAAACTTCGCCGGCTCGAACTTCACGCCCAACAGCAGGGTGACCTTGAGCTACTACGCTCCCGGGACCTCCACGACGCCGACCACAACGTGGTCGGTGACGGCTTCATGCGCAGGGTCCTTCTCGACGAGCGTGGTGACAAAGGGAGGCCTGGTGGCGCGGACGGACAAGGTCGTTGCCTGCGATATCAAAAAGAGCTGCATCTCCGCGACGATCACCGTCCTGCTGCTCTAGAAGACTTCGGCCGTCAGCAGGTCGTCCAGGGTCTCTCGCCGCCGCATCACGCGCGCCTCGCCGTCGCGGAGCATCAGCACCTCGGGTCTCGGCATCCCGTTGTAGTTGCTCGCCATCGCGAGGCAGTAAGCGCCCGCCGCCGGCACCGCGATCACATCGCCGGACTTGAGCGGTGGCATCGCGATGTCCGAGATCAGGATGTCCGTCGACTCGCAGTACTTGCCGGCGATCGTCACCTTGCCGTCGGGTGCGCGATCCGGATCTGAGGCGAGGAACGCCTCGTACCGTGCGCCGTAGAGCTTCGGCCTGATGTTGTCGCCCATGCCGCCGTCGACCGCGACGTAGCGGCGCACACCAGGAATGTCCTTGATCGAGCCGACGGTGTAGAGGGCGATCCCTGCAGGCCCGGCGATCGACCGGCCCGGCTCGACGATGAGCTCGGGCACCTTGAGGCCGCGACGCGCGGAGCCCGAGTCGAGCGCGTGGCGCACCGTCTCGACGAAATGGCGCGGCGTCGGGGGATCGTCGTCTTGCGTATATGCGATGCCCAGCCCGCCCCCGGCGCCGAGCTTGCGCGGCTCGTACCCCAGATCGTCGCGCAGCTGCGCCAGAAGGCCGAGCATGATGTCCATCGCCTGCTCGTAGGCGCCGAGCGCGAAGATCTGCGACCCGATGTGCGAGTGCAGCCCGACGAGCTCGAGGCGTGGATGCTTTAGCGCGGTATCCACCGCTTTCCGCGCCGCGCCGGACTCGATCGAAAAGCCGAACTTCGAGTCGAGCTGTCCGGTCGAGATGTGGTCGTGCGTGTCCGGCTTCACGCCGGGCGAGAGGCGGAGCATGACCGATGCGCGCCTTCCCTCTGGCACGACCTGCTGCAGGAGATCGAACTCGTGGTCGCCGTCGATCACGATCGTAGCCCCGGCGCGATACGCGGCCTCGACGTCTTCGACGCTCTTGTTGTTGCCGAGGAAGTGGATGCGGTCGCGCGGAAATCCAGAAGTCAGCGCGAGGTGCAGCTCGCCCGCCGACACCACGTCGAGGCCGAGACCTTCTTCGGCGATGACACGCAGGAACTGCGGGGACGCGAAAGCCTTCGCCGAGTACAGGACCTGGCCGGAGCCTCCCATCGCCGCCACGTACTCCGACGCGCGCTGGCGCACAGTCGCTTCGTCATAGACGTAGAGCGGGGTTCCATGCCGGCGGGCCAGCTCGACGAGGTCGCAGCCACCCACCTCCATGTGGCCGGCGGCGTTGACCCGGTACGTGACCGGGAAGAGCAACTAGCTGAGCTGCTTTAGTTGGAGCTCGAGCCGCAAGAGCCGCATGCGCCGCCGCAGCACCCGCCGCCGCTGCTCGACTCGCTCGCGAAGTCGGAGACGGACGACGATTCGCCGCCGCTGGCGAAGGCGAAGCTCGAGACCAGGACCCGTGTCTTGTTCGACTCGCACGCCGGACACGCCTGGGCGCTGTCCCGCTCGGCGAATCGGGTCAAGACCTCGAACTTCTCGGCGCAGCTCTCGCACCGATACTCGTAGATGGGCATTTCAGTGACTGATTCTAGGTTGTCTGAACTCGCGCGAATGATCGCCGGCTGGCCGGGCCTGGTCGCGGGGCCCGCCGAGGAGCTGGTCGAGGACTCGCTAGTGCTGCTCGAGCACCTCGGCGACGCCCGGCGCCTGGTCGACGTCGGGTCGGGGGGCGGGCTGCCCGGCTTGCCGCTTAAGATCGCCCGGCGGGATCTCGTGGTGACCCTGGTCGAGGCCGACCAGGCGAAGGCCGCCTTCCTGGTCCAGGCCTGCGTGCGGCTCGAGCTGGGCGGCGTCGAGGTACTGGCGCGGCGTGCCGAAGACGCAGGCCGCGACCCGCAATACCGCGAGGTCTTCGACGTGGCCGTCGCGCGAGCCCTCGCGCCGATGCCGACGCTCGTCGAGCTCTGCCTGCCCCTGGTCAGGGTCGGAGGCATGCTGCTGGCCCAAAAGACGGATAAGGAGAACCTGGACGCGGCTCGCCATGCCATCGAGGTGCTTGGTGGATCGCTTGAATCCGTGGCGCCGGCTCGGTCGGCCGCAAGGAATTCGGGAACCGTCGTCCTGATCCGGAAGATCGTGCCGACGCCGGCCGCCTATCCACGGCGGGCAGGCGTCCCGGGCCGCAAGCCGCTGCATGACTGAGCTCGGCTCGAAGGCTCTAACCTTGCGGTGGGGGTGGGATCACGAAACTGCACTTAGTTCCGCGAGAGCGCCGCTTTTACGAGCTCTTCAAGCAGCAGGGGCAGCTTGCAAGCGAAGCATTACGTGAGCTGAGCCTTTCGCTGAGCGACGAGCGCAGCCATCACGCGAAGCTACGTGAGATCGAGCACCGATGTGACGACGTCACCCACGAGATCTACACCCTGACTAACCGTACGTTCGTGCCTCCGATCGACCAGGAAGACATCCTCCACCTGGCTCATTCGCTCGATCAGGTTGTCGACCTGGCTGAAGAAGCGTCGGACAAGATCGACCTGTACGCCGTCAGTTCGATAACCGACTCAGCGAACAGTTTCGGCCAATGCCTCGCACAGGCCGGCTCTCAGCTAGCCATTGCGCTCGAGCGATTCAGCGCCTCGGAAGACCTCGTGCCTGTTTTGGAGGAGATACATCGGCTTGAGAATGAAGGCGACCGAATAACCAGACAAGCCCTGCAGCAGCTTTTCGATTCGAACCATCACTCCGCTGTCGACCTCATAAAGTGGAAGGACATCTACGCTCTCCTCGAGTCCACGTTGGATGAATGTGAATCAGCCGCCGAAATCCTGGAGTCGATCACAATCAAAAAGGCCTGAAGTTCGGCCTACAGGCTGGCGATCAGTCCCCGCACCCGTCGCTCGATCTCATCGCGGATTTCCCTGACTGCGGAGATCGGCAGTCCGGCCGGATCCGGCAGGAGCCAATCCTCGACTGGTGCGCTAAAAACCGGGCAGTCTTCTTCTGCGCAGCCCATCGTGATGATCCTCGAGGCCGAGGCTCCAAGCTCAGGCGTGAGAGCACGCGGTCTCGCGTCACTCAGGTCGATCCCCGTCTCTCGCATGACCTGTATCACCTCGGGATGCAAGAAGGGCGCCGGGCGCGTGCCGGCCGACTGACCTCGCACTCGACCCTCCGACAAACGATTGAGGAAAGCCGCAGCCATCTGGCTGCGGCCGGCGTTGTGCACGCAAACAAACAGGACGTGGGGCCTGCTCTCTTCCAGAACATCAAGACGGTAGCCGATACCACGCAAAGTGGTGACCCGCACCTTGCTGCCTTCGAGCTTGGGTCTGAGCCAGGCGACATGCACGTCGACCGTCTTCGGCTCACCGACGAAGCGGGTGCCCCAAGCCGAGGCGAGAATACGATCGCGGCTCAAGACGACGCCGCGGTGCATCAAGAGAGCGTGAAGTAAATCGAACTCGCGCGGCGCCAGCTGCAGTTCCCGACCATCGACTTCTGCACGTCGCGAGCCGGAGTCCAAACGCAGCCGGCCGGCTTCGAGAATTGTCCTCGATGGGGCGGGTGCAGGTTTTCGCAACAGAGCCTGGACTTGAGCGGCAATCAAGTTCAATCCACTGCCCGCCGGCAACCATGCGTTCGCTCCCATGGCAAGGCACGTCGCTGCGACCCGCTCATCCTGGCCTATCGCCAGCAGCGGCGCCGCCGTTACCCGGCGAAGCGCGCCAGTTCCGTCCACCAGATCCGCAATGTGGAGGAGGATCGCATCGGCGAACGGCTCTCGCTGAAGGCCATCGACGCTTCGGTGGGCGACGACATCCACACCACTGGGGCCGAGCCTGCTCCTCAATTCAGCCGTCGTGCTCGTGGCGGCGCCGATGACCACAAGCCGGGCGCGGGTCGGTTCAGTACTTGGAGACGTTCAATTCCTCCACGTGCCCCGTCACGAGGTAGACGACCCGCTCGCAGACGTTCGTGGCTCGATCGGCTATGCGTTCCAGGTTATGAGTGACCCACAGCATGTAGGTCGCCTCGGCGATGTGGCGCGGATCCCCGACCATTGTCGAAATGAGCTCCTGGTACGCGCGATCGTACAGAGCATCGATGTCATCGTCTTCACGACACAGCGCGCGGGCCAGGCTCGCGTCTCGCTTGTTCAGCGCGGTCAACGCGCGATTGACCATTGACAAAGTTCGATCGCCCATTTCGGTGATCACACCGGGTACCTTGAGCGTCGGGTGAGGTCCCAGCATGAGGGCAACCTTCGCAATGCCCTCGGCGTGATCGCCCATCCGCTCCAGTTCCGGAAGCACGTAAAGAGCGCCAACCAGAGAGCGGGGTTCCTCGCCGCCGGGAGCGGAGAGTCGACCGACAAGTTCTTCTTCCAACTGGTAACGAAGGCGATTGACCTCCAGGTCGTCCCGGACGACTCGATCGGCAAGTGCGAGATCACTGCGGGCTAGCGCCCTCAGCGCTCCCTCGAGCGCCTGCGCCACCAGGTCGCCGAGCCGGAGCAAGCCGCTGTCTGTCACTTCCAGAATGTTAGTGGGCGACCTTAACGACGCCATAACCCGACCCCGAATAGCCTTTTTCCCGGAGGACACTATGAAACTCACACCAGTCACACCCGGACGGCGCTTTTACGACCTGTTTCGAACCCAGGGCAAGCTTGTCAGCGAGACGCTGACCGAGTTGAGCAAGTCATTGCTCGAAGGCAAGAGCAGGCATGCTCGGTTGCGTGACCTCGAGCACGAGTGCGACGACGCGACGCATCAGATCCACAATCTGGTCAACACCGCATTCATAACGCCAATCGATGAGTCGGACATCTTGCTCCTCGCGTCAAGCCTGGACGACGTCGTCGACCTCGCCGAAGAAACCGGAGACAAGATCGATCTCTACCGTATCCACTCGGTCACCGACCCGGCCAGGCAGATGGGTGAGTACCTTGCGAAGGCCGGCATCGAGCTCGCTGCAGCGCTTGACCGCTTCGAAGGGTTTGCGGAGCTGAAGCCTCATCGGATCGAGATCCACCGCCTCGAGAACGAGGGGGACCAACTCATGCGAGCCGCGATCGGCGAGCTGTTCTCGACTGTCACCGAAGCGTCCGAGCTCGTGAAATGGAAGGACATCTACGACGTGCTAGAGGCCACGATGGACGCGTGCGAGCATACCGCCAACGTCATGGAGACGATCGCAATAAAAAATGCATGAGACCGCGATCCTACTGTGGGTCACGATCGCGGTCGCCGTCGCTTTCGATTTCACGAACGGCTTTCATGACACGGCCAACGCGATCGCGACTTCGATCTCGACCCGCGCCCTTTCTCCTCGTGTCGCGGTAGCTCTGGCCGCGATCTTCAACCTGGTCGGCGCCGTGATCACAGTGGCGTTCTTCCAGGCCAAGGTGTCGAACACCATCGCGAGCACACTCGCGATCAAGCCGGGGCTTGTAGTCGTGATGGCGGCGCTACTGGGCGCCATCTCGTGGAACCTCCTTACGTGGTATCGCGGGCTCCCGAGCAGTTCGACCCATGCTTTGATCGGAGGCCTGTGCGGCGCCGGTATTGCGGCGGCCGGCGGGCTGAGCGGCGTCAGATGGTCCGCGCTCCTAAAGCAGGTCGCAAGCCTCGTCATTTCGCCACCGCTCGGCTTCTTGGCGGCCGGGATCTTCGCGGTCCTGTTGATCGTTGTCATCCACCGCGCGGGCTGGCGGCCGGCACCCGTCAACCGCACTCTCCGCAGCCTCCAGGTTGTCACTTCCGCCTATCTTTCGTATTCGCACGGGGCCAACGATGCGCAGAAGACGATGGCGGCGATCACGCTCGCCCTGGTCGCATCAGGGAACCTGCCGAAGTTCCAGGTCCCACTGTGGGTGGTCGTCCTGTCAGCCGCCGCAATTGGATTCGGGACCTACGCGGGTGGATGGCGAATCATCCGCACGCTGGGTTGGAGCATCCTCAAGCTCGAGCCCGTAACTGCCCTGTCAGCTCAGCTGATGGGCGCGACAGTCATCCAAGCTGCCACTGTGGTCGGCCTTCCCGTCAGCACGACGCACGTAATCACCGGCTCCGTGATTGGCGTCGGCGTAAGCCGAAAGCTCGCCGCAGTTCGGTGGGGACTCGGCGCGAGCATCGTCCTGGCCTGGATCGTGACCATTCCGGCCTCAGCGATGATCGCCTGGGTTGCGTATGCCATCTTGCACACAGCTGGCCTGCGCGGCTAGCTCTTCCCACCAGCAAAGAAACGTTTCATATCAGGGACGTCACCATTAAACTGACTGCGCTCGCCCAACGCAGGCG
>Ga0209471_1000250_pt1 | contig 38846 bp, 32 predicted proteins | sample GraSoiAngelo_128_FD_185885 | JGI IMG/M metagenome (GOLD analysis project Ga0209471, IMG submission 185885) | Grasslands soil microbial communities from the Angelo Coastal Reserve, California, USA - 14_0927_12_20cm (SPAdes) (version 2) | ecosystem: Environmental > Terrestrial > Soil > Grasslands ... | reverse complement strand
CACCGCGCCCGGCGCCACGTGCGGATGAATCCTGATCGGCTGGTTGCGCTGCGGCCCGAGGAGGCGGTGGTCACGCTCTTGCAGCGCTGGCTTGAACCCGAGGTCTTCAAGCGCTTCTTCAACGCTTTTCTCGATCTGCTCGCAGAGAACGAATACCTGCCGCACGCGCTGGCGTTCCTTGCTCGGCTGGTCCCGACGGACCAGGTGCGCGCGAAAGCAGCGCAGCAAGACCGCCTCTGGGAGCGGGCGGGGGACACGGCGATCAAGTGCCTGCGCGGCGAGCGCGAGCTTCCCCACGGCGCTCCACGGCCTGACGTGCTCGTGCTTGGGCACACCCACGTACTCGACTGGGCAGCCGAACAAGGTGACAGGCTCTATGTCAATCTCGGTACGTGGACTGAGCGGGCTTCCGACGCGTTGAGCCCCTTTGACATGACGTTGCCACTCCTGGAGATGCGGATGCACGATCGCTCGCCGCTGGTGGTGCTGCGCGATATCGACGAGCGGGGCGGCGAATTGCAGCGCTATTCGCCATCCTCGTCGAGCGCCCATTCCGTCTTTTAGATCAGCGCCCGTCGTTGTCGGAGGAGGGCACGATGGCAAAGAAGGTGTCGGGCGTTCCGGCCAACCTGGGCGGGCACTGCTGGCCGGGAGGAGGGTTGGGCGTGCACGTCGGCGGAATGAAGCTGCCGGTCGGGAACCGCCCGTCCGCCCAGGTTTCGACGAAGGTGTCGAAGCCGAGCAGCTCGCTCGAGTTGTAGTCGCCGAAGTTGGGCCGCGCGTCGGCGCGCTGGAACCAGGAGGTCGAGACGGTCGTCACCCGTTGGTTCCCGTGGAACGATCGGCCTTGGTCGTCGGAGCGCGCCGCCCAGGTGTCGGTGAGGACGTTGTTCACCGGATCGAGCCGCCGATCGAGCCAGCCGACGAAGACCTGGTGCCGCCGGTTCACCTGCGCGCTGGGGAAGACATGCGAGGTGAGCGTGTTGTCGGTATTCACCTTGACCGGCGTGCCCCAGGTCAGTCCATTGTCCCGCGAAGTGCTGAGGAGAATGATTCCCGAGCTGGCAGGTGTCCGGAACGACGGGCTCGTGCCGGTGAAGTAGGTGATGTAGACGTTGCCCGCGCCGCGCCTTCCGTCGAAATCGTCGCCATAGTAGCCGTCCCCCTCGTCGTCGTTGGAAGCGAAGCGGTCAGTGGCGATGTAGGGCGCATTGAGGATCTCCCTGCGGCCGCGGTTGTAGCCGGGTGGCTCGCCCTGCGCCGCGACGTGGGCGACGGTGATGGTGGGCCCGAAGGTGTTTCCGTCATTGTCGGAGAAGGCTTCCTCGATACGCTCGGAGATCACCGGGAAGGGCGGCGAGAGCAGGAAGGTCTTCGAGTACCAGGTGACGATGACGCGGCCCGTGCTGGTGACGATGGGTTGGGAGCCTTGGTTGAAGGTATCGTCGAGGTTGGGAACGATGGTCGAGGGCGCCGTCCAGGTCTTCCCGCCGTCATACGAACGGACCAGCTCGAGCGGCGTCGAGCCGTCGGAGCCGAAGCGCGTGTAACTCAGATAGAGGACGCCGGTGCGCTGATCGACGTAGAGCCACTCCTTGTCGAGCGCGTCGGGCCCTTGTGGATCGGGCTTCGGCCCGCCGCCCAGCTCGGCCTCGCTCACCGCCACCACCGGCGGCTCCCAGATGATCCGCTCCTGCTGATCAGAGGGCCAGAGCGGCACGCCGTTGTAGCGCGGGTTGTTCTTGCAGCGGGTATTGGGGCGACTCTCGATCGACTGCGGCGGCGTATTTTCGAAGTGGCCGCGGTTCACCGCCAGGGTCTGGAAGCCGTTCGGCGTGAGATAGATCGATGCGAAATAGAAAGTCTCGCTCCGGTTGTGGACGACCACCACCGGATCGCCCGCGTAGGCGTCGCTGCCCGGCGTTCCGGCGGGTGAGCCGTCGTTGACCACGGGCGGCAGGCCGCTCGCGTCGATGAAGCTCTTGCCGCCGTCGGTGGAATAGGAGTAGCCGGAGAGGCCCTGGCGGTTGTCGTAGAAGCCGTACGAGTCGTTGTAGCCGACCACGATCTTGCGCCCACGCGAGTTGCGGCTGTTGAGCACCGCCAGCTCGGTCTCGCTCTGCACCGTCCGCCTGCGCGAGGGCGGAGGCGGATCGAGACAGGGATCGTTGACGAATACGTTGCGGCCGTCGTCGGCCCACGGGCCGGGCTCGCCGCCCTCGTCGGCGAGCGAGAGCGTGCCGTCATATGGAGCATTTGGATCGATGAAGGGATTGTCGTCCTCCGGAAACGCCGCGGCGCGTCCCAGCGGCGCGGGAGTCTGCGCGCTGTGCAGGATCGACCAGGCGGCGTGACCGCCGAAGGAGAGGAGCTCGGTGGCGCGATGGCCTTTGTAGAGCACCGGATCGGCATGGGCGGGAAAGGCGAGCAAAAGAAGTGTGAAGAGAGCGAGCGGCAAGCCGGCGTGGAAGCATCCCTGGCGCTGCATGACCACCTCGTGTTGTTCGAATGGGCTGTTTGGGAAGACGTGCGACCCGCGTGTACTACGAAGCGGCGCAGCGCCGACGCGCGACCGGCGCGAAATGACCGGCAAAGAACGGATTAGGTTGCCATGAACCCGCGGTTCGAGCCGGTACAGTGCGGCGCGCTACTCCATCGGACCGGGAGTGGCGCATGATGGAGAGATGAGCGAGACACGGCTGGTCGCCGAGTTCGCCACCTCCCTCGAGTTCCTCGCCGCGTACGACGAGGAGATCGCCGTCGGCGGCCTGCTGGTGCGCGGCGCGTCGATCGAGAACGCCACCGCCATGTCCGACTGCGCGCTGGTGGTGCGCATCGGCGGCGCCGACCGCGCCGAGGAGAAGGCCAAGCTGGCGGGCAGGATGGCGGGCGGAGTGGCGGTGATCTTCATTGCGCCGCCGGTGGCGCTGGACGCGCTTGCGGCGGAGCTTCGCAATCCACCCGAGCCGGACGCCGAAGCCGAGCCGGAAACCGGCGCGGGGGATGGCCTGCAGCAGAACAGCACCCGGCAGCGACTCGCGGAGCTCTCGCCGGCGCAGAAGATGGCGCTGGCACTTTCCTGCGGCCGCGAGGAGCGCTTTCACCTTTTGCGGGACACCAACAAGGTCCTGCACGCCTACGTGCTGCGCAATCCTCGCATCGGCCTCGAGGAGGTTCAGGCGGCGGCCAAGCTCAACTCGCTCTCGCCCGAGGCGCTCAAGGCGATCGCCGAGCATTCCGAGTGGGGCCAGAACGCCGCGATCTGCGCGGCGTTGGTGCGCAATCCCAAGACGCCCATCCCCATCGCGCTGCGGCTGTTGCCGCGTCTCCAGCCGAGCGAGGTGCGCGCGATCGCCAAGGGCACCGCGCGGCAGCAGATCGTGCTGGCCGCGCGAAAGATGTTGCTGCGCTGATGCAGCTGCTCATCGCCGCGCCGGAGCCGCCCGGAGCAGGCGCAAGCTGCCCACCAGCGCGAGCACCATCACGGTCAAGAGGCCGACCTCGATCATCGCGTTGTGGAACTGCGCCTCGTTGGACGTCTCGGCCAGCCGCGAAAACTGCGCGGTGACCACCAGGATGCGCCGGGTGGCGGCGATGAGCCCCACGACCAGGAAGGGCTCGGGCACCAGCGAGTGGGCGCGGAACGACACCTGCACCGTGTAGAGCAACTCGACGATCATGAGAACGAGCAGACCGCGATCGAGCAGGTCCATGATGGCCGGCACCTGCGCACCGCCGAGGACGCTCGCCCACAGGGCCTTGGCGCTCGTCACCAGAAGCGCCGCGGCGCTGTACGCGAGAAGGAGCCCGAGGCCGACGTACACCACATCCTCGAAGTGGCCGAATCCGCGAGAGACGAGGTCCCGCACGCGGCCCGCTTGCGTGCTGTCGCTTCTGCCGCTGCCGGTCGGGACCACGTCCTCACGGCTCACTGGACAATCCCTTCAAGCCGAGGCGCGAGGCGAGCCCGAAGACGAAGGGCCGGAATCCCACGCCCTGGACGACTCCGCACACCTCGATGGCGCGGCGCGATCGCTGGGAGACGCCTTCGCCCATGCGTTCACCGTCAGAAGAACAATCGGCCGAGCAGCGGCCCGGCCCAGAAGATCCCCAGGCTCATGGAGAGGAATCCGGTGGCGCAGCCCAGAGTGCGCGCAGCCCAGGGGCGCCTTCCGATGCGCGCCAACGGCCAGCCGGCCACTCCCGAGAGCAGCGCCATTCCCAGCATCGACCCCGCGCCGAAGAGGGCGATGTAGACGAGCCGCAGCGCCGTCCCCGGAAGATTGGCGAGCGCCAGGGCGGTCAAGGCGCCGCTGCCGGCAAGGCCGTGGACCACGCCGACCAGGAGCGGCCGGCCCGCAAGCGTCCAGCGGCCGAAGTGGACGTGGCCCCGTGCGGACTCGTGAGTGTGGCGCTCGTCGCCGTGCGCATGCAGCTCGCGCGGCCCCGCGTTTCCCTCTCGGGCGGCGCGAGCGACCGCGCGGGTGCCGAGGCCGAGCAACATGAAGGCGACGCAGAGCTCGAAGGCGTCCGCGAGCCGCGCCGGCAGCGCCACCTGCAAAAGCGTGAGCGCGACGGCGACGGCGAAGAGCGCCGCTGTGTGGCCCAGCCCCCAGAACGCGCCCAAGAGGAGCCCGCGGCGCGCGTCCGGCTTGTCGGCCACGAGCGTGGAGATGGCGGCCAGGTGGTCCGGCTCGCAGGCGTGGCGCATGCCGAGCAGGATTCCCAGCACTCCTCCGGCGAAGACTTCCATCGCGATCTCCGATCAGACTGCGCCGTATCATGCGAAGACCCGGCCGTTCAATGGACGCCGGCCGCCGAAGGCCTGAAGGCAACTCCCTCAGCGCGGATTGGCCCTGACAGTTTCGTCGGTTTGCCGCTCAAGCAATGGGGGCGGTGGTCGCCATCCGAGGGGATCTTGGGGTAGCCAGAGAGAGAGATGCGCCTCCTCTTGCAGCATCGCAGCCGCTACGTCTACCCGCGGCCTGCGATCCTGGGTCCACACCTCGTCCGGCTGCGGCCGGCGGCGCATGCGCGTGCCCAGGTGGAGACCTACCAGCTGCGCGTGACCGAGCCGGGGGACCTTGCCCTCCGGCCGTGGCTCCCCGCAGACGTGACCGTCCACGTGAAGTAAGCAGCAGCTCCGATCTCAGCGGGCCGCCCTGCGCACTTCCTTGTAGAAGACGAAGTCGGCGTAGTCGGCCGCGCTCACGCTGTGCGTCTGATCGCCGTCGGTGAGGATGCCGATCCCTTGCAGCTCGGGCACCTCCGCCCGGGGATTTCCGCCCTCGAAGTGCTGGCGAAAGAGCGCGGCGGGGTCGACCTCCTCCTCGAGCCAGACGCCGATGGGCGAACCGCTGCGGAGGATGATGCTGTCCGAGGCGACGAAGGGATTGCGAGTGACGTTGCAGACCGCGCCCACCGGCGCGTCGGTGCTCCAGACGAGCTTGACCGAGTACCAGCGCAGCCCGCGCTTCCAGGTCAGGTAGACGTTGGCGGCGCCGTCGCCGAGGCCGTCGGCGCATTCGTTGCCGCCGCGCGGGAACACGTGCGCTCGCCAGCGGAAGCGGAAGAGCCGGGCGCCGGAACGCAGCTCGTCGGGCACCTGCGCGAAGAGAGTCACGGTCTCCAGCGGGGGCGAGTACACCGCGCGGATGAACAAGTCCGGCGGCTGGCTCAGCACGCGGTAGTAGTTGCGGGGACCCGAGTCGCGCTTGAGCACATGGAAGTCACGTACGTCGATGGGAAATGCGCGCAAGTCCTGTGGCGCGCTGCCCAGGAGGGGGAGCGCGAGCAGTGCGGCGAAGAGCAGGTGCACACGGCGCATCATCCGGTGAGATGCCAGTCGAGTCAGAAGCGATGCAGCCTGCCGACGGGCGGGCGAGCGAGGGCTAACCGGTGGCGGTAGACGCGAGGCGCGGGCCGGGTTCCTTGCCGACGCGCTCCAGGATTCCCGCGAGCTGCGCTCCCGCGAGCGTTTCGTTCGCGAGCAACGTCCCCGCGGCATCGACGAGGAGCGCGCGGTTCGCCGCCAGGATCGCACGCGCGCGCTGGAATTGCGCCTCGACGATGCCACGCACCGCCACGTCGATCTCTCGCGCTGTCTCCTCGCCGTAGAGACGCTGGGAACCGTACGCCTGGCCGAGGAAGGAATTGGGCTCGGTCTCGTACGTCACCGGGCCGAGCTCACCGCCCATTCCAAAGCGGGTCACCATGCTGCGCGCGATGTCGGTCGCCTTGGAGAGATCGTCGGCCGCACCGGTGGAGAGGTGGCCGAAGATGAGGTTCTCCGCAGCGCGCCCGCCGAGCAGCACCCCCATCTTGTTCTCCAGCTCCTCGCGGGTCATGAGATACCGGTCCTCGGTCGGGCGCTGGATGGTGTACCCGAGCGCGCCGATGCCGCGCGGGATGATGGAGATCTTGTGGACCGCGTCGCTGCCGGGAAGGGCGGCGGCGACGAACGCGTGCCCCATCTCGTGGTGCGCCACGATCTCGCGCTCCCGCGGATTGAGGAGCCGGTTCTTCTTCTCCAGCCCGGCGACGATCCGCTCGATGGCCAGGTTGAAGTCGTTCATGGCGATCTGGTTGGCGCCGCGGCGGGTCGCGACCAGCGCCGCTTCGTTCACCAGATTTGCGAGGTCTGCGCCCGTGAACCCAGGCGTGAGCGCGGCGACGTCCTCGAGCTTCACGTCCACGGCGAGGATCACGCTGCGGGTGTGGACCTTGAGGATCTGCTCGCGTCCGATGCGGTCGGGTCGATCGACCAACACCTGCCGGTCGAAGCGGCCGGCTCGCAGCAGCGCCGGATCGAGAATCTCGGGCCGGTTGGTGGCGGCGATCAGCACGATGCCGGAGGCCGGGTCGAACCCGTCCATCTCGACCAGGAGCTGGTTCAGCGTCTGCTCCTTCTCGTCGTGACCGCCGAACCCCGGCATGCCTCGGGCGCGGCCGAGCGCGTCCAATTCGTCGATGAAGATGATGCAGGGCGCCTTGGCGCGGGCCTGCTCGAACAAGTCCCGCACGCGGGCCGCGCCCACGCCGACGAACATCTCCACGAACTCCGACCCGGAGATGGAGAAGAACGGCACGGCAGCCTCGCCCGCGACTGCCTTGGCGAGGAGCGTCTTGCCGGTGCCGGGCGGGCCGACCAGGAGGACGCCTTTCGGCATGCGAGCGCCGAGCCGCCCGTGCTCCTTCGGATCCTTGAGGAAGGCGACCACCTCCTGCAGCTCGGCCTTGGCCTCGTCTACTCCGGCCACGTCGGCGAACGTCACCTTGGTGTCGGTCTCGACGTAGACCTTCGCCTTGGACTTGCCGATCGCCATCAGCCCGCCACCCGGCCCGCCGAGCTGCTTCGCCATGCGGCGTCCGAGAAAGATCCAGATGCCGCCGAAGATCGCGATCGGGATCACCCAGGAGAGCAGAAGCGAGAGGAAGTTCGACTCGAACTGCCCGCGGTACTCGACCCCGTGCTGGTCGAGCTCCTTGGCGATGTCGGCGTCCACGCGGACGGCGACGAACCGCTTCTTGCCGCCGATCGCTTCCTTGAACTCGCCCGAGAGCTGGTCCTGTCCGACGACGACGCTGGCGATCTTGTCCTCGCGGACCAGCTTCTGGAACTCGCTATAGGGGATGGTCGCGACCGCCTGCCGCCGCATCCAGAAATCCTGCAGGATCAGCACGCCCATCACGGCGATGAGCACGTATCCGAGGTTGAAGCCTGTCTTCCTGTTCATATCGACCCTGTTCCGGCGTGTCGCGCCGCTGCGCTCGATCTAACAGCCGTGAGGGCCCAGCGCGAGGCGGAGGTGCTGAACCGCGCTCTTCAAGATTGCTGATGCGCACGAAGCAATGGAAGAAGGCCACCTCAACGGAAAAGTGATCATCGAGTTGTGGGGGCGATCAGCGGTGCCGTCATCTCCGGCGCGTTCCACGCGCACCTTGTGGGTTTGACGCTCCCAAATTCTCTCGCATACGTTCGAATGCATGTTCGATATTCCTGGAATGTTCCAAGGCCGAATCGCGGTAGCGGCATTGTCTGTGGGTTCCATTTTCGTTGCGGGCGACGCGGCAGCAGGCACGGCACAGCTTCTCTCAGCGTCGGATCCCTGCAACGCTTTCCTGGCTTTCCGGGTGGCGAGCAACGGGCGTTTCAGCATCGGCACCAACCCCGACGCAGCCACCTGCAGCGCTGGAGCGGGCAGCTACGCCATCTCCTACGGCTGGCCGGACAGGACGGGCACTTCCTTCACCACCGTGCGCGTCGACGGCAACGATTACATCTATGGAACCGACGGATCCGAGGTGCTCGCGCCCGTCGACCTCAGCGCGACCGAGAACATGAGCGACTGGACGGCGGTGGGCCAGGTCCACGCCATCCAGGACCTGAAGATCGTTCAGGGGCCGAGCGGCAACCCGGACACTCTGCAAGTGCAGTACACCGTCTTCAACGACGACGTGAAGTCGCACTACGTCGGGATGCGCATCATGCTCGACACCGCCATCGGCGCCGACGACGGGCCGGCGATCGCCGCAGGACCGACGGTGCTGACCACGGGAGCGGACTACCGCGGCGTGTTCGTGCCGGGAACGTGGCAGGCGATCTCGGGGGCGAGCGGCACCCCGCTCTCCGCGCTTGGCACGCTCGACGTTGGGCCCGGCTCGCCCGACGGCTTCGTGGTCGCGCGGTGGTCCGACCTGGACCTCACGACGTATGACGTCTCCGTCGACCAGAGCGCATCCATCGCGCCCGACAGCGCGGTGGCGATCTTCTGGCTTTCGCAGCCGGTCGCAGCCGGCTCATCGATCACCTTCACCACACTTTACGGGCTCCCCGGCGGCGGCGGATCGAGCGGAGGAGGAGGCGGTAGCGCCGGGCCACCCCTGCTCGCGACCACCGGCTCGGCGCAAAGTCTGAGCGTGGCGTACGACGCCAAGGGCGATTTCAAGGTCACGTACGAACCCGACCCGTTCTCGATCACGGGTTCGGTGCAGAACCTGGGCGCCACCACCGCCAACAACGCCGCATTGACTCTCTCGCTGGGCCCAGACCTGAGCCTCGCCTCCGGCAGCGCGAGCCGGAGCGTCGGAACACTCGCGCCGGGCGAGACCAAGCAGGTGAGCTGGCTGATCAGCGTCAACAGCCTGGCCGCTGGAAACCGGACCACGAATTTCACCGTCACGTCCACGGCGGACAATGCGGGGAGCTCGAGAGTCACGCATCCGCTGCTGCTGCCCGGCGTCGGGTACCTTCCGAGCATCCACGGCTACTCTTTTTCGAACCCAGGCAACTACTTCCCGACCTACGACGAGATGGCGAGCTATTACCCGGCGTCCGCCTTCGAGATGTACATGACCGTCAACATCCTGGGGATCCCGGTCCAGGTGCAGTCCCTCACCGGCTTCGCCTTCTATCAGCTGATCTTCAAACCGACCTACACCGTCGGGCTCTGCTACGGCATGAGCTCGTCCGATGTAACGCTCTACAACACGCGCGCTTTGCCGCTGAACGGTCTCTTCACCGGAGGCATCAGCAGCCCGTTCCCCGGCGCGATCCCGGCTCCCAACCCGTCGCCCAACGATCGCGACCTCCTGCATTTCATCTACCGCTATCACTCGCGCCAGCTTGCCGAGGCGGGCGCCGCGAGCAGCGCGGCCGAGCTGGTGCATGCGGACGCCGTCGGAAACATCGCCATCTTCAACGAGATCAAAGCGCGTGTGGCGACGGCGCCGATCTGGGTCGCGCTGGGACCCACGCTGAGCATGCTTCCGGGGCAGGCGAAGCACTGGTGGGATCTCTACAACAACTCGCACGCCGTGATCGCCTACCGCACCAAGGACTCGACGCCAGGCTCCCCGCGAGCCATCGCCGTCTACGATCCCAACGCTCCCTCTGACGACACCGCCCACCTGCTCGTTCTCGACGACGGCGGCGTCCAGCTCCTCAGCGCGGGAAGCTCCTTCGGTTTCGGCGGCGCCAATGGCAGTGCGAGCGACTGGAGGCTGATGCCGGAGGTCGACGCCACCTTCAGCGAAGCGGGGAACTTCTTCAGTCTCGACAATCGCCATTGGGTGCTCGACGCTCCCCAGGCCCTCCCGACGCAGTACGTCCTCAACGGCTATCTGGGGAACCTGGTCGGTACTCCCATCATCCCGGTGCGAGACGCGTCGGCTCTGTCGCCGCAGTTCCTGGGGCAGCTTCCGGCAGGGACGGGCGTGGACTCCACCGTCACCTCCGTCGCGCCGGGGATGCGGGTCGGAGAGCTCGTCTCGGGACGCCTCGCCGCCCTGGAACAGGATCCGGCGGACGGAGCGGGCGGAAGCATCGCGGTGCGGATCGCGCCGGACGCGAGCGCGCTGCACCTCGCGTCACCCAGCGCGATGGCGCACGTGGCTGCGAGCGTGGGGGCGGATTTCGTCCCCGACCGAGGCCGGCAGATGCGGATCAGTGGTGTCGCCGTCGCCCCCACCGATGCGTTCGACCTGAGCGGCGATGCCACGGCGACCTCCTTCACCTTCGACTCCACAGCGCCGGCGCCGCAGACGGCGTTGGGCACGCTGCAGCAGGTCGGCAATCAAGCGGGGAGTGCCACGGTCACGGTGGTCATTCCCGGCCAGGGCGTGCCGGCCATCGTCACCTCCTATGACTGGAGCGGGCTCGGGCAGAGCCTCGTCTGGGAGCGGTACACCGTCGACGGCTTCACCACCGCGCTGGTGCTGCAGGACAATCTCGTTCAGCGTCGGGCCCTCGTCAGCGACGAGCTCGCCCGCCTGCAGGCGCTCGTTGCCGTCGTGGCGCAGGCGGGCATCCGCAACTCGCTGCAGGCGAAGCTGAACCAGGTACAGGATCACCTGCAACGCGGCGACGCGGCCGGCGGCCTCGCCGTCGGGCCGCACGAGTACGTCACGGCAGCGAACGTTCTCGAAGCGCTGCGCAACGAAGTGTCGGCGCAGATGGGAAAGGCGATCGCCCCGGCAGAGGGCGCGCAGATGCACGAGGCCTGCGACATCATCCGCCCCATGCTCGGAATGATTCCCGATCCTGACTTCCAGCTTTCGCTCGAACCGAAATCGCAGCCTCTGGCGCCGGGAGCATCCGCTGACTATGCGGTGCGCACGAGCGGGAGCGCCTCGGGCATTTCGCTCCGGCTTGGAGCGTTGCCGGTGGGCATTTCCGGAACTCTCGACCGGACTCTTCTGCGCCCGGGCGAGACGGCGCGCCTCACGGTCACCGCGTCGTCCGACGTACCGCCTTGGGCCTCGGGCGCGTTTTCCGTCACCGGAAGCTCTGCCGCGAGCGTCCAGGCTGCGGCGGCCGAGGTGGAGATCACGCCCGTCGCCGACAGCAGCGCGCTGAGCGCCGATCGCAGAATCGTCGTGCTCCCTGCTGGCCGCACGCTGGCCCTGACCCTGGGGGCGGAGCGCACGGACGGCGCCCTGGCGCTTACGACCGGGAACTTGCCGCGCGGCCTGATCGCATCGTTCAGCGCACCGACATTGCCGGCGGGAGGAAGAGCGGTCTTGACGCTCGCCGCGGAACCGTCGGCACGCCGTGGCTCGTTCACCATCGACGTCATCGGCTCATCGGGCAGGTCCCGCGCGTCGATCCCGATCCAGATCCACGTGGTGGAGGGTGGCGATGCTCTCCAACCTACGGGCTGCAGTAGCGCCGCCGCCGGCTGGGAGGCACTGATCCTGGGCGCAGCCGTGGCTCTCGCGAGCCGGTCGTGCAAACGGCGCCGCTTCCACGTCGCGAGCTAGCAATTCGGTGCTCGGCTCGACGCGCGCACCGCTCAGAAAATCCAGAGTGACTCGGGCGGGAAAAAGAGGAAGTACTGGCTTTGCTCCGGCGCGGAAGGGGCCCAGGCCCGCACCCGCACGTCTCCGATGCGGAAGAGCGCGTCCCACCGCTCGCCCAGGTAGACGGCCGTCTCCAGCTTCGCGGCCAGGCAGTTCTGACCGCCGCTCTGCTGGATGCGCGTGCGCTCGAGCCGGATGATGGCGGTCGCCTCCGAGCCGGCGGGCCGGTCGCCGCGGAGCTGGCCCCACAATTCCCAGCCGGCGCCGGCGATGCGAGCCATGCCGTCGCGCCTCTCGACTACCTTGCCCTGCAGCCGGTTGTTCGAGCCCATGAACTCCGCGGCGAAGAGCGTGCGCGGCCGATCGTAGATCTCCTCGGGAGCGCCCTCCTGCTCGACGCGGCCGTGCTCGAGCAGGAGAACGCGGTCGGCCAGCGCCAGCGCCTCGAGCTGGTCATGGGTGACGCAGAGCGCGCTGATCTGCAGCCGCCCGATCAGCTCGCGCAGCCAGACGCGCGCCTCCTCGCGCAGCTTGGCGTCCAGGTTCGAGAGCGGCTCGTCGAGGAGCAAGAGCGGCGGCTGGTAGACGATCGCGCGCGCCAGCGCTACCCTCTGCTGCTGCCCTCCGGAGAGCTCGTGCGGATAGCGAGCCGTCATCCCTTCGAGACCGATTTCGCGCAGGACGGAGAGCGCGCGCTCGCGCGCCTTTGGGTCCTTGCGCAGTCGCAGCGGGTACTCGACGTTTTCCAGCACGGTGCGATGGGGCCAGAGCGCGTAGGACTGGAAGACGAGCCCCAGCCCGCGCCGCTCCGCGGGCACCGCCCGGCGCGCGTCGGCGTCGAAGAAGACGCGATCGCCCAGGCGGATGCTGCCCGCGTCGGGATGGTCGAGCCCGGCGATGGCGCGGAGCAAGGTCGTCTTGCCGCTGCCGCTCGGGCCGAGGAGCGCGACCACTTCGCCCTTCTCGAGCGTGAAGGAGACGCCTTTCAGCACCTGGGTCTCGCCCAGCCGCTTGTGCACTCCGCTGACGACCAGCTCACTCATTGACCCGCACCCCCAGCTGGAGCGCGACCAGCAGGCCGAGTCCCACCAGGACCACATTGATGACGGAGAGCGCGCTGATGGTGTCCATCGCGCCCGTGGCCCAGAGCGAGACGATCAAGGATCCGATCACCTCGGTGCCCGGCCCGAGGAGATAGACGCCGGTGGAGTATTCGCGCACGAAGATGAGGAAGACGAGAAGCCAGCTGCCCAACAGCCCGAAGCGGATGAGCGGCACGGTGACGTCGCGGGTGATGCGCCCCCGGCTCGCACCGACCGTGAGCGCCGCCTCCTCGAGCTCGGGACCGACTTGCAAGAGCGCGCTGGAGATGAGCCGCATGCCATAGGCGAGCCACACTACGCTGTAGGCGATCCACAGGCTCAGCGGCGTGGCCCGCAGCGGCGCGATCGGCTTGATGAAGAGGAACACCCAGAAGAACGCCAGACCCGCGACCAGGCCGGGCATTCCCCGCGGGACCATCACCAGGTAGTCGAGCACTTTCGCCCAGCGGCTCTGCCAGCGGTGGGCGGCGAGGGCAATGCCTGCGTAACAGGCGACGGCGAGCGCGCCCCCGACCACGCCGATGAGCAGCGTATTGACGACGCCGCGGATCAGGTTGGGGTAGTCGAGGAGCTCGGTGAAATGCCCCACGGTGAGCACCTCGCTGAGCCGGACTCCCTCGCCCCAGTTGGTGACGAAGGCGCGGAGGAAGACTCCCGCCAGCGGGATGACCACCGTCGCGCCCAGCCAGCCGAGGACGAGCGCCAGAGCCACCCAGCGCCAGCGGCCCAGCCGCAGCGGCGCGTGGCTCACGCCTTTGCCGCGGATCGAGACGAAGCGGCCGGCCCCGCCCATCAGCCGTCGCTGAACCCAGACCAGCGGAAAGGCGAAGGCCATGATCACCACCGCCACGACCGCCATCAATTGATACGAAGGCACGCCCAGGCGGTTGGTCAGCTTGAAGAGATAGGTGGAGAGCACCAGCAGTCCTTCGGGGTCTCCGAGGATGAGCGGCAGCCCGAACAGCTCGAATCCGAGAAAGAAGACCAGCACCCCGCTGTAGAGCAGCGCCGGGCGCACCATGGGAATGCTGACCGTCAGGGCGATGCGCGCGGTGCTCGCCCCGGCCACGCTCGCGGCCTCCTCCAGGTCCACGTTCATCGCCCGCAGCGTGGAGGCCGTGTAGAGGTAGACGTGAGGGATGTGCGTGAGGCCGGCGATCAAGGTCACGCTCGCGATGGTGTAGAGGTTCCAGGGCGCGGTCCCGAACGTCTCCCGAAAGAGCAGCGTCACGAATCCGACCGGCCCGACCGCCACCACGTAGCCGAAAGCGATCACCACCGGCGAGAGGAAGATGGGAATGAGCAGCAGCGGCTCGAGCAGGCGGCGCCCGGGCAGATCGGTGCGCACGAAGAGAAAGGCGAGCAGCGCCCCGAGCGGCACCGCCACCGCCGTCATGCCAGTGGCGACGAGCAGCGTGCTGCCCAGCGCGCGGTGGAAGTCGGCATCGGCCATCACGAAGCGGAAGGCGGAGAGAGAGAGCTTCGCCGAAGGCTGGAAGAAGGGCCCATCGAGAACGCTCTGGTAGACGATGATGGCGAGCGGCGGGAGGATGGCCGTCGCCGTCGCCAGCACCGCCGCAACCCGCCCCCAGGATGGGCGCTCTTGCACTACTTCGTCCCCAGCGCCCGCTGCCAGCGCCGGAGGAAGTCGAGCCGCTTCGCCTGATCCAGGTAGACCAGGAGCGAGGGCCCGACCGGCAGCGGCTTGAAGTTGCCGCCCCGCTTCTTCATCAGCGCCGACGCGGTCATCTCGCCCTCGACCTCGTCGTGCAGCGAGAAGAGCGCGGAGCGGGCGAGCAGCTCCTGGCCGCGGCGAGAGAGGAGATAGTCGAGGAATGCCTTCGCCGCGTTCGGGTGCTTCGCCGCCCTGGGGATGAGCGCGATGCGCGACATCACCAGCGAGTAGTCCTTGGGATAGACGATCCCGATCGAGGGATCCTTCCACTGCCGCGCGGTGGCGTAGGAGGCGAAGATGTTGAAGCCCAGTAGATGCTCGCCGGACTGGATCCGCTCGAGCATGGCGCCGATGCTGGTGTAGAGCTTCACGCCGGCCGCGCCGTACGCGCGCGCGGTGGCGGCAAAGTCAGGGTCGAGCCGCGAGTCCTGGGTGATGAGCAAGAAGCCGATGCCGCTCCGCTCGGGATCGTAGGAGGCCACCTTGCCGCGCCACTTGGCCGGATCGGCGCTCAGCGACTTGGCCAGGCAGGCGTGCGAGTGGGGCACGTCCTCGGCCTTGAGCAGCCGCTTGTTGTAGACGAAGACGATGGGCTCGTAGGTGGTGGCGTAGACTTCGTTGCGCCAGCTCGCCCAGCTGGGCAGGTGGGTCGCCTCGGGGCTCAGGTAGGCCTGGGCATAGGCGTCGTTGGCCAGCTTGAGCTGGAGATCCATCGCGGAGCTCCAGAGGAGATCGCCCGAGCCGTTCCCGGCAGCGACCTCGGCGATGACTCGATTGTAGAGCTCGGTGGAGTTGAGGTCGTCGTATTGGACGGAGATCTTCGGATAGAGCGAGTTGAAATCCTTGAGCAGCGGCCCGACGAAGATGGTGTCGGTGGTGGAATAGATGACCAGCTTGCCCTCCTGCTCGGCGGCCGCGATCACCTCCTGGGCAGTGGCGGGACGATCGCCGGCGAGCGCCGCGCGTGCGAGCACGATGAGGAACAACGAGGCTTTGATTTGCCGCATGGGTCTCTCCCCCGGGGAGCGATGGTGGCATGATACGTGATTCTGCTTTCAACTCCCTTTCATCGGGGGCGGCTGCGTGAGACTGCTGGTCGTCGAGGACAATCGCGCTCTCGCGGGCAGCATCGGCAAGCTCTTCCGCGGGAAGGGATACGCCGTCGATGCGGTGGAGACCGGCGAGGACGCGCGGACGGCCCTGCTCACGCAGCCCTACGATCTGGTCATCCTCGATCTCGGCCTGCCCGATGTCGACGGTCTCGAGGTGCTGCGCGGCATGCGCCGGGGCAAGTCGCGCGTGCCGGTGCTCGTGCTCACCGCTCGCGCCTCGCTGCAGAATCGGGTCGAAGGACTCAACGTTGGCGCCGACGACTACCTGGTCAAGCCTTTCGCGCTCGAGGAGCTCGAGGCGCGCGCGGGCGCGCTCATCCGCCGGGGCGTGGGCGGCGCAGGCGCCGTCATCTCCCACGGCCGGCTCTCGCTCGACACCGCGGGCCGCATCGCCCGGCTCGATGGAACGCCGCTCGATCTGCCGCGGCGCGAGCTCTGCCTTTTGGAGCTGCTCCTCTTGCGCGCCGGAAAGGTGGTGGAGAAGCGGATTCTCCTCGAGAAGCTCTTCTCCTACGACGAGGAGGCGGGGATCAACGCCATCGAGCTGTACGTCCACCGCCTGCGCAAGAAGCTCGAGCCGTCCGGAATCCATCTGCGCACCGTCCGCGGCCTGGGATATCTGCTGGAGAACCCATGAGCGGGCGGCGCTACCAGCTCCGCTCCCTGCTGCTGCGCTGGCTGCTCATTCCCCTCGGCGCCCTCTGCATCGTCGGCGCGCTGCTCGCGCGGCTCACCATCCAGAAGGCCATCGACGCTGCCTACGACAAGTCGCTCTCCGCCGCCGCGCTGGACATTTCCGAGCACCTGCGGATGGCGCGCGAGAAGCCCGAGGTCGACCTCCCGCCGGCCGCGCTGGAAATGCTCGACACCGAAGACCAGGACCGCGTCTTCTACTCGGTCGGGTACCGCACTCCGGAGCAGCGCTACGTGTTCATGACCGGCTATGACGACCTTCCCAGCGCGCCCGACGCGCCCGCGGGCAAGACCATCTTCTTCGATGCCCAGTATCGCGGCGAGGCGATCCGCGTGGCGGCCCTCTACACGGCGATGCCCTCCGACCCGCCGGTGATGGCGTTGACGGAAGTGGCCGAGACGGTGGGCGGGCGCAAGGCGCTGGTGAAGAGCATCCTCGCGCAGGCGCTGGCGCAGCAGCTCTTCCTCCTTCTCCTCGGGGGCGCCATCGTCTGGATGGGAGTCACCATCGGACTCGCGCCCCTCCGTGCGCTGAGCGAGGAAGTGGCGCGGCGAACCGCGACCGATCTACAGCCGCTCCCTCGCCAACATGGCCCGGAGGAGGTCTCGCCGCTCATCGCCGCCGTCGATCAGCTGATGGCGCGGGTGCGGGCGGCCATCGCCATGCAGCAGCGCTTCATCGCCGACGCCTCGCACCAGCTGCGCACGCCGCTCGCGGTGCTGCGCACGCAGGCGGAATCGGCGCTGCGCGAAGAAGAGCCGGCCGCCGTCCGCCAGGCGCTGGCGCAGCTGCGCGACCATTCGCAAGCGACCAGCCATCTCGCCAGCCAGCTCCTTTCCCTGGCCCGCGCCGAGCCTTCCGCCGACGGACCCGGAAAGGTGGAGCTCATCGATCTGGTGGCCGTCGCGCGCGAGGCGTGCGCGGCGCTGGTTCCCGATGCGCTGGCGCGAAAGGCCGATCTCGGTTTCGCCGAGGAAGGGCCGGCCTGGATTGACGCGCAGCCGCTGCTCGTCCGCGAGCTGATCGGCAACCTGATCGACAATGCGCTGCGCTACGCACCGGCGAGCACCATCACGGTGCGCGTCGCGCAAGCCGCGCCCTCGGGCATTCTCCTGGCGGTCGAGGACGATGGGCCGGGGATTGCTCACGAGGAGCGCGAGCGCGTCTTCGAGCGCTTCTACCGGGTGCGCGGCACCGGCGGCGACGGAGCGGGTCTCGGTCTAGCCATCGTCCGCGAGATCGCCCGCAGGCACCGCGCCACGGTCGAGCTGACCGACGGGCCGGGCGGCAAAGGGCTGCGCGTCGAGGTCCGCTTCGCCGCCGCCTTGGCCCCGAGAGCGGCCGACGTGGCCTGAGCGCCCGGCCCGTCGAATCATTTGGTCCCGAGCGCCTGCTGCCACTGCTTGAGGAACTCGAGTCTCTTCGACTGGTCGAGATAGGTCAGCAGCGATGGCCCCACCGGGATGGGCTTGAGGCTCTGCCCCAGCTCCTTGGAGAGCCCTGCGGCGGAGGTCGCTCCCTCGACGTCGGAGCGGATGGAGAAGAGCAGCGACTGGTCGGCGACGATCTTCTGCCCGCGCGCGGAGAGGAGATAGTCGAGAAAGACCTTGCCCGCGTTCTGGTGCTTGGCCGCCTTGGGGACGAGCGCGATGCGCGACATCACCAGCGTGTAGTCGCTGGGGTAGACGATGCCCAGCGACGGATCCTTCTTCTGCTTGAGGATCGCGTAGGAGCCGATGATGTTGAACCCGAGCAGGTGCTCGCCGGAGAGGACCTTCTCCATCATCGCTCCGGTGCTCGGGTAGAGCTTCACTCCCACGCTCCCGTAGGCCTGCGCCATCTCCTTGAAATTGGGATCGACGCTTGCGTCCTGGGTGATGAAGAGGAAGCCGACTCCGGCGCGCTCGGGATCGTAGGAGGTCAGCTTGTCCTTGAACCGCTCCGGGTTGCTCTTGAGCAGCTTGATGAGCTCGGCGTGGGAATGCGGGATCTCCTCGGGCTTGAGCAGCCGCTTGTTGTAGATGAAGACGACCGGCTCGTAGGTGGTGCCGAACGCCTGGTTCTTCCATACCGCCCAGGAAGGAAGGCCTTTCGCCTCGGGGCTGTCGTACTCGGCCGCATAGCCGTCGTTGGCCAGCTTCATCTGCAGGTCCATCGCCGAGCTCCAGAGAAAGTCGCCCGATCCGGAGCCGGCCGCGGCCTCGCTGATGAAGCGGTTGTAGAGCTCGGTGCTGTTCATGTCGTTGTATTCGACGGTGAGCTTGGGATAGAGCGCCGCGAAGTCCTTGAGCAGCGGCGCGGCCGAGACCGTGTCGGTCGTCGAATAGATGATGATCTTTCCCTCTTTCTCCGCGTCGGCCATGACCGAGGGCGCGGTGGCCGGGAAGGGAACGGCCGTCGCGGCCGTCGCAAGAAGAAAGAGAACCAGGACCAATCGGCGAATGGCTGGCATGGGAAGCCTCGTGGATGTGTGTCTTCGTTTCGTTCCTAGTCGGCGGAGCTCGCGGCCGGGTAGCCGTACCGGATGCGGAAGCCCAGCGAGAACCCATTCTGATATCCCGAGACGGGCGCGGCGTCGTTGGCGCGCATTACGCCGGCAAGTCCCCCGTTGGACGAAGAGGCGTGGCCGTACGTCGTGTACATCTCGACGATCTTGCCCAGCGCGTAGTTGGCGCGCAGCACGAAGAGGTTGTTGTCCTGGCCGGTGCCGTCCGTCTTCTTGTCGAAGTAGTCGGCGATCACGAAGGTCCACTTGTCGATCGGGCGGATCTGCAGGCCCATGATCCAGAGCGTGTCGGAGATGGGGCTGAAGCTCTTCACGTACCTGCGCACTCCGACGATGGGGGTCAAGAGATTGTCGAGCAGCCGGTATCTGAGGAAGATCGCGCCCGCCTGCTCCTTGGGAAGTCCGGCCGAGGTCATGGTCAGGTTGCGCTGATCGTAGACGAAGAGGGCGCTGAGCGGGCCGGTGGTGTACATCCCTCCGCCGCCGAAGCGCGCATTGTTGGCGATGGCGCCGAGCGAATCGCCCATGGCGTAGTAGCCGATCAGCTGCAGGCCGCCGAAACGGCCGGCGTACTTGATGGTCCGGTCGACGCGCGTGCTGTAACGGCCCGCATTCGGCTTGAAGGTGAGCGGATCGCCTGAGCCGGCGGTGGGAATCCAGGAGAAGGTCGGCGAGTAATTCATCGGGTCGATCTGGATGAGGAAGTCGTACATGGGCGAGAGCTGGCGCCCGACGGTCAGCCGGCCGATGCCGTCGCGCTCCAGGCCGATGGCAGCGCGCCGGTTGAGGAACTGCGTCGGATCGCCGCCCGTGCCGTCCTCGATGGTGCCGTCCATGTAGTTGACGCCCTTCTCCAGCTCGATCAGCGCCCGGGTTCCCGTCCCCAGCTTGTAGAAGCCGCGCAGGCCGATGCGCGACTGGTTGCGGCCGCCGCTGATGAGAGTGAGGAAGCTCTGCAGACCGCCGGTCCCGTCCTTGCCGTTGGTGGCGATCTGGTCCCGGTAGAGGAGGGCGATGTCGGCGATGCCGTAGACCTCGAACTTGAGGTTTTCCAGAAACCTCTCGCCGGGCTCGCGGGTGGTCTCTGCCGCGGGCGGCTCATTGCACTTGCCGTCGGCGCAAACGATGCTCGGCTTTTTCGTTTCTTCCTGGGCGCGCGCCGCTGCCGCCGCGCCGAAGACGGCGAGCGTCATCAAGAGCTTTTTCATTCATCCTCCGGAGGGTCGGACCGCTGCGGGTCTCCGCGAAGGGACCCTCCCACTCCGGAGCTTTCATCCAGCTTTCAACTTTCCCGATTTCGCCCTCCGCGTACGGCTGCGTTCAGGAAGGCCGCTTCGGGCGAGCTGGCTTGAAGACCTTGTAGAGCAGCCGCAGCGAAGGAAACAGCACCAGCGCGCCTGCGGCGAGCGCGATCAGAAGCACCCGCTGCGTCGCGAGTGGCGCCGAAGCGGACGCGAGCGTGATGTCGGGGACGATCAGGTACGGCTGCTGCGAGGCGCCCCAGCCGAGCACCACCAGCCCGACCTGGGCGGCGGCGGCGAGCCGGGCGAGAGGGAAGCGGCGCGCGGCGAGCCCAAACAGCGCGATCAGCGCGGCGGCGGCGGTGGCGCCATGGAGCGCCCAGGACCATGGCCGCTGCGCGAGTCCGGCGCGAACCAGCGGCGCATCGTCTCCCGAGAGAAGGAACGTCGCGAGCGCGAGGACGCCGCACAGCACGCCGCTGAGGAGCGCGCGCCGGCGGAAGTCCTCCCGCAGGGCCCCTTCTGCCTCGACGCTCAGATAGACAGCCGCGAGAAAAGAGAAGAGCGCCAGCGTGAACAGACCGGTCGCTACCGCGAACGGCGAGGTCCATGCGCCGGTCAGGGTCAGTCGCAGCGGCGCCGGCCTGCCCGAGACGATAGCTGCCACGTTCATCCCGAGCAGCAGGGCGGCCGACACGCTCGCCAGCGCAAACGTCGTCCCCCAGCGGCGGGCGTGGTGGCGCGCGATGCCCGGCGCCGAGCGGAAGACGAAAGCCGCTCCACGAAGGACGATGGCCACGAGCAGCGCCGTCAGGGGAGCGTGGAAGCGCGTGCCGAGCGCGGCGAAAGCGGCAGGGAAACCGGTGAAGAGAACGACGACCACGAGGATGAGCCAGACGTGGTTCGCCTCCCAGATCGGCGCGATCGCCTCCGCGATCGCTTCGCGCTGAGCTTCCTTGCGAGGCCCTCGCGCGAGCAGATGCCAGGTTCCACCGCCGAAGTCCGCGCCGCCGAAGAGGGCGTACAACACCAGCGCGGCGAGCATGACCGCCCCGAGCGCCAAGGCCTCAGTCCGCATGGGCGCTCCGCACGAACTGCTGCGTGAGGAGCGCAGCCACCACCGAGCCGAGCAGGACGTAGAGCGCGGTGAAGAGGAAGAACGGCGTGCGCAATCCGCTGACCTGCGTCACGGCTTCGCTGGTCCGCACGATGCCGTAGATCGTCCACGGCTGGCGGCCGGCCTCGGTCACCGTCCATCCGGCCTCGATGGCGAGGAAACCCAGCGGACCGCAGGCGACCAAAAGCTTCAGGAGCCAGCGCGGCGGCTCGCGGCGCTTCACCAGCCACGCCACCGCGAAGAGAGCCAGCACGCTGCCGCATCCCACCATGATCTGAAAGGCGACGTGGACGACGCGCGTGTCCGGCCAGTCGCGCTCGGGGAAGTTCTCGAGGCCGAGCACGCGGGCGCCTGGATCATGGAAGGCCAGGAGCGAGAGCCCATGCGGGATCTCGAGCGCGAAGTGCGTCGTCCGCGTGGCGGGGTCAGGGAACCCGCCGATGCGCAACGGCGCTCCCGTCTCGGTCCTGAACTGTCCCTCCATCGCGGCGAGCTTCGCCGGCTGGTTCTGCGCCACCTTCCGAGCGCTGAAGTCGCCGGAGATGGGCTGCAGCAGCGCCGAGACGGCGAAGACCCAGCCAGCGATGGAGAACGCCGCTCTGTGGAAACGGCTCTCGCGGTTGCGCAGGAGGAAGAAGGCGTGGATGGCCAGCATCGCGGCGGCGGTGGCGAGATAGCTGGAGAGCAGGACGTGGATCACCTCGCTGGCCGCGTTGGGGCTGAACATGGCCCGCAGCGGCCGGACGTCGACGGGAACGCCGCCGCGCAGCTGGAAGCCCGCCGGCGTGTTCATCCAGGCGTTGGCGAGCACCACGAAGAAGGCGCTGGCGGCGCCGCTGACCGAGACGGCGACGGCAGAGGCGAAATGGAGGCGCGGCGAGACGCGGTTGCGGCCGTACAGGTAGATGCCGAGGAAGATGGCTTCGGTGAAGAAAGCAAAGCCCTCCAGCGAGAAGGGCATGCCGATGATGGCGCCGGAGAACTCCATGAAGCGCGGCCAGAGCAGGCCCAGCTCGAAGGAGAGCACCGTGCCGGAGACCGCGCCGACGGCGAAGAGGATGGAGGTGCCCTTCGCCCAGCGGCGCGCCAGGTCGAGATAGACCTCGTCGCCGGTGCGCAGGTGGCGCCACTCGGCGATCGTCATCAACGCTGGCAGCGAGACGCCGATGGCGGCGAAGACGATGTGGAAGCCGAGCGAGACCGCCATCTGCGCCCGGGCGAAGTCGAGGTCGCTCATCGGCCACTCCTCCAAGCCGGCGAGCGCCATCAACGGCCGGCGTGCGCGGTCCAGGTCTCCGGGTGCTCGGCCTTCCAGCGCATGGCGCTGTAGATGCGCGTGCGGCCGCTCGGGTGATCGAAGAAGAGGATCTCCTCGAGCCGTCCTGGCTCCATCTTGCGGTACTCGGAGAGGTGCAGCGCGGCCTGGGCGAATCCGTCGGGCTGGCCGGAGGCGTTGATCCCGAAGATGTCCGCCTCGTACTCGGCTGCTCCGCTCGCAGCGGTGGGCGGCGGAGGAAGCGGCAGGAGCGGCGCGGCGGCGAGGGCCGCGGCGACGAGAGCGGCGATCATGGCCGCCGAAAAGACCATACTCTCGACCGCAGGTCACGGCGGCGGGCAATGCGCCCGGTTGCGATGACGAATATGAACCCACCCTCGCTGCTCGACGAGTTCGCGCCGGCGCGCCAGTTCGGCGAGTTCCACACCGTCCGCGTGCGCGCGGCGGCGGATAAGGTGTACCGAGCGATCAAGGACGTGACGGCCGCCGAGATCACCTTCTTTCGCACGCTGACCTGGATCCGGCGCTTCGGCCGGCCGGGTCCCGAGAGCATCCTGAACGCGCCTGCGCGGGAGCCCCTGCTCGAAGTCGCCACGCGGACCGGCTTCCTGCTCCTGGCCGACGACTCCCATCGCGAGCTCGTGCTCGGGACCGTCGTGATCGCGCCGGAAGGGGCGCAAAGACCCGCGACGCCGGATCAGTTCAAGCTTCTCGCCGGGCCGGGCTTCGCGAAAGCCACCATCAACTTCCGGCTCGAGGACGAGGGCGAGACCTGCCTCCTCTCGACTGAGACGCGGGTCCAGGCGACAGATGCGCGTTCCCGCCGCCGGTTCGCGATGTACTGGTTCGCCATCTACCCGGGGAGCGCGTTCATCCGCAGGATGTGGCTGCGAGCGATCAAGCGACGCGCCGAGCGCCCGGAGGGCCGCGTATCGCGTCCGGGCAGACTTTGAAGCAGCGCGTAAGGAACGTTCTGTTGACTGCCGCCGTGCCGCCCCACTACTGTCCGACCGGGCTCGATCCGGCGCCGTACTCTTTCGGCGGCCCCGGAGATCAACTTCCTCCGCAGTCCGAAGAGCCATGTCCAACCTCGACTTCGCAGTTGGCATCGGCGGAGCCGCCGGCCAAGGCGTGGCGACGCCCGGCAACATCCTGGCGAAGCTGTTCGCGCGCCGCGGTCTGCACATCAACGCCTACAACGCCTACCAGTCGATCATCCGCGGGGGCCACACCTTCCTCACCATCCGCACCAGCAAGGAGCCGGTCCGCTGCATCGGCGATCGGCTGGACATGCTCATCCCGCTCAACCAGGACACGATGGACCGGCACCTGAAAGACATGGGCCCCGGCTCCGCGGTCCTGTACGACGGCGACCGCGTCAAGCCGGGCGCCGTGGCGGAGGGGGTCCAGCTCTGCCCGCTGCCCCTCGGCGAGCTCGCCAAGAACGTCCTCTACTACAACACCGCCGCGGTGGCCGCGGTCCTTCGCCTCGTCGGCGTCGGGCTCAAGCCGTTCGAGGAGATGCTCGCGCAGCAGTTCCAGCGCAAGGGCGAGGCGGTCGTGGCGGAGAACGTCGCCGCGGCGCGCGCCGGCTACGACTACGCTGGGGCCCGCTTCAAGCCGTATCCCTTCTCCCTGCCCGACACCGGCAAGCGCCTCGCCGTGGCCACCGGCAACGAGAGCCTGGCCATGGGCGGCGCCGCTGCCGGCGTGAAGTTCTATTGCGCGTACCCGATGAGCCCCTCGACCGGCGTCCTCATGTGGATGGCCCGGCATGCGCGCCAGCTCGGCATCATGGTGCGACAGGTGGAGGACGAGCTGGGCGTCATCAACATGGCCATCGGCGCTGCGCACACCGGCTGCCGGGCGATGTGCGCCACCTCGGGCGGCGGATTCGCGCTCATGACCGAAGCGCTCGGGGCGGCGGCGATGATGGAGATCCCGGTCGTCTGCATCGACGTGCAGCGCGCCGGCCCCGCGACCGGCGTACCCACCAAGACCGAGCAGGGCGACCTCTGGCAAGTGCTCGGCGCGGGGCAAGGCGACTATCCCCGAATCATCGCCGCACCGACCAGCATCCGCGACTGCTTCCACCTCATTCCGGAGATCTTCAACCTGGCGGACAGGTTCCAGTGCCCGGGCATCGTCCTCGCCGATCTGCTCGAATCGGAGGGGTTCTCCACCTTCGAGCCGGCGGAGCTGGACTTCAATCCGCCGCGCGATCGCGGCGAGGTCATCGGCCTTGCCGGCGAGGCGCCGGAAGTGAACGGCGGATACAAGCGCTACAAGATGACCGAGAGCGGCATCTCGCCGCGCGCGGTACCGGGGACGCCGGGGCATGCGCACGTCGTCGCCACCGACGAGCACGACGAGGACGGCGTGCTCATCAGCGACGAGTTCACCGATCCGCACAAGCGGCAGGCGATCATGGAGCGGCGCGGGCGCAAGATGGACGGCGTCCTCCAGCTCCTCGAGCCGCCGCGCTTCACGGGTCCCGGCGATGCGGAGGTGACTTTGCTGGGATGGGGTTCCACCGAAGGCGTCATCGACGAGGCGATCGAGCAGCTCGCCGCGCAGGACATCAGCGCCAACCATCTTCAGATCCGCTGGCTCGTGCCGTTGCAGTCGGAGGCCATCGCGCGGGCGCTATCGGGCGCGCGCAACCTCATCATCGTGGAAAACAACTACAGCGGGCAGTTCGCGCGATATCTGCGGTCCGAGACGGGCATCGCGGCCGACGCGCACATCCGCAAGTACGATGGCGAGCCTTTCCTGCCGCACCACGTGACGGACGGAGTGAAGAAGATCCTGGCCGGCAAGACGAAGAAGTACGTGCCGGTTCACGAGATCCGCGTCTGAGGAGGACCACCATGGCCGAGCCGCAGATCGAATCCAGGACCCAGCTGACGACCAGGCCGCGGCGCCCTGCGCTCAGCGCCAAGGACTTCAGAGGCAAGGTCGATCCTGACTGGTGCCCGGGCTGCGGCGATTTCGGCGTGCTGAACGCGCTCAAGACCGCCGTCGCCGAGCTGGGGCTCCTGCCGCACGAGGTGCTCACCATCAGCGGAATCGGCTGCTCCTCCAACCTGCCCGGCTACATCAACACCTACGGCATGCATACGCTGCACGGGCGCGCGCTGGCGGTCGCGACCGGAGCGCAGCTCGGCAACCATCGCCTCAAGGTGGTCGTCACCGGGGGCGATGGGGACGGCTTCGGCATCGGCGGCAATCACTTCGTCCACGTCATGCGCCGCAACGTCGATCTCACCTACATCGTGATGGACAACCAGATCTACGGCCTCACCACCGGACAGGTCTCGCCCACCAGCCGCAAAGGGATGAAGACGAAGAGCACGCCTTTCGGCAGCGTGGAGAACCCGGTGAATCCCATCCCGATGGCGCTCGTGTGCGGCGCGACCTACGTCGCGCGCGGGTTCTCCGGGCAGCAGAAACATCTCGTCGCGCTGATCAAGGGGGCCATCGAGCACCGTGGATTTGCGTTCGTCGACGTCTTCAGCCCCTGCGTGACCTACAACCACGAGAACACGCACGAGTTCTTCAAGCAGCGGACCAAGAAGCTCGAGGAGATGGGTCACGATCCCAAAGACCTGCAGGCGGCCATCGCGAAGGGGGGCGAGTGGGGTGAGACCATCCCCATCGGGCTCTTCTACAAGAACGAAGACGTCCCCGCCCTCGACGAGCTCGAGCCGGTGCTGGCCGAGAGCGGCGCGCTCGCTCGCCGGCCGCTCGATATATCGGAGGAGAACGCCCGCGCGCTCGTCGAGGAGCTGTCGTGAATTTGATCCTGCTGTCTACTGCGCAGCCGTGCTGGCCAACGCAACGCGGGCGGGGACCGACCCGCCGCAGAGCGCCACCAGCCGCTCGTGAAAGACCTTCGACTCCTGCTTCTTCCCGGCGTGCTCGGCCGCCTGCGCGGCGCCCTGATAGCTGTTGAAGCGCGCCGGCGCTGAACGGAGCGAGGCCTCGTACTCTAGAAGCGCCGCGGCCGGTTGCTCCAGCTCGGACAAGAGATCTGCGAGCTGCTCTCGCGCCGGCAGGATCGATCCGGGCGTGACGGGATGCTTGTCGGTCGAGTCCTCGAGGTCGGCCGCCGATCGCAGGAGCGCCAGCGCTTCGGCATCCTTCTTCTCGGCGCGCGCCAGCCAGCCTGCTGCGGCGCGCCGCTGGATCTCCACCTGCGTCGCCCAGTCGAATCCCTTCTGCCCCTTGAGCGTGCCCTGGATTTCCGCCAGCGACGCCACCGCCTGGCGCGCCGTTTCCAGATCGCCCGTGCGGGCTCCGCCGACGGCGCGCGCGAAGTGAACGATTGCCGTGGCGTAGGGATATTTCGCCCAGGGGAACGTCGCCGGCTGCGCGGTCAGCGCCGCCGCTTCCTTCCAGGCGCGGCGCTCCAGAGCATTGCGGGCCGGGACGGCGGCGAGCGCATAGGCCGCCGCGAACGAGGGGATGTCGAAGCTCTTCGCCTTGGCGACGCGGTCCACGAGCTCGCGCGCCTTGGCGTCCTGTCCTGTCTGGAGATACGCGTACTCCAGATAGTCCGTGGCGTGCAGGGCGTCGAACGCGGTCGCGCCGGGGTTGGTCTTGGCGACCCAGGTCTGCGCCGTCTGCGCCGAGGCGAGGTTCGAGTCGATCGACTCCTTCCACATTCCCAGCCGGGTGAAGATGTGCGAGGGCATGTGCAGCGCGTGCGGAGCCGAAGGCGCGATCTTGGCGTAGGCGAGGGCCGCGGGCAGCGCCAATTCGGCGAGCTCGGGATAATCGAAGGAGTGGATCATGTAGTGGGCGATCCCCGGATGCTCGGGTTCGACAGCCAGCAGCCGATTGAGAATCTTCGCTGCCTCCTTCTGCCGCGCATAGGTCTTGTCGGGCGGCGAGTTGTAGGCCACTCCGAGAATCGCCAGTGCGTGGAAGATCGACGCCTCGTGGTCGTCGGGATTGCGCTGCGCCACGCCGGCCATCGCCTTTTCGTAGGCCACGACGCGCGACGGATGCGCCACTCCTTCGCCTTGGTAATAGGTGCCGATCGCGGCGATGTAGTCGCGCTCACGCGCGCTCGGTGCGCCTGCGGCCGCTGCCTTCTGCGCCGCGGCTCGCCCGGCGGCGAATTCGTCTTCCGTGGGCGGCCCCCAGATGGCGTGGAAATAGCTCATCGCGATCCCCCACTGCGCCATGCCGCATCCAGGGTCCTTCGCCGAAACCTCCTGGAAGACCGCCGCTGTCTTGACGTAAGCGAAGGAGTGCAGAAGAGCCAGCCCACGCTCGAACGCCGGTTGGACCTGCGGGTTGCAGGAGGTGGGAAAGTGAACCTGGCCGAACTTCTCCGGCGCGAGATGGACGTGATCGTGCTCGTGCTGGGCGAGCGCCCACCTGGGCACGAGAGCAAGGGCGACCGCGAGAACGAGAGTGCCCTGGAAGGACCGCATCGCTTCCTCCTTCGAATTGGGGGGACCGCGAACTCTGTCACGAACGCGCGTTGCCGGCTAGAGGGCGCGGGGCGCTATTCAGATCGGCAGCTCGACCGTGAAGGTGGCGCCTTTGCCTTGCTCGCTCTCCACACCGATCTGTCCGCCGTGCGCGCGAGCGATTTCGCGCGCGATCCAGAGGCCGAGCCCGATGCCGTCATAGCTCCCCTCCGGCACCGCGCGCTCGAAGCGCTCGAAGATCCGCTTCTGGTCGGCCGGTGCAATGCCGATGCCCTGGTCCGCGACCGAGAGCACTGCCTTGGCGGCGCGCCGTTCGACGCGCACCGAGATGGGTTTCCCCCGTCCGTACTTGAGCGCGTTGAGCAGCAAGTTGGTGAGAATCTGATCGATGCGGTCCGGGTCCCACTGGCCCTGCACCGGCGCTTCGGCCTCGAACGCGATCGACGTCGCGGTCGCTTCTGCCTCGTCGCTCATGCGGGCGATCACCTGGCGCACCAGCTCGCCCAGCTCGACCGGCCGTTTCTGCAGCTCGAACCGGCCCTTCTGCAGGCGGGCAACGTCGAGCAGCTCGCGGGTGAGGACCTCCATGCGAGCCACATTCCGCCGGGCCGCTTGGAGATCGCTGTTGCCCGCCAGCTCGGGGCGCCGCTGGAGGATCTGCAGGCGCAGCTGCAGCGCGGTCATCGGCCCGCGCAGCTCGTGACCGGCCACCGAAAGGAAAGTCTCGCGGAGCCGCACGGCCTCGGCAGCGACCCGCAGCGCGCGCAGCCGTGATTCAGAGAGGAGGCTGAAGACCGTCCCCACCGCGAGGAAGGAGAGGGTCGCGACGATCGCGTCTCCGCTGAAGGATGAGCCGGCCAGCCTTTTGAGGAAGAAGACGTTCCCGATCACCGCCCCTGCCGACGCACACCCGAGGCCGGCCCAGAGCCCGCCATACCAGGCGGAAGTGAACGTCGCCGCGTGGAAGAGCATGAAGGGGACGAGCTGCATCGCCGAGAGGAACACCATCTGCAGCGACGTCGCAAGGGCGAGCGTGCCCAGAACCACCAGGAGCTTTCGAATGGGCTGGCGCAGCCGTAGCGAGCGCATGCAGACGCAGGGCATCAGGCCCGCAGGCGTGGCCCACTCCTCTTCTTTCTGATGTGCATCGCGGAGTGCTCGCGGAACTGCGCCTGCCCGCAGCCATCGAGAAGTGAGCACTTCGATCAGGGCATCGGCAACCCGAACGGCCGTGCCGCGGCTTCGCCCAACAACTGGCAGCAGAGGAGGGTTGTGAAAGCAGCGATCATTCCGGCAACATACAATGCGCGCGGGAGGCTCTCGTGCGCACTTACAGGATCGCGGTCATTCCCGGAGACGGCATCGGCGCGGAAGTGGTGCCCGAAGGTGTGCGCGTGCTGGAGTCGGCGGGACGAAGATTCGGCGTCGCCTTCGAGTGGGAGTCGTTCGACTGGAGCTGCACGCGGTACCTCGAGACCGGCCGGATGATGCCGGAGGACGGCCTCGAGAAGATCCGCAAGCACGACGCCATCTATCTCGGCGCGGTGGGCTGGCCGGGCGTGCCCGATCACGTCTCGCTCTGGGGATTGCTCATCCCCATCCGCCGGCAGTTCGATCAATACATCAACCTGCGGCCCATCCGGCTCTTGCCCGGCGTGTCGACGCCGCTGGCCGGCCGCACGCCGCGGGAGATCGACTTCGTCATCGTGCGCGAGAACACCGAGGGCGAATATTCGGAAGTGGGCGGCCGCCTCTTCCGGGGGAGCGAGCGCGAGGCCGCCATCCAGGAGGCCATCTTCACCCGGCAGGGCGTCGATCGCGCGATGCGCTACTCTTTCGAGCTGGCCCGGAAGCGCAAGCGACACCTCAGCTCGGCGACCAAGTCGAACGGCATCGTCCACACCATGCCCTTCTGGGACGAGCGATTCGCCGAGGTACGGAAGGAGTACCCCGAGATCAAGACCGATCAATTCCACATCGACATCTTCGCCGCCCACCTGGTGCAACATCCCGACTGGTTCGACGTGGTGGTCGCCTCCAACCTATTCGGCGACATCCTTTCGGATCTGGGCGCCGCCGTGGCGGGCTCGATCGGCCTCGCTCCGGCGGCGAATCTCAATCCCGAGAAGAAGCACCCCTCGATGTTCGAGCCGGTGCACGGCTCCGCGCCCGACATCGCCGGCAAGGGAGTGGCCAATCCCATCGCGCAGATCTGGACAGGGGCGATGATGCTCGAACACCTCGGCCAGGCAGAGGCCGCGCGCGCGGTGGTCGCCGCTATCGAGCAGGTTCTGCAACAGCGGACTGCGCTGACGCGCGATCTGGGCGGAAAAGGATCGACGCAGGAATGCGGCAAGGCCATCGCATCGGCGCTCGAGCGCGCCTGACGTCAGGGCGGCGGTGAATGGTCAGATTGAAGAGGCGATGACCGATCTCGAGCCGATGCTGGCGCAGCTTGCACGCGACCTGCCGCTCGGCGATTACCTCTACGAGCCGAAGTGGGACGGGCTCCGCTGCGTCGCATTCGTCCGCAACGGGAAGGTCGAGCTGCGCAGCCGGAATGAGAAGCTGTCCGCTCGCTACTTTCCCGAGGTGAGCGGGGCGCTCGCCAACTTTCCCGACGCGACCTTCGACGGCGAGCTGGTGGCGGACGACTCCGGCGCGCTGCTCGACCGCGTGCATCCTTCGCAGGCGCGCGTCGAGAAGCCGTCGCGCGAGAAACCGGCCACCTTCATCCTCTTCGATGTCCTTCACTGGTGCGGCGAGGATCTGACCGCGCAGCCGTTCGTCGAGCGGCGAAGGCTGCTCGAGAGGATCGAGCTGCGCCCTCCGCTCGCGCTCACGCCCATCACCGGCGACGCCGAGGCGGCGCGCGCCTGGCTGAAAGTGAGCGGCAACATCGACGGCGTCATCGCCAAGAAGCGGAGCGGAAGCTACCAGGCAGGCAAGCGCGGATGGGTCAAGGTCAAGCTCGAGCAGACCGCCGACTGCGTGGTGGGCGGCTTTCGTCCCACGCTCGATGCAGCGGGAGTCGGCTCGCTCCTGCTCGGGCTCTACGACGGCGATCTCCTCGTGCACGTCGGCGTCAGCTCGAGCTTTCCCGAGGAGCGCCGGCGCGAGCTCCTGGTCGAGCTTTTCCCTTCCGTCGCCCAGATGAGCGGACATCCCTGGGAGCACGGCTTCCAGGCGCCGCAGGACTGGGTTCCGCTTGCGCCCGATCGGGTCTGCGAAGTCGCTTACGACAAGCTCGACGGGGTCCGCTTTCGTCACCCGGCGCGCTTCTTGCGATGGCGGCCGGACCGCAACGCACGCTCGTGCACGCTCGAGCAATTGCATTCTGAAGACATGAGGCAGCCATGCGGGCGATGATTCTCAGAGCGCCGCGCGCGCCGCTCGAGCTTTCTCAACTGCCTGACCCTGAAGCGGGGCCCGGTCAGTTGCTGGTCCGCGTCCGCGCTTGTGGCGTGTGCCGCACCGACCTGCACGTCGCCGACGGCGAGCTGCCCGACCCGAAGCTGCCGCTCGTGCTCGGCCACGAGGTCGTCGGCGTCGTCGTAGGGGGGACGCGCTACCGCCCCGGCACGAGGGTCGGCATCCCCTGGCTGGGATGGACTTGCGGCGAATGCCAGTACTGCCGCTCCGGCCGCGAGAACCTCTGCGACCGGGCGCGCTTCACCGGCTACACCATCGACGGCGGCTATGCCGAGCTGGCGGTCGCCGACGAGCGGTACTGTTTCGCCTTGCCCGAGGGGTATGGCGACGTCGAAGCCGCGCCGCTGCTCTGCGCCGGGCTCATCGGCCACCGCTCCCTGCGCATGGCCGGCGATGCGCGGCGCGTCGGCCTCTATGGATTCGGCGCGGCCGCGCATCTGATCGCGCAGGTCGCGCGCCACGAGGGCCGCGAGGTCTACGCCTTCACCTCGCCCGGCGACCGCGAGGCGCAGGAGTTCGCCCTCCAGCTGGGAGCCGTCTGGGCCGGGTCCTCGCTGGAGATGCCGCCGCGCGAGCTCGATGCGGCCATCCTCTTCGCCCCGGTGGGCGCGCTCGTCCCCCTCGCCCTGCGCGCCGTTCGAAAGGGCGGCGTCGTCGTCTGCGGTGGGATTCACATGAGCGACATCCCTTCCTTTCCCTATCGGCTCTTGTGGGGCGAGCGGGTGCTCCGTTCGGTTGCGAACCTCACCCGGCGCGATGCCGAAGAGTTTCTCGAGCTGGCCGGGCGCGTCCGGCTGCAGACGCGAGTGCAGCCGCGGCCGCTGCGCGAGGCGAACGAAGTGCTCGCCGAGCTGCGCGCCGGCCGGATCGTCGGCGCCGCTGCGCTCGTTCCCTGATCAGCGCACGCTGCTGCCCGCTCGATCGAGAGCGAAAAATCGATCGATCGCGCTCATGTCACATCGCTTATCGCGCTTTGTCCGTTAGGCTCCGTAGATGCGCTGGCCGCTCGTCCTGCTCGGCGTGCTCCTGCTCCTCGCGCTCGCGCTCGTGCTGCGGGCCGCTCTCTATCGCGCGCGCCTGCGCCGCGTCATCCCTGCGCGCCGCGCGCCGCGGCTGCGCCATCCGGTGGTGCTCGCGCACGGAGCCTTCGGCTTCGACGAGATCGCCCTCGCCGGACGCCGCCATCATTACTTCCGCAACATCTCCGAGAGGCTCGGCCAGCTGGGGGCGAGCTTCCATCATCCGCGCGTGCCGCCTGCCGCATCGGTCTCGCTGCGCGCAGAGAAGCTGGTCGAGCTGGTGCGGGAGCTACCCGGCGAGCGCGTCAACGTCATCGCCCACAGCATGGGCGGACTCGACGCGCGCTTCGCCATCGCGCGGCTGGGGCTGGCCGATCGGGTCGCGTCTCTCGTCACCATCGGCGCGCCTCATTTCGGCACGCCCATCGCCGGGCTGTCGCTCTCGCGGGCGGCGGCGCGGATCCTCCACATCGCCGCGCTCGGCGACTTGACGCCGCAGGCGCTGGAGCGGTTCAACCACGAGGTGCCCGACGCGAACGGCGTCGCCTACTGCAGCGTGATCGGCTGGAGCGATCTGAAGCACACCAACCCGCTGCTCTGGCCGACGCACGCCTATCTGTCGGCCCACGCCGGAGCGAACGACGGCCTCGTGCCGGCGTCGTCCCAGCGCTGGGGAACGGTGCTGCGCGAAGTGCACGCCGACCACTGGGCGCAGGTGGGTTGGTCCTTGCGCTTCGACGCGGTGGCGCTCTATGAGGAGATTCTCCGCGAGCTGGCCGCCCTCGGCTTCTGAAGGAGGTTGAATGAGAACCGCAAGCCTCGCTCTGTTGCTGCTCCTTGCCTGCGCTCATGCCCCACCGCCCGCTCCGCCCGCCGCGCAGCAGCAGCCGGCTGCGCAAGCGGCGCCCGCGCCGGCGCCGCCTCCGCCTGCTTCGGCCAGCACCGAAGCAGCGCAGAAGGTGACTCCCCCGCTCGCTCCCGCCAGCATCCATTTCGAGTACGACAGCTCGACGCTCTCGTCGGAGGCGCGCTCCACGCTGCAGTCCTTCTTCGAGGGGATGCAGGCCCGCTCCGGGACCAAGGTCCGCATCGAAGGAAACTGCGACGAGCGCGGCACCTCCGAATACAACCTCGCGCTCGGGCAGCGGCGCGCCGACGCGGCGAAGAAGTACCTCGTTCAACTTGGGACCGACGCGGGGCGCATCACCGCCATCAGCAACGGCAAGGAGAAACCGCGCGCTACCGGGCACGACGAGGCCGCCTGGCGCGAGAACCGCCGCGACGATCTCATTCCGGCCAACACGACGGTGGGCCAGCTGCCTTAGATCACGCCGCCGGCGCGGAGCGCCTCGATTTCCGCGCTCGACATCTGCAGCACTTCCTTCAGCACCTCGAAGGTGTGCTCCCCGAGCAGCGGCGGAGGAACGTCGCTGCGCGCGGGCGTCTCCGACAGCCGGAGGGGGGACCGGACCATCGGCACCGTGCCCGCTTGCGCATGCGGCGCCTCGACTTGCAGCCCGCGGTGGCGGACTTGCGGGTCGGCGAAGACCTGGGCGAGATCGTTGATCGGCCCGCAGGGCACTCCCGCGGCTTCCAACGAGGCGATCCATTCCTGCCGCGGCCGCTGCGCGATGATCGCAGCCAGCATCGGCTCCAGCTCTCTCCGGTTGCGCACGCGCGCGGCGTTGGTGGCAAAGCGCGCATCGCTGGCCAGCTCGGGCCGGCCGGCCACGGTGCAGAGCCGCGCGAACTGGCCGTCGTTGCCCACCGCAAGAACGAGGTGCCCGTCGCGCGCCGCGAAGGCGCGATAGGGAACGATGCTCGGATGCGCATTCCCCATCCGCTCCGGCGGGCTGCCGGTGACGAGAAAGCTCTCCGCCTGGTTGGCGAGCATCGCCACCTGCACGTCGAGCAGCGCGAGGTCGATGTGCTGACCGCGCCCGCTCCGGTCGCGATGGGTCAGCGCTGCCAGGATCGCCGTTGCCGCGTACATGCCGGTGAGGATGTCGGTGACGGCCACGCCCACCTTCATCGGCTCGCCCTCCGGCTCCCCGGTGATGCTCATCAGGCCGCCCATGCCCTGGACGAGGAAGTCGTAGCCGGCCCGGTCGCGATAGGGACCGGTCTGGCCGAATCCGCTGATCGAGCAGTAGACCAGTCGAGGATTGAGCGGGGCGAGCTGCGCGTATCCCAGTCCGTAGCGCTCGAGAGCGCCGGCCTTGAAGTTCTCCAGGAGCGCGTCGGAGCGCGCGGCCAGGCGCCGCACGATCTCCTGTCCTTCCGGACGCGAGAGGTCGACCGTGATCGATTTCTTCCCGCGATTCGTGCTGATGAAATAGGCGGACTCGCCCGCCAGATAGGGCGGCCCCCAGGCGCGCGTATCGTCGCCCGCAAAGGGCCGCTCCACCTTGATCACCTCGGCGCCGAGATCGGCGAGCACCTGGCTGGCCCAAGGCCCGGCGAGCACGCGGCTCAGGTCGAGCACGCGAAGGTGCGCGAGCGCCCCGGAATGCATGCCGCATGGTAAAGCGCGATCCGATGGCGACCGGCAAGGGGCAAGAGCGGCTGGAGGCCGACGCGATCGTCATCGGCGGAGGCGTGGTCGGGTGCGCCATCGCCTCCGCGCTCGCTTCCGATCGATCGCTCTTGCTCCTCGAGACGGAAAAGCGCCTCGGCGAGGGCATCACCAGCCGCAACAGCGGCGTGATCCACAGCGGGCTCTATTACGCGAAGGGCTCGCTCAAGGCGCTCACCTGCGTCGAGGGCAACCGGCTGCTCTATCCGTGGGCGGCGGCGCGCGGCGTGGGGCACGCCAGGATCGGCAAGCTGGTGGTGGCGCGCGACGCGGAAGACCTCGCCGCCCTCGAAGCGCTGGAGCGCAACGCGCGCGAGTGCGGCGCGCCCGGCATCGAGCTGGTGACGCGCGACTTCGTCCGGGCGAAAGAGCCGACTCTGGAAGCCGCGGCAGCGCTCTGGTGTCCGGAGAGCGGTATCGTCGACGCCGTCGAGCTCGCGCGCTCCTTCGCGGCCGACGCGACGGCGAAGGGAGCTGCACTCGTCACCTCCGCCCGTGTCCTCGCCATCGAGCGCGCCGCCGCGGGCTGGTTGCTGCAGACGGAACGCGGCGAGATCGCCTGCGCGCAGCTGGTCAACGCAGCCGGCCTGCACGCCGACGAAGTCGCCGCGCTGGCGGGCGTGTCGAAGTACCGCATCCGCCCCTGCCGCGGCGATTACTTCCGGCTGGCGACGAAGGTGCGGTATCGCCATCTCGTCTATCCCGTGCGCAGGCCCGGCTCGCTCGGCCTGGGCATTCATCTGACGCTCGATCTCAGCGGCGGCGCCCGCCTCGGCCCGGATTCCGAATTCGTCGAGAGCAAGAGCGACTTCTCCTCGCGCGAGGGAAAGCTGCCCGCCTTCCTCGAGGCGGGACGGCGGCTGCTCGGCGACATCGGGCCGGGACAGCTCTCGTACGACAGCTGCGGAATCCGTCCCAAGCTCGAAGGACAGTCGGACTTCGTCGTTTCGCGCGACCTGCCCGGCCTGGTGAATCTAGTGGGGATCGAATCGCCGGGGCTGACGGCATCTCTCGCTCTCGCCCGCCGCGTGCGCGATCTGCTCGACTGAGCGGCGCGCGCGGCGGTACCGTGGGGGCGATGTCATTGCCCTTGCTGGCCGAGTTGAAGCGAAGGCGCGTCATTCGCGCGCTGGTCGGCTACGGTCTCGGCGCCTTCGCGGTGCTGCAGATCATCGAGCCGATCATGCACGGCCTGCGCTGGCCCGACGCCGTCCTTTCCTATGTGGTGGCGGCGCTGGCGCTCGGCTTTCCCATCGTCGTCAGCCTGGCCTGGATCTTCGACGTCAACCAGGGCCGCATCGAGCGCGCCGCGCCCGCTCAAGGGCTCCGCGGTCCGCGCCTCGCGCTTCTCCTGGTGGGCATCGGCGTGCTCGCCGCCGTGCCGGGGAGCGTCTGGTACTTCTACGTGCGCGCCATCCATCGTCCGGCGAGCGAACGGCCCGCCCCCTCCATCGCCGTGCTCCCCTTCGTCAACCTCAGCTCCGACAAGGAGCAGGAATACTTCTCCGACGGCATCGCCGAGGAGATCCTCAACGCGCTGGCGCAGGTGGACGGCCTGCGGGTGATCGGCCGCACCTCTTCGTTCTCCCTCAAGGGGAAGAACGAAGACCTGCGCGCCATCGGGGAGAAGCTCAGCGCCGCGAATCTGCTCGAGGGCAGCGTGCGCAAGGCCGGCTCGCGGGTGCGCATCACCGCCCAGCTGATCGAGGCGGCAGGTGGATCTCATCTCTGGTCGCACGAGTTCGACCGCGATCTCACCGACGTCTTCGCGGTGCAGGACGAGATCGCCAAGGCGGTGGTCGCGGCGCTCAAGCTCAAGCTGCTCCCGGCGCAAGCGGCCGCCATCGACGAGCAGCGGACCACCAGCGCCGCGGCCCATGAGCAGTACCTCCTCGGCCGGCACTTTCTCGATCGGGGCTCGAGCGACGGTTACAGCCGCGCGGTGCAGGTGCTGGAGAAAGCCGTCGCGCTCGATTCAGGGTATGCCCTCGCCTGGGCCACTCTCTCGACCGCATACTTCTGGGCCGCCGACCAGGACCCGGCCCACTACGACGTGAGGCAGGAACTCCTCAAGGCGCAGGCGGCAGCGGAAAAAGCGATCGCCCTCGCGCCCGGCTTCGCCGGAGGGTACTCGGCGCGCGGCGGCATGCGGACCTTGAACCACGACTGGGCCGGAGCGCGGGCCGACCTGGAACGCGCGCTCTCGCTCAATCCCGGCGGCGCCGGCGTCCTCATCCCCTACGCCTGGCTTCTCGCCACGCTCGGCAACCTGCCGGAAGCGATTGCCGCCGGGCGCAGGGGCACCGTCCTCGATCCTCTTTCCACCGAGAGCTGGACCCAGCTGAGCGCCTTCTATCTCGGCACCGGGCAGCTCGACCTGGCCGAGGCGGCCGCGAGGCGGGCGCTGGACGTTTCGCCGGAGCAGGGAAGAGCGGCGCGGAACCTCGGCTTTGCGCTCTTGCTGGCTGGCCGTCCTGAGGAGGCCCGGGCCGCCTTTCAACGGTCGAGCAATGGGTTCTTTCGCAGGATGGGCGATGCGCTCATCGAGCACCAGCTCGGCCACCGCGAGCAGGCGCAGAGCGCTCTCGACAAATTGCTGGCCGCTCCAACGGTGGTTCCGGCGGCCTATCAGATCGTCCAGATCCATGCCTGGCGCGGGGAGGCCGATCCGACGTTCAAGTGGCTGGAGATCGCCTATCAGAACCACGACGCGGGGCTGGGATATCTCAAATACGACCCATTGCTGCGGAGCATCCGCAGCGATCCCCGCTATGCTGCGCTGCTCGCGAAAATGAAGTTGCCACCGGATTGAAAAGTACGACAGCGGCAGCCATGAACGACAGCGGCGGACTTGAAACGCACCCTCGCCGGCGAGTTAACAAAATCGGGCGAGGGGCGGCCCATGATCATCGTCGTTCCGGTTCGGCTGGCAGCGCACGATCGCGTCACCCAGACCACCTCGCGCGAGCTGACCGACTCGAGCGTATTGGTGGCGAGCCGCCAGCGGCCATCCGCGAAAGAATTGATCTCGGTGCTCCTCTACCTGCCCGACGCCGGCTCGCCCGCGGGCGTGATGGGGAAGGTTCGTTCGCCCCCGGAGAAGAAGGACGAGTTCTGGCTCGACCTGCTCGACACCGGCGGCGTGAACCAGCGCATCCGCGCGCTGGTCTCGCGGCACGACGGCAATTCTTCGCGCAACACGCCCCACCGCGCCATGCCCCGCTACCCGGCTTCGATCCCCGTCTCCATCGAGAGCGACGACCGGCGCTTCGCCGGCCGCGCCGTCGATCTCAGCTCAGGCGGCGCCTTCATCCGCTGCAAAGAGAAGGTCGACGTCGGCAGCGTGGTGGGGATGAAGCTGCTCATCCCGCAGCACGACGAGCCCATCTCGGCCAGCGCCAGGATCATCCACGTCGCCGAGAGCAGCGCCGGGCACGCGCCCTGGTCGGAGCAGGGCTTCGGCCTGCAGTTCATCGATGGCGACGACGAGTTCCGCACGCAGATCGAGCGGTACCTCGACAAGGTGACGGGCTCTTCCCCGACGCGCCGCGCCGGGTAGCCCAACGCCAGTCGATTAGCATCCATGCCCGCCGTTCTCCTGCTCGTGCTCCTTTTCGTGCTCGGTGTCGTTCGCGTTCGGTGCTCGGGGCTCGTTCGCGTGTGATGGCATCCAGAAACCGACGCCATTCGGCTCCTCGCCTGAACACTTGCCGACTACGGTGTAGCGATGCGAGTCTGCTTCGGGCGCCCTTGGCCCAGAAATGCCGCCGCCCCGTCGGTGGTGAGCCAGACGAAGTACTCCTGATCGTTGACCATGCCTACGATCTACCGCGGTACTCTGACGGTCGTCACG